>OGPD01001499.1_pt1 | contig 17933 bp, 16 predicted proteins | sample 1552861 | NCBI WGS metagenome assembly OGPD01 (sample SAMEA2580280, study PRJEB22360) | human gut metagenome | biome: human gut; feature: human-associated habitat; material: faeces | place: Denmark | collected 2008/2010
CGGCGGGGGTATGGAGCATTGGGTGGAGGATGTGCTTGCTAGCCTGGAAACAAAGAAGTTGGTATCGGTGGAAGCTTCCGCCGGAGTTACACTCAGATCAGGACACATTCATGATGAGGAAGAACATAAGGGAGCGGAGGAACACACAGAGGAAGAAGAACATGGCCATGACCACGGCCAGTTTGATCCCCATGTATGGCTCAGCCCTGTGAACGCAAAGAAAGAAATGGAAAACATTAAGAATGCTTACGTTAAGGCAGACCCGGAAAACAAAGATTACTATGAAAAAAATTATCAGACCTATACAGCCGAGTTTGATAAACTGGATCAGGAATATAAAGATACGTTGTCTGCCCTGCCTAATAAGAGCATTGTAGTGTCTCATGAAGCGTTCGGTTATCTCTGCGATGCCTATGGACTGACTCAGATGGGCATCGAGGGATTGTCTCCTGATTCGGAACCGGACCCGGCAAGAATGGCGGAGATCATTGACTTTGTAAAGGCCAATCACGTCAAAGTTATTTTCTTTGAAGAACTGGTAAGCCCGAAGGTGGCCGAGACAATTGCGGCGGAAACAGGAGCCCAGACCCGGGTGTTAAATCCACTAGAAGGATTAAGCGATGAGGAACTAAAAAATGGCGCAGATTATTTCTCTGTGATGGAGGATAACTTAAAGCAGCTGAAAGCTGCACTTGAATAAAAACAGGAACAGGAGTACTGATGATGGATGTCATTGCAGTGAAAGGACTGGATTTTTCCTATGGAAATACCCAGATATTAAAGAATATCAATTTTACTGTTCCCGAGGGCCGATTTGCGGTTCTATTGGGACCAAACGGGGCAGGAAAAAGCACCCTGATAAAGCTCATGCTGGGGGAACTTCCGCTAAGTGGACAAACAGGTAAGATTGAACTTCTGGGGCAGGAGATTCGGCAGTTTAAAGACTGGAAGAAGATCAGCTACGTTTCCCAAAACGGTATGGCATCCTGTCAGAATTTTCCCGCTTCCGTAGAGGAGGTTGTCCAAGCAGGTCTATACACCCAAATTGGAAAGTTCCGGTTTGCCGGAAAAAGGGAGAGGGAGCAGGTTCGCCGTGTGCTGCATCAAGTCGGTATGGGAGATTTTGCAAAACGGCTGATTGGCCGACTATCCGGAGGGCAGCAACAGAGGGTCCTGCTGGCAAGGGCGCTGATAAACGCCCCGCGGCTTTTGCTGCTGGATGAACCCACTTCCGGTATGGACGAAGACAGTACTACCTTATTTTACCGGCTGCTGTATCAGATTAACCGGGAGCAGGGGGTGACCATCTGGATTGTAACTCATGATCGGAAACGGCTCATGGCTTATGCAGACGATATCTGGCTTTTAGAAGATGAGAAGATGAAATTGGTCCAGCCAGGCAGAGAGGAGGGAGAGCATGGAAATCTTTGAATATGCGTTCATGCAGCGGGCCTTTATTGTGGGCATTCTTCTGGCGGCCATCATCCCGTGTATCGGGCTAGTGATTGTATGTAAGCGTCTGTCCATGATTGGGGACGCCCTGTCCCATACCTCGCTGGCTGGGGTGGCGGCCGGGCTGCTCCTGGGGCTGAATCCTGTCTGGACCGCTGCGGCTGCCTGCGTGGTTGCCGCTATTGGGATTGAGGCGATACGCAGGAAGATTCCCAGATTTTCGGAAATGTCCATTGCTATCATTATGTCTGCCGGGATTGGCCTGGCGGGCGTTTTGTCAGGATTTATTAAAAATGCAGCCAATTTCAACAGCTTCCTGTTTGGAAGTATTGTGGCAATCAGTAACGGGGAGTTGTATCTGGTAATCGCCGTCAGCATGGCGGTTCTGCTTATGTTTCTGCTTATGTACAAAGAACTGTTTTATGTGTCTCTGGACGAACAAAGCGCCAGGCTGGCCGGGGTGCCCGTAAAGACAGTGAACTTTCTGTTTACTGTTTTAATCGCGGTGACAGTTTCTGTCGCTGCAAGGACGGTGGGGGCTCTCATCGTCTCATCCATGATGGTGGTTCCCGTGGCCTGCGCCATGCAGTTTGGAACGAGTTACCGTCAGACGCTTATTTTGGCGGTGGTTCTGGATATTCTGTTTATGATTACAGGCTTGTTCGCTGCGTACTACCTGGGATTGAAGCCGGGCGGCACGATTGTGCTAGTGGGAGTATTGGTTTTGATACTAGTGTTTGTAGGAAAGAGAATTCTGAGATGAAAATAATTATATGAAATTGCAAAAGAGAAAAAAGCAGTACGGAACAGTAGGGAAATATTGCGGCAGGGATTTGTATATTAAAAGAACAGTTAGAGGGAGACTACAGAGAAGGATAGGCCTAAGAAGAGGTAAGAACCGATACCTCTGCCTGGCTATAATTTGCGTCTGCCTGCTGGCTACAGGCGGTCTGTTGTTTAAAATGAGAATACTTCTGGGTGATAGGGAAATATCGACCACGGCATCTGCCGCAGAGTCAGCTTCGGCTTCTGGCAAGGAAGCTTCGTCATCTCCTGGTGAGAAAGCTTCACTATCCTTATTTGACAAGACGGATGAACTGCTGGCCCAGGTGGATAGAGCCGTTTCCCAGTATGACTATGACAGGGCTGTGGAGCTGCTTGTAGGAAACGGGGCTGATAAGGAAGATCCGAGGATTGGGGAAAAACTTTCTGATATTGAAGCGGTAAAGAAAACTCTGGTGGAACAGGACATTTACCAGATTACCCATATATTCTTTCATATTCTGGTAGAAGACCCAGGAAGGACATTTCTAGACACAGCCCAGGGCAAGGGCTACAATTCTGTGATGACCACGGTTCCGGAATTTGAAGCGATCCTGACTCAGATGTATCAGAGAGGTTATGTGCTGGTCGGCATTCACGATTTGGCGGAGGTGAGTGAGGACGAAACAGGGATGGAACAGATGAGAGCGAAGAAAATCCTGCTTCCCCCGGGCAAAAAAGCATTTGTTATGAGCCAGGATGATGTCAATTACTATGAATACATGGAGGGGTCTGGCTGCGCGCGTAAAATACTTTTGGATGATCGTGGGAAACCAGTTTGCGAATACATGGATCAGGATGGAACTGTCTGGATTGGGGAATATGACTTAGTTCCCATTCTCGACCGTTTCGTGGAGGAACATCCGGATTTTAGCTACAGAGGGGCCAAGGCAATCTTGGCCCTGACTGGATATAACGGTGTCCTGGGATACCGCACCGATGAAACGTACGATCCGGCTTCTCCAAACTATGATCCAGACATGAAACCAAATCCCAATATCGAGGAAGACCGGGCCTATGTAAAAAAACTAACACAGGCACTGAAAGAGGATGGTTATGAGTTTGCTTCCCACTCCTGGGGACATCGGGATTACGGGAAAATTGACCTTGAACATATGAAAGCAGATATTGAGCGATGGGAAAAGAATGTGGCTCCTCTGCTTCCCGATCCCTGTGACATCATGATTTATCCCTTTGGATCCGATGTGGGGGACTGGAGGCCCTATACGGAAGAAAATGAAAAATACCGATACTTGCAGAGCCTGGGCTTCAGGTACTTCTGTAATGTGGATTCCAGACCATATTGGGTGGAAACAGGAGGCCAGTTCCTCCGGCAGGCCAGACGGAACCTGGACGGCTACCGGCTGTGGATGGATTATGGCTGCGGTGCAAATAGGCTGTCCGACTTAATTGATGTGAATACGGTATTTGATGCGCGCAGGCCAACACCGGTTGGATGGAAGTAAGCAATACCGGTTGGTTGGAAGCGGCCGGCAGAAAGGAGTGTATATGACGGATGTTTATGTGATATCTGGCTTTTTAGGAGCGGGAAAGACGACACTGATTAAAACCATGGTGCATTCCGCGTTCAAGAACAAGAAACTGGTTGTGATTGAAAATGACTTTGGGGAGGCCGGGATTGATGCCGGGCTGCTCAAGGAATGCAACTTGGCGGTTACCAGTTTAAGCGATGGGTGTATCTGCTGCAGTCTGACCGGAGACTTTGAGAAAGCGATGGAACGCATATTAAAGGACTACATACCGGATGCCGTATTGGTGGAACCATCCGGCGTGGTCAGATTATCCGATCTGATTAAAATCTGTTTAAAACAGGAGGACAGGGGCCTTATCCATCTGAAAAGGACAATAACCGTGGTGGATATACGGTCATTTGATAAATATAGAAAAAATTACGGGGGATTTTTTGAGGATCAGATTGCTTATGCTGATTTGATACTGCTAAGTCACCAAGAGGAAGGGGGGCAGGAAATTCAATCGGTTAAGATTAAAATTCAGGAAATGAATCCTGAAGCCAGAGTCGAGGCGGATTTTTGGGAATCCATTCCTGCATCTGTATTCCGGTATGGCCCGCGAAACAGCAACATTTTTAAGCTAGAAATGGAAGCAGCGGTCTCTATGAAACCTGTGCGGATTCGCAGCTGCAGGGAACCATCCCGTAGAACCGGTTTTATCAGGCGTCACTTCGCCAGGGATGTCTTTTCTTCTGTTACTATTGAGTGGAAAGAACCCATTACGGAGGAGCGGCTGGGGAAAAAGATTCTGCATGTTGTGAAACATGCAGAGGGGGAAATCCTCCGAGGAAAAGGGATTGTGGCAGATGGACGCCGGGGATTGGTATTCCACTATCTGCCTGGTAGTTTAAGCATTGAACCCGCAAACATAGTTGGGAATCAGGTTTGCTTCATAGGCACCGGCCTGGATGAACAGCAGATACATACATTATTCAGAGAGGAAACAACATGACAACACCGGTATGGGTCATAACTGGACTGCTGGATTCGGGAAAGACCACGCTCATCAACCAGTTGGCTGAACAGGAACTGGATGAACTGGATATCCTGGTCATCCAGTTTGAATCAGGCGAAACACCTCTGATAGAACAAGAACGTGTGAAGAAACTGGCATTCTCCAAGAGCCAGTTGGAACAGAGTCCATTCGGCATTGCCGATACCATCATTCACTACATTGATAAACACAGACCTGATTTAATTCTGATTGAATGGAACGGGATGGAGCATTTCCATAAACTGGAGAAAATGCTTCTCCAGTTTTCTGCAAAAGCAGTGCTGAGTATTGAAAAGGTGGTTTATGCAGCGGAGGGAGCCAGCTTTAAGACCAGGATTCCAGATGCAGGAGTGGCAACATTTTCACAGATTGCGGGCTGCGACTGTGCTTACGTGAGACTGAAGGGGAATCGGAAATCTCGGAATGGCATGGATGTTCTTTATGGCTGCAACCCAGATATCCAGGTCTATACCAGCTGGAACCGTTTTGTACGCGCCTTGTTCCGTTTCGGTATGAAGCCTCGGCATTGGTTCCTGATGCTTCTGACTGCGGTCATGTTGTATATGGCAGCTTTTTCCATGCTAAATGATGCGGGGGCTTTGCCAGAACGGTATATAAGCATATTCCTTGGGGTTTTTCTGCAGGCAGCGCCCTTTTTGGCTGTTGGTGTCCTGCTTTCCTCCCTGATTCAGGTTTATTTAAAGCCAGACTGGATTCAGAGAAGATTCCCCAGAAAAATTCTGGCTGGCCAGCTCTTTGCAGTGCTTGCCGGTTTTTGCTTGCCGGTATGCGACTGTGCATCCATTCCTGTATTCAAAGGTCTGGTCAAAAAGGGGGTACCCATACCGGCTGCTGTGACCTTTATGCTGGTATCCCCGGTGATTAATCCGGTAGTCATCCTCTCCACCTGGTATGCGTTTAATGGCAATTACAAGATTATCGCGGCCAGATGCGGCCTGGGTATATTGTGCTCTGTACTCTGTGGATTGACCTATCTTTTTAAACCGCCTGTGAATTATCTGGTGGAAGATGCCATGCCTATCCAGGCGGCGTGTGGGGATTACAGCCTTCTGGTAGAAAAGAGGACTCAGTTGTCCCGTTTTTCTCTGATGATGCAGCACGCGCAGAATGAATTTTTCTCAGTGGGCAAATTCCTGCTTACCGGAATCTTTGCATCCACCTTGTTTCAGGATATGATTCCACGGGCAGTTGCCGCAGGCGGCGCCGCGGCGCCGTGGAAAGCGCTTCTGGTGATGATGGGGTTGGCCTTTGTGTTGTCCCTCTGTTCCTCCTCCGATGCGGTAGTGGCCAGAAGTATGGCCGGGAGCCTTCCGGTGGGGGCTGTCCTGGGATTTTTGGTGTTCGGCCCTATGATGGACATCAAAAATGCTGCCATGTTGCTTTCAGGTTTTAAATCCAGTTTTGTTATTCGTCTTTTTGCAACCACATTTCTTGTCTGTTTTCTTGTGATAGGTGTATTTATGACAGGGGGAAGCGGAGGAATCAGAATATGACGCTGCGGGGAAAAGGAATCAACCTTCAGGTATTGACAGAATGTATCTGTTATCTGTTGTTTGGATACCTGTTGTTTCAGCTTACTTATTCAGGCGGGTATTTAAATTATGTGACTCCAAGGATGAAGCCGTATCTTTACGGCATGTCTGCTTTAATGTTTTTATGGGCGGTGTTTACAGGAAGGTACTTACTGACACCCCGGTATCGGGTAAAGATGGCCCGTTCTTTTGTTTTTATTATCCCGATTCTGCTGCTTGTCTTCCATCCGGCCGATCCTAGGGGGAGCAGTATGGTCAGAAGCTATGAGAGCTCCGGTTTTTCCATGAGTTCCGGAAATGGCGGCGGCCAGATGGCGGGAAATCCGGGGCGGCAGACAGCGGGGAGTACTGTGAGACAGACATTGCCTGCGGCCGGAGGAGAATCCAGGGGGCCTTTCTCCGATGGAGAATCAGGTTCAGGGCTGCCGGACGGGGAAAATACAGAAACGGATGGATACAGCGGAACTGATGCTTATCCAGAAGATGATACCGGACAGTCCTCCGGAGAAGAAAATCCATGGTATGACTTAAATGGTCTGGACGAGGCGGAAAAAACCATTACGATTGCAGATGAAGATTACTACACATGGATGTATGAACTGAGTAACTTTTATGAAAAGTATGAAGGCTATACCATTGTAATGAAAGGGTTTGTCTACCGTGCTCCAGACATTCAAAAAAAGTGCGATTTTGCCCTGGTCCGGCTGTCCATGTGGTGCTGTGCCGCGGATCTAAGCCCAATTGGTTTTCTGGTGGATAGTGACAATGAAGTGACATTCAAGGATGACGACTGGGTGACGGTAAAGGGTACATTTGGAATCAGCGAGGATGGAGCATCTCTGATTTTAAAGGCCCAAAATATAGAAGCGGCCGAAAAACCCGAAGAAGAATATATTTATCCATATTTTTAATAAAAGCAACGATGAAGTAGAATTAAAATGAAAATCAAAGATTGAAAAGTAAAACAGGAGCAGAATACAGTGGAGCAATACAGGAAACTGTGCCAGAAATTAAAAGAGGAGGGGGAACCATGTGGCATTAATCAGCCTCCCAAAGAATGCCTCCCCGATCCGGCTGCATAACCGCTGCCGGATTACCGGCCATTATCATAGATATCTGCTCAAATAAAGAGGACAGATTGTATTTTAGAAACTGGTCTACAGAGGCGGACTGTCGCGAATCTGGAAAGCAAGTTGGAAAACTAAAGGAGATTTATGGATAAAAAAATAAACATTTGACGGTGTGAAATCCGGAAAGGAAAATGTGCTCATGAGAGTCAAGGTAACATTGGCATGTATGGAGTGCCACGACAGAACCTATGCAACAACTAAAAATAAGCAGAAGCACCCGGAACGGATGGAGGTAATGAAATATTGTCCGAGGCTTCGGAAATATTTGCTTCATAAAGAAACAAAATAAAACGTTGGATTGTTTTTGCTTTTAGTACAATATTTCAGGCGAGGTCGTTATTATGAAGATGGAAACGTGTAAAGATATTTGTCATACATTTGGGATGAAAGAATTATATTCGCTAAGAAAAGAAACCATTGAACGGGGGAGCGCAAGTGCAAAGGAGAATCATGAATTCTGGTATATGCAGATGTTTGGAAAAGCCTGAATGGAAATGAAAGTCGGGCTTACATTTGCCTTCATGAATCTTAAAAGCTGGCGAAGATTAAGGTCAAATGGGGACTCCTGGAGGAAGAAGGCCCAGTCACAAGGTCTATTTTACACAATTCGGTTAATAAAAGAAAAATGGCTCTGGGATGCAAATCCCAGAGCCGCTTTGTCTACAGTCTGAGGAGGGCAAGCAATGCTGGCCCTCCTAAATGGATGCGTAATTCTTGTAACCATACTTAGGGCATACACCATTTTCATTCAGTTGCAATGCCGCACAGTGGACAACGTTCTACTTCCAGATGCGGAGTGTATTCCTCCGATGCCTGATTCACACCGCTGGTAAAGGTCAGCTTGACAATGTTTAGTTTGTCCTTTCTGTCTAACAAAAAAGGATTAAGTCTGTAAGCTGTTTTTCTTGCTTACAAAATATTATACGAGGGAGGTGAAAGAAATCGGATATAAGGATTGTGGCGGTTTTGCTATAGATATTCCAAACTATGAACAACTGATGGAGCTATTTTAAATAAGATTTGAAATTTAGTGAAGTTGCTTTTTTCTGGATAGTATGCTATACTCAATCCAACAAAATCTTATAGAAAAGAACCGTCTAAAAAGAAGGGCTTTTGATATTACACTTTGGTGCCATATGAAAAGGCTCTTCTTTTTGTTATATTCTTTAGATTTTGTTTTTAAGAAATCGTTTGAGGAAAACAAAAAATTTAAAATCAGGAGGGAAAAACAATGGAAACAATTTGTGTTCAGAGAAGAGAAGGCGCCATTAAGGCAAAAAAATTAAGACGTCTGGGATTCATTCCGGCCAATGTATTCGGAAAGTCCCTGCCAGATCCGATTTCAATTCAGTTAAAAGAAAGTGATGCTCGCAGACTGCTTCACCAGAAACGTGAGGGAAGTAAACTTATGCTGGACTTAGAGGGAACCGGACTGCCGGTTCAGATTAAAGAAAAAGAAATAGATACAATTAAAGGACAAATTCAGCATATCAGTTTTCAAGCACTAACAGCAGATGAAAAGGTGAACAGTGTCATTCATATTCTCCTTGTAAATGATGACAAAATACCAGGACAGCTTGATAAGATGCTCATGGAGATACCATACGCTTCATTACCTGGAGATATGATTGACACGATAACAGTAGATTTGGATGGTATTACGGTTGGAACTATTTTGACTGTGAAAGATATTCCGGAACTTATGAGTGATAAGATAGAATTAAAGGTTGATTCAGAAGAAATTGTACTTCGTGTCAGCGAGAGAAAACACCATGTTGAAGTTAAGGAAGCGGAGTAATTGTTATGGAACTCTTGGGGCGGTAGATGATTCATAAAAATTTGGAAATGGCGTGATTACGAATAGATTGACATAATTCGTATAACATTTAACGTGTTCAACACACATAAAGAAAAAAAGAAGAACTTTTGCTATGCTTTTGTGTTGAAAAAGTTCTTCTTTTTATTTCTTACATAAATTTAAAAACAAAATCTCTTTATGTAATGCAATTGTTGCAGGCACGATGTATTGCTGCACAGGCACAGAATTATGTGGATTTCTATTTTGAATTGCTTCTTAAAATGAATATAACAAAGAAGACATACAGCGATTTATGGATAACTGAGAGTGGAAGGAGGGAAAGGATTGAAACAGGAAAAGACTTTGGAGAAAGCAAAAGTGGATAATGTATATGAGATAGAGACAGATTCTGTTCAATGGTATTTAAAGCAGGCTGGAGTAGGTCCTCTATTGACAAAAGAAGAAGAAATAGAACTTGCATATTTGATACAGGAAGGCAGTGATGAAGCACGGCAGAAAATGATTTCCTCTAATTTGAGGTTAGTAATCAATCAGGCTAAAAAATATGTTACATATACACAATCATTGACATTATTAGATTTAATTCAAGAAGGAAATCTAGGATTGATAAAAGCTGTTGAAAAATATAATCCTGAACTCGGATTTCGTTTTTCAACCTATGCATCATGGTGGATTAAGCAGGCAATCACACGAGCAATTTCAGTTTTGGATAAAGCAATACGCTTACCCGTACATTTTTGTGAAGATATACAAAAAGTAAAAAGAGCAACACATGAAATCATGCAGCAGAATGATATTGTTACACCAGAGAAATTAAAAGATATCACCGGATTTTCAGAGGGTAAGATAGAAAAGATACTTATGAATATGAACCATACGATTTCACTTGAGACCCCAGTGGGGGAAGAAGCTACTCTGGGAGATTTTGTTGAAGATACACTTACCCCATCAATAGAGGAACAGGCAATGGAAAATGCTATGCAGAGGGAAATTAGTCGTCAAATGGAGTGCTTGAGACCTCGTGAACAGACAATTTTGGCTTTGCGGTTCGGATTAAATGGTCAGAATCCGCATACCTTGGAAGAAGTTGGAAAGCAAATGGGTGTGACAAGAGAAAGAATACGGCAGATTGAGATGAAAGCATTAAGAAAGTTAAGACATCCAAATAGAAGCCGATATTTGAGAGAGTTTATTTTGGGATAGACTGAAGGGGGAGAAATATGGAGATTATGAAGTTTTTCTTTCATAAGATTACTGTAACAGGCGAATTAACAGTAGCTGCTATCATTTTTCGAATATTTGTTTCTCTTTGTATTGGAGGAATTCTTGGAGCAGAAAGAGGAATAAAAAATAGACCAGCAGGATTTATGACCTATGTTCTTGTTTCAGTAGGGGCGACAATTTATATGTTAACAAATCAATATATTACTACAGTTATACCGGGGAGTGATCCAACAAGATTTGGGGCACAGGTTATAAGCGGAATCGGTTTTTTAGGGGCTGGTACTATTATCGTGACAAGACAAAATGAAATCAGAGGGTTAACTACAGCAGCCGGTTTATGGGTTGCAGCATCATTGGGATTGGCTGTTGGAACTGGATTTTATTCGGGTGCATTTATTGGAATCTTATTTACAGTGTTTGCACTTGTTTTATTAAAAAAAATAGATGTTTATATTAAACAGCATGCTAGAAGTATGGAGATTTATATAGAGCATAATATAGAATTTTCATTTCGTAATCTGGTAGATTATATAGAAAAACGAGGGTTTGACGTGTTTGAGATGCAAAGAAGCAAGATAAAAACTCTGGATAAGGATTTGGGCGTTCTTATTTTTTCGTTGGATTTAGTAAAAAAAGTAAATCATCAAGAAGTTTTAAACCATTTAAACGAAATTGAAGGGATAGAATATGTCAAAGAAATTGCTTAGAAAAGTTCCTTTATTGAGTGGCTTTTTCTTTTTTTGGACGAAAGCCTATCTCTACTATAGGCATCAAAATCCTAGAAAAGGCAATGACAGGTCTTTCTAGGTAACTGTAAGGGGAGATTGCCCAAAGAACCTTATAGGAGGCCATAATTAGAATGAGTATGAGGGGGCCAAGCGGTGAAGCTGTTTAAACCACCTTCAGAAATAAGAGCATGGATGTGGGGGATTACATTTTGAATTTCACTCGAAGATATGGAGAGGGAAGATAAGCCGGGGATAAAGTTTGCGCATTTAATAAGTTAAAAAACATGCATAGAATAACATTCCTGGCAGCACGAAACAGGCAGTTGAGACACGCGGAGTTTTTACGAATAGTAAAAACACAGGGCCGATGGAAGCTGGAAAACAGTTTATAGGACATACGAAAAGCCCATTTTAGGTTATATATGTTCCTATAGGAAGGGGAGAAACGGCTTTTTTTTAGTTGGAAAAAAGAAACTCCTACACCCCTCATGAGTGAGGGGCGGTGGACATGAAAGTGCCGAAGGAAGTTTGTTTTATGGGATGCTTTCTTGTATTTTTATACTTTCTACAGTGTAACATAAGATTTTCTTTTTGGTAAACAGGTTTAGACGTCCGGGGACTTCCCTTTTAACCAATCTGTCCAGACAGAGTAATACTTACCGAGCACGTGGGAACCATCAGTGGAATAGGTAGTCTTCAGAGCACCGTTTTCATCATCGAAAATGTCATTGACATCGATATAGCAGCAATCGCTGTTTTCTGCGATAGCTCTGATGCCACTGTTTATCTGGTTGATTTTTTCATTGGTATAGGTATTGCTGGAGGCGGATTTTTCGGCAGTTACGTGGAGGTTGGCCTCCAACACAATCATAGCGTTCGGCTGACGGGCCTTGATGGTATCCACGACAGACTGGTATTTACGGATAATACTGTTGTAATCGTAGCCCAGTTCGTTGATGCCCAGCATCAGATATATGGTGTGGTATTGTTGTTGGAAAAGGACTTCCGCCAGATTTTGTTTTAAGCCGCTTTTGGTCTTTACGGTGGATTCAAACAGGTTGAACACACTCATTCCAGAGTTGGCAAAAATCTCGGCGTTTCCTAAATCACCATATTCGAAAAGCCCCACAGTTCTGGAGTCGCCAATGAACAGGGTGCTGGTAAAGTCAGGGTTTGGAGGGATATAGCTGGGCCCCACAGAGGTAGCAGCGGGAGTTTGCGGTGCAGAAGTTGCGGGTTCCGATGTGGTGTCTATGCTGTCGAAAGAAGAAGCTTCCATGGAAACGCTTTCTGAGGAATCATTTTTATGGGCAGAATGTTTTGGAACTACATGAGCAGTATCATGAATAGCCGGCTCCTCCGGATGTGTATTTTCAGTTTGGCTTGTTTCCGGGTGGTCGTGTTTTACGGCAGAAAGTTCTGCATCGATATTTTCAATCATTTCCTGACCATTGCTACATACCCGGACGAAGACAGAGGTAACAATGCCGTAAACGGAGGCGGGTAATGTAGATATGATGGCTGATATAAGAAGGCTGAAAGCCAGAAGTAAGGTATACCAGTATTTCTTCATAGTTGTAATCTCCTAATTTAAAATCTGAAGTACAAAAATGGATCGTCCGCGCCCATTTTTATAAGGTAAACGCAGAGCCAGAAAACGGCTAGTAGGATTACCGCAGTCAGAAAGGAGCGCTTCCACTGTTTATAGAGTTTACGAGGCAGCTGTGTTATAAAGATTAGGCTGAGAGTCAAGGACAGCACATAAATCCGGCCATATTTCAGGAAATCTCCCGCAAAATAAAGAGACTGTTTTTCAGGAGCGAGAAAGGGGAACAGGCGTAGAAGATAAATTTTCATCTGTACCAGATCCGTCACTGCAAAGCTCAACCAGGTCAGCGGGATGGCCATTATCATATAGAGATGGCCGATTAGGGGACAGCCGTCCAGTAAATGTTTCAGCCCCATCTTCTCGATGAGCATGAGCAGGAAAATGACACTTCCCCATAGGATAAAATTCCAGCTTGCCCCGTGCCATAATCCGGTCAGTAGCTAGACCACTAGCATATTGCGAATCGTTGTGGCTTTGCCACAGCGATTACCGCCCAGTGGGATATAGATGTAATCCCGGAACCAACCGCCCAGAGTCATGTGCCATCTACGCCAGAATTCGGTCATGGACAGGGATAGATACGGATAGTTGAAATTGTCCGGCAGAGAAAATCCCATCAACTGTCCAAGTCCCTTTGCCATCAGGGAGTAGCTATAAAAATCAAAGTAAATCTGAAAACTGAATGCGGCCAGACCCAGCCAGGCAAAAGGAGTTGAAATACTTTCGTAGCCAATGGCCCCTACCTGGCTCCACAGCCGCCCAACCTGGTTGGCTAGAAGAACTTTGAGCCCCAGACCAATCGTAAATTCCCGCAAGCCGTTTTCAACATTTTTTAGGTAATGGCTAGTGGATTTGCTTACGTACGGAAGCGTAAGTGACGATAGGACCAGCAATTAGCTGTGGAAACATGGTGATATACGTGCCATAGTTGATAAAGGAAGTTTCGTGAAGAACATCCTTTCTATAAACATCAGCGAGGTAGGAGATGGCTTGAAAGGTGTAAAAGCTGATTCCGACAGGTAATGGAAACTCCGGAATCTGGATGGAAAATCCAATTCCCATTTTTTTAAAGATCCAATTTAGATTTCCTGCAAAAAAGCCGGAATATTTAAATAGGAACAACCAGATCAGGTTATAGCAGAGTCCGAATATCAGCCATTTTTTCCGGTGTTCAAGCCATCTGCGCCGTCCCAGAAGGAGGCCAATATGGTAATTTACCAGGACGGATAGCAGAAATAAGAAAAAGTACCAGGGCTCATTTTTTACGCCGTAAATATAGAATATAAGGCTGCCGGCAAACAGAACGGCGTTTTTCCATTTTGCGGGACATATATAGTACAACAGTAAAAACAGGGGCAGAAAGTGAAATAGGAAAACAAGGCTGCTGAAAACCATTTTTCATTCCTCCAGTAAGTACAGTATGGGTAACTCATTTATATTAGATGGAGCGAGAGTTAAAAAAGTTTCATTAAAATGTAAATTTTTATATAATATTACAGCGAACAACTGTGTACTCTATCATACTGTGCAATAGCCAGACTGCTATGGGCTCTATCAGTTGCCCTTTTATCAACCGCTGCATTTATGTAGTAAACAAATGCGCTGTATGATGTGCCTATCCTGTATAACTGCAACCATTATAATGGCTTATATCAAGATAGTTTTAGCATTCCTCAAACCATTGCTCAATCGGCCAGCGCAGGTATTGCTACAAGGTTCTTCTCCTTGCGATACGCAACGACACATATGCTGAACCTCTGTGCCTGGATGGAGCTGTTGGCATCTTCTGGCAGTGTCACCTATTCCTTGGAATTTTTTGAGGATGGGGAGGGGCAGAAGTAAGACAGATATTGCCGGCGGAAGGAGGCGAATCCCAGAGGCCGCTATCCGATGGAGAATCAGGTTCAGGGCTGCCGGACGGGGAAAATACAGAAATGGAGGGATACAGCGAAAACGATGCATATCCAGAAGATGATAGCAGACAGTCTTCCAGAGAAGAAAATCCATGGTATGACTTAAAAGGTCTGGATGAGGTAGAAAAAACATTACGATTGCAGATGGAGATTACTACACACGGATCTATGAATTGAGTGATTGTTATGAAAAGTAAGAAGGTTATACCGTTGTAATAAAAGGATTTGTCTTCCGTACTACGGATATCCCTAAAATGCGATCTTGCCCTGGTCCGTCTGTCCATGTGGTGCTGCTGTGCCGCGGATTTAAGCCCAATGAGTTTTCTGATGGACAGTGAAGTGACATTCAAAGAAGACTAAATGGTGACGGTAACAGGCGCATTTGAAATCAGCGAGGATGGAGAGTCCCTGATTTTAAAGGCTCAGAGCATTGAAGTATCCAGGAAGCCTGAGGAAGGATACGTTTATCCGTGCTTTCAATCGGAAAATAGGATGAGGGAGAATTGAAAGGAAAAATAAAGATTGAAAAATGAAAGCGGACACATTGTTAATTTAACAGATAAAATTCAGATATTTGTAAAAAATTAAAAATAGACTTCCTGTGTGATAGAATTACATATCAATTGCAAGATGTCTATTTTTATAATGAGAAAATCTAATATAAATTGTTATTGACATGGAACATCTTTTAATTCAGATCATCATGAAGTATTAAAAAATTGCACAGTACGAGGCACAAGCATCATAAAAGTCATACGTATATTATGAGATTGTGAAAGGAAGATGATTAATAATGTTTCCAAAAATCAGGGGAGCTCTGTAAAAGTGAGAGTTCTTTCTGATTTTTTTGTGTATAGAGCTAGGTATAACTCAATGAACTATTTTGGTGATTTTGTGGCAACTTTTATATTGATTAAAGATTAATACTATAGCTATGAAGAAAACAAACTTTTATTATTTTTAAAAATGTTTACTTCTTACAGGGTGCTTAAAAGGAACAGTCATTTTTTGTTTAGCAATAAGGATAATCGTCTATAATCAGGGCACTATAAATAATTATAAAAACCATATAATGTAAGGAGCAGAATTTGATGAAAAGAAATGGAAGGCTGGTAAAACGAATTGTTACGCAGGAATCTGTTAACAGATATTGCGAATGGCTTTATGGATGTGAGAAAAGCAGTGGAACTATTAAACAATACAAGCATTATTTATTGCTATTTATGCAATACATGAATGGGAAGAGTGTAGAGAAAAGAGATGTAATTATGTGGAAAGGAATACTGAGAGAGAGAATGGCTCCGGTGACGGTCAACAGTGCACTGGCAGCAGTCAATGGATTTTTGACGCATAATGCATGGCAGGATTGCCGGACAAAATTTTTGAAGGTAAGCCGCAGAGTATTTTGTCCGGAAAGCAGGGAAATAGATAGAGATGAATATAAGCGTTTGGTGAAATGCGCTTACAAGAAGGGTGATGAAAGAATGGCAATGCTTCTTCAGACTATATGCGCTACAGGAATACGAGTTTCTGAAGTTCCCTATATTACTATAGAGGCCGTAAAACAGGGAAGGGCAGAAGTTGAATGCAAAGGGAGAATAAGGACTGTTTTCTTGACTTCCCGTTTGTGTTATATGTTGCTGGACTACGCAAAGAAAAGTCATATTGACAGTGGGATGATCTTTGTGACAAGAAGCGGGAAGGCACTTGACAGAAGCAATATATGGCGAAACATGAAAAAACTGTGTGAAGGAGCCGATGTATTATGGGATAAGGTATTTCCGCATAATTTTCGTCATTTGTTTGCCAGGCTCTATTATGAACAGGAAAAAAACCTGGTTAGACTTGCGGATATATTAGGGCATAGCAATATTAATACAACAAGGATTTATACAATGGAAAGCGGACGCAACCATATGAGACAATTAGAAAAACTCGAAGTATTGTTTGACTTTTACAACAAATTTTCTCTTTTGTTGTAAAAACATTCATACAACCACAATTATTTTACTACATATTTCGAAAGAAGTCTACAGAAATTCTTAATAAATATTGTAATATTATGTTTTTAGACATAATAAAATGGCCAACTGATTTTTTTGGGGTTGGCCTATTTGTATTGTTTGCATCTATGAGTTTTAGATTCTAAAAAACTTTTTCTACTAGGTTTTCGCCTTCTTTCCACTGAATTTTGAAGCAGATTTACAACAAAAGAGAAAATTTGTTGTAAAGGGAGAATTATTTATGAAAAGAGTTTATGGGCCATGTTTACTGATTCTTTTTCTTTGTTTAGCCGTTATATGGAGTCTGCCGGCCTGCGGAATGAATGCTCAGGCTCAGACTCAGATGAAGGACATAGAGTTTGAAAAAAGAGGCAGATATGCTGAGGAAATGACCGGCAGAATTCCCGATTATGAGGTCTGCGGAGATAAAATGTTAGAACTGATTGAAAACAGCGAGGAACTGTCAGAATGGAAGGATTCAGGAGTTGTTTTTGGTACAGTGGAGGATGCTTTGTCATTTGGCCGTTATTTTTACCGTTACATATATCTCGGAAAACAGGAAATCCGGCTGGCAGTGGGAGAGAAGGGGGACAGGGCTGTTGTTTATGTGCAGTGTGACGATCCTCACCAGGCTGCGATACAGCATAGGCAGACAGAGGACAGGCTTTACGATATTGTAGCGGAAGGAGCCGGCATGGCTGAAAGAGAGAAAGCCTCATTTTTTTACGAGTGGGTCTATAGCAAGGTGGAATATGACACGGAACTAAAGAGGAAAACGGTTTACGAGGCTGTAATGGAAGGGCGTTCCGTGTGTTGGGGGTACGTCTCTGCATATCTGATGTTATGCAGAATGGCAGGTATGGACTGTGAACCGGTCTACGGCGGGGGTCACGCTTGGAACCGAGTTTGGATTGATGGGGGATGGAAGCATTGCGATATTACATGGGACAAGAGTGCGGGGCTACGCCGATGGAAACTGGTGCCGGAGGCGAAAATGGAGGAGGACCCCATGCACAGGACTTTCCTGTAGAAAATGGAGGACTCAGCCATAGGAGAGTTTCGCCAAAGCGTCAGCAGATGACTGAGTTTCGCAGGGCGAAAAAACGGCGGCGGATTCGAAGAAAAATGATACGGTATCTGACAGTGGCAGGGGG
>OGPD01001510.1_pt1 | contig 17814 bp, 18 predicted proteins | sample 1552861 | NCBI WGS metagenome assembly OGPD01 (sample SAMEA2580280, study PRJEB22360) | human gut metagenome | biome: human gut; feature: human-associated habitat; material: faeces | place: Denmark | collected 2008/2010
CGCCGCGCAGATGCCCCGGCACAGGCCCTCCTGGCTCCAGCCCCGCTTCAGCCGCTCCTGCCGCAGCCGCAGCCCCACGGCTGCCGCCCCGGCGCTCATTTGGCGCCTCCGGCGCACACCGGCGCCTCATACAGCTTCCCGTGGACGAAATAGTTATACGACCGGCACCCTCCGGCGCACCACGGCCCCATCCGGCACCGGGCGCAGTCTCCGGTCAGCAGCTCCGGGGTGAACCGCCGGTTATACGCAAACGCCTCCGGGTCCTCCCAGATGTCCCGCAGCCGCCGCTGCCGCAGATTTCCCTCGATGAACCGCTCATCGTACATAGACTCACACCCCCGTATGTTTCCCACGCTGTCGATGCCTATGGCGGAGATTCCCGCCCGGCACCCCTGGAAGCAGGCCCCGTCGGCGCCCCGCAGGCCCGGCTCCTTCTCTGTAAAGTAGCCCACGTTGTCAGCCGCACCCAGCATAAACGGCGCGCGGTCCCGGTGGCTCTCCACGAAGCGGATCACCTCCGTCGGGTCCATGCGCCAGTCCAGCCCCCGGGCGGCGTTGCCCATAGGCGAGCACGCCTGCAATTGCCATGCGGCGATGCCGGAGCCCTCCAGCACCCGGTACAGCTCCTCCAGCCGCCCCACGCAGTCCCTGCGCAGGGTGGAGATCACCGACGCCGGGATGCCGGCCTTCACCAGCGCCCCCACGGCGTCCATGGCCCGGCGGAAGCTGCCCGCCTGCCGTCCGGCGTCGTGTACGTCCTCCGGCCCGTCGATGGACACCGCCACGGACTCCACGCCGGCCTCCCGCAGCTGCGCCAGCACCTCCGGCGACATCAGGTACCCGTTGGTGATCACCGCCACCGCCGCGCCCCGGCCGGTGAGCCGCCCGGCGATCTGCGCCCAGTCCCGCCGCAGGAACACCTCGCCCCCGATCAGCGACACCCTCCGGCACCCCAGCTCTGCCAGCTGGTCCGCCGTGTCCAGGCACTCCGCCGTGGACAGCTCGTCGGCCCTGGCCCGCCCCCCGGCGGACCCGCAGTACCGGCACCCGAAGCAGCACGCCAGCGTCAGCTCCCACACGCAGCTGCGCAGCCGGAACCCGCTCATTTCTTCTCCTTCACCACCGGCGCGGCATACACCGCCATGATGGGCGGCTCAGACCCGGGCCGCTCCGGCTTTTTCGGACCCTTTACCGGTTTTCCGTCAAGATCCCGTAAAAAGAAGTCCCGGGCATCCCCGTTGGGATATCCCGTTTTTTTGGATGTTTTCTTCTCGTTCATGGACATTGTCCTCCTGCCCTGTTGATTAATTACACATATTATAGCACAATCCGCCCGCCGAATCCAGAAAAATTTCCCTTATCCCCTGAAAATGCACTTGCATTCGACATGACTTTGTGATAGAATAACAACCAGATAACGATAAACTTTGGAAAACCAAAATTACGCTTGAAAACGATACCGATATGCGCTATAATAACGTTCCGCAGCTGGGACCGGCATCCCGGCGGCGGAAGCGTTGTCGCATCTTCAATTAGGTCCATTAGGGCCTGAAAATAATGCGCACCGCGCAAATAAACGCAATGGGAGGAACGAGGATATGAAGAAATGGAAACAGGCGTTGGCCCTTATGCTGGCGCTGGTCATGGCCCTGTCTCTGGTGGCCCTGCCGTCCTTCGCCGAGGGCGAGGAGACCGGCGGCGGCACGGAGACCACCCAGCCCGTGTGGCCCGCTGAGGGCTCTATCAACCTCAGCAAAACGGCCCAGCCTGTGGATGGAAAGGATGGCCTCTATGAGCTTACCCTGACCATCCAGGGCAAGAACTACGCGACCACCTCCGATGTGGTTCTGGTCATCGACTGCTCCGGCAGTATGGAGGGCACTAAGCTCGCCAACACCCAGAAAGCCGCCAAGGCCTTCGGTGACAAGCTGCTGACGGAGAACAGCACCACCCGCATCGCCATCGTCACCTTTATCGATACGGCCACGGCGTACAACAGCGGCCACTTCTACACGGCCAGCGAACTGGATGCTTTTAAGAAAGCAATAGACAAGGCAACATACGCCAATGGCGGCACCAATCAGCAAGCCGGTATCCATGTGGCTCAGCAGCTTCTGGCCTCTGCTTCTTCCACCGGCAAGCAGAAGAACATCGTCATCCTGTCCGATGGTGAGCCCACCTACAGCCATCCCTTTGTTGCCACCGCAACCTATGCGAACTGTGAGGCGTGGACGGATTTGGGTTGCCCTCGAGGTGGCAGTATCACCAACATCGGCACCCCCACCCCTGACTATAACACCGTGATCGGTGCAGGCGATAGATTCACCATGAACTATAACGCCACGGTCACGGCCACCTGCCCCGAACACGGCGGAAGCAAGACTAAGGATTACGTCTACGCCCTGGATGGCACATACACAACCAAAAAAGGCACCAACAACGGCGTAGCCACCATCTGGGAGGCCAACCAGGCAAAGACCGCCGGGACCACCATCTTCTCCGTGGCCCTCCAGGCTGGTACCAACGGCGAGAACACCCTGAAATCCTGCGCCACCGATGCCGCCAAGGGCTACTTCGCCATTGGCCAGAACGACAACGTGGAGACCAAGCTCACCGCCGCCTTTGAGACCATCGCCGGCAGCATCGCCAAGGCCGCCACCAACGGCTCGGTCACCGACCCCATGAGCCAGTATGTGAACCTGGCCTTCACCGGCGACCCCAAGGTTACCAACAGCCTGGACGAGTACAATGCCGGTGGATACGATGTCTACCTGAGCCAGGGCACCGTCACCCGCAGCGGCAACACCCTGAACTGGACGGTTGGCGACATCAGCGAGGGGCAGGATGCGGTCATGAAGTACCGCGTGAAGCTCAATGACGGCCTCAGCAAGGATCGGACCTATCCCACCAATGACACCACTACCTTTAATTACACCGACTATCAGGATCAGGAAACCAGCAAGGACTTCGAAATCCCCGAGGTTGCGCCCAAGGGCGGCACCATCCTCATGCACTTCTACCTGGTGAATGCTCAGGGTAAGCCCATCAACGAGAAGGGCGTGGAGGTGGAGTCCCCCGACAAGGCCAAGCAGCTGGCCGCCCAGGAGTATTACCAGATGAACGGCTCCCAGGCCCTGGAATACGGCACCTATAGCGTCCCCATGCGGGATATTTCCGGCGCCGCCTACTATGGCTATACCCTGGACGGTGTCACCACCAAGGATGTGACGGCGGCTTCCGTCACCGTCTCCACCACCAATGCCAACCGCGAGGTCTGGTTCGCCTACACCCAGACCTTCAACGTGGTCCACGTTCAGATGGACGAAAACGGCCAGGGAAAGCAGGTGGGTCAGACTGAGACCTATCCCTTCACCGGCAGCTTTGATCTGACGGCCCACGTCAGCCAGGGCTATCTGTACGGCGGCGCTTTCAACAGCGAGGCATGTACTGACGTTTATCCCTTCGCCGAGGGCGAAACCGGCCTCAGCTTTGCTCCCCAGGCCGGTGCCACCTACTATATCTGGGAGGTTCCCAACACCTATCTGAAGCCCATGGCTCTGTCTTGCTGGGAGCATAACACAGAGGGGCAGCTGGATGTCATTGGTTTCTATATGGTTTCCGCCATTGACCGCGCCCTCTACAAAGAAGCTGGCTTCTATGTCAATGGTACCCGTACCACGGCAAACCAGATGACCTATGAGGCCATTGACGAAAACCGGACCACGGTTGCCAACCTGCCGGAGGGCCAGAGCGTTGCCTTCAAGGGCATCACCATCAACCTGAAGCAGGAGGGCCAGTCCGACAGCTATACTGCGGCCAGCGTAGTCACTGGTGACAAGTATGGCTATATGCTGTGCTACGGCCTGGATAAGGACACCTATTGGCCCCAGGCCGGTGCTTCCGTCAGCTACTATCCCTACTGGGTCACCCTGGACGGCGTGGAGGTCACCAACAGCGTCACCCGCACCGGCACCTACCAGGGCACTGGCGCTGGCAAGATCAAGTCCACGGATGAGTCCCGCACCGCTGACTGCACGGTTCCCGCCGTTGCCGAAACACAGCTGCTGACCATGGCTTCCTACTGCGCCGATGGCACTCCCATTTCGGCGGATGTGCCCACCGTGGAGGATGTCACCGTCACCGTGGTGGACGGCGCCAAGACCTATGAGCTTACCGTTTCCGCCGGTACCGGCGTCCGTGACCAGATGGCCTACCAGGCCCCGGCTGGCAAGGTCTTTGCCGGCTGGTTCGCCGACCAGGCCTATACCATTCCCGCTGATCTGGACCAGGTCACGGAGGATACCACGATTTACGCCAAGTATGTCAGTGATTCCTATCTGGACCTGCACTATGTCCGGAATGGTCTGTTCCGCCTGAGCGGCGTCACCCTGATCTCCGCCGTGGATAACCCGGCCAACTATCAGGAGAGCGGCATCATTGTGGACGGCGTGAAGGTGCCTGTTGCCTACGCCAACCGCTATCGGCTGTTCTATACGGCCTCCGGCCTGTTCGGCGCTGCCCGGAACGCCAAGCTCATGATCACCCAGCAGAGCCTCTCCGGCTCTGGTACCCTGGAGGTCACCCCCTATTGGGTCACCCTGGACGGCACCGAAGTCCACGGCGTCACCCATACCCTGCATTACAACACCCGCACCATTTGGGAGTGAGGAAAGGAGAACACCCATGAACACAAAATTTATCCCTCCTGAACTCCAGGATACCGTTGTGGGCCTTGGTGGCCAGAAGCCCAGCGGCAGTGTTTTGGAAAGCATCGGCAATGGCCGTTATGCCGTGACCCTGCCCGATGGCACCCAGGTCATTGTGGATGAGTACGGCAACATCATCGGCTGAAACACCACAAGCGGAGGGATGGCTCATCCATCCCTCCGCTTCTCACACATGACGAATTTTTATCCATGAAACGACGACTTGTTCTTGCCGGTGTTCCCGTAGACGTGATCACCGCCTATGATGATTACTATCCGTATTTTTCTCCGTATCTGGAAAAGAATGGTGGGACGACCCGGGATATCCCGCCCTATCCCATAAATGACCGGGACATTCCGTCGGTGCGCATTCCGCCCCAGCGGCTCCGGAAGGCTGCCAGTATTTACCAGCCCGGGGAACCGGAATATTATGTGGAATATATGGAGCTGTGTCCCGCTGTCTCCTCTGCCATCACGGCTTTCGGCCGCATCGTGTTCCATGCCGTTTCCTTTATCTGGAAGGACCTGGCTTGGCTTATTACCGCCCCCAGCGGTACCGGCAAATCCACCCATTATTGCCTGTGGAAGCTCCTCTGTCCCGATGCGGTTCAGATCATCAACGGGGATAAACCCATTGTATATATGGAAAATGACCAAGTATTCGTCACTTCATCCCCTTGGACGGGCAAAGAAAACATGTCTCAGCGGCTGACCGCTAAATTGGGCGGAATTATATTCCTGGAACAGGCCAAAATCAACGAAATCAGACGACTGACCGTTCACGAATCCGCCGGAAAAATCTTTTCCCAATTCCTGTTTGATTGTAATACAGAGCAGGAAGTGAAATCCGCCTGTAAAATCGCTGAAAATATGCTGAAAAGCCCGGTCTGGCTTCTGAAAAACCGCGGAGATATCCAATCTGTCCAATTGTGCAGAGATACCCTGGCGGCAGCCCTGTCTGACCCTGCGATGAATCTGGCAAAAAGTGATAAAAATGGTGAAGAACTATGAAATATACCGTTATTCCCGGAGTAGTTCTTGCAGAAATCTGCGATGAACAATTCCTGGTGGCAACCGGACCCGCTCGCGGCAGGGTGCCGTATGTCAAAGGGCTGAACGAAACCGGAGCATACTTTTTCTCACAAATTAAATCCGGATTATCTACTGAATCAATCATAAATGACGCCGCAGAACGATACGAAACAACGACTGAGATAATTGCTCCATCTTTCGGTAATTTTCTTCAGGCCCTTGTGAATTCCGGCTATCTTCAGGAAATCCCGGAATCAACTCCTCCAGCCAAACCAAAAACCGATCAATAATCCTAAATGATGAACAAATACGCTCCAAAATTGGCTTAAATAGCCAATTTTGGAGCGTATTTGCAATTTATTCGGGGAGGTTAATTCAGACTTGCCTGGCTTTCCGGAAAAGGGAAGCAGGGAAAGCATTGTGAAAATTTAATCATTTCTTGACGCAAAGCGGAATATTTGATAGGATAACTCCACACTAATGTGAATAAAAATGCAGAAGGAGAGACGATATGGAACGCGAGAAGCTGGGGTCCCGGCTGGGGTTCATCCTGCTGTCCGCCGGGTGCGCCATCGGCTGCGGCAATGTGTGGAAATTCCCGTGGATGTGCGGCCAGTACGGCGGGGGCGGCTTTGTGCTGTTGTATGTGCTGTGCCTGGTGGTGCTGGGGCTGCCTATCATGACCATGGAGTTCTGCGTGGGCCGGGCGGCCCAGACCAGCCCCATCCACATGTATCAGAAGCTGGAGAAAAAGGGTCAGAAATGGCACATCCATGGGTATGTGTCCTTATTCGGCAGCATCGCCCTGATGGCGTTTTACACGGTGGTCACCGGATGGATCGTGTACTATTTCGTGCAGTTTCTCACGGGAAACAGCCAGAATCTGGGGTTTTCCGCAATGATCGCGGACCCGGGCGTCAACGTGACCTATCTGGCGGTGACGGTGGCGATGGCCTTTGCCATTCTGTGCTTCGGCCTACAGAGCGGCCTGGAGCGGGTCACCAAATACATGATGCTGCTGCTTTTGCTGCTGATGCTGGTGCTGGCCGTTCACAGCTTCACCCTGGACGGCGCGGCGGAGGGCCTGCGGTTTTACCTGGTGCCGGACCTGTCCAGGATCACCGGCAGCGTGGTGGTGGGCGCCATGAACCAGGCATTCTTCACCCTGTCGGTGGGCATGGGGGCCATGGCCATTTTCGGCAGCTACATCGGCAAGGAGAGGTCCCTGATGGGGGAGTCGGTGAACATCATCCTGCTGGATACCTTTGTGGCCATCGTGGCGGGGCTGATCATGTTCCCGGCCTGCTTTACCTATGGGGTGGAGGTCAACGCCGGCCCCAGCCTGCTGTTTGACACCATGGCCACCGTGTTCAACCACATGAATGGCGGCCGCTGGTGGGGAACCCTGTTCTTCCTGTTTATGGTGTTTGCGGCCCTGTCCACAGTGCTGGCGGTGTGCGAGGAGATACTGGCCATGGTGCGGGATCTTACCGGATGGAGCCGCCCGGTGGGGTGCCTGGTCTGCGGCGGGTGCATCTTCCTGGTGGCGCTGACCACGGCCCTGGGCTACAGCGTGCTGCACTTCCAGCCCTTCGCAGAGGGTACCTCCTGGCTGGACCTGTGGGATTTCCTGGTGTCCAACAACATTCTGCCCCTGGGGTCCCTGGTGTTTGCCCTGTTCTGCTGCAACCGGTTCGGCTGGGGATGGGACAGCTTCCTGCTGGAAGCCAATGCCGGCCGGGGCCTGAAGGTGCGGCAATGGATGAAGCCGATGTTTCAGTATGTGGTCCCCGTGGCCATCCTGTTCATCTATGTCTATGGCATGGTGACGTTCCAGTGGAAATAAGCATGCTTCGCAGCTTACGACATTTCCCAAATCATTTCGCTTAAGCGATATAGCATTTCTTGGCGCTCTTCTATAGACCGCTTATTCCAATCAGACCAAGCAAATAGCAGAGAATTGGTTCGGTTAATTGCGGTATCGTGCCCTTGATTCACCAGTTCAGAAAGCGAAGATGTGAGATAAAATTTCGATTGCTTATATGCTTTAGATTTGTTTGCATAAACATCATTATGGATCGATTTGTTGATACTGTTTTCAAGCAAAGTGAGATTTCCAAGCCGGTTGATATAAACTGAAAAATCCTCATCGTTCATGCCATATAATTCTTTATCCGCACAGGTCTGCGGCATAATATGTTCAATTTCTACCGCAGTCTGCGTATAAGAGGTCAAATCATCTACAGTTGTTTTTCCTAATCTCAGTGCATCCACATACGCAGTAATTTTGCCAAGAATAAACTTTATTCGATACTGCTGCATACTATTCAAGCCAAGACGAAGAAAATTTGACTTGTTATCCAGTTTCCAATCGTTCACTGTAGGGATTAGAGTGTCTTTTACAAAACGATCCAAATCTTCAATCGTGACAATGTTTCGAATGTCTTTACACCATGAAGCAAAGGTTCGCTCAGTGACATTAGTAGCAATTTTGTCAATGACGGTGTAATAAACTACAGATTCAAGAATTGCCTTGAAGCTGGCAAGTGCATCCGGATTCATATTAGATGCGGCAAGCAGCAACATAAGATGCAGCTTATAAGATTTTCCCGCTAACAGCGGAATGTTTTTCAAATGCACATTTCCATCGGACTTATCGTCGGGCATTCTGCACTTAACATACAATTCAACGTTTTGTGCCATTTTCTGAACGAATTGGAACGGAGCTTCTTCGTAGCGACATTGGGCGTTGTTATTGCTCAGCCAAGTATATATCTGATCTTCACGAAGAATCCCATCTTTCTCACTGGAAGTATCATAATTAGCCATGATAAAATAGCGGAGGAAACGAAGCGGTTTCTCATCTATTTTTTCAAGCGAGCGCGTAATGGATTTCCAGTTCATATTCAATTCTTTGAATTTGCTTCTATCAACTTGACGAAACACCATATTCTTAAGCAAATCCATAGGGTCGAGTCCCTTGCCCCGCTGGTTAATTGTCTCAAAAATTTTTAGTGCATCTGAGATATCGTAGGTTTCGATGCGAATGAAACTTGTTTTATTCAACAGAAAAACTACAAATTTTTTCAAGCTGGCTATATCGGGGAATCGCTCACTCAAAAAATCTTGTATCGTTTTGAAAGCGTCGAAGAGCCTTTCGCCAGATTGCGTTAGATAGTTCGGCCGTTCCTGCCCCTTTTCAATCAACTCCAAACAGTTACCAGCATCTTCATATTGGAGTTGGAGATGATATAAGTTAATCACATCGCCTTCGCTATTCATAGTTGGGCTATAAATTAAATTCTCAATAACGCTGGTTTGCTCACCACAGTTCACATAAAATTTTTTGATTGCACATAACAAAACAAAAAATGTGGTAAGGCGTTGTTGTCCATCAATCAATTCAAACTGGCTGCCGGAATCATAAGTTACTATAGTGCCAAGGAAATACGCTTTTTTATTATCAGTGTTATAGGCATCTAATAAATCTGCCATCAACTGCTCAACCTGTTCATCAGTCCAAACATATTCTCTTTGATAATCAGGAACAATGTAATGATCTTTGAATGCAGAGCTTATTGAGTGGTCGTTATACTTGATATATGTATCAGCCATCAGCTTCATCCCTTTCGTTACAACGAAGTGTGTACACGTATTATAAAGCAGGACTATGAACACTTTCAATAGATTTTATGAAATTTATCACGTTAGAGCATAGCTTTCCTATAAACGCAAACTGATTTGACGGTTTTTATGATGCCGAACATACTCTGCATCGAAATACCAACCTATCGACTTTACGTCTTTGCGGGGTATTTTGCACGATCGTAAATATACGCACTCTCAAGCGAACCGTATGCACTATACAGCGATTCGCTGTTTCGCAAAAGAACCGCACAGAGGCGATAACTATTTCACCCTTTTCGCTATCCTTGCTTTTCAGCGCAAAAAACAGGTGATTCTCAACCCTTAGATGTAAAAACAGGCGGCACCCAACCGAAGTTGAGTGCCGCCTGTTTTGTTGTCCAATCCTGCTTAGCAGATGCCGATTTTGTAGTTTTCTCAAATTACTGTCTTATCGGCACACGGCCGAGCCTCTCATTTTTTATTGGGGGGATTACTGCTTCACGGAGGGCTTCAGCTTCTCCACGATGACGCACAGAAGGATGGTCAGCACCATGTCCGGCAGGGTGTAGCCCACGGGGGTGTCCACCCCCATCAGCAGGCGATAGGCCACAAAGCCCATGAGCCAGATCACCAGGTTCCGGGCGTCGGCGGCCACGGCGAAGCGGTCCCGGTGCAGCAGGAAGTGGTCGGCAATCTGCACGGCGATCATGGGGGCGAACACGGAGCCGATCAGGTACAGGAAGTTGGTGATATCGTCCATGGGGAACAGAATGGCCCCGGCCACGCCCACCACAGTGGTGATGATGGCCACCGTCTTGCCGCTGACCCTCCTGGACAGGGACTCGGCGGAGATACCGGCGGACCAGGCGTCCAGGAACGTGGTGGTGACGGTGGAGAACACCAGGATCACCAGGGCGGCGATGCCCAGACCGGCCTTCACCATGATGACGGCGATGTCATACTCGCCGGTGAAGATGGCCGCGCCCATGCCGATGACGTACATCCAGCAGGACACCAGGCCATAGGTAACCACGCTGGCCACGGTGGCCCGGACGGGCTTCTGGGCCTGGCGGGTATAGTCGCTGATCAGGGGCAGCCAGGACAGGGGCATGGCCACCGCCAACTCCACCGCCGCGCCGAAGGTCAGGCCCACGCCGCTGGGGGCGGCCATGGTGCTGCCGGAGAAGAAGATCACCTTGCACAGCACCAGGGTCAGCACAAACAGGGCGGCCATGGTGATCTTGTTGATCCAGCCCAGGTCGGTGACGCCCACCACGATCCACAGGATGATGAGCCCGCCGATAACCAGGCACCACACCCAGCGGCCAACATCGAAAATGCCGCCGATGGCCAGGGCACCGTCATAGATCATGATGGCGGTCCAGCCCACCAATTGCAGCACGTTCAGCAGGGCGAACAGCAGGCCGCCCTTCTGGCCGAAGCTCATTTTCACGGTTTCCATGGCGCTGCGGCCGGTGCGGCCGCCGATGAGGCCCGCCAGCAGCATCATGCCGCAGCCGATGACGTGGCCGATGAGGATGGCCAGCAGGCCCTTGCCCATGCCCAGAGGGGCGAAGGCGGTGCCGGTAAGGATCTCCGCCAGGGAGACGCCTGCCCCGAACCAGATCAGGGCGTTCTGAAAGGTGGAGGTCTTTTTCATTCCGCGAACCCTCCCTTCAGGTCAAACATGTGGTTCATGGGGCCGGAGCCGCGGCCCAGGTCCAGCATGGCGGCCAGGGCCCCGGAGATATACGCCTTGGCCCGCTCCACGGACTGGTCCAGGTCATAGCCCTTGGCCAGGTTGGCGGCGATGGCGCTGGACAGGGTGCAGCCGGTGCCGTGGGTGTTGGGGTTGGGGATGCGCCGGCCCCGGAACCACTTGCCGCTGCCGTCCCGCCACAGCAGGTCGTCGGCGTCGTTGATCTGGTGACCGCCCTTGCACAGCACGGCGCAGCCGTACCGCTGACTGATGGTCCGGGCGGCGGCTTCCATGCCGGCGGCGTCGGTGATGGGGAGGCCGGAGAGGATCTCCGCCTCGGGGATGTTGGGCGTCAGTACCGTGGCCAGAGGCAGCAGCTCCGCCGTCAGGGCGTGGATGGCGTCGTCCCGCAGGAGCTTTGCGCCGGAGGTGGCCACCATGACGGGGTCCACCACCACCCGCTCCGCGCCATACCGGCGCAGCTTCTCCGCGATGACGGCAATCAGCGCCGCCGAGGAGACCATGCCGATCTTCACTGCGTCGGGGACGATATCCGTGAATACGGCGTCCAGCTGCTCCGCCAGGAAATGGGGGGTGGACTCCAGGATGTCTGTGACGCCGGTGGTGTTCTGGGCCGTCAGGGCCGTGACCGCGCAGGTGGCGAATACGCCGTTGGCGGTCATGGTCTTGATGTCGGCCTGGATCCCGGCGCCTCCGCTGGAATCGCTTCCAGCAATGGTCAATGCTGTTTTCATGATGATCTGTCCTTTCTTTTTCTACAGCACAGTTTTATAATGCGATGCAAGGTGGTGCCCCCAATGCACCGCTTGACTGCTGAAAAATCAGAGGATTTTTCAGCTAAGGTCAGCCGTTCAGCTCCGCCCAGTGGGCGGGAAGGGAGGCCAGAGAGGGGACGTACACGTCCGCCGTCCGGCGGAGGGTCTGCTGGTCCGCCTCGCCGTTGGCATCGAAAATGCCCACGGTGCGATAGCCCGCCGCGGCGGCGGTTTGCAGGGCATAGAGGGAGTCCTCCGCCACCAGGGTCTGGTCCGGCGGCGTGCCCCGGGCCGCCAGGTGATAGATATCCGGCCGGTGCTTGCTGACGCCCAGCTCGCCGGTGGTGTAAATGGCCCGGAAATACGGCAAAAGGCCCAGCCGCTCCAGAGCCCGGGTCACATGGGTCCGGGGACTGGAGGTGGCGGCGGTGACGGATACGCCCCGGTCCCGCAGAAAGGCCAGAGCCGTCCGGGCTCCGTCCTTTTCGGGGACCTCGTTGTAATAAAAGTCCCGCAGCATGGCGGAAAGGCCCGCCAGCACGTCCTCCTCCGGCGGCAGGGGATAGTGGGTCCGGAGATAGTCCGCGCCCTGCTCCATGCTCATGGCAAACAGCAGCTCTCCCAGGCCCGGCTCCGGCGTGAGTCCCCGGCGCAGCAGATACCGGGCTCCCAGGTCCTTCCAGATGGACATGGAGTCCAGCACCACGCCGTCCAGGTCAAACACAGCGGCCCGGATCATGCCTGGAGCATCTCCCGGGTGGCAGTCTTCAGGTCCTCCGATGCCCGGCGGATGTCCGCCGCGCCGTAGATGGCGCTGATAACGGCGATGCCGCAGATGCCGCTGCCGGAAAGCTGAGACACATTGCCGAGGCTGATGCCGCCGATGGCCACCACGGGAATGGACACGGCCCGGCAGATGGCCTGCAGGGTGTCGTAGGACACGTCGTCGGCGTCGTCCTTGGATCCGGTGGGGAACACGGCCCCCACGCCCAGATAGTCCGCGCCGTGCTTTTCCGCCAGCAGAGCCTGCTCCACCGTCTGGGCGGACACGCCGATGATCTTATCGGGCCCCAGCTTCCGGCGGACGTCCAGGGCCTCCATGTCGCTCTGGCCCACATGAACGCCGTCGGCGTCCATAGCCAGGGCGATGTCCACGTTGTCATTGACGATGAAGGGAACGTGGTAGTCCCGGCACAGGGCCTGAAGCTCCCGGGCCTCCGCCAGGAAGGCGGGCTCCGCCAGGGACTTTTCCCGCAGCTGCAGCATGGTGACGCCGCCCCGGAGGCTCTCCTCCACCACGTCCCGGAGGCTGCGGCCATTGAGCCAGTGGCGGTCCGTTACGGCGTACAGCAGCAGGTCCTGTTCAGCGCACTTCATACTTGGCCCCCTTGTCCAGCGCGGCGCCGTCCATGTTGTAGATGGCGTCGATGATGCGATTGCGATAGGTGGAGTTGCCGTCGCCCTGGGCCATACGGCTCCAGCCGATCTCGCCGGCCAGGCCCATGGCGCACACGGCGGCAGCGGCGGCCTCCAGGCGGCGGTCCGGATTGGCCGCCACAAAGGCGGTCATCATGCCGGACAGCTGGCATCCGGTGCCGGTGATCTTGCCCATCTCCGGGCGGCCGTTGCGGATGACGAAGCAGCGGTCTGCGTCGCTGACCAGGTCGATGGCCCCGGTGACGGCCACAATGGCATGGCTGCGGCGGGCAAAATCCTTCACAAAGGCCACGGCGGCGTCCAGATTTCCGTCAGACACGGCATCGGACACGTCGGCGTCCACGCCCCGGGTCTTGCCGCTGCCCAGGGCCAGGGTCTTGATCTCGGAAATGTTGCCGCGAATCACGGTGAAGGGCAGCTTTTCCATCAGCTCCACGGCGGTGTTGGTCCGCAGGGCGGAGGCACCCGCGCCTACGGGGTCCAGCAGCAGCACATGACCCAGGGACGCGGCCTTTTCCCCGGCCCGGAACATGGCCTGGATGCTCCGCTGGTTCAGGGTGCCGATGTTGATGTTCAGCCCGTTGCAGATGGAGGTGATGTCCTCCACGTCCTCCGGCTCGTCGGACATGATGGGGCTGCCGCCGCAGGCCAGCAGGATGTTGGCCACGTCGTTGACGGTGACGTAATTGGTGATGTTGTGGACCAGCGGCACCGTGCGGCGGACGCTGTCCAGGCAAATACCCAGCATAAAAATACACTCCTTACAGCAAAAAATGCGGATATGCCCGGTAAAAGGCATATCCGCAATGCGTTATTCGTGCGCTGCGCCGGTATGTCCCTACGTTGGCATTATCCAAATCAGGTTGAAGGGTCAGGGCGATGACAGCCCACTCTCAGCCCGCTCCGGCGAGCTCCCCTGTTGACGTAGGGTATGATAACACCAATTTTCGGGTTTTGCAAGGGAAAATTCGGAATTTTATAGCGGGAGATGGCGAACGGAGTAATCCAGAATGATCTTTTTGCAGCGGGGGCAGTTGAATGCTTCCGCAGCTGCGCCGCCGAAAACGGACGAACCGGAATCCGCCAGCGTGATGGCATCCTTGTTCAGCCAGGACAGCGCGGCCATAGGGCCGGCCTCCCGGGACCAGTATACGCCGTCCCGGCTCTGGATGACGCCCGGGGTCATTTCTTCCCCGCAGAAGGGACATTTGTTGTTCATGGGAGCACCTCCTGTAAAAAATCCGGATTATAATTGAATGATCAATTATATTATACCATGCGGGGCCGGGAAGTCAAGGCGGGGCGGGTTTCGGCCCGGACTGGCAAAATTTCCAGATTTTACCGCTTGGATTCACAAAGATTTAATATTTTTTTTGTTGCCATTTTGTAACTTTTTGTTTATAATGTTACACGATAGGAAAAAATGGACTTTTTGACGACGCCTGTCACAGGGCGTCGTATGAGTATACATCGAGGTATCACATGATCAGACTGACAAACGTTGAAAAAACATACGATAACGGCACCCACGCCCTAAACGGAATTTCCTTCGAGATACAGGACGGGGAGTTCGTGTTCCTGGTGGGCCCCTCCGGCAGCGGCAAGTCCACCATCATCAAGCTCCTGACCGGCGAGCTGGTGCCCTCCCGGGGCCGGGTGATGATCAACGGCTTCTCCATGAGCAACATCACCCAGCGGCAGATCCCCCTGATGCGCCGGACCATCGGCGTGATCTTTCAGGATTTCCGCCTGATCGGCAACAAAACCGTATACGATAATCTGAGTCTGGCTATGCGGGCGGTGGGAGCCTCCGCCAGGGAGATCAAGACCCGCATCCCCTATGTGCTGGGCCTGGTGGGGCTGGACGGCAAGGGACGCCGGTTCCCCGATGAGCTGTCCGGCGGCGAGCAGCAGCGGGTGGCCATTGCCCGGGCGCTGGTGAACAATCCCAGCACCATCGTGGCCGACGAGCCCACCGGCAACCTGGACCCTGCCCGCTCTCTGGAGATCATGACTCTGCTGGAGCGCATCAACGCGCTGGGCACCACCGTGGTGGTGGTGACCCATGAAAAGAGCCTGGTGAATCATTTTGACAAGCGGGTCATTATGATCGACCATGGCGTGGTGGCCGCCACCGGCGTGGGCAGATACGAGGTGTGAGCATGCATAATTTCAAGTATTTCTTCCGGGAGGGAGCAGGCAACATGCTGTCCCACGGGTTCATGTCCTTTGCCGCCGTCGGCGTCACCGTGGCATGTCTGCTGATCATGGGCACCTTCTCCCTGGTGGCCTACAACGCCAACATCAACCTGCAGGACCTGCAGAAGGAGAACGCCGTGGTGGCCTTCGTGGACGAAAGCCTGACGGACGACGAGGCCACGGCGCTCCAGTCCCGGCTGGCGGCGATTCCCGGCGTGGCGGACTGCACCTTCGTCTCCCGGCAGGAGGCCCGGGACGAATATGTGGCCCAGTATAACGAGGACGACCTGTACAGCGACCTGGACCCCTCTATTTTCCGCCACCGCTATGTCATGCACCTGACGGACCTAAACCGGATGGGCCAGGTGGTGCAGGACCTGGAGAGCGTGGAGGGGATCGCCAAGGTCCGGGCGGACCAGGATATCTCCAACGGCTTCATCACCGTGCGCAACATCGCAGGGGTCATCAGCATCGCCCTGATCGCCATTCTGCTGATCATCTCCGTGTTCATCATTTCCAACACCATCAAGCTCACCACCTTTGACCGCCGGGACGAGATCGCCATCATGAAAATGGTGGGCGCCACGGACGGGTTCATCCGCTGGCCCTTCGTATACGAGGGACTGCTGCTGGGACTCATCGGCGCGGCGGTGGCCTTCGGGCTCCAGTGGCTGCTGTATGCCGCCGTATCCCAGGGCATCGCCAATTCCGACACCATGCAGCTGCTGCGGGTGGTGGACTTCCGTCAGATCTGGGCCCCGGTGGCGGCGGTATTCGCCGGCGTGGGCATCCTGGTGGGCGTGGGCGGCAGCCTGACCGCCATCCGGAAATTCCTGCGGGTATAAAAAGAGAGGAGACCGTCATGAAATCCAAACTGAAACAACTGACTGCCCTGGTGTGCGCCGTAGCCATGATGGCCGCCCTGTGTCTGGCCCTGCGGCCGGTGGACACAGCCTACGGCGCCAGTCTCAATGACCAGCTGGCCGAGACCCGGGCCAAAAAGCAGGAGATCCAGCAGCAGCTGGACAAGATCAAGTCCGACAAGGCCAAGGCCCTGGAGCAGAAGGAGCTGCTGGACCAGCAGGCCGCCATCATTGCCCAGCAGATCGACCTGCTGGAGGTGCAGATCCAGGACACCCAGGACCGGATCACCCAGAACCAGGCGGAGGAGGAGAAGCAGTACGACCTGTTCTGCCGCCAGGTGCGGCAGGAGGAGGAACGGGGCACCGTGTCCTACTGGTCCGTGCTGTTCAAGGCCACGGGCTTTGCGGACCTGCTGAGCCGCATGGATTTTATCAACGAGATCGTGGAGCACGATCAGAGCGTCATTGACCAGCTGCGCACCCTGCGCCAGCAGCTGGCTCAGGATAAGGCGGACCTGGAGCAGCAGCAGGCGGAGCTTACCGCCAGCAAGACGGAGCTGGACGCCCAGGTGGCCGAGGCTACCCGGGTGTTTGAGGAGTATGCCGCCAGCGAGGCAGGCCAGCAGGCGCTGCTGAACCAGCAGGCCGCCCGGGAGAAGGAGCTCCAGGAGGAGATCCGCAAGTCCGAGGAGGCCAACCGCAACAACCAGACCGCCGTGGGCGGCTTCATCTGGCCCACCGCCTGCCGCCTGATCACCGGCGGCTACGGCGGCCGTGACGCACCGTGCCCCGGCGCCAGCACCTATCATCTGGGTGTGGACATCGGCGCCTCCTGGGGCTCCGATATTTACGCCACCAAGGCGGGCACCGTCATGCTGGCCAACGAAGGCTGGAACTATGGCCTGGGCTATTGCGTGAAGATTCAGCATGACGACGGCACCAGCACGGTGTACGGCCACATGAGCCGGGTCATCGCCGTGACAGGCCAGCGGGTGGCCCAGGGTCAGGTCATCGGAAAGATAGGCTCCACCGGCGTTTCCACCGGCCCCCACCTGCACTATGAGATCCGCATCGGCGGCGTCAACGGTACCGCCGTGAACCCCCTGCCGTATCTGCCCGGCTACGTCCGCTACGGCTGGTAAAAAAGCACATGATTTCCCCTCCCGCCTCATACAATAAGGCGGGAGGGGATTTTTATGCTGGGATATGTGCATCTGCTGCCGGAAGTGCGCCCGGCGCTGGAGCGGCGCACCGTGGCCGGAACGGCCCTGTGGGTGCTGGAGGGGGACCTGGACGGCGGGCTGCTGCCCCGCCGCCGGCTGCGGCGATGGACCCGGCGGCTGGCGGAATGCGGTGTTTCCCACGCGGCCTTGCCCCCGGGCCGGGAGGCGGAGTTTGCGCCTATCCGGCCGGTGCTGCCGGACGGACTGCGGCTGGGGCCGCCGCCCCCCCCGCCGGGGCCCCCGATATAGTCC
>OGPD01001512.1_pt1 | contig 17811 bp, 10 predicted proteins | sample 1552861 | NCBI WGS metagenome assembly OGPD01 (sample SAMEA2580280, study PRJEB22360) | human gut metagenome | biome: human gut; feature: human-associated habitat; material: faeces | place: Denmark | collected 2008/2010
CTCATTGTCATTTACGACGATATCAGTCTGCCGCCGGGACAGCTTCGCATCCGTGAAAAAGGCAGCGCCGGCGGGCACAACGGCATAAAAAGCATCATTTCCCATCTGGGCGGACAGGAGTTTCTGCGCATTAAGGTGGGTGTCGGGGAGAAGCCGGCGGGCTGGGATCTGGCGGATTACGTGCTCAGCCGCTTTGCAGAGGACGACCGCAAAAAAGTGGAGGAAGCGCTTGAAAGGGCCGCCGATGCCGCTGTGTGTCTGATGACGGACGGCGTGGAGGCGGCGATGAATGAATATAACAGGAAGGTATCAGAATGAAAGCATTTACTGCTCCGCTGAAAAATCTGGAGGAGTTTGAGCAGCTATGCTCCGGCTTAAAGAAAAACCGGGGCATCCTGCAGGTGTCCGGCTGCATCGAGGCGCAGAAATCGCATCTGATGTACTGCGTGGGCGAGCCGTACCGGAAGAAGCTGATCATCACATACAGCGATCTGCGTGCGAAGGAAATCTACGAAAACTACCGCTTTTTCGACCGGAAGGTGCTGCTGTACCCGGCGCGGGACCTGATGTTTTACAGCGCGGATATCCGCAGCCACCAGATCGGGCAGCAGCGCATGGCAGTTCTGCGGGAGCTTTTAGAGGAAGAGCAGGTTACGGTGATCACAACCCTTCCGGGGTGTATGGAGCATGTGCTGCCGCTTTCCGGTATCCGGGAGCATGTGCTGGAATTTGCGCAGGACAGCGAACTGAGCCTGGAGAAGCTCTCAGGACAGCTCGTCGAGATGGGCTACGAAAAGACGGCGCAGGTGGATGCGCCGGGGCAGTTTGCTATCCGCGGCGGCATTGTGGATATTTTTCCGCTGACAGAAGAAAATCCCGTCCGCATCGAGCTGTGGGGAGATGAGATCGACTCCATCCGCAGCTTTGACGCCCAGAGCCAGCGCTCTATTGAAAATCTGGAATCTGTGCGTGTCTATCCGGCAAGCGAGATCGTTATCAGCGATGCGCAGGCGGCAAAAGCGGCGGAGCGCATCAAAAAAGAAAGCAAAAAACAGGAAAAAATCTTCCGCGAGGAAATGAAGACGGAGGAGGCGCACCGGATTAAGACGGCGGCGCAGGAAATCTGCGATCGTCTGCTGGAGCTTGAGGAGCGCACCGGGCTGGAAGCATTTATTCCTTACTTTTATGAAAAGACGGTATCCTTTCTGGACTATTTCGGACAGGACGCTTTGATTTTGCTGGATGAGCCGAACCGCATTGCCGAGGAAGGGCGTGCGGTGCAGGAGGAGTTTTCCGAGAATATGAAGAGCCGTCTGGAGAAGGGCTACATTCTGCCGGGGCAGACGGGAATCCTGTACGGACAGCAGGAGATCATCGGCGAGCTGAACCGCCGGAATTGTCTGGCACTCTGCATCATGGATCTGCCGCGCGATGAATGGAACATTACGGGCAGATACAACATGACCGTGCGCTCCATCAGCTCCTACAACAGCAGCTTTGAGCAGCTTGTGAAGGATCTCGGGCGCTGGAAAAAGGAGGGCTACCGGGTGGCGCTTCTGTGCGCCTCACGCACGCGCGCCATGCGTCTTGCAGAGGATCTGCGCGATCACGAGCTGAACAGCTTTTTCACGGAGGATATGGACCGGGAGATCCAGCCGGGAGAAATTCTGCTCGCGCGGGGAAACACGCACAAGGGATATGAGTATCCGCTGATCCGTTTTGCGGTGATCACGGAAAGCGATATTTTTGGAAAAGAAAAGAAACGGCGCAAAAAGCAGCGGCGCTATGAGGGCACAAAGATCGCCAGCTTTGCCGATCTGAATGTCGGAGATTATGTGGTGCATGAAAGTCATGGACTTGGTATCTACCGCGGTATCGAAAAAATTGAGGTAGATCATGTCATGAAGGATTACATGAAGATCGAGTACAGCGGCGGCAGCAATCTTTACGTGCTGGCGACACAGTCGGATGTTATCCAGAAGTATGCAGGCTCCGAGGCAAAAACGCCGAAGCTCAATAAGCTGGGCACGCAGGAGTGGAATAAGACGCGCACCCGCGTGCGCGCAGCGGTGCAGAACATCGCAAAGGAGCTGGTGGCGCTCTACGCCGAGCGGCAGGAAAAAAAAGGTTTTGCCTACGGGGCGGACACCGTCTGGCAGCGCGAGTTTGAGGAAATGTTTGAGTTTGAGGAGACGGACGACCAGCTTGCAGCGATCGAGGCGACCAAGCGCGATATGGAGAGTACGAAGATCATGGACCGCCTGATCTGTGGGGACGTGGGCTTCGGAAAAACAGAGATCGCGATCCGCGCGGCGTTCAAGGCCGCTGTCGACGGCAAGCAGGTCGCCGTGCTGGTCCCCACGACGATCCTCGCCCTGCAACACTACCGCTCCTTTTCGGAGCGCCTGCGCGATTTCCCCGTGCGGGTCGAGTATCTCAACCGCACCAAGACCGCCAAGGAGGCGGGGCAGATACGTGCCGACCTCGAATCGGGGCGTATCGACATCCTGATCGGCACCCATAAAATACTGGGCAAGCAGATCAAATTCCGTGACCTGGGGCTGCTGATCATCGACGAGGAACAGAAGTTCGGCGTCGCGGCCAAGGAGAAACTCACGCAGATGGCCGTCAACGTCGATACGCTGACCCTGACGGCGACGCCGATCCCGCGCACGCTGCAATTTTCGCTCATGGGCTCGCGCGACCTGTCGGTCATCTCGACCCCGCCGCCTAACCGCCAGCCGATCGTCACCGAGTCGCATGTCTTCTCCGAGGAGATCATCCGCGATGCCGTCGAGGCCGAGCTCGCACGCGGCGGCCAGGTTTATTTCGTCCATAACCGCGTCGAAGACCTGATGTCCATCCAAGGGCTTATCACGCGTGTATGCCCCAAGGCCCGCGTGGCCGTCGGACACGGCAAGATGCCGGCCGAGAAGCTCGAGAAGCTGATCATGGATTTTATCTACGGGGAGTTCGACGTGCTCGTTTCGACCACGATCATCGAGAACGGCATCGACATCCCCAATGCCAATACGATCATCGTCGACAATGCCCAGAATTTCGGCCTGAGCGACCTGCATCAGTTGCGCGGGCGCGTGGGGCGCAGCAACCAGAAAGCCTACTGCTACCTGCTCTCGCCGCCCGAGGAGATGCTGTCGTCCGATGCGCGGCGCCGCCTGCGGGCGATCGAGGAGTTCTCCGACCTGGGGTCGGGGTTCAACATTGCGATGCAGGATCTCGACATCCGCGGCGCGGGCAACCTGCTGGGTGCCGAGCAGAGCGGGTTTATCGCCGACATCGGTTTCGAGACCTACCAGAAGATCATGAACGAGGCGATCGCCGAGCTGCGGGCCGAAGGCTTGCAGGTGGCGGGTCTGGGTGCCGCCGAGCAGGATGTCGTGGAGCAGATGCATTATGTGGATGACGCGCACATCGAAATAGAGGTCGAGGCCGGGCTGCCCGATGCCTACGTGGCACAGCAGGCCGAACGCCTGAAGCTCTACCGCGAGCTCGACTCGACCAAGGACGAAGCCGCGTTGCAGGCCTTCGAGAGCCGCCTGGCAGACCGTTTCGGCCCCCTGCCGCGCGAAGCGCAGGAACTGCTCAACGTCGTGCGCCTGCGCTGGGAGGCGATCCGCCTCGGCATCGAGCGGGTGAAGGTCAAGAACGGGCTGATGATCCTCCACTTCGTCGGCGAGCAGAACTCGCCCTATTACAAAAGCGATACCTTTATGGAGTTGCTCCGCAAGGTCACGCAAAATCCCGCCAGATTTGTGCTCAAACAGCACAATAATCGTCTGGCGATGACCGTTAGGAATGTCAAAGACATTGAGGACGGGTATAAAACACTGCAACAGCTTTGAATTTAGTCGTAGATTTCGGGAACACCCTGGTAAAACTCGCGGTTTTCGACAAGGGGGAGCTTGTCGCGCAGCGCTGCATGGAGCGGTTGCACCCGTCGGTGCTCGAAGAACTGCTCTCCGAATGGCCCGTGCGGCGCGCCGTGGTGGCGTCGACGCGCGGCGAGGTCGATGACGTGGCGGCGATGCTCCGCGGGCGGGTGGATTATCTGCTGGAGTTCACCTCCCAGACCCCCGTACCCATCGGCAACGCATACCTTACGCCCGAGACGCTGGGGCGCGACAGACTGGCCGCAGCCGTCGGCGCGACAGTGCTCTATCCGGGTGTGAACGTGCTGATCGTCGATTTCGGTACGGCGGTGACCATCGACCTGGTGACGGCCGACAATACGTTCCGGGGCGGCTGCATCTCCCCGGGCGTGACGATGCGTTTCAGGGCGCTGCACGACTATACGGCCAAGCTGCCGCTGTGTGCCGCGACCGGGGGCGAAGGGCTCTCGGGGCTTACGACCGAAGAGGCCATCGAACTGGGCGTGATGAACGGGATCGCCTTCGAAATAGAAGGTTACGTCACCCGCATGCGGGAGAAAATCGGCGGCTTGCGCGTAATTTTTACCGGTGGGGATGCAAAATTCTTTGTTAAACGAATTAAAAATACGATATTTGCAAATTGTAATCTGGTCTTTTGCGGATTGAATAGAATTTTAGAGCACAATGCAAGTGAAGAACACCTTGATTAAGCTGGTTGTCGCGGCAGCCGTGATGCTTCCTTATGCCGTATCGGCCCAGACAAGCAGTATTAACGCATTCTCTCCCTATACGATGTACGGCATCGGCGAGATCAATACGCCCGGTACGACGCAGATGCGCTCGATGGGCGGCGTCGGGGTGGCCATGGGCACTCCGGGCAAAATCAATCTGCTCAACCCTGCAGCGTACAGCACCATCCCGCAAAAGAGTTTCCTCTTCAGTTTCGGCCTCGAGGGACAGAATTACTACAATTCGCAGAAGGTGGACAATGTGTCCAAAAACACGGCCTATAATACGTTCAATTTCCACGATATCGCGTTCCAGATGCCGGTCGCCAAGAAACTCGGCCTCGGGTTCAGCCTCACGCCGTACAGTTCGGTGGGCTACCGTACCAAGTATACGCAGGATTTCGACCCGAACGATCCGGTTTGGGGCAATGTGGGACGCGTGCAGTACGTCTATCAGGGCGAAGGCGACGTGACGGAGGTCAAGGTCGGCCTGGGCTGGGAGATTTTCAAGAATTTCTCGTTGGGTGTCGCGGCGCAGTATTACTGGGGCGACATCGACCGCAGCTTCGTGATGACCCCGACGCCGATCACGGGCGACGGAACCTTCTCGTCGACGGTCGGCAGCGACAATTACAGCATTTCGAGCATCAAAGGACAGGTCGGTGTCCTCTGGAAGGCTATCATGAACCAGAAACGCATGCTGACGTTCGGTGCTACGTACGATTTCGGCGGCAACCTGAATCCCGATGTGACCTCGCGCATTTATATCGGCGACCTGTACAACTCCACCGTGAAGGGCGATACGACCCACCTGGCGCTTGCTTTGCCGCGTCAGCTTTCGGTGGGGGCTTATTATATGACCTCGAAATGGACGCTTGGGCTTGACTACGTCTATCAGAACTGGACCGGCGGCAATAAGGCGACCGAAATGACCGGGGTCAGCGGCCCGGACAAATCTGCATACGAAGTGGCCTATACCAATACGAGCATGGTGAAAGTGGGCGTGGAGTATACGCCGAACTATTACGACGTGCGCAGGTTCATGAAACGCTGGGCCTACCGGGCGGGTTTCCGTTACGGAACCTACAACCAGACCTACGACGGCAATAAAATCGGAGAATACGCCGTTACGTTGGGTGTAGGGGTGCCTGTGAAGTTCCTCGGCAGTTCGACCATCGACGTGGGCGTGGAATACGGACGTCGCGGCTATAACCTTTCCGAGCGCCTGGGACTGGTGCGGCAGCAGTATTTCAAATTCTCGGTCGGATTCTCGCTCTTTGCGGGTGCCGAGAACGGGGAATACTGGTTCCGCAGGCCGAAATACGATTAGTTTTTGAGCCGGAATATTGCACGTCCGAGGAATTAGTAGTAACTTGCGACCCCGACACGAACGTAGTTTAACTGACGAAAACACAACATAGAAATACAAAAATTAATCTCTGACCGATGAAAAACGTAAAATTTCTGCTTTCTGCCGCTTTGGTATTTTTGGCTTCGGCGGCTTTGGCTCAGGATTTCAGTGGCCCGCAATATGCGAAATGGGGCGCTACTCCCGAAGAGCGTGAACAGAACATCCTTAACAGTAATTTCCTGAAAGAATCGTGCGATAATCGTGACTACGATGCCGCAGCACACTACCTCAAGGGGCTTATCGACAAGATACCCGATGCAGCGGAGTCGATCTACCAGCGCGGTGCCGTCGTGTATAAGAACAAGATCAACCGTGCCAAGAGCGTGGCGGAGAAGAACATGTTCATCGACTCGCTGATGCTGATGTACGATATGCGTGCCCAGTATTTCGGCGATAACGTCAAGCCCGGCAAGACGGCCTTTATCCTCGACCAGAAGGCGCGCGAGTTCCTGCGCTACAAACCCAACGACCGCAAGGGCATCCGCGAGGCATTCCGCGCGGCAATCGCGCAGGGCGGCGACAGCACCGACCCCGAGACCGTGGTGGCCTATTTCTCGAACCTCTGCGAGGATTATAAGAATACCGACGAGGTGATGCCCGATGAGATCATCGCCGAGTACGACCGCCTGACCCCGTTCTTCGAGAAGAACCCCGAGGCCGGCGATTACAAGTCGCAGTTCGACGCGGCTTTCGGCCTGAGCGGCGCGGCCAGCTGCGAGAACCTCGAAAATCTGTTCCGCGGCAAGCTGGAGGCTGCTCCCGACGATGAGGCGTTGCTGGCGCAGGCCGTAGCCCTGATGTCGCGTGCCAAGTGCGACGGCGATTTCTATTTCTCGATTGCCGAGAAATACTATACGGTGAAACCTTCGTCCGAAACTGCGATGTTCCTTGCGCAGGCCTTCCAGAGCAAGGGCGACTATACGAAGGCCATGAAATACCTCAACGAGGCGCTTGCCGTCGAGACGGATCCCGCAGAGCGTCAGCTGCTGCTGGTGCGCATGGCGCTGGTCGGCCTGGTTTCCAACGACATCCAGGGCGCCGCATCGGCTGCCCGCCAAGCCCGCGACCTGAATCCCGAGGACGGTGTGCCGTATTTCGTACTGGCCCAGTGCTACGGCATTTCGGCAGCTCATTGTGAAGGTTTCGCCGGGCCGGCTACCTTCTGGGCAGCCTACGACACGATGGCCAAGGCCGTCGAGCTGCTGCCGAGCGATTCGGAATACCGCGAACCTGCCAAAACCTCGATGAACGCATTCCGCAGCCGTTTCCCGACTTCGGAGGAGTGCTTCTTCAACGAGTTGCAGGAAGGCGCACGCTATACCGTCAACTGCGGTACGGCTGCCGGTGTGTCGACTACTGTGCGTCCCCGCTAATTGATGGACAGATTTATCGCAAGATACGTGATGGTAGCACTCTCCGTTGTGGGGAGTGCTATCTTGCTATTCTCTTGTGAGCGTGAAGAAGAACCCGAATCGGAGGCCCGGATAGAGATGATGATGACCGAGTACAGCGAAAACCTGTCGGTCGTCATGTCGCAGAACGGCCGCCGTTCGTACCATTTCAAAACCCCGCTGCTCGAAGGTTATTCGCTGGCGCGCGAGCCTTACCGCGAATTCCCCAAGGGGGTGGAGATGACTACCTATAAGGACGATTCGCTCTCGTCGGTCGATGCCGTGCTGACGGCCAACTATGCGATCCATTACGAGACCCGCGACCTGTGGGAGGCGCGGGGAAATGTCGTGGTCGAGAAATCGGACGGCAAGAAACTCTATACGCAACAGCTGTTCTGGAACGCGCGAACCAAGAAAATCTATTCGAACGTCGATTCGAAAATCGTGCAGAACGACGGCCGCGACGTGTTTATCGGCGAAGGTTTCGAGTCGGACGAGGAGTTCAAGGACTGGCGCTTCCGCCGTATGAAAGGGCGCATGGAGGTCGAGGTCAAACCTAACGAATCCGATTCTACGGCTGTGCCCGAACCTGCCGGCCGGACTTCGGATTCGCCCCGCTCTGCGACAGACCGGCCTGCCGCTCCGGTTGCGGCGCAGCCTGCGGCACCGCTTTCCGAGGAGCCGCCTTTGGCAGCACCAGCTGTCCGCCCCGACGGGGAGGAGGAGCTCCGCCCGGCCGAACCGGTCGGTGAAATCCAGCCCCTCCGGCGTGCCGTACATGCGGACGAAGCGGGGGAGTAACCCAAAATAAACAGGACGATGCTTACTTCGGTCATACTGATTATCTTAATGCTGTTGTTGTCGGCATTTTTTTCGGGCATGGAGATCGCTTTTACGAGCAAGAACCGCCTGAAGCTGGAGATCGACCGCAAACAGAGCCGCATGTTCGACCATATCGCGGAGATTTTTTCCCGCCACCCCGGGCAGTATATCACCACGATACTGGTGGGCAACAACATTGCCCTGGTCATCTATTCGCTTTACATGTCGTTGCTGCTGCGCGGCATCTTCTATGCGCTGGGGTGGGAAAGCATCGCCCGCAACGGTTCGGTCGCCATCGAAACGGCCGTGTCGACCGTCATCATCATCTTTGCTGCGGAGTTCCTTCCCAAGTCGATCTTCCGCAACAACCCCAATTTCTATTACCGTGCCCTGGCGCCGGTGATCTATTTCTTCTACCTGCTGCTCTATCCGATCGCCCGTCTCACGACGCTCATCTCGCATGGCATCCTGCGCCTGGCGGGGCGCCGTGTCGAGGAACGGGCCGTGTCGCACAGCTTCGGCCGCGACGACCTCGCGGCACTGCTCGATACCAATACGTCGGAACCGCGCCCCGAGCCGGACAACGAGTTCAAACTTTTCCAGAATGCGTTGGATTTCGCCGACCTGCGGGTTCGCGACTGCATGGTGCCGCGTGTGGATGTCGAGGCGGTGGATATCGACGACACGTCGATCGGGCAGCTCACGGCGCGGTTCGTCGATTCGAAATATTCGCGTATTTTCGTCTGGCGCAAGAGTATCGACAACATCGTCGGTTATGTCAATTCGAAGAGCCTGTTCACGCGCCCGGCCAATATCGCCGACGTGATGATGCAGGTCAATTTCGTGCCCGAGACCATGCCGCTGCAGCTGATGTTGCAGAATTTCATCAAGCACCGCAGCAACATCGCCGTGGTGATCGACGAGTTCGGCGGGACGGCGGGCGTCATTTCGCTCGAGGACGTGCTCGAACAGATTTTCGGCGAGATCGAGGACGAACACGACATACCCGATCTTACCGAAAAGCAGGTCGGCCAGGACGAGTATGTCCTCTCCTGCCGGCTGGAGGTGAAATACCTCAATGAAAAATACGGGCTGGGGATCGAAGAAAGCAAGGAATACGATACGCTGGCGGGCTTCATCATCTTCAATTACGACGGGATCCCGACCGCTGGGGAAACGGTTTTCATCGGCGGCCTGCAGTTGCGCATACTGCGTACGACGCGTTCGCGTATCGAGCTGGCGAGGGTCAAGAAATTGTAGGAATTTTTATATTATAATAAAGGCCTTTTCCGAATAAATTTTACTACCTTTGACTGCTAATTCGAAACAAACGAATAATTAACGATTTATATGGCAAGTTTAAACACTCTTCGCACCAAGTTCGGCATCGTGCTGTCGATTGTCATCGCAGGCGCCCTCTTGGCTTTCATTCTCTCCCTGAAGACCGAAATGGGCTTCTCGGGTAACGACCCCCGGGTCGGTGTCATCAACGGTAAAAAAATCAACTATTCGGAGTACTACAACCAGTACGAGCAGATCAAGGCGCAGAGCGGCGCCCAGGAAAGCGACGAACAGCAGTCCGCCATGCTCGCCAATGCTGCATGGCAGGCCCTGATCGGCAAGTATGTGCTGGAACCCGGTTTCGACAAGATGGGGCTGCGCGTTACGGAGCCCGAGCGTCTGTCGATGGTCAGCGGCCAGCATCCGTCGCAGGCGTTCTACAACGCCTTCGCCGATCCCCGCACGGGTGAGTACAACGTGGCTGCCGTCGGACAGTTCCTCGCGCAGGCCGAAACGAATGCGCAGGCACAGCAGGCGTGGGCGCAGCTCAACGAGCAGGCCCGCATGGAGCGTGAGATCGCCAAGTACCTCGGCCTGATCAAGGGCGGTGTATATGTCAATGCACTCGAAGTCGCGAACGGTGTGAATGCGGCCAACAATACCTATTCCGGGAAATGGGCCGGCAAGAAATATTCGGCTGTCCCCGATTCGCTGATCCAGGTGAAGTCCGGCGACATCAAGGCATACTACAACAGCCATAAGGATATGTTCAAGCAGACTCCCTCGCGTACGCTGTCGTATGTCGTGTTCGAGGTTACCCCCACGGACGACGATATGCTCGCTCTCGAAAAGAGCGTTGCCGAGGTGGGCGCACAGTTCGCCGCTACGGAGGAGCTGAAGTCGTTCGTACGTGCCAACCGCAACGGCAAGATCGCCGATACCTATGTTTCGGCGGCTCAGCTTTCGGAGGACGAGGCCAAGGCACTGCTGGCGGGTGAGACTTACGGCCCCGTGCTGAAGAACAACCAGTGGACGATGGCCCGTGTGCTGGATTCGAAAATGGTGCCCGATACGCTGGGAATCCGCCATATCGTGCTGCCCTATACGCAGGAGGCGCTGGCCGACAGCCTGCTGACGGTAATCAAGGGCGGTGCCGATTTCGCACAGCTCGCCTCGCAATATTCGGTATACGAAGCTACGGCAGCCAACGGCGGCGAAGTGGGCGTGGTGCCCTTCTCGGCTTTCACGGGCGAATTCGTTGCCGCGCTGGCCAATGCCAAGCGGGGGGACGTGGTGAAGGTCGCTTCGGGCGATGCCATCCAGCTGATGCAGGTGTACCGTGCCAACAAACCTTCGAAGCACATGCAGGTGGCGACGATCACCTATCCCGTCGAGGCTTCGGCTGCGACGCGCCGCAATGCCCACAACCTGGCCGGCACTTTCTCGGTGAATGCCAAGGGCTCGGTCGAGGCGTTCAACAACGCCGCTTCGGAAGCTGCCGTTACTCCCCGTGTCGCCTCGCTGGCGCAGGGCGAGCGTACGATCCGCGGCCTGGAGGATTCGCGTGAGGTTGCCCGCTGGGCTTACGGTGCCAAGACGGGCGATCTTTCGGAAATCTTCACCGTCGGCAACGACTATGTGGTCGCTACGCTGACCGAGATCGATGACAATGAGTATACCCCGGTCGATAAGGTGGCTGCGCAGGTTCGCGCCCAGGTTCTCCGGGACAAGAAATACGATTATATCACCAAGCAGATCGCCGGTACGACGCTCGACGAGCAGGCTGCCAGCCTCGGTTCCGAGGTCGCCGATTTCGACGGCGTGACTTTCGGTGCCTTCTACGTGAACGGCCCGGGCGTCGAGCCCCGTCTGGTAGGCGCCATCGCTTCGACGACCGAGAAAGGCGTCCTTTCGGCTCCGGTGAAGGGCATGTCGGGGGTTTATGTCTTCCAGGTGGATGACATCCAGACTTCGGACAAGCAGACTGCCGAGGGCGAGAAGGTGCGTGCGCAGGCCATGGCCGAGAGCATGGCACAGCAATTCTCGGTGCAGGCCATCCAGCAGATGGCCAACATCCAGGATCTGCGCGGCGAATATTTCTAAGTCTCGGATAAAAAATCGAATACAGTTTTCGAACGCCGGAATATTCCGGCGTTCTTTTTGTTATTTTTGCGTATATTTAAAAGTCGTATCAAAACATATCGCATACTATTATGAATAATTTTGTTTATCACAATCCGACGAAACTTGTTTTCGGTAAGGGGCAGATCGCCCAGCTCGCAAAGCTGATTCCTGCCGGCAAGAAGATTATGATTACCTTCGGCGGCGGCAGCGTGCGCCGTAACGGCATTTACGACCAGGTCGTCAAGGCCCTCGAAGGCCGTGACTGGGTCGAATTCTGGGGCATCGAGCCCAATCCGTCGGTCGAGACCGTCCGCGAGGCCATCGCATTGGGGCGTGAGCACGGCTCGGAGTTCCTGCTTGCCGTGGGCGGCGGGTCGGTCATCGACGGTACGAAGCTGATCGCTGCAGGGCTGCTTTATGACGGTGACCCGTGGGAGATCGTCCTGAAAGGGCAGGCGGATAAAACCGTTCCCCTCGGGACGGTGCTCACGATGTCGGCGACGGGATCGGAAATGAACAACGGCTCGGTGATCTCGTGCCATGAAACGAAGGAGAAATTCCCGTTCAACGGCGACTACCCGCTCTTTTCGATCCTCGATCCCGAGGCCTTGTTCTCGCTGCCGCAGAAGCAGATCGCCTACGGCTTGGCCGACACCTACGTGCATGTGCTGGAGCAATATATGACTACGCCCGGGCAGTCGCGCCTGATGGATCGTTGGGCCGAAGGCATTCTGCATACCGTGATCGAGATCGCACCCCGGATCCGTGAGAACCAGCACGATTATGCCGTGATGTCGGAGTATATGCTTGCGGCAACCCTGGCACTGAACGACATGATCCGTATGGGAGTGGCGCAGGACTGGGCGACGCATATGATCGGGCATGAGCTGACCGCACTGCACGGGCTGACGCACGGTGCGACGCTCGCCATTGTCATCAACGGTACGTTGCGCGTGCTGCGCGGACAGAAGCGCGGCAAACTCCTGCAATACGGCGAACGGATATGGGGTATCACCGATGGTTCCGACGAGGAGCGTATCGAGCGGACGATTGCAGCCAACGAGGAGTTCTTCCGTTCCCTGGGGCTTTCGACGCATCTTTCGCAGGAGGGCATCGGCGAGACTACGATCGCCGAAATCGAACGCCGCTTCAATGCTGCGGGCAGCAGGTTCGGCGAGGCGCGCAATGTCGACGGGGCGATGGCGCGCAGGATTCTGGAAGCCTGCCTGTAGCTTGTCCCCGAGACCATCTGTATCCATGAAAAAATCCCCGCCGAGACGTCTCGGCGGGGATTACCGTATCAGGCCGAACCGTTATTCGGCGAGCAGGATTTCCAGAATCTTGATGGCGGCCGTGGCGATCGGGGTGCCGGGGCCGAAGATGGCGGCGGCGCCGTCGCGGTACAGTTCGTCGTAATCCTGGTGGGGGATTACGCCGCCGACAATCACGATGATGTCCTCGCGGCCGAGCTTCTTGAGCTCTGCGATGATCTGCGGCACGAGGGTCAGGTGGCCTGCGGCGAGCGACGAAACGCCCACTACATGCACGTCGTTCTCGACAGCCTGTTTTGCGGCCTCCTCCGGGGTCTGGAACAGCGGCCCCATGTCGACGTCGAAACCGATGTCGGCATAACCCGTGGCTACTACCTTGGCACCGCGGTCGTGGCCGTCCTGGCCGAGCTTCGCGATCATGACACGCGGCTGGCGGCCTTCCTTCTTGGCGAATTCGGCGCACAGCTCCTTGGCACGCTCGAACTGTTTGTCGTTTTTCACTTCTGAACTATATACTCCTGATATTGAACGTATGACGGCTTTGTAACGGCCTACCACCACTTCGCAGGCGTCGGAAATCTCGCCCAGCGAAGCGCGTACCTTGGCGGCTTCGACGGCCAGCTCCAGCAAGTTGCCCTGCTTGGTCTTCACGCACTCGGTGATCGCTGCGAGGGCCTTCTTCACGGCGGCCTCGTCGCGCGAAGCGCGCAGCTCCTGCAGACGCTTGATCTGGCTCTCGCGCACGGCGGTGTTGTCTACGGCCAGGATGTCGATCGGGGCCTCTTTCTCCAGGCGGTATTCGTTGATGCCGATGATCTTCTCCTCGCCGGAGTCGATGCGTGCCTGCTTGCGGGCCGCAGCCTCCTCGATGCGCATCTTCGGAATACCGGTCTCGATAGCCTTGGCCATACCGCCCAGTTTCTCGACTTCCTGGATACGCTCCCATGCCTTGTGGGCGATCTCGTTGGTGAGCGACTCCACGTAGTAGGAGCCTGCCCACGGGTCGACCTCGCGGCAGATATTGGTTTCCTCCTGGATGTAGATCTGCGTATTACGGGCGATACGTGCCGAGAAGTCGGTCGGCAGGGCGATGGCCTCGTCCAAAGCGTTGGTGTGCAGCGACTGGGTGTGTCCCAGGGCGGCGCCCATGGCCTCGATGGCGGTACGTGCCACGTTGTTGAACGGATCCTGCTCCGTGAGCGACCAGCCCGAGGTCTGCGAGTGGGTACGCAGCGCCAGCGACTTGGGGTTCTTGGGCTCGAACTGCTTGACGATCTTGGCCCACAGCATACGTGCCGCGCGCATCTTGGCGATCTCCATGAAGTGGTTCATGCCGATTGCCCAGAAGAACGACAGGCGGGGGGCGAAGGCGTCCACCGACATGCCTGCGTTGATACCTGCGCGCAGGTACTCCAGTCCGTCGGCCAGCGTGTAGGCCAGCTCGATGTCGGCCGTGGCGCCTGCCTCCTGCATGTGGTACCCCGAGATCGAGATCGAGTTGAACTTGGGCATGTTCTTCGAGGTGTACTCGAAGATGTCGGCAATGATGCGCATCGAGAACTCGGGAGGATAAATATAGGTGTTACGCACCATGAACTCCTTAAGGATGTCGTTCTGGATCGTACCGGCCAGCTGGTCGAGTGTGCAGCCCTGCTCCAGACCCGTCACGATGTAGAATGCCAGGATGGGCAGCACGGCGCCGTTCATGGTCATCGACACCGACATCTTGTCGAGCGGAATGCCGTTGAACAGTACCTTCATGTCCTCGACCGAGCAGATCGACACGCCGGCTTTGCCCACGTCGCCCACCACGCGCGGGTGGTCGGCGTCGTAGCCGCGGTGCGTAGCAAGGTCGAATGCCACCGACAGACCCTTCTGCCCGGCGGCCAGGTTGCGGCGGTAGAATGCGTTGGACTCCTCGGCGGTCGAGAAACCCGCATACTGGCGGATCGTCCACGGGCGCATCACGTACATCGTCGAGTAGGGGCCGCGCAGGAACGGGGCGATACCTGCCGCATAGTTCAGGTGCTCCATGCCTTCGAGGTCTTGGGCCGTATAGGCGCCCTTGACGGGAATACCCTCGGCCGTCAGCCACGGCTCGACCTGTCCGCAGCCTTTCGAGGCGCAGCAACTTTTCTGCTGGCCTGCGTCGTATGTCAGTTCTGAAAATTTAGCTCTCATGATTAGATTCCCATCTCTTTAAGGTAGAACTTAAGTGTTTCCAAGACGTTGGACTTCACGTTTATGAAATTCGTGATGCCCTGCGCTTCCAGTTCGGGTGCGCAGGCCGGTGCCCCGGCAACCACCAGGATCGCCTTGCCGCCGAGCAGCTCCTTGACTTTCGGGGCTGCCTCCGCATAGTCGTCGTCGCTTGCGCAGACCACGACGATCTGCGCCTTGGATTCGAGTGCGGCCTTCGCGCCCTCTTCGATCGACTTGAAATAAGTGTTGTCGATCACCTTGATGCCGGCGCATGCGAAGAAATTGCACGAGAACTGCGAGCGGGCGCGGGCCATGCCCAGGTTGCCGCACGTCAGCATGAATGCCTTGGGCTCCTTGCCGCTGCGATCCACCTGCAGGCGCATCTCTTCGAACGCCATGGCACCGCGGTAGGGGACGAGTACATTGCCCTCGGCCTGCTTGCGCGTAACGGACTCGGCGGTGATCTCCTTGCCGGCGACCTCCGTAAAGTTGGGATATTGGTTGGCGCCGAGCAGCGTCTGGCGGCGCGTAGCGATGTTCTTGTCCTTGGCTGCGGCCGACGCTTTGATACGCTCGACGATCAGGCCGGCCTTGTAAGCCTCGGTGTAGCCTCCCTTCTGCTCGATTTCGAGGAAAAGCTTCCAGGCTTCGGCTGCGATCGACTGCGTGAGGTTCTCGACATAGTACGAGCCTCCTGCCGGGTCGACGACCTGGTCGAAATGCGACTCGTTCTTGAGCAGCAGCTCGACGTTGCGGGCGATGCGCTTCGAGAACTCGGTCGGGTTTTCGAACGAGGTGTCGAACGGCGTTACTTCCAGCGAATGTACGCCGGCGATCGTGGCCGACATGGCCTCGGTCGTGCCGCGAAGCATGTTCACATAGGGGTCGTAGACGGTCTGGTTCCACCGCGAGGTCTCGGCGTGGATGTGCATCTTGCAGGCGCAGTTCTTCGCCGGGCCGTAGCCCTTGACGATGTTGGCCCACAGCATACGTGCCGCGCGGAATTTGGCGATCTCCATGAAATAGTTGGAGCTTACCGAGAACGAGAAGCGCAGTTTGCGTGCGGCCTGGTCGACGTCCAGCCCTGCGTCCATCAGGCGTACGAGGTAGTCGTGGCCTGCCGAAAGGGTGAATGCCAGCTCCTCGACGATGGTCGAACCCGAGTTGCCGAACGTTTGCCCCGCAACGGTTACGATGCGCACGTGCTTGTACTCCTTGGTCTTGTGGATCAGCTCGACGATGCGGGCGATGCACTTTTCACCGTTGGGCGAGCAGAAATCGCCTTTCGACGAAAGCCCTTTTACCAGCGGGTCGATGCAGAATGCGATGCGGACATCCTCCTTGGCGATGCCCTCCTTTTCGACTTTGGCCAGGACGAGCTCGGCGACATGGGCCGTCTTCTCTCCGCAGAAGGTGATTTCGACAGCCTCAATACAGATGTCCTTGAGCAGCGTGTCGAGGTCTGCGGCTGAGAAATCCGCCGACGCGATGCAGAAGCCGAGCGAGTCGACGCCTGCGTTGAGGATTTTCAGTGCCTCGGCGTTTGCCTCCTTGGGGCATACGACGCTCACGGTCTGGTGTACGCGCCAGCGGTTGTGCGCGTGCGTACCGCGTACGTAAGGGAACTCGCCTGCCTGCGAGCCCAGGAACTTGATGCCCTCGAGGTTCTCGGCGCGGTAGTAGGGGCGGACGTTGAATCCCTCTCCCGTACGCCACACCAATTTCCGCTCGTAATCGGCTCCTTTCAGATCTACTGCGATCACCTCTTCCCATTTCTCGGTCGGGACCGGCGGAAATTCGGTGAACAGCTTTTCACGTTTGGTATTTGCCATGACTATTTAGAGATTAGTATGTGTGTAGTTTCGTTCTGTTTCAAAATTGCACGTAAAGTTACAAATTAATTACCGAATTGTAACAAGAAATTGTTACTAAAATAACAGCATTGTCGAATATCGGTGCGCCGGGGCCGTTCCGGGGAGTCGCCGCCGGGCGGTCCGCGTATGGAAAAACAGTCCATTTATGGTCTGAATATCCTCTAAAAATGCGTTTTTCGGAAATCGCCGATTTTTGCCGAAGGAGCGGAAAACAGGGGCTGTTTTCCGAAAAACGGGTGAAAAAACCGGCGATGTTCCCGAAAAACGGGGCCGTTTTTTCGAAAACGGGCGAAAAAATGAGGTGTTTTCCGGAAAAATGCGATTTTCGGAAAACAACGGACCGGGAAAAGAATTACATTTGTAGCCGAAACGGAAAGCAACCTCCTTTAAAATTCGGATCATGTCATTACTGAGATTCAAGATGGTCGATGCGGCGATCAACCACACGGCCGTCGAAGTGAAGGCTCCCGAAGGGCGTCCGTCGGATTATTTCGGCGAGAAGGTCTTCGGACGCGAGGCCATGCGCAAGTACCTCGACAAGAAAACCTATGCGGCGCTGCTCGACACGATGGAGCACCGCACGCCGCTGACGCGCGAAATCGCCGACAGCATCGCCGCCGGGATGCGCCAGTGGGCGCTGGAGCACGGCGCGGACCACTACACGCACTGGTTCCAGCCCCTGACGGGCGGTACGGCAGAGAAGCACGATGCCTTCGCCGAGCCGGACGGCTGCGGCGGCGTGCTGGAAGAGTTTTCGGGCAAGCTGCTCGTGCAGCAGGAGGCCGACGCCTCGTCGGTTCCCAACGGCACGAGGAAG
>OGPD01001525.1_pt1 | contig 17669 bp, 18 predicted proteins | sample 1552861 | NCBI WGS metagenome assembly OGPD01 (sample SAMEA2580280, study PRJEB22360) | human gut metagenome | biome: human gut; feature: human-associated habitat; material: faeces | place: Denmark | collected 2008/2010
ACGGCGGCAGCGGGCTTGTAGGCGTAGGCTCCGCTTTTCATATAGAACAGGCGATCCAAGAAAGCGCACAGCGCGCCGTTGGGAGCCGCATAGTAGACGGGCGATCCCACGATAAGGCCATCCGCCGCCTTCAAGAGCCCTGAGCACTCGTTGACCGGATCGTCGTCAAATACGCACAGCCCGGTTTCCCGGCAAGCGCCGCACGCGATACAGCCCCGAATGGGCTTCGAGCCGATGTGCACGATATTCGAGCCGATGCCGTTTTTCTCAAGCTGTCCTGCCACTTCGCTGAGAGCGGTGTAGGTGCAGCCCTTCTTGTGCGGGCTGCCGTTGATGAGCAGTACGTTCATAAAAAGCCTCCTTTATCCTTTATTGAGGATGTACATGGAGCAGGAGAAACTTCATTCGCTGGAGAAATCGCTCAGAACCTGAAGCAGGGAGCACAGATGCCCCAGCCTATCGTCGCCGAGGTATTCCCTGATTTCCCGTTGCGCCTCTTCCCACAGGGGAAAGGCTTCCTCCAGCTTGGCCTGCCCTTCCGGCGTCAGTTCCACCACCTTCTTCCGGGCATCGTCAGGATGCACGCCAACGGCAACAAACCCCGCCCGCTCCAACAGCCCGATATTCCGGGTCGCCGTGGTCTGATCCATGCACAGCACCTTGCCGATATCCGTGATGAACGGCCGACGCATACAGGCGATCCGTTTCAGCAGCGCAAACTGTGTTCCCCGGATGCCCACGGGACGCAGGCAGCGATCGTAAATCTGCGTAACAACACGCCCGGCTTTGCGGAGCTGCATACAGACGCAGACAGGAGAAGCGTATTCCTTCGTGAGGGACTCCATAGAAACTCCATGTATATGCATGAAAATAGCCCGATCCTGAAAAGCCGTCAATCCTTTGAGAAGCTTCTCAAGGGAAGAATTGAAACTTTCCCGGCAAGGCAAAACTCAAGAACGGCATGGTATGAATGAGAAAATAGAATGTATATTTTCTATTTCTGACTGTTAAACCTAGTGTAGTTGCTAACAATCTTATCAGGTCAAGGCTATTCTCCTCCATTGGAGGAGCCTATGGGTAACTGTCAAAAATCTTTTGGGATAACGATTCGTTTGCTGCGTCTCTCATGAAAACTGAAACAGGAACAATTAGCGGAAAAATCCGGTTTGTCCTTGCGGCACATCAAATCTATCGAACGAGGCCTCAGCGATCCGACTTTATCAACCTTGGAAAAAATAGCTTCTGCATTGTCTCTCCGTGTGAAAGAATTGTTCGCGCTTGAGGAGATTAGGCGTTCTCCGAAAGGCATCGGGAAAGATCTGCTTGCACAGTTGGAAAACTGCAAAGAGAGCGAGCTACTTCGATTCTATGCTTGCAACAAGATTCTTTTGTCCAAGTACAAGTAGGATACCTCGCAACAAAAACGGGCCGACAGATTGCTCTGTCAGCCCGCTTGCTTTCTTATGGTGCCGAAGGGGAGACTCGAAGTTTTCAGCACTATCCGTTCTTATAACACACTGCAATACAATACTTTAACAAAATAAAAAAGCTAGGTCGTGTTGTTTTTTTATACCGTTGTGGCACAGTAAAATCAACTATAACCGATCTTATTTTTCGCTTTCCTCTTACTTCATTTCTAGGTTTTCCTGTTCAAAATCCTCCCCCCCTACTCCGTCCAATTCCTCTTCCGAGAACCCGAGAGCCGCCAGCGTACTAATACTTCCGACGATGATCCCACCAACAAAATACAGAAGCTTTTCCATAAGAACTCCTTGTGACAAGGCAGGCGTAATACCTGCCTTGTCCATTTAATCTGTTAACATATAGTAATTTTTTGACAACGAGGACATCTACACACATGAATCAGATACGCATCAAGGACACGGCCTATCTGGTTTCCCGTCGAAGCTCCGAACAGAAGGCCGGAGACAAGCCCTCTGTAATTTTCTGCTCTGGGAACAGGAAACTGAGTGAACGAGCCAAAGGCACAGTACCCGACAAAGCCTCCGATAGCTCCGCCTATGGCTGTTCCAAGCCTTTCTCCCAGTCTTATGGAATCGGGCACGCCTACATAGCCGCATCTTGGGCACTTCCATGCACGTTTCCCTATAAACATGGGCCATTCTTCCTCGTAAGAACGTCATGCAGCAGCTCAAACAACATGGCGGGAAGTTCCTCCAGCTGGTAGATAACCCGGCTGGCATCAGGCAGAATATTGTTGATGCTATCATCCAATATTCCCAACCCGTAGACTTCCAGACCGATTTTGTGCGCCATTTTAAGTGCCTTTCTCGTGGCGGTCATATCGGTGGGTTGCCCATCCGTCAGGACGAACAGCATTTTTCTCCGTTCTTTAGCGAATAGAAGTTGCTGCATGACCCACCAGAGTGCGGGAGCGAGAGGCGTTCCTCCGCTCGGCATGAGGTTGAAGCGGGCATGAACAGGATGTCCATGCTTGAGCAGCGGATAGACCAGACCAACATCCCCCCTATAATTTCCATTGAAGGCTGTTACGGCAATATTGAGCCCCTTGATGGCTGAACAGGCCGACGCAATGGCATGGCAAGATGCCGTCGCAAGTTCCATAGGTTTGCCGTACATGCTGGCGGAAGCGTCCAGCAGGATGTGGAGACTCGTATTGACGGCAACGCACTCCGTCCGTTGGATGAATACTTTCGGATTTTCCGTTTTGATTCTGTACAGCTTTGCAGTATTAAGCCTCCCCTTTGTGGAAGGATAGGAAGCCGACATGGAGAGCGACTGCATGAGTCCCTGAATCCTGATGGACAATCCTCTCGTAATCAGTTCTGTCCTTCTCAACATATCCGGGGGGATGACATCAGGCGTAACGGGGCGAATCTTGGCGACCGTCCAGTGTTCCACGTCTGTGCCTCCCGCCTGTGCCGAGAGCTTTTCCCTCAAAACCGCTCCCATCGTTTTGGGAAAAGAATCTTCATAAGCGTCCTGTGCCCCCTCTTTTTCTTCTGAAATGACGCTCTGTTCCCCATCGAGATGATCATTTCGTTTTTCCATTTGAGACGTACTCCCCTGCGGCTGTTCGGGTATCCATTTTTTGATGATGGATTCCAATAACAGCGCATGGGCAATCGCATCCTGTGTCGTCCGTGTGTTTGCATGAATCTTTTTGAGACAGGCATCCAGTTCTTTTTCAATTCCCGGACAGGCCGTAACCATCTCTTTTCTTGAATGTGTCCTATTCTTTTCCACTTCGGAACTATTCCAACTTCTTACGGTCAAAAGGATGTACTCTAGAACACAAAAGGCCGGAGCGTTGCTTCCGGCCTTTTGTGTTTCTTTCCCAAAAAGATACGCAATGATGAAATCGAAGTTTTTTCTGCATCCCGGAAAGTGTTTTCCAAGCAGTGTTTCAACCCTCCAGTCTTCGATGATGTTGAAAAGATGAAATTGCAATCTAGTGAGATTGGCCTTCTGAAGCAGTTGAAAGTCTGTGTATCTAATATGTGCCGCTTCGTGGTCAACGTATCCCCTTGTCATATTGATATACATTTCATCAGTATCTATTTTAAGAGAGGGTATATGGATCGTTTTTCCATTCGTATAGGCTGTAGTTCCTCCTATTTCCACGGTGATGTTGTATTGCTTTCCCAGAATACAGGCCAACAAAGGCAGACAGGACATGATGTCTTTGGTCCTGAGCATGGCTCACCACAGTCCGATGTTGGGGATATTTGCGGAATGGTTTTGCGGGACGGGCACAAAGGGGACTTCTTCAGGGATGGCGGATTGTTGGCATACGGTGAATACGTCATTGGCGAGAAGCGCGTTCATGACGTCCTGAGGGGAATGCCCTTCGATGAGCCTCTGGCTGTGTTGCAGCATTGAGGACGGATCGCGGAGCATGGAGACAACGCCCTGCAAAAGGAGGATGTCCTTTCCGGTGATGTTGCCCTTGGCGGGTATGCTGTTAATGGCGGTCTGGATAAGGCTGGCTACCGGAGCTACGTGAGGCTCGATGAAAGTCAGCCCACAGAGCTTTTGGTGCAGGGTCCTGAGCGGGGAAAGGGCCTTGTGCGTCACCGTGTCCTTTCCGGCATAGACCTTTTGCCATATCTCGTTGGCTGAGCTGGCTATTTCGTTGAACAGCGTTCCGGCAAGACCTTCCACTTCCTCATTCAGCCCGGATTCACATACGGCGTTGGGATTATCGTGTTCGGTGAGCGGCGAGACCTTGTAAAGCTGCCACGAGAAGGACAGCCTTGAACGAACGTAGTCCGGCCCTACCGTGGATTCCCGGATGATATTTCCCCACTTGCAGTGTTTGACAATCCAGTTCTCGATGGACTGGTCGTAATCGGCGAGGAAAGATTCCTTTTCCTGAAGGAACGTTTCTCTGATCCGGATCAATTCATCGATGATGTCCCCAGCCTTGTCTTCCGGGATGGCCCAGCCGGACATAAAACGGATGCCATGACGGTCGAGGTAGTTGAAGGCACGGGCCTTCAGGGTGGAGAATACCTTGAGGCTGTCGGGATCAGCGATACGCTTGCTCCCCAAAGAGGCAAGGTCTTCAGGGGGAAGCTCCGCACCTCCGAAATCTTCAAGGCACATCTTCTTTCGGGCGGACCACACGCTGATGTTGAGGTTCAGAGCCACAAGGCTGTCCAGAATTTTGATGTCGGAACGGATGGCTGTATTCATAGTTTCCTCTCTATGGTTAGAATGTTACGGCAAAGATACGCTGCACAAGTTCATGAAGCATCGCTCTCGTTGGCCGTGTGGCTTTGAATGCGAGGGCACGATCCAGCGCATAGGAAAGCGGCTCGATGCCCTGATTGGCCAGCGGCTGGAACTTGAGGGCAAGATCGGCCCAACGGATGAGGGTTCTGGTGGAAAGCGTCACTTCGATGGTATTTTCATAGGAATCGGCATCGCCCATGAAGAGTTTCCGAACTTCATTGGCGAAACTGACCATGTTCGAGGCGACGTGTTCGGGAAGGTTCGGGAACTGCCGGAACAGGAGTTCCTTTTCCGTTTCAGGCGTGGGATAGCCAACTTCGCAGGCCATGTACCTGTCAAGCAGCGCAAGGTTTTGACGAACGGCTCCCTGATAGAGCCCCGTGTCGTCACCGCTTCCGTTGGTATTCGCAGTACATGCGATTCGGAACATTTCATGCGGGGAAATGACCTCTCCTCCATTCTCCGGCAGACATAAGGGCGCACCGTCCAGAACACCGTTGAGGCCAACGGCAACTTCCGGGGAGAGTAAATCCGCTTCGTTGAGCAGAAGGATTCCCCCGTACCGCATGGCAAGCGGCAATGGACCGTATTTATAGACCATGCTCCCTTTTTGCAGGGAAATATGGCCGCACAGATCGGCAAACTCCAATCGTCCATGCCCGGTGACTTCAAACACAGGATAATTCAGCCGTGCGGCAAGCTGCTTGATGAGCGTCGTCTTCCCGCATCCAGTGGGACCGTACAGGTATAGAGGATCAAGGTCGTGCATGAACCAGACGACCACATCCCGTGCCGATTCATGAAAAATGTACCTTGGATCAACGGACGGGGTGTACGAACACGTTTCCTTGTAGCCTTTGACAGCCTTCCCTGTTGGCGTTCCCGTGAAGACCTGTCCAGCATCCATTTCCGTTGGCATAAGGGTTTCCAGTTCCATAATCTTCTGTGATTTCATGATGATTCTCCTCTCAAAGGTTCAAAAACAAAAAAATCCCGGTCTCTCCGAAGAGAAACCGGGATTATGTTTTCCTATGTGTGAAAGATTACTTGGCTACTTGAATAAGTCTATAACCTTGCGTCGAATTATCCAAAATCGTGGCTTTATCCGCCAATGCAATGGCTTTAGGCAAATTTTCCAAACTTCGTGCAAATCTGCGGATAACATCTTCATAGGGGACAGAATGCCCGCCACGAGCGGCTCGCGAAGCGACTCGTGCCCACGCTAGGTCTGAAGATTCAAGCCCTATATAAACCAATTCGATGGAATATCCCTTTTTCTTGGCCTCACTCATCAAAATGAAATCAAAATGTGAAGTCAAAGTAGATTCTCGAGCAAAAGATACGCCATTTTCAAGAAAAAGGCGGGCCATTTTGGCAGCAGCTTTTCCGGCAGCAATCGGAGACAACCCATCAGCCGCAAGCTTATCTGGATCAATGACCAGCAGATTTTCCATTGTCGCTACGGTACGAGTATAGGTACTCTTCCCCGCACCATTTGGACCACAGATGCAAATCAATCGTGGTTGCATGACTTCATTTGATTCTGAATATAAGGTGGAATAACATTTTGTGTTATTTCAATATGCCCATCAGGATACTCCAAAATATTCCTGCCCAGCTCATCCCGATAATTTAACGGAACCCCCTTTTTGAGTTCCTCCGCCAAAATGAGATGCTGATTTCGTATGGCAACGGCAGTCATTTCCTCTAGTGAAAGTGGCATAACAACTCCCTGATATTTTTTGTTAATGTATAGTTTATCCAGGTACACAGTCAAGAGTTTCAACCGTTTTATACCTCAACAGTATGCAATCGCTCAAAGGGTTCACCCTGTTTTTCGCACTTCGCCATGAGCGTCTGGGCATTCTGCCCTCCAAGCAGAGTATTAAGCTCTTCAGCCAGACGTTTTCGATCCAGCGTTACTCTCCCGTTCTGTGGGATCACCCGGAACGTGTGGTTTCCTGTGTTGATCCACTCTTCTTTGACCGTATGGGAAAGCTGGTAGGCGGCTTTCAAACGGGATTCCAATTCTCCGATCTCTGCTTCAATGGATTTTTTCTGTATTTTTAGCTTTATAAACTGTGCAAGGGTATCCTCCCACTCAGGATGTGAAGAACCTTTGAAGTGCGGACAATCCTTCCTCCAAAGACACGATGGACACAGGGGGGAAAGCCCTTGTACCGTTTGAATCGTGTTCAGGTTCAGCAGATTGTCTCTCAGCGCAATCATGGTTTCCCAGAACTCGGAAGCCATGTCCAAACACCGGGTGATATCCGTATCTTCAGGAAGAAACGGGCCAAAGGCTTTGGCATCACACATGGAGAGGCAGAGAATCCAACCTTGAATGTCACAAGCTGACGCATCAGGAAGGGATACCCCAAGACATTCGTTACAGATTTCAAGAAAAGTCCTGTGGTGGAGGACTTCCCCCGTATCCTGTACGAGGTTAAAGACGGGCAGATTCCAATAGGCTTTGAGCAATGCCGTCTGACCGCCGATCTGCATGGCGTAACTCTCAGAAAGCGTTGCCGGCAGCCTTGCGGTGGATTTGACTTCCAGAATCCGTACTGTGGGTTGAGGTTGTGTGGAGATGAGCGTGAAATCCAGATGGGCCTTGATAGGCACATCTTCGTGTGAAATTTCGATTTCCAGTTGAGACAAGGGAGAGAGGGCATATCCCATGAGAGCTTGGTGTACGCCCGTCTCGAACCAGTGCCCCCGTTGGAGGAGCAGTTGATGTTTGAGAGCTTCACCAGCGTTTTTGTATTCAGGCAGGCAGAGTTTGGCAGCCAGTGCCGCCCGTGGGCAGTCCAGCATCTTGGCGATATCCGATAACCCAACATATCGGGATCGATCCCCAAGCCGATTCGCCGTTCGCTGTTCCGCATCCCGTTCCAGTCCACAGCAGAGGATTTCTAGCAACCCTTCCGCTCCCGTATTTCTGATTGTTCCGTCCATCCATTTCTCCCGTGCTGATAGCAGAAACAGAAAGAGCCGCCCCATCAAGGACGGCCCTTTCTGCTATGCCGCATACTTCCACCAGATTTTTCGTTGGGGGTTCCAGTGAAACCCCGCCGCCGAAAGCTGTTCCTTTTTCGCTGCCGTGTTTCCTGTGGCGAGGATGCACTCCCGACCATCCTGTGCCGATACGATTTCGTATGAAACTCCATCCAAGTGAGGCAATTGGGAAAGTCCCTCTGACGTCCGATTTGAGGCGGATGAAATCTTTTTTGCTTGTCCTGAATCATCCAGAGTCGTTTTGCCTCTCTGTGAGGCGTTTACGGCGTTTTTCTGTTTCTGAGGTCTATTCAGCTTGTCTAGGGTGAACTCTCCGTCCGTATCCTCCTCTGTAACAATACCGAGCATGGCTGAAAGCGCATAACGGCGAATATAGGTCATGCTGATGCCCACTCCCTGAGGATCAGCCTTGGGTAGGGGAACCACGGCAAGGCTCGACTGCCATTGTCCCGACTCCGCATGGGTGAGCTTCGTGACCAAGCCAAGATATCCCGGCTCGGTGGGAACCGGATACTGGCAGAGCCAGATGCCGTTGGAAAGCAAGGCGTCACGGCACGAGTCCATGATGCTGTTGAGAGTGGCGTACTTACTCTTGGTAAAGGGATTGTTGGCATCCTTGGTTGCCGGTTGGAGTTGTTCCTGAACTTTGATGAGTGCCTGCGCCAGCTCGCGTATCTGATCCGAACAAAATGATTCCATCTGTTCCTCCTGAACATGAAAAGACCTGCCCGAGTCTTCCGGACAGGTCTTTTTCAAGAAAAAACTACCGATTCAAAATGGTAATATGTATTTAAAATCATTTCATAAGCAAAAAGTCATTTTCTTAGAATACTGACGAAATGGGAAACGAGGCTGATTACTTCTTCCTGTTTTTCTGCCGGAAGTGGGCTGATGATGTCGGCAATACTGTCAGCTCGTGCTCTCAGCGAATCGTTTTTTTCTCGAAAAAGCTCCGCAACGGAACACTCCAAAACCTTCGCCATCTCTTCAATTCGGTTAAATCTAGGGGCAACATACCCATTTTCGATACGCGACAGAGCGTCTGGGGCCATGTCCAGGCGATTGGCGAGTTCAATCTGCGTCATACCCAAAATTTTCCGTCTCTCAACGATAGAATTTCCAAGTATTTTAGCGAGTCGCTGTACTTCACGTTCCGCCACGTTGCACTCCTTTTTTGAATAAAAAAGAGTACGGTAGCGGTTCAGACCTTGAAATGTATTTTTATTACATCTATAATGTAATAAAATATCATCTATGATGAAACCAGTTTGTCGATGGAGGCCAAATGTTGAAAAAAAGTGTCGTAACCTGTTTGTGTTTCATGTTTTTTGTTCTTTCGCTTTCTCAGCAGGGAAACTGTGCGGAACAAAATCATATCCTGTTTTGCCGAACATTTAACGACAAATGGGAGCCCATCGACCCTTCTGAGACTTTCGAAACGAATGTCGTCTCATGGATCGCTCAGGGAGAAAAGTCATTCGAAACTCCTCGTATTATTGTAAGCCTTTACAAAAAAATAGGGGCTGAAGAACGACTTTTGGAGCGAAAACCCATGGATGTTCGCCCGGCGTGGGATACGACCGGCGTCCGCAATATGGCTCTCCCAGAAGAGGGTACCTACATCCTTGCCCTCGACAAACCTGACGGAACTCCGATCAGCAGTGGAATGTTCACCATCAAGGCAATGTCCATTTCTGGCTCTCCGCTTCCAGAGGAGACTCTGGGGACGACTCTTGCCAAAATCTTCAACAAGTATCTGCCTAAGAAATAATATTTCTATGGAGGAGTTATGAAACGCTATTCCCTTTTGCTTATTCTCGGTGCCCTGTTCATGGTTTGGGGAGATGACTCTTGGGCCGCTCGGACGACCCGTGACCTCGTTTTTGATGATGAGGAACCGGCTCAGACTCAGGCTATGGAAAGTTCCGGTAAGCAAACTACCGCATTGAAGACGACCATGCTTCTGAAACGTGACGGCACAACCAGCACTGTCCTGCCAAGCCATGAATTTAAGTCTGGAGATAGTGTCAAGCTTGTATTTACACCCAATATCGACGGCTATGTCTATTGGCTCGCCAAAGGAAGTTCGGGGAACTATTCCGTACTTTTTCCTTCTAAAGCCAACATGGACAACGCAGTACAGCGTAATCAGGAATATACTATTCCCCCCAAAGGAACATTCCGTTTCGATGATACTCCTGGGAATGAAGAATTATTGTGCATTCTGTCCGCAGAGAAATTGCCGGACATGGACAAAGCCATTGCTGAAGCGGACGCAGCACAGATTAATGCACAAAGTAGTACGCAGCTTGCAAAGCTTGAAGAAAAAAATACTCCAAAGCGTACGACTCGTGACCTCGTCTTTGATGATGAAGATGAAGGCGATGTGAATACAAAACAGCAGGTCGCGCCGAAAGGAGAGCCTTTTGTCGCGCACTATGTACTGACTCACAAATAAATTTCCATCGAAGATTATACGGGGAAGTACGGCTTCCCCGTATTGGAGACAGCATGTTCAGATTCGCCGCCGCATTTTTGGTATCGTTTATGTTGTGTACCCTCCCTGTGCAGGCTGCTGGCTTTGAACAAACCTTCAAGGAAGCGCAGGCGGCGTATAAGACGGGAAAATATACCGATGCAGCAAAGCTTTTTGTCCAGACCGCGGACTTGTTGGAGAAAGCAAAAGAATCGGCAAAGGCTCAAATGGTCTTGGGTAATGCTGCCATCGCATACATGCAGGCTGAAGATTACACCTCCGCCGTCAAGGTTTATGAAAAACTTTTGGGCAAACCCGGAAAAACCGAGCAGGGGGTTCTGCTCAAGTCATACAAAAATCTTGTTATCTGCCATTCCCATCTTGAGCAGCATGCCCTGAAAATTCAGACTCTGGAAAGGATGATGCAGGCTCTGCCCAAATTGCCAAAAGCGGAGATCTCCAATGTCTACGCTCAAATGGGGGATGCCTATCGCGCACTGGAAATCTATGCGCCTGCCAGTGCCGCTTACGATAAGGCTGCCCACCTTCTGCCACAAGATGCCGATCCTCGCGTTCGTGGAAGGCTCCTGACGGCAATGGGGCTTTGCCAAGGGAATATGGGCGATTTCGCTGGAGCTTCCGAAAACTTGGCCAAAGCGAAAGAGCTCGCGGCCCGTATCAGTGAACCTCTCACTGTAGCTGAATCCGACAGCAACCTTGGCATCCTTTATTGGGAAAGAGGGGATTATCCTCAGGCGTTGCAACTCCTGAATAATTCACTTGAGACGGAGCGAAAAAATACACTGCGCCGCAATGAAGGCGTCGATCTCAATAATCTTGGTCTGGTTAAAAAGAGCATGGGATATTTTCCCGATGCCATGCGTGCCTTTGAAGATGCACTAGCCATTGCCCGAGAGGTAGGCAATGTCAAAGATGAAGCGATCGCACTCTCCAATCGCGCCCTCCTCAACCGCATGACAGGAAAACTTTCGGAAGCACGGGCCGACTATCGCGCAGCGCTGGAGCTCTACGAACGTACGGGGTTCCAGGAAGGCAAGGCCGGCGCTCTCCTTGGCGTGGGGAAAATCGCGGAACGGGAAGATCGGGATTTGGAGACGGCATTGAATTGCTACCGGGAAGCATTGGATATCTATAGCCAGCTGCGCCTTCTGAGAAATCAGGCTGAGGCGTTGCTCCAAATAGGCGGCGTACTCAAGCAAACGGCACTTCCAGGAAGAACCAGCCGGGATCTCGTGTTCGATGATGAACCTACTGTTCCTAAAATAGGCAAAACCGAAGCTCTTGCAGAAGCCGAAAAAGCCTATCAGTCCGCCCTCCAGCTTGCGGAACAGGTCGGTTCCAAAGAAATGCTCTGGGCGGCTCATCAGGGGTTGGGTTTCTGCGCTTTCCAAAAAGGGCAGCATGAGGAAGCCCTTGAGCACTATACGTTCGCCATCAATCTTGTGACGGCCATGCGCACGAGCCTCGAAAGCGTCGAGCTTCTCGGCGAGTACATGGCGGAAAAAGAGGATCTTTACAGTGAGGCTATGGAGGTCTGTGCCCAGCTGCATGAAGCGACACAAGATGTCAAATATCTTGAGATGCAAATGCAATTTGACGAAACCCTGCGCAATGAAATTCAAAAGGCCAGTGCGGCGCTTGTACGGATGGAATTTGCAGATACCGATAAACAGAAACTATACGACAAACTTGTAGCTTTAGGACGGAAACAAGCCAAGGCTGAATCGAGTGTACCTGTAGTGGCTCCAGTGCCGGCAGACGCCAGCGAAGAAACCAAGCTTGTCCATAAGATAAAAACGGAAGAAGCGAAGAAGCAAAAGGCTACCGTACAGCAGTTGGATCAGGACTACCAGACACTGCTTGCCGAATGGAAAGAAAAATATCCGGGCGATGCCGTTATTTTTGAATCCAGTGCCCGGCTAGATATTCCCAAAATACAACAGGCACTTTCGGACGATCAGGTATTGCTTCATTACATGCAACTCACTGATCAATTAATTATTGTGTGTATAAGCAATGATAGAATAGAGAGTAAAATTCTCAATATTTCACAAAAAGAACTAGATAATCTTATTTGTAAAGAATTTTTAGTGAAATATATAGAAGGCTCTCGTTCTTTGGGAAAATCTCCAGAAAGTGATAAAAAGCATTTTAACATAGCAATTAATATCTTATCTAGATTATATAAATATCTTATTGATCCTATAGAATTTAATATTACACACAAAAGGACATTATACATTTCGTCAGGAGGTTTTTTAGCACAAGTGCCATTTAGTGCACTCATATCTTCCATTGAAGATGAAATGCCACATTTTCTTGTTGAAAAATTTAATATAGGAAATATTAGACCATCATTTATATCGACAATATATGTTTCAGATAAAAAGAAACCTACCAAAACATTACTTGCTGTTGGAAATCCCCATAACAAAAATATAGTAATCTTAAAAGATCTACCTGGGGCAAAAAAAGAAGTAGAAGATATTTATGAATTTTTAAGTAAACATTCAATGGAAACCGATGTTAAGTATGAAGAGGAAGCAACAGATATATGGATGATAGATAAATTCACAACAAATAGTTATGAAATTCTTTATTTCGCTACACATGGAGTTCCATATTCTGAAATATACTACACATATGATCTTTTTTACAAACAAGTCTCGAAACAATTCGGAGAAGAAAAAATAAAAGCAGAAAAGAAATTCATTACAGATAATCTTCCGACTTTTTCTCCACTAAATGGATATCTTTTTATGGCTCCCAATGAGATCAAAAAAAGTAGTGGCCTCTTAACAATAAAAAAAATTATGGAACTTCCTGATTCTTCTTTTGTAAATACGCGATATGTTATATTATCTGCGTGCAATACTGGTGTTACATTTGCTCCAAAAACTTTAAAAAAAGATATTACTATCAATAAATTTTTAGAAGCAAAAGATATGGAAAAAGAACTTCGAAAAACAGGATGGATTCCAGGTGTCGATCAAATCAGCTTTGTAGATGCCTTTATGCGTAAAAAAGTAGATAATGTTTATGGAACATTATGGTTTGCAGATGATGATGCTTCGGCTTATTTGATGAATCATTTTATGGAAAATATTGTAGCGCAAAAAGAAAAACAGAATGCAGTTGCAGCTTTTTCTGAAACACAACGCCAATATATTAAGGAAAGTAAAAATGGGGAAAAACCATTAGGTAATAAATGTTTCGTACCTCTGCATCCCTATTTCTGGGCCGTAGGTGCCCTATTCGGAAAATAGATATTACTCAGCTCTCTAACCTTTAACAAAGGAATATTCATATGGTTCCCAAGAAAATGCGTAAGATTGCTTTGTGGACACTGCTTGTCGTCATGTTGGCGGGCCTCGTTTGGGCGGGACTGGATTTGTTGGGCCAGTCCAACAAGAGTGCCGCTGATGCCGGTTCCAGTGCGGCTGATATGGAAATGGCCTCGCTGGATAGTATCAAACAGAGCACCAAATCCGCTTGTGACTGGAATCAGGAACGCGCCTTACGCAAAAAAATTGACGCCGCCGACGCCTCTTACCGCACGAAGCTCGCCAGTGCCAAATCCGAAATCGAACGGACCGGCAAGGTATCTGAATCGACCAGAAGTGCGGGTATCGCTCTCGCCAAACAATTCCAAAATGCCAGTGAGAACTACGCGGCTTTTTGGGATAAGAATAATGGGAAAACTCGCGCCAAGCTCGCCCGCGAGGCCGGTGCAAGCCGTGTAAAGAGTGCCGAAATGGCGTTCAACGATGTCGATGCCTCTAAAATCGACGCGTACAACGACCAACAGGCTTCTTTGCGTAAGGCACAGAAGGCATATTTCAGTGAAGCCAAGGAAGATGTATCCCCTCAAGACCTCGCTTCTCTGAAATCTTCCCTTACTCCCAAGCTTGAGAAGATGGGCTCTGATTTGATGGCCCTCGTGCAGAGCGTGACCAACATCCTCTCGCAGGTCAAAGATCAGGTCGGTTCCACTTTGAGCGTTGGAGGCATCGGCGGCTGCGCTAAGCAAGTTGCAACAGGGGGCGGCACGGCTGCCGTCAATGACGGCGTCGCTTCCTTGCTCTCGCCGTTGCAGTCCCTTTTGAGCCTCGTCCAGTCTATGGGCAGCAACGTCCAAGGAATGCTGTCCGATATCGCCACGTTCTAATTCGTAAGGGCCCAGGGCGTCGAGCTCTGGGCCCATTCGCTATGAAAAAAAATATACTGCTCTTTTCATGTATTGCATTGTTGGCCGCTTCGCCATGCTCTGCCGGTATGCTGGAATCCCTATGGAACAAGTATATTCCGACTGAAGATGGGAGGCCACTGTCTCCTCCACCTTCCCCTGTAGACATCCAGAAAAAAAATTCCGTGGAACTCCTCGGAACTTTTACGCATAACTGGAAATACCAATCGACGACGCACGAGCTCTTTTACGAAGATCACCGGGCGTTGGCTCGGAGCATTTACGGATTGGCAATTTATGCGGGAGATGTGGATTCCTCACTCGATCCGCAAAAATTCATTGAAGGCGTGCTGGGCTATCACTATCGGGTTACGCAGGTATGTGCTTGGCTAAACGCTGTTGTCTCCAAAAAAACTTCCAGTCCAGAACTCGATGAAGAAAATCTGATTGGAGTGTTGCTCTCGGATGGCGTCATCGCCATTAAGGGTGGAAATTTTGTCCCTACGGGAAAGTATTCTCACATATTGGCGGCCAGCCAGGGAAAAAAACGCTCTTTTTCAGACAACTTGCGGCATGAGCGGTTGCATGTGTTCTGGGATGAGGATTCAGTTTTCCGTGAAAGAGCCCAGCAAGAATGGAAGACCCTATCGGAAGAGGAACGCCAAAAGATCCGCAAAACGTTGCACCAATATGCACAGGAGAATGAAGCACAACTTGTGGAAGAGTGGGCCGTTAAAAGAGCGGAGACATCCCGTATGAGCATTGAATAGGGATTATGGGTTCGTTAAAAATAAGGAGGCGTACAGAATGAAAAAATATTCTCTCACCGGGCTGATGCTTTTCGTCCTGCTGGCATTTATCCCTTCATCCGGGCACGCCGTAGGACGATTGAACTTCATGCTGACGAACCTTACGGGACTCGATATTACGGACGTTCGTATCGCTCCTACGTATTATCCGAATTATATCAGCGAAAACTTATTAAAAACAAATCTAGATCCGAATACGCGGCTCTATATCGGTCCTAATTATTATGGTGATCAGCGCTTTTGGAATATTACTGTTTCCTGGTCTAATGGCTTTCAGTATACATGGACGCACAACCAACTGACACGTTATAATTCCTATGTTGTTTATGCCAATCCATATGGAGTACGTATGCGTCAGGGATATGAACGCTCCTTTGCCCGCTATGGCGATAACATGCCGAGCATGTATGCCGGAGCACAACCTGGAGTTTCCGTATCCGTAGGTATACCTGAGAAAGTCAATACGGTCGCTGTTGCTGACGCGGGCAAAGTTGGCACTAGCACACGTAAGACACGCGACCTCGTGTTTGATGATGAGGAAGAGACTGAACATCCCGTAGTCGCCGGGAGCACTGCCGATACGACTAAAGGTGAAACCATTTCCGTCAAAGCAACCATTGAATTAACCCGCGACGGAAAGCTCTCCACTGTCCTCCCTACTGAATCATTCAAGAGTGGAGATAAGGTTCGACTGCTGTTTTCAACGAACCGGGACGGGAACGTCTATTGGGTGGCCAAAGGCACATCGGGGCAATACCAAGTGCTCTTCCCAAGCCCAAAAGCCGGAATGAATAACACCGTCGTAAAAAACAACAGCTATACGGTTCCGGCAAAGGGTGCGTGGCGTTTTGATGAGCAGAAGGGAACTGAAACGTTGGTCTGCATTCTTTCACCCTCCCGTGTGGCAGAACTAGATAAGGCAGTGGCACTCGGAGGTGAAGGGAAGAAAAATGAAGCTTCAGAAATTATTTCTTCCGTCGTCAATCGTCACGAAAGCAAGCGAACCACGCGAGATCTTGTATTTGAGGAAGAAGACGATCAGGATGTGAATACAAAAACACAAACATCAAGCGATAACGAACCGTTTGTAGCCACTTATGAGTTAATCCATAATTGATTTAAATGAATATATGGCAGTCTAATTGACTGCCATATATTTGTTAATATCATAAGGAATATATAAATTATGTTTAATATTATCCTGACAATACTTGTAATTCTACTTACCCCTTTTCATTCTGCCAATGCTTCAAATGAAAAATATGATGATGTAAAAATAGGAAATATATCAAATTACAAGATAGAATCCGGAAAATATTCGATAGATTTTGATGAAGGAGAAGATGCACCTGAATCATGGACTTTTTCAGGTTCTATAACTAGTGATTTTAACAAACAGCTTAAAAAAGTCATGCAATATTTATCTTTAAACAAACCCAATTCAGATATAGTTGCAATAAAATTCAATATGAATACTCCCATATCTATTCAACCCGTTACAGCAATGAGACTTTATATTCAACCCTCACCTCTGAAAAAATCTGATTACGCCATCATTGGAGTCTGTGAACCAGAAACTGACAATTGTTGGAAAATGAAAATTTACAAAGAAAATCCACAATATAATCAAGTTATAGAATCATTTATTGCATCTGAAGTCAGCATATTCTTTACTGGAGAAAATGAAATTCTAGCTTGCTATGAGTAATTTTTCATGAAAAATATTTTTCTATTGATTGTATTATTCATATTTCTTACTTGCGAAACTTCATTTTCAAAAATAAAATCAGAATGTCCAGAAAAAATTATCGATCAACAAACATTTCAAGGTATATTTCAAGAAAATACATGTACCCCTCTATGCTACTCTTCTATTAAAATGCCTAATGGACAAGATTTGATTTTCATACAGGATAAAGATAGTTCCGATGGCATATTTGGCAATATTGGTAATGATGTTGAAACTACTATTGTTGTAAAACAGTTTTGGAATGAATATGAAAAAAAATGTGATCGTGTTAATATCTTCAAAACAGGGAAAAAAGCAAACCCAAAACCAACAGGTATAAAGTCATCATCTGAAAATGATTTTGATGAATGCAAAAATAAATCATATCAATCAGATGCAGATTTGTACGCTTGCTATGACAGGGAATATGATAGATTAATCAAGGAAATGGATGAATTTATTAATACAAAAGCATATGAAACAAAATTATCAAAAACAAATAAAAACGAAATTATATACAATCAAAATCAATGGATAGCAAACAACAATGGCATGGCTGATATTGAAGGAATATATAACCAAATGACATTGGGTGTCACTGGAATATGTATAACTCTTGAAGAAAAAATAAATAGAGCACTTGTACGAAAGGCATGGTTAGTCAATATTTTTGACGGCATTCAAACAAAGAATTCAATATTTGAATAATTA
>OGPD01001530.1_pt1 | contig 17634 bp, 16 predicted proteins | sample 1552861 | NCBI WGS metagenome assembly OGPD01 (sample SAMEA2580280, study PRJEB22360) | human gut metagenome | biome: human gut; feature: human-associated habitat; material: faeces | place: Denmark | collected 2008/2010
ATATTTTTAAGATGAAGTTCGATGTGATCATCAGTAACCCGCCGTATCAGTTGAGTGACGGGGGACATGGCGCAAGTGCAATGCCAATTTATCAGAAATTTGTCACTCAAGCGCAAAAGCTATCTCCACGATTTATAAATTTTATTATACCATCAAGATGGACTAAAGGCGGGCGTGGTCTTGACGATTTTCGTGCCTCAATGTTAAATGATCGAAGAATCTGTATTTTACATGATTATTATGATGCGTCAGATTGTTTCCCTGGAGTTGAGATTAAAGGCGGAGTGTGCTACTTCCTTTGGGATAGAGAGTATGCGGGCGATTGCCATATTTACACACACAATTCCGGAAATACAATTGTTACTGAATCCGTTCGTCCGTTACTTGAAGAGGGGATGACAACCTACATCAGAAGCGTAGAGCAGATTTCAATTTTGCAAAAGGTTTGCAAGTTGCAAGAGCCTGCCTTTTCGGATATTGTAACTGCAAATGACCCATATGGTTTTGATGTACGAGAAGAAGGTAGCTACAAGCGTATAAAGCCTGTTTTTTCAACAGCAGAGTTTCCTGATGCGGTGAAATTCTATTACAATGGATGGAGAAAAAACGGGGTTGGTTACATCAAACGCTCAACAATTCAAAAAAACGCTGCTATGATTGACAAGTATAAAATTTTTGTTCCAAAAGCCTGGGGAACTGGTGATCCGAGTACGGATATTGTTAATGCTTTTATTGTGGAGCCAAACAGTGCCAGCACAGAAACATACTTAACAGTGGGTCCCTTTAATTCTTTAGATGAGGCTGAAAATGCACTCGCATATATGCATACAAAATTCTTTCACTTTATGGTGTCAATGATAAAAATCACACAAAATGCCATGAAAAACATCTACACAAAGGTTCCACTTCAATCATTCGCTAAAATATGGACAGACACAGAATTATACGAAAAATATGGTTTGTCTAAAAAAGAAATAGATTTTATTGAATCGATGATCCGTCCGATGGACTTGACCGGAGGTGAGGAATAATGCCGCAAATGGATTTCTTCCCCCAGCGACCGGCAGTCCATCCGATGATTTATGCCTACCGGGACTTAAATCCAGATTATGACGGCCTGCTAAAGGTGGGCTACACCGAAAAGGATGTGGACAGGCGTGTGGCGCAGCAATACCCCACCAAGCGCCCAGACGGCAAGCTCCCTTATGAGATCCTGTACCGCAGCTCCGCCATGCGGGAGGACGGCTCCTGCTTTACCGACCACGATGTGCATCGTATGCTCCGCCGCAGGAAAATCACCGGTGTCGGCGGTGAATGGTTCCGCTGCACGGTAGATGAGCTGGAAGCGGCGGTGCTGGCGGTGAAAACCGACACCCTCAACGAGGAGAACCGCACCCGCACCTTTTCTATGCGCCCGGAGCAGGAGGAGGCCGTCAGCAAGACCATCGCCTATTTTCGTTCCGCCAAGCTGGATACGCCGGACCGTGCACCGAAATTCCTCTGGAATGCCAAAATGCGCTTCGGCAAAACCTTCGCCGCCTATGAGCTGGCCAAACGAATGGGGCTGAAAAAGGTGCTTGTGTTGACCTTCAAGCCCGCTGTCGAGGCGGCGTGGGAAGAAGATCTCATGACCCACAAGGACTTTGAGGGCTGGCAATTCATCTGCCGAGACGGAATGCGCTATGAGGATGCCGACCTGTCCCGCCCCATCGTCTGTTTCGGCTCTTTTCAGGACTATCTCGGCACCAACGAGAGCGGCGGCATAAAGGCAAAGAACGAATGGGTACATACCACCAACTGGGACATCGTGATCTTTGACGAATACCATTTCGGCGCATGGCGGGACAATGCCAAAAAGCTCTTTGAAATGGACAACGAGGACGAGGATTACGACTTCGATATGGAGAAGTACAAGAAGGACGAGGCCGACAACGCCTACAACGAGACCTTCCTGCCCATCACCACATCCTACTATCTGTTCTTGTCCGGCACGCCGTTCCGCGCCATCAACAGCGGCGAATTTATCGAGGATCAAATCTACAACTGGACCTATTCCGACGAGCAGCGGGCCAAGGAAAACTGGGACGGGGCTGCGGACAACCCCTATGCAGCGCTGCCCCGGATGGTGATGATGACCTACCGCATCCCGGACAGCATCCGGCAGATCGCCATGCAGGGGCAGTTCGACGAATTTGATTTGAATGTATTTTTCTCCGCCAAATACGGCGAGAAAAGTAAGCCGGAGACCGCCCGGTTTGTCTATGAGAACGAGGTGCAGAAGTGGCTGGACCTGATTCGCGGCTCCTATCTCCCCGCCAGCGTGGACGATATGAAGCTGGGTCAGGACAAGCGCCCGCCTATGCCGTTTTCCGATACCCGGTTGCTGAATGTGCTGTCTCATACCTTCTGGTTTTTGCCCAATGTGGCCAGCTGCTACGCCATGTACAATCTGCTTCAGCAGAAGCAGAACAGCTTTTACCACGATTACCACATCAATGTCTGTGCCGGAGCCAAGGCGGGCATTGGCGTGGATGCGTTGGAGCCGGTGCAGAAATCCATGGGTGATCCGCTGACCACTAAGACCATCACGCTGTCCTGCGGCAAGCTGACCACCGGCGTTACGGTCAAGCCGTGGACGGGCATCTTTATGCTGCGGAATCTGAAAAGCCCGGAGACCTATTTTCAGGCAGCGTTCCGGGTACAGTCTCCGTGGACGGTGCGTACCGGCTCCAGCACCGATCAAATTATGAAATATGAGTGCTATGTCTTCGACTTTGCGCTGGACCGTGCCCTCAAGCAAATCTCGGATTATTCCTGCCGCCTGAATGTGAACGAAAGCAACCCGGAAAAGAAGGTGGCGGAATTCATTAACTTCCTGCCCGTACTGGCCTATGACGGCAGCAGCATGAAGCAGATCGACGCTCAGGATATTCTGGATATCGCCATGGCCGGCACCTCGGCCACGCTGCTGGCCAAGCGCTGGGAATCCGCATTGCTGGTCAATGTGGACAATGACACACTCCGGCGACTGATGGCGAACAAGGAGGCCATGGAGGCCCTGATGAAAATTGAAGGCTTCCGCAGCCTGAACTCGGATATTGAGACCATCATCAACAAATCGGAGAGCGTGAAAAAGGCCAAGAAGGAAAAGGGCAAGGAGCTCACCAAGGAGGAGAAAAAGGAACTCTCCGAGGAAGAAAAAGAATACAAATCCATGCGTAAGCAGATTCAGGAGAAGCTCATCAAGTTTGCCACCCGTGTGCCGATCTTTATGTATCTGACGGATTACCGGGAGCGATCTCTGAAGGATGTGATCACGCAGCTGGAGCCGGGGCTCTTCAAAAAAGTGACCGGTCTGGATGTGAAGGATTTTAATCTCCTGGTGGAGCTGAATGTGTTCAACGCCAGCCTGATGAATGATGCCATCTTTAAATTCAAGCGCTATGAGGATTCCAGCCTGTCCTACACCGGTCTGGACAAGCACGAAAACGAGGATGTCGGCGGCTGGGATACCGTCGTGAAGCGCAAGGAGTACGAGCTGCTGTTCTATAACCAGCAGTCTACGATGAATGCACCGGAAATCGACGAAGCCGATGTTCCGGAAGCGGACGAGGAGCCGGAGCCGCCCAAAGCCCCCGTTCCAACTCGGACACCACCGGCTAATCCGGATTTTGTCACTGCTGCCTTCGGCGTGAAATCTCCGGTCACTCCCGCAAAGTCCCAGCATCCTGAAAAACCGAAGGTCGATGTTTCCGGCGTTGCCGTTGGAAGCGCTGTGGCTCACGCTAAGTTCGGCATCGGCAAGGTGATCGAGCTGAACAGGGGATATGTGACCGTCCGCTTTGAGCAGGGCGAGAAGCGCTTTATTTTCCCCGATGCGTTTGAATCCGGATTTTTGAAAGCGCAATAAGCAAAAAGAGACCCTTCGTATCATTTTCTTGACTTGATACGAAGGGCCTTGCCTTATGTATAGATTACTTGATGATAGACAGTTTCGGATGCACGGTCTCGGCAGGAATTCATCCGCCCGACCCATTCCATTTGGTCGTTGGCTTTCAGCGTTTCCGCAATGCCCCCAGCATCTGCCATTTGTTTTACCAGCCGAAGAAAAAGCTCCTCTGCCTGGCGGTCAATGTCCGCAAGATAGGCGTTCAATTCGCCACTTGCCAGCAGAGTGGCATATCGCACACGGCGATGCTCCTTGAGATAGCGGAGATGCCGCTGCCCCCATACCCCGATTGACCGCTCTTCCTCCGGCTCATCCTCCCCGGCAATCAGGTAATAGTCACCGACCAATTCATATTTCAGCCCCGTGCGTTCATCGGTAATGTACTTTTCCATCATCAGTGCCTCCATCCCCACAACATTGACTTCTGCGGCTTTGCTTTGGCGACTTTGATTAGTATCTCATCTACGGCATCTGTGTACCGCCCCGCCGCAATCAACTTGTTGCGGAACCGGTTCAGCCCCTCAATGATAAGCCGCCATTCCTGCCGGTTCAGTTCCACATAGTATTTCTGCTTCATACGCCGCTCCTCCTTCGATTACTGCAACCATTGTAGCAGGAGAATTAGCGGAAATCGAATGTGCGAATAGCAAAAAGCGCCGCCTCGGGATCACTCCCAAGACGGCGCTTTTCTGTTGTGGATCAGAGCACACACTCTATAACATCAGTGTTTTAGAATACAACGCTAAAATAGAGAAAAAACCAAGAATGAGACCTCAATAATTATTTTCGAGCTTTTCTTGTACTGTAATTGTCAAGATGTTTTCCGCAGTGTCCCACGATGATTTTGTCGGCAACATTTGGATCATATGCAAAGTGTATGCGAACAAACTTGGGATCGCTTTCTTGCGAACCATTTTTTACATGAGGCTCAATGTCTATTTCTTGCCCATTGTACTTGTCAATACGCTGACGCATAAACTTGGAGTCGGCATGAGTTTGAGCCCCTTCACCACGAGAACAATCCCACCCAGTATAATCCTTAAAGTCAGTAAACGCTGTAGCTGGATTTCTCTTTAGCAGGTTGTATAAATCTACTGCAATGTGATAAAACGCCTCCCATAGAACATCGCTTTTTGTGGTGCATTCGTCCATAGAGCGATATGCCCGCTCGGTAAACACGATTCGATCAGGATAGACTGTTTCAAAATACTTCGCAATGGCTTGAGGTGTATTCGGATACACAGCAATTCCACGAACCCCTTGTGTTGCAGTTTCCAATTCCCTATATTTCTCAGATTGTTCTTTGAGCATTTCAACCCGAACTTTGAAACTATGTATTTCAGATTTAAGCTGATTATTTTCATCCAGAAGTTTGAGAACTTTTCGCTCTGACTCCTCACGCTCCGCTGCGGCCTCATCAATTAGTTCTTCGGCTGCACGGATTTCGCCTTGACTCTGGCTCTTAATTTGTGTGATTTTGGCTTTACGATGATCGTTTTCGATTAAGAAACGACAATCATCTACTCGGAAAAGACTTTCATAAAAATGGACATCTTGTGCCAATGCTCTACGAAGAATATCGATGATTTTTTCTTCACCGTGTTCTTCAATAAAATGTGCAGCAATAAACCTATGATGTCGAGGGTCACTATCATCACTCACATCAATATGGGGACGATACACCCGTATTGCGCCTCCGGAGCAGAGATAATTGCTATTCCCAAGATAATTCATTTCTCGAGTAAAATCGAGGGAATCGGAATAATATACCAGTGCGTTTGCGGTGACATTTTCTGCTAATTTTTGCGGGTCAACAAGAAGCCGTGAACACTTATGTTCTTCATCAGAACTCTGTGGACTCAAATAGATTACCGGCACTTCTCTATCAGGATTGAACAATACTTTCTCGAAAGTGGGGAAATCGCCAGGTTTAAGTCTTATTGGATCGTAGGACAATTGATTTGGACCAATACTGCATTTAATCTTTGTATCTCTAAGTAGGGCTTTGATTACATTTGGAATAGACGCTTGCGGTACGGGTTGGCAGAACCCAATAAATCCCGCCTGATCGCTGAAAGTCACAACATATGATATTTCCGCAGAAGTGTTTGTGTCGGCCTGATAACCAATTTCAGTAATCCATTCACGAGGCGCATAACCACTTTCAACCTCTGGCTTTTCCACAATTTTGCACGCCCAGGAAATTTTAGATGGTTCGTCCTCGGCCTGATGAAAAACGGATTCGGCGTATACTCTATTTAGTGGCTCCAAATCATAAAACTTGCCGCCTTTCTTGAAGAAAGTCCACTTATGCAGGGAGGATTCAATAACAGGATGGCACCCGGGCCGATTCAGCTTTTTGGTGATCCAAGAACGAATGTCTAATATAAGTTTCCACAGAAGGTCATCGTTCTCACCGCTCGTAGCGTAAATATGAAATTTGGCCTTGAAGAAAATTGTAGCATTTAAATCTTGCTTAACAGAGAGCCTTCTTTCATTATTTTAGGATTAAATTAAACCCACTTATTATGGTAAATTTTCTTAGCAAGCCAATAGCTCATAGTTCTCCATTGAATAAAGCCATGGCGATACAGCAAATGAACATTCCACAGATTACTTGATGAAGAGATTAGTCATGTTGTTATCACAAAATAAGATGTAACAATATTACGACTATTATTATACCATTTTCGTGTTCCAGACGCAAGTTTACAAATATGTACATTCAATATTATAATTAGGAAAAGCGCCGTCTCGGAATCACTTCCAAGACGGCGCTTTTCTGTTGTGGATCAGAGCGAACACTTCACGGCGAAGCCACCGCTGAAAAAGTAGGTGTTCGTCCAATACCTGTTTGGTGGAGCTGAGGGGAGTCGAACCCCTGTCCGAAAGCACTTTGACAGGACCTTCTCCGGGCGCAGGACAGTTTCAGCATTCCCTCCCTGCACAGGCACTGGCCAGACTGAGCAGTTCAGTAGAGTCATGATGCATGGGCGGGGCAACTCTTACCCGCCGCACGTCCGCCACATCAACGACGCCTTCCCCGGCCTGTGGCCTCTCCGGTTCAGACGGCTGCCTTAGTTAGGCAGCGACAGCAATACGATTGTTGTCAGTTAATTTTAAGTTGCCCGTTTTTAGGCGGTCAGGCGCCGCCGCCCGCTTATCCTGCCTCCACACCCCCGTCGAAACCGGTACAGCCCCGTATGAGATGGAAGGCGCCCGGGCCGGAGGCCGGCCCGGATGCCGTGTAAAAGCTTATCTATGGAAGGGATCCGGCAGCTTCTCCGGCTCCGGATACGTGACACCCTGGGTGTCCACGGTGACGGACTTCATCACCTGGGGCTTTTTGGGCTTGTTGGTCATCATGTTCCTGGGCTGGGAGACGATCTCGTCCACCACGTCCATGCCGTCGATGACCATACCGAAGGCGGCATACTGCCCGTCCAGATGGGGCGCGTCCTTGTGCATGATGAAAAACTGGCTGCCGGCAGAGTCCATATCCTGGGCCCGGGCCATACTCAGCACGCCCCGGGTGTGGCGCAGATCATTGGGCACGCCGTTGGCGGCGAATTCACCCTTGATGCAGTAGCCGGGACCGCCCATGCCGGTGCCGTCGGGGCAGCCGCCCTGGATCATGAACCCGTAAATGCAGCGGTGGAAGATCAGCCCGTTGTAAAACCCGCTGTTGGCCAGAGAAATGAAATTCCGCACAGACTGCGGCGCAATATCGGGATACAGCTCGGCAGTGATCTTCTTACCGTTTTCCATTTCGATGGTGACGATGGGATTGTTCATGGATACGCTCCTTTTATCGGTTTTTCTCGCGGACAGCCCGCTCCATTTCGCGTTTGGCGTCGCGCTTGGCGATGGCGTCCCGCTTGTCGTAGGTCTTTTTACCCTTGCACAGGCCCAGCTCCACCTTCACCCGGCTGTCCTTGAAGTACAGGCTCAGGGGGATCAGGGCATAGCCGTCCTGCTTCTGCAGATCGTGGAGCTTGCGGATCTCCCGCTTGTGCATCAGCAGCCGCTTGGGCCGGTCCGGGTCCTTGTTGAAGATGTTCCCCTGTTCATAGGGAGAGATGTGCATGCTGTGGGCGTAAATCTCGCCGTCCTTGGCCACGCAGTAGGAATCCTTCAGATTTACCCTGCCCTGGCGGATGGATTTGACCTCCGTCCCCGCCAGCTCGATGCCCGCCTCATACCGGTCCTCCACGAAATAGTCGTGGTGCGCCTTGCGGTTCTGGGCCGCGATCTTGATACCGCGCTTTTCCATGGCGGACCTCCTCTCTTTTGATTGGTAAATAAGTATACCACACCTTCCCGGGAATTGCAACCCCTGTCACCGGGCCCGCTGGGCCACCTCAGGTCTCACCGCAGGCGCTCTCCCAACGAGCTTGACAAACCTACAAATTTGCGGCCCCCGAAACGAGGGCCGCAAGGGGAGAGACGGTTACTGCTTGACCCACTCGATGGGCAGCTCCACGCCGATGTCACCGAAATCGGAGATCAGGGCGCTGCTGCCGCCGGTCCACTTCATAACACCGTTTTCCAGGGTGTACTCGGCATAATCGTCCTGGCTGAAGGAGTTTTCCTTCTCGCTGGTGTACAGCTTGCCCTTGGCAGCGCGGAAATAACCGGTGAGGTTTTCCTGGTCCAGGCCGTCCGTCAGCTGGTCCACGTCCAGCGCACCGAACAGCTGCTTCACATATTCCTCCACGGTGATGCCCTGGGCCTTCATGGCCTCGTCGATATCGGCGCGGCTCATGCCCTGGTCCTCCAGCTGCTGATACACCAGGTCCACCGTAACGGGCACCATGGCGTCGATGTACCCCTGCACGGAGGCGGACAGGGCGTCCTTATCCACGCTCAGGGTGAAGGTGCCGTCCTCGTTGAAGACCAGCACAAAGGTCATTTCCACCTTGGCCTCCACGGGGATGTCCATGCCGGCGCCCTCATTGACGCCCTTCTGGAACTCCTCGGTGATGTCACAGGTCCATTTCCAGGTTCCCACCAGATCGGCGTTGTTGTCGCCGCCGCAGGCCGTCAGGCTCAGGGCCATCATCAGCGTCAGCAGCAATGCAAGAATGCGTTTCATGTTTTTTTACTCCTTTATTCGTCTTTCTTCCTGGCCGTTAAGACCATGTTTAGTTTACACATTTTTTGATTCCCTGTCAACCGACAGGGCAGTTTTTTTCGCCAAAGAGAAAAAATTTCAAATTACCCATTGACTTGGTAGTTAATTTCGGGTATACTCCAATTAGAAACCAAATCAGTAGGTAATTACACCTGAAACAGGGAGGAATATACAAATGACTGTTTACGCAGATAACGCGGCCACCACCAGGATGAGCCGGACGGCCCTGGACGCCATGCTCCCCGCCATGGAGGAGAACTACGGCAACCCCTCCAGCCTGCACAGCGTGGGCCAGCGGGCGGCGGAGCTGCTGATGAAGAGCCGCGAGACCGTGGCCCGGTGCCTGAACTGCCAGCCCCGTGAGATCATCTTTACCTCCGGCGGCAGCGAGGCCGACAACCAGGCTCTGCTTTCCGCCGCCGCCATCGGCCGCCGCAAGGGCAAGATGCACATCATCTCCACCGCCTTCGAGCACCACGCCATTCTCCACACCCTGAAGAAGTTGGAGAAGGAGGGCTTCCAGGTGGAGCTGCTGCCGGTTCATGAAAACGGCATGGTCTCCGCCCGGCAGGTGGCCGACGCCATCCGGGAAGACACCTGCCTGGTGACGGTCATGCACGCCAACAACGAGATCGGCAGTATCCTGCCCATTGAGGAGATCGGCGCCGTATGCCGGGAAAAGGGTGTCCTGTTCCACACCGACGCCGTTCAGGCGGCGGGTCACCTGCCCATCGACGTCCAGGCCCAGCACATCGATATGCTGAGCCTGTCCGGCCATAAGTTCCACGGCCCCAAGGGCGTGGGTGCGCTGTACGTCCGGGGCGGTATCCCTCTGGTGAACGTCATCGAGGGCGGCGCCCAGGAGCGGGGCAAGCGGGCCGGTACGGAGAATGTCCCCGGCATCGCCGGTATGGCCGCCGCCCTGGAGGATGCCTGCGCCCACATGGAGGAAAACCGCGTGAAGGTCACGGCCCTGCGGGACCGGCTGATCCAGGGCCTGTCCAAGATTCCCCACAGCGCCGTCAACGGCGACCTGGAGCACCGTCTGCCCGGCAACGTGAGCTTCTGCTTCGAGGGCATTGAGGGCGAGTCCCTGCTTCTGCTGCTGGACGCCGCTGGCATCTGCGCCTCCTCCGGCTCCGCCTGCACCTCCGGCTCCCTGGACCCCAGCCATGTGCTGCTGGCCATCGGCCGGCCCCACGAGGTGGCCCACGGGTCCCTGCGGCTGAGTCTGTGCGAGTGGAACACGGAGGAGGAAGTGGACCACATCCTGCGGGAGGTTCCCCGGGTGGTGGAGTATCTGCGGTCCATGTCCCCGGTGTGGAAGGACCTGGAATCCGGTAAGAAAGCATTCATGCTGTGACGTTGAAAGGAGCGTTTGGCTATGGCACTGTACAGTGATATCGTAATGGACCATTTCATGCATCCCCGCAATGTGGGCGAGATCCCCGATGCCGACGGAGTTGGCCAGGTGGGCAACGCCAAGTGCGGCGACATCATGAAGATGTACCTGAAAATCAAGGATAACGTCATCCAGGACGTGAAGTTCGAGACCTTCGGCTGCGGCAGCGCCATTGCCTCGTCCTCCATGGCCACGGAGATGATCAAGGGCAAGACCGTGGACGAGGCCCTGGCCGTCACCAACCGCCAGGTGGTGGATGCCCTGGGGGGCCTGCCTGCTCACAAGCTGCACTGCTCCGTGCTGGCGGAGGAGTCCATCAAGTCCGCCGTCAAGGACTACTACGACCGCAACGGCATCGCGTATGACCGCAGCAAGTTCCCGGAGGATTGCGGCAGCTGCGAAAGCTGCCGGATGGTGTGATATGGTCATATCCAGCAAGGGACGATACGCCCTGCGGGTGATGGTGGACCTGGCGGAGCACGGCGGCGACGGCTACGTCTCCATGCGCGATGTGGCCCGGCGGCAGGAGCTGTCGGACAAGTATGCCGGGCAGGTCATGTCTCTGCTGAGCCGGGCCGGCCTGGTAAGCGGCGTCACCGGTAAGGGCGGCGGCTACCGCCTGACCAGAAAGCCGGAGGAGTATCCCCTGGGGGAGATTCTGCGTCTAACGGAGGGGTCCCTGGCGCCGGTGGCCTGTCTGGAGGAGGGGGCTCACCCCTGTGACCGGGCGGCCCAGTGCCGGACCCTGCCGGTGTGGAACCGGCTGGGGCAGATCATGGGCGACTATCTGGACAGTGTGACGCTGCGGGACCTCCTGAAAACCGATGAATAACCCCCACGCCGGGCTTTTGGCTTGCCAAAAGTCCGGCGCGTATGCTATACTGGATAAAAATACCACGCAACCTGAGGTTTCCTGCCGCTTTCCGGAAATTTTTCCCGGCGCAACCTGAGGTTGGTGGCGTTTCCGCCCGGCGGGGCGTACAATAGGACCACATAAACGGGGGCATTCCCCCCGGAAAGGGAGGCATGCGGCATGATGGACAGCTTTTTCTTCGGCGGCGGGTTTGAGATCGTCTTTTTCCTGATCTTCGGCGTGATCGCGGTGATGATCCTGGTAACGCTGTTCCGGGGCCTGTCCCAGTGGAACAAAAACAACCATTCTCCCCGGCTGACGGTGGAGGCCCGGGTGGTGACCAAGCGGCAGAATATTTCCCATCACCACAGCGGAGACCATATGTCCACCACCTCCTCCCGGTACTATGTCACCTTCCAGGTGGAAAGCGGCGACCGGATGGAGCTTCAGATGACGGGACCGGAATACGGCATGCTGGCCGAGGGCGACCGGGGACGGCTGACGTTCCAGGGCACCCGCTATGTGAGCTTTGAGCGGGAATAAGGAGGAAAACAGTATGGCAATGGTTCAGTGCAAAGCCTGCGGGAAGAGCTATAACTACGAGAAAAACGGCTGCTGCCCGGAGTGCGGGGCCTATAACCGCCCGCCCCGGCGGGAGCGGGTAGACGCCGACGGCACGGTGCATCACCTGACGGGGCAGGAGCGCCGTTCCGTCCCCCGCGGGGGCAAGGTGTGCTTCGAGAAGAAGGAGTGCCACGAGAAGAAGGTCTGCTTCGAGGACGAGGCCCGCAAAAAACCGGCCCACAGGTCCTTCAGCCTGACGTCCGGCCAGCGGGTCCTGCTGGTGTTTATGCTGTTCGTGGTTTTGGGCATCATCGCGTCCTTTGCATCCAGCGTCCGGCTCCATTGGGGCGGCTCCCGGGAGCCGGAGACCCCGTCCTATCCGGCCCATGACGTCACCGAGGTCCCTGCCGTGCCCTCCGATAGCTGGGTGGGGGTCCCCTGGCAGGGCGGACAAGTGGGCCTGCTGGACTATGAATACGCCGACGGCCAGCTGACGGTGCTGCTGTACATAGACCTGCCCGCAGACCAGGTGATGCTGGACCAGCTCCAGCTGTACGGCTTTGAGCAGTGCGCAGGGTACTATTCCGTGGAGCCTGAGCCGCCCTCCGAAGCGGAATACCTGGGAGAGGGCCAGTGGCAGCTGACCTTCCCGCTGCCCTCGGATGATCTGTATTACAACAATTTTCTGGAGCTGTCGCTCCTGGATGCTGACGGTGTTGAGGAAAACTCCATCCTTATAAGCGTCCCCATATAAAAATTGCGCTTGTCAAAAAGGGCAACGCCCTTTTTGACAAGCGCACGCCGCCCATCCGGGCGGCATTTCTTTTTTCGATTACATGGTCACGCCCTCGCCGCAGGCCAGGTCGCAGATGGCAGCGGCGGCATTCTGGGGGAACTGTTCCTCCCGGCGGCGCAGCATGGCCGTGGGGTCAATGGCCCCGGAAATCACGCCGGACAGCAGGGGCGTCAGCTCCTCGTCGCTCTCCACCGCCAGGGCATAGCCACGGCCCGTCATAAAGCCAATATTGCGGCTTTCGCAGCCGGGGACGGCATTGAGATACAGCAGCGGCGTCCGGGAGGCTACCGCCTCGGCGGTGGTAAGGCCCCCGGCCTTGGAGATCAGCAGGTCCGACGCCTGCATATAGGCGCACATCTGGTCCGTAAAGCCCAGGACCCGGACCCGGGGATTGTCCACGAAGTCGTCGATCATCTGGCGATGCATCCGCTGGTTGCTGCCGCACACGGCCACCAGCATGTCGTCGTGGCCCAGCAGCCCGGCAATGCAGGCGGCGGTGGAGCGCAGGGGGCCTGCCCCCATGCTGCCGCAGGCCAGGGTGAACACGTGGCGGCAATTGTCCAGACTCAGCTGCCGCCGGGCGGCGGCCCGGTCCGGCATACGGCAGAACTGTCGCCGGATGGGGATACCCGTAGCGTAAATGCGCTCCCGCGGCAGACCGGCCGCCTCAAACTCCGGCGTCAGCGCCGGATGGGGGATGCAGATGCCATCCAATTGCAGCTCACCCACGCCGGGGGAGCAGGTGAAGTCAGTAGCCACGAACCAGGCGGGCATCCGCAGACCGTAGCTGCACCGCAGCTCCGTCATCATCATGGCCGGAAACACATGGACGCAGATGGCCGCGTCGGCTCCCAGATCCATCAGCGCCTCATACAGGGGGCCAATGCCCCGGATGCTGTTTTCATACAGCAGGGGAGAGGGGCGCTTTTCCTCCCGGCGGTAGCCGGCGCCGTACAGCTTGGGGGTGTAGCGATAGGCGAAATCGTGGCCCCGGCTGATCAGGTCCGCAGCGCCCTTGGGCAGAAAGTCCAGGGTGTTGTAGGTTTTGCTTTCGTGGCCCCGGGCGGCCAGCTCCTCCGCCAGGGCGGCGGCAGCGGCGTTGTGTCCGCCGCCGGTGTTGCAGGAGAGAATAGCAATTTTCATAGATTCTTCTTTGTCTCCTTCTCCGCCAGTCGAAGCAGGCGGGGGCGGTTATAGCGTTGGATCAGGATAAAGCTCACGTTGCCCAGCAGGTTGTACACCAGCCACAGCAGCCAGGACCACACGCTTTTCCACAAAAATAGCATGCCCACAGACAGAACGATGAGCCAGCAGTGGACGCACTCGGCCACGCAGGTCTCCTGTACCAGGGACATGGGGTCAGCCGCCGACAGCTTCTTTTTCACCATGTCCGGCATCAGGCGGCTCATGTCCGGCAGACGGTCCTTCCAGCGGCGGATGTGCAGCTTGTTATATACCCGTCCGCCCTTTTCCCAATCCCGGCACCGGTAGGGGGCCTGATGGGGGTCAAACCAGCGGCGGGGCAGGGCCTGTCCCACCGGGTGGGCCAGAACGCCCAGGGCCGCCGCGTACAGAGCGGCCCGCCAAAAACCGTGCATGCGCTGTCCTCCATTCGTGTATTACAGCATATCATACCAGATATAGGGATAAGAATCAAGCGCTTGAACGAAAAATGTGTAATACTTTGCCTGACATGGATGACTTTTTGCACCTGTCAAGAAGAACTGTCTGAAACAAGCAAAACCCTCGGCGCATCGCGCCCGCATTTTCAGAACTTTTATAAAAGCTCTGAAAATCCTTTTTGACAAGCGCAAAGCCCCCGGTGCCGTACACCGAGGGCTTTGCTTATTGGAAAATTGGGTTAGGCAACGCGCTTGCCCTTATAGCGGGGAGCAACCGCCATGGCCACCAGGCCGCAGCCGCACAGACCCGCCAGGGCGAACCACAGAGCCGCACCCTTGTCACCGGTCTTGGGACCGTTGTCACCGGTGCTGCCGTTGCTGCCGGTATTGCCGTTGTCACCGGTGCTGCCGTTGCCGCCAGTATTGCCGTTGTCACCGGTGCTGCCGCTGCCGCCGGTATTGCCGGAGTCGCCGCCCTGACCGGGCTGACCGGGCTGACCGGGCTGACTGGGCTGACCGGGCTGACTGGGCTGACCGGGCTGACTGGGCTGGCCGCTTCCTCCGGCGTCACCGCCGGAGCCGCTGCCGGTTTGCTGATAGCCGCAGACGGAGCACACGCCGTTCACATAATCGTGGGCACCGAAGCCGTCCTTCTGGCTGTTGTCGGTGACGGTGCAGCCGTCGGCCAGGCAGTCATGCCAGTGATTCTCGCCGTCAGAGGACCAGGTATCGGACCACTGATGGGTATGCTCCTTCACCAGGGGCTTGTCCTCGGCGCTGTACATGCGCCACAGCTGGGTGCCGTAGAAGGGATTGGCGGTGCCCATATACACGCCGTTCTCGGTGGAGCAGATGGTGCGCAGACCGTGGTTGGAGCCGTCGCCGAAGCCGTCCCGGGTGATGGCGTCGAAATTCACGCCGTCCTTGGACACCAGCAGGTCAAAGCCGTTCTCGCTCTGCTGGGCATAGTAGTTGCAGCCGAAGTAATACACAAAGTTGTGGATCAGGTCGTCATACACGGCCTTGTCCAGGGCGGCAAAGATCGCCTTCACCGCATCCTGCAGGTCATCCTTCAGGCCCTGGGTGTCATAGCCACGCCGGTGACCTGGGCATACTCCTGGGCGAAGTTGGCACTGTCCAGCTTGATGTCCAGCAGGTCGAACACCTTCTGCTTGAAGGCCTCATACTCCTCCAGCATGTTCCGGTAACCGGGCACGGGGTTCTTGTCGGCGGACATATCCGTGGCAAAGCCTGCCAGCATCTGATACAGATGGGCGGTATACTTGGTAAACAGGACCTTGTCCAGGAACCAGGTCAGATACTTGTTGTCGTGCTGCTGCAGAACCTCCAGCACGGCGTCCTTCAGCATATCGGCCCGGCCGCTGATGTCGGCATAGTCCATATTGGCCACCTGACCGTCGGTGATCTGGGTGAACTGATAGGTCAGAGTGGAGGTGTCATAGGTGCCGATGTACAGCTCACCGTTGTGCTCGCCGTAGCGCCAGACATACTGGTTGGAGTTGTTGCCCAGCCCCGCGCCCAGGTTGCCGATGGGGCCGTCGGGGAAATAGGGGTTGTCGTCCTTACCGGCCACCTGCTGGAAGTTGCCGTCGGCGTCCATGCGGTACAGATAGATGGAGTGGTCCAGATCGTTGTACAGCAGCTCGAAGTTGCCGGAGGCGGGGACCTCCGCCAGGTCCAGCATGGGATCGTTGTAGGTGCCCAGGTACAGATAGCCGTTGTACACCCACATGTTGCAGCTCATGGAGTAGTTGATGCCCAGGCCGAAGTCGTAGCCGCTGGTGCCGTGGTCACCGATGACCTGGGTCCAGGTGAAGCTGCCGTCCTCATGCTTGTCGCCGCGATACATGGCGAAGCCCTGCTTGTTGATGTGGCCGTCGATGGACTTGTCGGTGACCACGGTGACGTACATGGAGCCGTTATACTCGATGATGTCCCAGATACCGCCGCCGTTGAGGCCGTCTACCCGCATCACGGCAGGCAGGTTGTCGAAATCGTCCTGATCGGCCACGCGGCGCCAGGAGCTCAGGCCCGCAGAGGGGTCAGAGCTGGCCACGATGATGCCGCCGGGGGTACCCTTGCCGTCATAGTTGTCGGAGGCCAGGCACATATAGATCTCGTCATCGAACACCAGCAGGCCGTGGACACCATTGGACACGCCCCGGGCGTAGTTGGTGTTGTGATAGGCGATGCGGCATTCATTGGTTTCGGGGTCCACCTCAATGAGGGTGGCGGTGGGGTTGCCCATGCCGGCAAAATAGATCTTGCCCTTGAACTCAAAGGCCATGCGATAGCCGGCCAGATAGTTCACGCCCTTGAGATAGGGGGGATAGCCGGGGAAGATGTCGGGGTAATCCTTCAGGATGTCCCGCTCCCGGAAGATCACCTGGGCCTCGCCGGTGTAGCGGTTCACAGCCATGATCACGGGGGTCCACTGGGACATGGGGGTTTCATCGAAGGTGTCCGTGCCGAACATGACCTTCACAAAATCTGCCGCAGCCCGGCTGGTGTCCACGTTCTGGTCCAGCTTGCCCTCCTTCTTCATGGCGTCCAGGGACGTCTTGACGTTGTTGTGATAGATGTGGTAGGTGGAGTTATAGCAGGTGCCGATGTAGACATAGTCACCGGCCTCGGCCATGGACCAGGAGTAGCTCTGGCCCCGGTCCTGAAGGTCGCCGGTCAGGATACCGTCCACCTCTCCGGCGCCCAGCGTGGGGTGGGAGACCTTGTCGATGGTGTAGCCGCCCTTGGAGTAAACACCCTGCTCCAGGGGCTCGTAGCTGATGGTGTCGTCGTCATTGCGGACGACGGCTGCCAGTGCGCCGCTGACCAGGCTGACCGTCATAACCAGGGCCAGCAGAACAGCGGTGCAGGCTTTGAACGCTTTGTGCATGTTATCCCGCTCCTTTGAAATAATTTACCTGTCCTTGAACGAAGAACACTTTATCTATCATATGTGCACCGACAGGCACACAGTATCCTAACATAATTCGCATCCTTTTACAATAGACAGAATCTGAAGATACAATAATCATTTCTTATAACAGAAAAAAGAACGGGCGATGACGGCGTTTTTTGCAGAGTTTTCCTATAAAGGCAGCGAAATGCGGAAAATTTTGCCCAAAGGCAGTTGCCAAAGGGCGGCAAGAGGTGGTAAAATAATCGTATCCTATTCCAACCGGCGGCGGCCACTCCACTTTTTGGCCCCCTGCCGGAAAAACAAAGGAGGAACAAGGTCCCGCTGAGACTGGCGGTGCGGCAGTGTGGAGACCTGCCGGGAGGCCCACCAGCAC
>OGPD01001544.1_pt1 | contig 17467 bp, 10 predicted proteins | sample 1552861 | NCBI WGS metagenome assembly OGPD01 (sample SAMEA2580280, study PRJEB22360) | human gut metagenome | biome: human gut; feature: human-associated habitat; material: faeces | place: Denmark | collected 2008/2010
CTGCCGTGGGCCGTGCAGGCCGTGGTCCTTGCGCTCGTGGGCGGTTTTATCCTGAAGATGGGTCCGGATGGCGTCATGCCTTTCATTTATTTCCAATTTTGATTTCATGAGGGGCCGTGCATGAAGAACCCTTTCCGATCCGAGCGGGGAACGCTCACGTCCGGTCGTGCCTGCGCCGTATACGCGCTGGCCTTCGTCTTGATGCTTTTTCTGGACGCGACGCGTTTCTCCAGCTTTCTGGACCGGGCCGGCATCGATTTTCCGCCCGCCGCCGTGGTAGGGCAGACGGTGAAGGGCGTAGCCGAAGCGACGGGCCTCGCCGCCTTTTCGGAGGCGGAAACCCGATTGGTGACCGCGTTCAACACGGATAAAACTCTTGGGACCGTCGAAGGGCCGTCCGTAGCCGCTGCTCCAAGCACGGCCCCGCAGCGGCCCGTAGCCGATGCGCTGGCGGATTTTTCCCGTGAGGCGGCTTCTCCCGCACAGCCGGAGCCCCCGGTCGAAGAGGTTCCCGCTTCCGTCCCTCCCGCCGCCGTACCTGAACAGGCCGTGCGGACTCCCGGGGCGCAGCCGGAAACAGGGATTCCGCCGCCTCCGGTTCGGGCGGAAACGGAACGCAAGCCGCTGGTGCTGCTCGTGGGCGACTCCATGATGATGGAAGGGTTCGGGCCCGTGCTCCAGCGTACTCTGCGCAAGCGCCCGGATCTGGAAGTGGTGCGCGAAGGCAAATATTCGACCGGTCTCAGCCGTCAGGACTATTTCGATTGGCCCGCGCAGCTTGAGAAGCTGGTGGGGAAGTACAACCCGGATATGGTCGTGATCTGCATGGGGGCCAATGACCCGCAGGACATCATCGACGAGAACCGCAAGCGCCATCACGCCGACAGTGAATCGTGGAAGACGATTTACCGGAGCCGCGCCGAACGCCTGCTTGCCGTGGCCACGGCCAAGGGTGCCAAGGCCGTATGGGTCGGCCTGCCCGTCATGGGCAAGGAACCGTATTCGACCCGCGTCCGCCGCTTGAGCGAGCTGCAAAAGGAAGCCTGCGAGACGTATCATGCCGCCTTCGTGGATACGGTCAAGGTGCTGGCCGACGCTCAGGGCAACTACACGACATTCAAGGTCGACGACAAGGGACGCCACATCCGGCTGCGGTATAAGGATATGGTGCATGTGACCGAGGACGGTGGAGCCATGCTGTCCGCCGCAGTGGAACCTGTTGTCGAAAAGGAACTTCTTCTTGGCAGGAACAAGGCGGCGGAACGTCCCGCGCCTCAGGCTCTGCCTTCCTCCGCATCTTCTTCTCCCCTACCGGCGGAGTCCACTTTGCCCGCCGTCGCTGAGGCCTCCGCGGAGCAGGGCGGCATTCCGTTCACTGTGGACTCCATGTTCCGTGGAGGGAAGATTCCTTGCTACGCGTTCCTTCCCGCCGACCGCAAGCCGGGCGAGCGTTTCCCCGTCGTGTATCTGCTGCATGGTGCATTCGAGGATGCGGGCGTCTGGAACACGCGGGCCGGAGCGCTGCTGTCGAAGCTGGCGACCCGCGAGCGGCTGGTGTTCATCGCGCCGTCATGCGGCCGCACCGGCTGGTATGCGGACAGCCCCTATTTGAAGAAAAGCCGCATTGAGAGCTTTTTCGCGCGCGAGTTGATGCCGTATGTGGAGCGGGCTTTCCCTGTGCTGCCGAAGCGCGGCGTCATGGGCATGTCGATGGGGGGGCACGGTTCCTTTGTCCTTGCGCTGCGGCATCCCGGCTCCTTTGCCTCGGTCAGCTCCATGAGCGGCGTTATGGACATTACCCGGCATCCCGATCAATGGAAGATCCGCGACGTGCTCGGCCCTATGAACGCCAACAAGGCGTTGTGGCAGTCCTATTCCGCCGAAGAGCTGCTGAAACGGTCGAAGGCCGCCGGGATGCCCGCCATGCTCATCACCACAGGGCAGCAGGACGCGTATGTCGTGCCTGAGAACCGCGCCTTTCGGGATACGCTCCGCCGGGGCGGGTTCTCCTATCAGTACCGCGAGGCGCCCGGCCTCCACGATTGGACGTATTGGCTTGACGAGCTTCCCCTACATGTAGCGTTCCATGCGGGGGTGTTGCATCGGTAGCAGAGGATGCCGAAGGGCCGGTAGTGGCTCCGGGTATCATATCCTTGCACGGAAAATCCCTCTCCTCCTCCAAAACCGACGCCCGCTGGAACAGGGCAGGGTCATACATCGTAACAACGAAAAGCCGTCCTTTCTCTGAACGGAAAAAGGACGGCTTCTTTATTTTGTATGGGCTACTCCGCCTTGCGGAGCGTGCGCCATTCTGGATCGTCGGTCAGATAGCGCGGGCGCTCAGCGAGGAGCTTTGCCTTGTCGCCATAGCCGTACAGGGCCGCGATGGTGGCTATGCCCTGTTCATTGCCGCCTCTGATATCGAGGGCCGTGTCTCCCACCATGACCATTGAAGCGGGATCGAGGGCATGGCGCTCCATAAGGAGACGGATGATATCCTTTTTGCAGAGTTGCCGGTCCGGCAGGGAATCCGTGCAGCCGACGCCTTCGAGGAAGGGCATGAACCCCTTGAGCGTAAGCATCCTTTGCGCGGCGGCCTCCGGTTTATGCGTGGCGACGAACAGGCGGCAGCCTTTGGCCCGCAAACGCTCAAGCAACGCGAAGATGCCGGGGTAAGGCGTGCTTTGGGGGAAGGTGCCGCCAAAATAGAGGTCACGGAATGCGGCCACATGCCGGGCGATTTTCGCTTCGTCGGCGTCCGGGCAGACTTTACGGAAAATACCTTCCAGCGGAGGGCCGATGATGGAGAGCTCCATCCGAGGGACCGGATCGCCCGCGTCACGCAGGACGGCGGCAATGGCTTCGAGAACGTCCGGCGCGCTATCCACAAGCGTGCCGTCAAGGTCAAAGAGAATGGTCGAGAAAGGGAACGCGGAAAGCTGCATCAAAAACTCCTTGCAATGTCCACCGGAAAAGCCGCAAGCCTCGCCATATGAGGGCGTATACGGGAAAGCGGGCTTCCTTCTTACGGCGGTGCGTTGCCGCAGGTTAACCTATGCGGCGCTTCGGCGGTTTCCGTTGTCGCTCGCCCACGGCCTCTTGGTCAAGCGCGTGGGACATGTTGAGGCGGGAAATCATCTTGAGCGATGAGGAGGCGATGCACCATTGGGGGTGGATGTTCCCGTATGGTTTATCATCAGGGGATACTCACAATCCTCCCAAATGCCCTCGGAAGCAGGGCATGAAAACCGTGTCGGCACGCTGTCAGGGGAGGAAGGCCGTTCGCCGGCGGCATCCCCGCTTCCTGACGGGAACGTATCGGTGAATACGCGGAGGGAAACATGTTTGAAAGGGGCGGGTTCGCTCCTGGGCCCGCCCCTTTCATAGGTGCACGGAGGAATAGGCCTACAGGAGTTTCCGCTCTCGTGCAAAAGAGAAAGGACGGTTCTGGATAGGCGCACCGCACCGGGAGGCGTTTTTTACTCCGAGTAAATGTCTTCCTTCGTAAAATGGCCGGGTTCGATCAGCACCTTATTGATGTTTTCTCTGGTCACGACTTTACCGTTGATCAGGAACGCGTTGATTTTATTGCTACCGTCGTTGCCCAGTTCAGAATTGACGTTGACCTTTTTCTTCGTGGCAAGGTTGTATGCCTCGTCCACGGCGGCATACGCCAGTTCCCTCAGGTCCATGTAGATGGTCGCGTCCTGCGTGCCCGCGAGGATTCTTTTGATGGCGGCGAGTTCAGCGTCCATGCCGGTGATGACGGCATGGTTGGTGACGTGGAGCTCCTCGAGCGCTTCGGCGGCGGCCCCGGCGAGGCGATCATTGGAGGCGAAGATCGCATCGATACGGTTGCCGTTTGCGGCGACGGCTTCCTTGACCAGCTTCTTGGCTTCAGCAGGGGACCATTTGGGCACGTACGCATCCAGAACCATATTGAGTTTGCCGTTTTCGATCAGAGGCTTGATGTATTTCATGGCTCCATAATACAAAAACGGCGTGTTGAAGTCGTTCACGTCGCCTTTGAGGACAATGATGTCCCCGTGGTAGACTTTTTCAGTCAGGTGCTGCCCCATGTTCTGCCCGATCTTATAGCAGTCGTACCCGACGAAAAGGTCGACGCTGCCCCCCATGACGGCCCGCGCGTAGGAAACCACTTTGGTGTTCTTCTGTTTGGCGTACATCAGGACATCGTCGACCTTGCGGGTGTTGTTCGGCGTGATGATCAAAACGTCGATGCCGTCGGAGAGCATTTCAAGGCAGTCTTCGGCCTGCGTCTTGGAGCTGTCCGGCAGATTGAGCCGCAGTTCGATGTCCGCCCCGAGCGCTTTGGCGCGTTCCTGCATGAACGCCATGTCCTTCTGCCAGCGCGCCGCGCCTCCGGCACCGATGGAAACGCCGATTTTCACCTTGCGGCTGTTGTCCTCGCAACCGCCCAAGCCTAAAAGCAGAATCGCCGCACATATGCAGGACAGCCATTTCTTCAGCATATCCGACCTTCTTTGAATACGTTACGGAAGCTTTCCTCATCCATAGGCTTTGCGAAGTAGTAGCCCTGTGCGATGGAGCAGCCGCACTCCTTCATCAAGCGCACGTTCTCAAGGTGCTCCACGCCCTCGACGACAACCTTGATATTCAGTTTTCTCGCCATATCGGCAATCGACGAGAAGATGATGTTTCGCCTGTTGTTGTCCGCCGCTTCGCTCAGGAAGCCTTTGTCGATTTTGAGGACATCGATGGGGATGTCCTTGAGCATATTGAGCGAGGAATAGCCGGAACCGAAATCGTCCATAGCGATTGCAAATCCGTTGGCGTGCATTTTCCGTGTAAAGGCATAGATGGTGTCGATATTGTCGAATATGGCGCTTTCAGTCAGTTCTATTTCAATAAGATGAGCGGGCACGCCGTATTCACATTGTTTCTTGACGATTTTGCTGAGGAAGTCGCTGTCCATCAGGTGGAGGCGCGAGAAGTTCACCGAGATGGGAACACACGCCAGGCCCTGCTCAAGGAAGGATTTCAGGAACTTGAGGACCTTTTCGTACATGATCATGTCGAGTTCGACGATAAGGCCCGTCTGTTCGCACATGGGAATGAATTCGTTGGGGAAGATGAATTTGCCCTCGCGGGTCTTCCAGCGCACCAGCGCTTCGCCGCCCACGAGGATGCCGCTGTTGATGTCCACCTTGGGCTGGTAGTACGGGATGAATTCATCGTTCTTCAGCGCTTGCTTCACGGCGCGTTTCAACTGCTCGTTATGGATCGTTATCTGTTCGAATTTGTTTGTGTAATAGGCGAATTTTTTATTCAGCACACCCTTGATTGAGCGGGCGGCCGTCCCTGCCTTATCCACCATGAGGTTGATGCTTTCGGTGCTGTCCGTGACGGAATAAATACCCGCTGAAAAATAAAGGGTTATCTCTTCATTCTCGATGGAAGAGAGCAGGGCGTTCAGCCGTCCTTCCGCGGCGTTTTCAAGCAGGATCACAAAATGGTCGCTGTAAATCCTTGCGATCAGTTCGTGGGCATTCAGCTGCTGGCTGATGCTTTCATTGATTTTGCGTAAAATGCGATCGCCGAATTCAAATCCGTAAAAATTGTTTATGTATTTGAAATTGTCGATATCAAATTTGATAATATGGAATTTCTTATGGGGACACTGGGTCAGTATCCCTTGCGCATCGACAAGAAATTTATTGTATGTGTCACCCAGAGTAACCGTGTCGACAAAGGCAATTTTTTCCAATTGCGCGCGCTGCTTGTTCTTGTACCACAAGAAATACGTAAGGCTTGAGGTAAAGATAACTACGATGACGAACAGAATGAAATAGAAAATACTGATGACGGTATTGCCGTTGGGAGAAACGGCATTGTTCGGTACGCTTGTAATCAAATACCAGTCGTGGATTTTTTCTATGGGAGTATATGCCGAGAAGATTTCCCTCCCGGCTATCGTCGTCTCGATGAACCCGTTGCGGTTGTTCCGGATATCCCGCTTCATCTGCTCTGAAGCTTTAGGGTTGCCCGCCCCATAGAGATCGCGGAAGTAATTGTCGGACTTCTGCTCACACTTGGGATGCGCCGAGTGAAGGATAACGTATCCTTCACGGTTGATTACATACATATAGCCCTGCGAGGAAAAGATGGAGAGGGAACATATCTTGTACATTTCCTCGAATGTAATGACCTTTTGTATGGTCCCCACGATTTCCCCGTTATACGAGAGCGGCACGCTGATGACGAAAACCTCATCCCCGTTGATGCGTGAAATAAGCTTGTCTGAAATATTGGGGATGCCGTCGATGGCGAGGCGGAAATAATGCCGCCCCGAGATATCCAGCTTCCGGCCGCCATCAAACAAGGCCATGCCGTCCCTGTTCGCAGTGAACAGATCATCCGTGTTGTTTTCTTTGGCGTATTGTTCGATGAGGTCCTGTGTCTTGAGCTTGCCGGAAGATTCCTCGGCCTTCAACCTATCGGAAAGTTTGTTTGCGGTGATATCCAGCGAGTTGACGTTCATCATCAACCTGCTGGTGATGGCGTCCTTGTTCTGGGTCACAATCTCCACCAAATTGATTTTTACGTCCGAATTCAGCAAATTTTGGACATAACGCATGAGAAAGACTACCGAGACAGATAGTGCAAGATTTATAAAAACCATGAATATAGGTAATATATTTTTAAAAAATATTTTTTCTCTCATACGATTCTGTCAGGATAAAAGATATTTATTCTTTTGATAGATAAAAACTTTGTTCCAGCTGGTAGCTGAAGGCTGAAGAGGAAGAATGGAAACAACTCCAATATGGCGATAAGTAATGTTTTTATTCTCTGAGCAAGTATGCTTTAACAAAACTAGTATGTTTTGTGTTAATCGTTGACTTAAATTATATTTTTTTATGATCTGTTTTTTTACCTTATTAACAAAAAGTGTTTTTGATAACGGATAAAAGAAATATGTTGTTTTTATACAAAAAGTAAAATAGGTGTTCCAATAATTTATTGCCGTATACAACGGGATGGCTTTATTTAACGAAAATCAAATACAGTATAGACTAAACAAGGCGAGGATAGAAATAACCTCGCCTCGGGACAGTATATGTGTCGCGCTTCCAACTCCATAACTGTATTCCACTATGCGATTTTACGCCATAGTTATGAGATGGCGGCTCAAAGGATGTGCCTACATTGAAAAGCAAAGGCATCGTCTCAGTTTTCCGGGCGCGGATCAATAGATTTGATGAGGATTTCGGCTTTCTCAGCGAAGGAATCTTTCTAGCTTATTGACTTTTCACTCTCTATTTATCTTTCGAGCGAAGAAAGGGGTATATGGATCCGCATATGGGAAGAGCGGCCCCAAGATCGAATGACGAAGGGACCGCTCTTTTTGCGTGCAAGCGGAGTGTCGGCTGTTCGGAGGAAGCGGGAGCGGACCTGAATCCGTTTTGGAGTGTGGCCTGTGCGCCTTCCGAGCGGCGCGCGGCTAGTCCATGAGCGTGCCGCCGTTTATGTCCAAGATGTGCCCAGTAATGAACGCGGCTTGCGGCGAGCACAGGAACCACGCGCCCTCGGCCATTTCCTCAGGCGTCCCGAGACGGTTCAAGGGCACTTTCTCAGCGATAACCGGCCATGATTCCTTGGGGATCATGGTTCCTTGCACAGGGCCGGGGGCTACGCCGTTTACCCGGATTCCGTAGGGGGCAAGCTCCATTGCCAGCGACTTGACGAGCGAGATGACCCCCGCTTTGGATGCGCAGTAATGCGCTTTGGTTTTCGCGCCGTTGCTGCCGAGGGCGGCAAAGCCCGTTTTGGCGGCCCGGGAAGAAAAGAGCACCATGGCGCCCTGCCCGGCTTCCAGCATCGGAGGGATGCAGGCCTTGGCCAGAAAGAAGGCCCCGGTCAGATTGACCTTGATGACGTTCTCCCATTCTTCCACGGGCATATCCAGAATGGAGCAGGCGGGGCGTGTGATGCCCGCGCTGTGCACGACGGCATCGATCCGCCCGTATTTCCTGGCTTCCGCAACTAGATTAAGGCATGAATCAAACTCTCCGACGTTGACCCGCACGGCGACGGCATAGGGCAGGGACGCCGCCTGCTGTGTCGCGTCGGCTATGTCGGCCATGATGACCGTATGCGTCGCCGCAAAGCGTTGCGCACAGGCCAGACCAATGTTGCTTGCCGCTCCGGTGACGATGGCGACGGGACGCTGTTCGGACATGTTGGACTCCTTGTTTGGGCTTGGGTATCCTTGGAATATTTCTGGCGCAGCCGGAAAGGCCGTATTTTCTCCTTGCAAAAACGGCTCCAAAAAGATTCGTGAGAAGTCCCGCCGGGATGTAGGAAAGCCCCGCTGTTTTTCCATCCAATATATAGATAAATCTGTATGATAGACAGACTGTCCATATGTTGGATAGTGTAGGCGCATCACAGGAGGCTGCAATGGACTTCTCTCCCTTCTCCCTGCTCGTCGTGAAAGTGTTTTCGTTGATCACCGGCGGCCTCGGCGCGGAGGCCTGTGCCCAGATCCTGAAAGTTCCCTTGGAGGAGCTTGAGCCGATCATCGCGGATCTGAAGGAGGGCGGCCAGCTCCAGTCCGACCCGGATCGCCCCGCCCGGATCATGATAACGTCCCGGGGCGTTGCGGAATTGCAGATGCGGAACGCATGGCGGGAGGTGTGCGCCGAGATCGCTGATGTGGCCTCCGCCCTTGACGAAGGGCAGAACCTCGAAGCCTGTACCCTTCTGTTGGGATTCATCAACACGCTGTTGAACAGTTCCCAGTCGAGCGGGGCCGTCGCCTGCTATGGCCTTGTCTTGCGGCTGCTGGGCCGATGGAGCCCTGCGGGTGCCGCCTCCGGTCAGAAACAGGCCTTCATGAAGCTGGCGCTCGCGGCTTGCGACATTTCCATGTATCTCTCCAAAAGCCATCGTCAGGCAAGGGAGATCGCCGCCAGAGCCCTTGAGACAGCCAAGGAGCAGGGGGACGCCCGCATGACGGCCTTGCTGCATCTGGTGGAGTCCAGCCTTGAAAACATGGCGGCGGAATGCTCGGCGCAGCGTATGCATGAGCTGCACGCCCAATGCGAGACGGCGTTGCTTGAGCTGGACAAGGCCGGGGCCCGGGGGCAGGCGGAGTATTTTGTGGGCATGTTCCACTTCTGGCACGGCCATTTCCGGGAAGCCCTCGCCGCGTTTGAGGTGGCCTTGCAGTACCCGCAGTTGTGGGAATGCCGGTTCCAGACGGAAATGTTCTCGCTGTATACGAGTTCGTCCGCCGTGTATCTGGGGCGTTTCCATCAGGCGGTAGGCATCCTCGAGGCGGCCAAAAGGGCGGCGGAGCTCGGCCAGAACCGTTTCAAGATCCTGTGGTGGGAAGGGCAGCTGGCGATGGTGCTCCTGTACATGCGGCGGCATGAGGAGGCGTTGGAGCTCATCGACCACGTGCTCAGCATGGTCAATCCCGAAACGGAAACCAAAATCGCCGTATGGGGTATGCGCGGGCTCGCGTTCTACCATTACACGCAGGGGAACATCAAAGCGTCGCACGCGGCGATGCAGCGGACGATGGACATCGCGCTGCGGTATGGTTTCCGCCGCCCCATCTATTCCTATCCGTGGATGTTCGACGTGCTGGCGGCTTACGAGCAGGCTGGGCTGCCGCCCGTCCGGGGGCTTGATCTCGATGAGGAAATCCAGCGGGCGATCGAAAGCTACAACGAGCATCTGAGGGCGGGGGCGCTCCGTGCCAAAGCGACGCGCCTGTTCGCGGAAAGCGGCGACAAGGAAGCGGCCGGAAGCTTGCTGGCGGAGAGCCTGCGCGGTTTTACGGCGATAGGCAACCCGACGGAAATCGCCGTTACGCAGCGGCGCATTGCCCGTCTTCATGATCTCCCCGCTCGGGCCGCTGAAAGGGGGCTTGCACCGGAAAGCGGCGCATCGCCGTATGAACCTAAAAGTACGGCGCGCATCGGTGGAACGCTGCTCGAGAACTGCCGGATAGCGCTGGAATCCATACGCAATCTCACGGATTTTTCGCAATACATCAATCAGATGACGCACATCGCCGGTTGCGAGCTGGGAGCCGAACGCGCCGCCTTGCTGGAGGTTTCCAGCGGCGGGACGTGCCGGGCCGCGTGCAACATCAGCGCCGTAGAACTGAACACAGGCAAGATATCTTCCAAAGTCTCACAGATCTACGCAGTGCAGCAGAACAAGCCCCTGCTCTTGGACGAGGAGCGGCATGTGTTCTTGAGCCTTCCGCTGGAGACGGCCAAGGCCAGATGGGTACTGTGGCTGGAAAGCGAGTATGCGCTGGAAACGCTGCGCGGCATCTCCAACGCCGATCAGGCGGCGTTTACCTTGCTGTTTGAGTCCGAACTCCGAAAAATCGAAGCCGGAAAGCCGAAACCGGCCCGCCTTGCCGCCGGGGAACAGGAACAGGCGCAGGCCGAGCCCTACCGGGATACGCCGGAAATCCTGCTGCACGGCAGTGCCATCATGCGCCGCCTGCTGTCGCACGGCCGCCAGATAGGCGCGACCGACGCCCCGGTGCTGATCCTCGGGGAAACCGGCGTGGGCAAGGAACTGCTGGCCCATTACATCCACGATTGCAGCGGCAGGACCGGCCCCTTTGTCCCGGTGCACCCTGCCAGCATCCTCGACGGCCTGTTCGAGAGCGAGTTCTTCGGCCACGAAAAAGGCGCGTTCACCGGGGCCATCCGGCAGAAAATAGGTCTGGCCGAAATGGCGCATCAGGGGACGCTGTTCATCGACGAGGCCGGAGATATTCCGGCCCCCATGCAGATCAAGCTGCTGCGCGTCTTTCAGGATCACCGGTTCATGCGCGTTGGCGGAGAGGAGGAACGGCATTCGGATTTCCGCCTGATCTGCGCCACCAACAAGGACTTGTGGGCCGAGGTGAAGAGCGGGCACTTCCGCGAGGACCTGTACTATCGCCTGTCCGTCGTCCCCCTGACCATTCCGCCGCTGCGGTCGCGCAAGGAAGACATCCGGCTGCTTGTCCGGTTCTTTCTGGATCGCTATTCGAGGCGGTATCACCGGGATATCCAGCAGCCCAGCGAGAGGGAGCTGGAGGCGCTCTTGCAGTATGACTGGCCCGGGAACATCCGGGAATTGAAAAGCGTGCTCGAACGTACGGTCATCCTGCATCAGGGAGGCCGCCTCTCCTTTGACCTCAGCTCCCACGCCGAAAGCAAAGCGGACGGAACTCCCCGCCAGGAACCCTGCGAGGAGCTCTTCAAGAACCTTCCGACGCTCGACGAATTGCAGAGCCGGTATATTCAGCATGTGCTCAAGATCACCAACGGGCGCATCACCGGAAACCGGGGGGCGCTGCGCATTCTGGGCATGAAACGCTCGACGCTCTATCTCAGGCTGAAACAATACAACATTCGATTCTGACTGTCCTGCATATGGATGGAATGTTCAATATATGGATACCGTCCATTATTTGAACAAAACGGAGGCCGCCCCCCGGAAACGAAAGAACGCATCCCCCTTTCCCCTATGACGTTATTCTCACGATACGGCATGGCACAGGCTTTGCTCATAAGGCTGTCGACAGGAGCGGGCAAAGGCTGCTCCGTCCCTTTCGGAAATCGGGAACAGGGGGATGCCGTATGCTTTTTCGGAACGTGGTCATTTTCGGAGCCGGTACGATGGGCCATGCCATTGCGTTGCGGTTCGCGCGCGGCGGACATGCCGTCACCCTCACCGACGTCGACCGGGACGCTTTGGATCGGGCGGAACGGTCCATCCGCCGACTTGCGGGCACGCAGTCCGAGCAGCTGGGAGGAGAAGCGCCGGAAAGCGTCATGGCCCGGCTGAGGTTTGCGGAGGACGGATTCGGAGCAGCGGCTGGGGCCGAGCTCGTCGTCGAAGTCATTTCGGAACGGGTGGACATCAAGCGCCGTTTTTACGAGGAACTGGCCGGCGTCGTGTCCCCGTCGGCCCTGATAGCCAGCAACACCTCCGTCCTCGACATCTTCGAACACGCTCCGTCCGTCCTGCATCCCCAGTTGATCATGGCGCACTACTTTGTGCCAGCGCACATCATTCCCCTCGTCGAAATCGTCGGCCATCCTTCCAATCCCGGACAGCTCGTCCCGCAATTCGCCGCCTGCTTGTCCGCACTGGGCATGAAGCCGGTGGTGCTCAAGCGCTTCGCGCGCGGCTTCATCGTCAACCGTATCCAGCGGGCCATCAATCAGGAGCTGTTCCAGCTTCTCGACGAGGGCGTGGCGGACGCGGCGGCGCTGGACGATGCCGTTTCCGTCTGTCTGGGCGCGCGCCTTGCCGTGATGGGGTACCTGTCCAGACTGGATTTCACCGGGCTTGATCTTGTGTTGAGCAATTACCGTCAGGTTCCTATGGGGCTTGCGACGGATGAGACGCCGCCTCCCCTGCTGGAACGGATGGTTGGGGAAGGGCGTTTGGGGTTCAAAAGCGGAAAGGGATTTTACGGCTACTCGGGCGTCACGTCCGAAGAGGTGCTGCGCCACCGGGACGCGAGGCTGTTGGCCGTGTTCCGGAGCCTTGAAACCATCAACGCCCGTTTTCCGTCTCCCACCCTTGAACCCGCGAACGGCGGGGCATGGCAAAACGGGCCTTCCAGCCAGAAGGATGAAGACACATGAAAATCGCACGGGAAAACCTCATCAGCGGACTGGTTGTGATCGCGCTCGGGCTTGTGTTCCTTTCGCAGGCGTTCGGGCTGGAGCAGGCGAATGCGACGGAAGGCATTCACCCGATGGACTATCCCAAGGCGCTCACATGGCTTTTCATAGCCGTGGGATGCTGCATCGTGCTGGTGCCGTCGCACCGCCGCAGCGACTCGGATATTCCGTTGTTTTCGGCGAGGACGGCGGCGGGTTCCGGGATTCTCGTCGCCTATGCGCTGTTGCTGGATCACATGGGATTCGGCGTGACGAGCTTCCTCGCCGCCTGCGGCATCGGCTATGCGATGGGGTGGCGCAAGCTGCCTTCGCTGCTGCTGTCGAACCTGTGCGGAACGGCCGTCATCTGGTCGCTGTGCTGGTATGTCCTCAAACTCCCGCTTCCGATGGGCATACTGTTTTAGAGGAAAGGGCCGTGTTCCGGACGGTGGCGGGCCGTCCGCCTTTCGGACCCGCGTCGGCAAAGAGAAGGAGAAAACATGCTTTTCATCGATTCCCTGTTGGCGGCTCTTTCGCCTTTTACCCTCGCAATGAATTTCGTGGGCGTGATGCTCGGCATGATCGTGGGCGCGCTGCCCGGTCTGGGGTCCGTGGTCGCCATCACGATCTGCCTGCCCTTCACCTTCGGCATGACGAGTGTGTCGGCCATCGCCTTGCTGCTCGGGGTCTACTGCGGTTCCATCTGCGGCGGCTCCATTGCCGCCGTGCTCATCAATACGCCCGGAACGCCGCAGTCCGCGGCTACGGCGTTTGACGGCTACCCGATGGCGAGGGCGGGAAAGCCCGGAAAGGCCATCGGCTGGGCGCTGGCGGCATCGATTTTCGGAGGCGTGTTCTCGTGCGTGATCCTTACTTTCGCCGCGCCGCAGATCGCCGTTTTCGCCTTGCAGTTCGGGCCGCTTGAAACGTGCGCCCTGATCCTGATGGGCCTGACCTGCATTTCCAGCGTATCGGCCAACAACCAGTTCAAGGGGCTGGCCATGGGCGTGCTCGGGCTGCTGCTCGCCTGTGTGGGCATGTCCCCGTTTTCCGCCGAATCGCGTTTTACGTTCGATATTTTCGCCCTGAACAGCGGCATCGATCTTGTTGCGGTCATTGTCGGCGTGTTCGCGCTTTCCGAGGTTCTGGATCGCGTCGAACGGATGCGGCGCGAGGCCCGCGTGGAAAACGGCACCTCCTGCCGGGTTCAGCTTCCATCCCTCGGCGAATGGAGGGGCCGGATGTCCGGGCTGGTGAAGTCTTCCCTCATCGGCACGTTCGTGGGCATCCTCCCCGGAACGGGCGCCGCGACCGCCGCCTTCCTGAGCTACGGCGAGGCCCGCCGTTCCTCGCCCCGGCGCGAGAATATCGGCAAGGGCGAGCCCGACGGCATCATCGCCGCGGAATCGTCCAACAACGCCGTCACGGGCGGGGCGCTTGTCCCCTCGCTGGCCCTCGGCATCCCCGGCGACCCCGTCACCGCCATCATGCTGGCGACCCTGACCATTCACGGCGTGACCCCCGGTGTGCGCCTGATGACGGAAAATTCGGAGATGGTATACGCCACCTTCGCCGTGCTCATGCTGTCCAACCTGCTCATGTACCCGAGCTGCATCATCACCACCCGGATGTTTTCCTTCCTGCTCAGGATTCCCGAGCAGTTGCTGATGGGCTTCATTGCGGTGCTGTGCATCCTTGGATCATACGGATCGCGGGGCAACCTGTTTGACGTGTTCGTCACCGTGTTCATGGGCATAGCGGCCTATTTCATGCGCCGCATGGAATTTCCCCTGCCGCCTCTGGTCATCGGCCTTGTGCTGGGGCAGCAGTTTGAAATGAGCATAGGGCAGATGATGCTGTTCAAGGGCGACGATTCGTGGCTGGCCTTCGTTTCCGCGTCCCCCATCGCGATGGCGCTCCTCGGGATGGCCTTCCTGCTCCTCGTCGTCCCGCAAGTCCAGAATTACAGGGCGCTGCGCGCGAAGCGGTGATGCCCGCACGGTTTCGCCCAGACGGTCCACAATCTGTAACAGAAAAGGAGAACCGTATGATCCGCCAGATGATGAAAAAGACCCTTCTCTTCCTTTGCGTGTTCATGCTCGGGGCCACCGGGGCGCTGGCCGCCTATCCGGATCACCCGATCACGCTGGTCGTCCCGTTCGGCGCGGGCGGCGGCACGGACATCCCGGCCCGTCTGCTGGCGGGGATGATGGAAAAGAGGCTTGGACAGCCCATCGTCGTGCAGAACGTTTCCGGCGCGGGCGGCACGCTCGGGGGGGCGCAGGTGGCCGCCGCCAAACCGGACGGCTACACGCTCGGCTATGTGCCCACAGGGACCATGTGTTTGCAGCCGCATGTGATGAAGCTTCCCTACGGGACGGATGCGTTCGACTTCATAGGCACGTCCGTCAGCCAGCCCGTGGTTCTGATGACCGCCAAAAACGCCCCGTGGAAGAACATCAACGAATTTATCGAAATGGCGAAAAAGAACCCCAACAAGTACGTCGTGGGCATCACCGCGACCGGCAACATGACCCATGTGCCCATGCTGCAGTTTGCCGAGTACTTCGGCTTGAAGCTGCGTTTCATCCCCTACCGCAGCGGCGGGGAGATTTTTAAGGACATCATGGCGGGCCGGACTCACCTTCATGCGGATGCGCCCGCGTCGCTGTCCACGTTCGATGTGTACGGGCTGGTGCAGTTTGCCGACGAGCGCAGCGAGAACCTTTCCGACATCCCCACGACCAAGGAACTGGGCATGGACGCCCGCTTCTCCCACTGGCAGGGCGTCATCGCGCCGCGCGGCCTCCCCAAGGACGTGTTGCGCACGCTCGAAACCGCCATGTCCGAAGTGGTCAACAGCGAAGCGTTCCAGCAGGAGGCCCTCAGGCTGAAGACGAAGGCGCATTGGATGTCCTCCGAAGCCTTCCGCAAACTGTACGATGAAGAGTTGAACACCTATGGCGAAATCCTGAAGCATTCCCTTCCCCAGAAGTAACCATCCGTAGGCGTCCTTGACCGGACTGTTGCGGCCATATCGGGAACCCTCGCTTTCCCGTGAAAGCGAGGGGAGGGAATCCGCGTTCTTTTTTCACTCCAGACATCAGGGAATTGACATGAAAGTAGGCATTATCCGCTGCCAGCAGACGGAAGATCTCTGTCCGGGAACGGGCGACTTCGCCGCAGTCGAAAAGAAGTCCGGCGCGTTCGAAACGCTGGGTGACTGCACCATCGTCGGTTTTGTGAGTTGCGGCGGCTGTCCCGGCAGCAAAGCCATTGCCAGGGCGCAGGCCCTCATGGATCGCGGGGCGCAGGCCATCGCTCTCGCCACATGCATCACAAAGGGAAATCCGGACGGCTTTCCCTGTCCGAACAGGGATTCCATCCTTCAGGCGCTGCGGAAGAAATGCAAGGAGGTTTCCGTACTGGAATACACGCACTGAGGTTTTCCGATTTCCAAAGCATGGCTTCTCGCCGTCGAAGGCGGCTTGTTTTCAGTGAGTCATACCCCAAAACGCCGGATGTCGCGTCCGGCATCGAAAGGAACAGCAGATGGCATCGTGTACTGAAAAGCACAATACGGTTGGGCACAGCATCGGAAGGATGCTCCTGCGGCACGGCATCCATGAGTTTTTCGGACAAGGGCTCCCGCAGGGCCTCAGCCTGCCCTTTGAGGAACTTGGATTGCGCCAGATCGCCTACCGTACCGAAAACGGCGGCGGCTACATGGCGGACGGCTATGCCCGCGTCAGCAAGCGCCCCGGCGTCATGATCGCCCAGAACGGCCCCGCGGCGACGCTTGTGGTGGCCCCTCTTGCGGAAGCGCTGAAATCCTCGATTCCGCTTGTGGTCATGCTTCAGGAGATCCCGTTGAAGAATGAGGATCGCAATGCGTTTCAGGAATTCGACCATGTCCGTCTGTTCTCGGCCTGCTCCAAGTGGACGAGGCGGGTACATACGGCGGACCGCGTGGAGGACTACGTGGATCAGGCCTTCGCGGTGGCCTGTTCCGGGCGGCCCGGTCCCGTCGTGCTCCTGTTCCCCAACGACATGCTCGGTATGCCTGCGGAGCCCGAAAAGCGGGGCATCCCGCTCGGCCATTATCCGCTTGATCCGGTCATGCCTCCTCTGGATGCCGTGCGCGGCGTGGCGGAACGTCTGCTTTCCAGCCGTAACCCCGTGATCGTCGCGGGCGGCGGCGTGCACCTCTCCTCGGCGTGCGCGGCCCTTGCCGGGCTTCAGGAACATTTCTCCCTGCCGGTGGCGACCACGGTGATGGGCAAGGGAGGCGTGGACGAACGGCACCCGCTCTCGCTCGGCGTGCTCGCCAACGCCACGGGCCCCGGTTCTGCCGGACGCCATCAGCGGCCCATCCTTGAGGAGGCCGATTTTATCCTGCTGGTGGGCACGCGGACCGACCAGAACGCGACGGACTCGTGGACGCTGTACCCCTCCGATGCCGTGTTTGCCCATATCGACATGGACAGCGGCGAAGTAGGCCGTAATTACGAAGCCATACGGCTTGTGGGCGATGCGCGGCTCACGCTCGAAGCCCTTGCGGATGTCATGAAAACAATGGATGGTGGGAAGCGGCGCACGGCACGCGCGGCGCTTGAGGCGCGTATCGCCGCCGGACGCGCCGCGCACGATGCGGAAATGGCTTCCTTCCTGAGCAACGCCGGTGAGCCGCTCCATCCCGCGCAGGTCATGGCGGCCTTGCAGGCCGTGCTCACGCCGGAAAGCATTGTTGTGGCGGACGCCAGCTTCTCGTCCATCTGGGCGACGAA
>OGPD01001558.1_pt1 | contig 17390 bp, 14 predicted proteins | sample 1552861 | NCBI WGS metagenome assembly OGPD01 (sample SAMEA2580280, study PRJEB22360) | human gut metagenome | biome: human gut; feature: human-associated habitat; material: faeces | place: Denmark | collected 2008/2010
AAATAATCCCGCCTTCGGCGGCCGCCGTCATATCATTATCAGAATTATTTATTTTCTTACATGAATTAAGAATTAATACCGCCGCAAATATAATTAACAGCGATCTTTTTTTCATAGTGCATACCCTCTATACAAATTAAGGCGAGTTTAAAACCCGCCTTAATTTTATTGATAATAATTATTCAGCGTCTTCCTCGTCATTTTCAGAATTATCCAGCAAAGCACGCATTGAAATACTGATTCTCTTCTTTTCAATATCAATTTCTGTAATCTTCGCTTCAACCTCCTGTCCGACAGAAAGAACGTCAGCTACATTTTCAACTCTCTGATCCGCAATCTGAGAAATATGAATAAGTCCGTCAACGCCCTCTATAATCTGTGCAAACGCTCCGAAAGGAGTAATTGAAACCACTTTAGCGTTTACTACGTCGCCGACTTTATATGTGTTTTCAAACTTAACCCAAGGATTATCCTCAGCCTTCTTGAATCCAAGCGATATTCTGCCGGCTTCCTTATCAAGATCCTTAATATAAACCTCAAGAATATCTCCTACGCTTACCACCTGACTTGGGTGCTTTATCCGGCTCCATGAAAGCTCGGAAATATGAACCATACCGTCTATTCCGCCTAAGTCTACAAAGGCGCCGTAATTAGTAAGGGACTTTACCTCGCCCTTATAAACCTTGCCTATTTCCGCCGTTTCCCAGAACGCTGCCTTAGCGGCTTCCTTCTGAGCCTTCGCAACAGCCTTTATAGAGCCTACTGCTCTGCGGCGCGACTCATTAACCTCGATAATCTTAAGCTCTACCTTCTTTTTAAGAAGCTCCTCAAGATTTTTATCTCTGCTTAATCCTGTCTGTGAAGCCGGAACGAAAACTCTGACTCCGTCAACTGAAACGAGTATACCGCCCTTGACAACGTTTTGAACAACGCCCTCTACGACCTTATCCTCGTCCTTAGCCTTGGTTATATTGTCAAAGCCGACAAGCTCGTCTACCTTTTTCTTTGAAAGCATAACAATGCCGTCCTGATCGTTGATCTTAGTAACAATGAGCTCAACCTCGTCGCCGACGCTTACAACGTCAGAAGGTTTCTTCATAGGATCGTCCGTCAGTTCAGAAAGCGGAACATAACCGGTATGCTTTGTTCCGATATCTACAATTGCTTCACTGTTGTTAAGCGCTGCAATATAGCCTTTAACACGCTCTCCTGTATGTACTTTCTTGAAGGACTGCTCAAGCGCCTCCTCAAAATTAATGTCCTCTAAAATTTCAGCCATGGTATTTTGTACCTCCTTAATTATATAAGCCGGTGTGGATGCCCCGGCAGTAATGCCTATTTTTTCAGCATTATTCAGGTTTAATGTATAAAGCTCGTCCGAATTTTCTATATGATATGAACAGCAGTTTTCCGAACATACATTAAATAATTTTATTGTATTTGAACTGTTTCTGCCGCCCACAACGATCATTATATCAACCTCTTTAGAGAGCAAAGCTGCGTCGGACTGTCTCCGTGAAGTTGCATTGCATATCGTGTCGAAAACAAGGATATTTTCATTATCCTTGGGAATAACCTTTAGACACTCTCCCCATACTAATATATTATACGTTGTTTGCGCAACAATTGCAAGCTTTTTTTCTAAATTCTTATATTTTTTTTCAAAAAAATCCTTTAATTCAGTTTCATCCTTAAAAACAAAGCAATTCTCACCGCAATGCCCCACAATTCCCTGAACCTCCGGATGGCTTTCGTCTCCCGCAATAAGTATATAATATCCCTCTTCTGATTTTTCACGCACTATTTTATGAATCCTTGCAACAAAAGGACATGTAGCGTCTATATAATCGTTTCCCTTCTGTGAAAGCTCGTCATATATTTTCCTTCCCACCCCGTGAGAACGTATGACAGCTTTTTCATTTTCATCAAGCTCTCCGACGTCTTCAATGATCCGCACGCCCTTTTTCTTAAGATCTTCCACTACGTCACGGTTATGAATAATGGGACCGAGAGTTGCGACTCTGCCGTCGTACTTTTCAAGCTCCTCATATACAAGCTTTACCGCCCTGTCAACGCCGAAGCAAAAGCCGGCGGTCTTTGCTGTTTTTATTTCAGCCATTTTATTCTCCCTCAACAAGATCAGATATAGACCTCATTATCTTTCCTTTTATTTCCTTAAGCTCATGAGGCGTCGGCTCGCTGCTCAGGCTAAGCTCTGCCGGATGTATAGGCTTGCCGTATCTTACTGTTACCCTGGATCTGAAACGCAGCTTTCCGTTATAAACTATTCCCGCCGGAACAACCGGAACGCCGGCTCTTGCGGCAATCAGAGCCACCCCCGTTTTACCCTTTCCTACCTTGCCGGTCTTGCTTCTTGTACCCTCCGGAAAAATAACAAGACGTCTGCCATCTTTTATTTTTGACACCGAATCGTCAATAACGGAAAGATCTCCGTTTCCCCTCGAAACGGGAAACGCTCCCAGTTTTCTGATAAGCCATCCGAAAAGCGGGTTCCGGAAAAGCTCGGCTTTAGCGACAAAGGAAAATTTACTGCATCCAGACGTAACCGCAATCAACGGAGGATCGGCGTAGCTTCTGTGATTAGACGCTATTACATAGCTGCCGGACGGAAGATTTTCACGCCCTTCAACCTTCACATGATAAGCAAAGTAATATATTCCTTTAACGAATCCATAAAGACATCTGAAAAAAATATTCATTTCATTTCACCAATTCCATTTATTTATTAATTTCAGCAATCATTGCTTTCAGCTTATTTTTAACCTCGTCTATCGTCATTCCGGTAGTGTCCAGTAAAACAGCGTCGTCTGCCTGCCTCAACGGTGAAATATCCCTGTGCATATCGTTATAATCACGCTGTTTTATTTCCTCCAGAACCTTTTCATACGTTATATTACTATCTCTTACCTCCAAAAAACGCCGTTTCGCCCTTTCCTCAGCGGAAGCCGTCAGAAACACCTTTAAATCAGCGTCCGGCAGCACAACTGTCCCTATATCTCTGCCGTCCATTATAATATTATTTTCAGCGGCTATTTTTTTCTGCAAATCAAATAAATATTTTCTTACCTCCGGCAGCGCGGAAACCTTTGACGCATTCATTGATACGTCCGAGGTTCTGATTTTGTCCGAAACGTCATCTTCGTTTAATATCACATGCTGACTTCCGTTTATAAATTCAAGTCTAATGTTTATTTTATATAACGAAGCTATTAACGAATCGTTATCCAAATCGTTTTCCAAGGCATAAAGAGCGACGGAACGATAAAGCGCTCCCGTATCAACATAAATAAATCCTATTTCCTCAGCCACCGCTTTAGCGATGGAGCTTTTTCCCGCGCCGGCGGGACCGTCTACTGCAACATTTATCATAATTATCTCCATTTTATTTTTATTACATATTCATCGCGGCGCAATATGCGGTTGAAAAGGCAATCTGCAAATTAAATCCTCCCGTATAGCCGTCCGCGTCTATAATTTCTCCGGCAAAAAACAAGGATTTGACCAACTTTGATTCCATAGTTTTAGGATTGATTTCACGAACGTCAACCCCTCCCCTTGTCACTATAGCCTCTTCGATAGGACGAAATGCCTTTACCGTTACCGGAAAAGCCTTAAGAAGCTGAACAAGCTTTAGACGCTCCTCGCGGGTAACCTGATTTATTCTGCGGTCGCCGTTTATGCCGGAAAGTCTGACTGCTACCGGTATAAGCTTGGCAGGCAAAAGCTTTGACAAGGAATTTCCGAATATGCGGTTTATATTTTCACTGAAATCCCTTTGAATCCTTAAATCAAGCTTTTGATCAGTAAGACCCGGCTTAAGATCAATTTTAACAGTATATCTTCCGGGTGTGATCTGTTCAATATGAGAGCTTGCGCTCAATACAAGAGGACCGGATATTCCAAAATGCGTAAAAAGCATTTCTCCTATATCGCCGTATATTTTTTTTTCGCCGTCGTAAAGCGAAAGATTAACATTTTTTAAAGAAAGCCCCATCATATCAGAACAGTATTTTTCTTCGCATACAAGGGGAATAAGCGCAGGCTCAAGCTTTGTCACCGTATGTCCCGCTGATTCAGCGATTGCATAGCCTCCGCCCCGGGAACCGGTCTGAGGATAAGATTTGCCTCCTGTTGCAATAAGAACCGAGCGACTATAATAGTTCTTACCGGAGGTTTTCACACCGCGGCAGATTCCGTTTTCAATAATTAAACCCTCCGCCTTTTCAGGTATTATTTTTACGTCTGCCGAACGTAGCTCGCGTTCCATAGCGTCAACAATATCGGACGACTTATCGCTTACCGGAAAAACTCTGTTTCCCCTTTCCGTTTTAAGAGGAACGCCGGACCATTCAAAGAAATTCATAACGTCTTCAGAAGAAAACTGTGAAAAGGCGCTGTAGAGAAACCTGGAATTTCTGGGTATATTCCTTATAAGCTCTTCGCTTGAGCAGTTATTTGTTACATTGCATCTTCCCTTGCCGGTTATAAGAAGCTTTTTTCCGATCCTCCCGTTAGGCTCCAGAATTATCGTCTTATTTCCAAGCCTTCCGGAATGTATCCCCGCCATTGCTCCGGCGGCTCCTCCGCCTATTATAATTACTTCAGCGTCCATTGTCAGCTCCATAATCCGTTTTGCAGCTTTATTATTTCTTTTCTGCGTCTGATCGTCGCTTCTTTATCAGCAACATATCTGCCGTTTATCATAATAAGAACGTCGCCTTCTTTGACTTCGGGAGCGACGGAGCTTATGTCAACCTCCAGCCGTTTATCTCCGTTTTCTATAATTGCAAAACGATCCTCAAACCTTTCAAGTATAAGCAAGTTCTATTCCCCCTTCTCAGTTTTTATCTTAAATCCGTCCTCTGACGATGTAAAGACTATAGTACCGTCTAAATCGGTTCTGTAAATCCGGTCTGTATGCTTTCTGATTCTTTCAACAGCGTCCTTATTCGGATGATTGTATGAATTACCCTGACCGCACATTATAACCGCATAATCAGGATCAGTTATTTCAAGGAACTCCCTGCTGTTGGAAGTGCTGCTTCCATGATGCGCGGCTTTAAGCACGTCGATTTGTGAAAGACGTCCTGTTTCTATTATATCCTTTTCAGACTTTTTTTCAATATCTCCCGTAAATAAAAAACTATCCGCGCCGTGAGTAAGCACAGCGGCCGCTGAAAAATTGTTTAAATCGCTGTATTCATTTACGGGGGAAAGAATTTCAAGCTTACATTCTCCGATTTCATAAATGCTTCCCGGTAAGGCCGCAGTAAGCTTGAGTCCATTGTTTTTAACACTCAAAAGAAAGCTTTCATAAAATTTGGAGGTCGGATTCATGTCGTCTGGAAGTTTTGGCAATATTATATTCTCAACATCAATATTATCAATAATTTCCGACGCGCCTCCCATATGATCGGAATGCGGATGAGAAAGCAGCATATAATCTATTTTATCTATTCCCTGATTCCCTATATATTCGCATATTTTCTGAGCATATTCCTTTTCGCCGGTATCGATAAGCAGCGTTTTGCCGTCAGATATAACAAACGTACAATCACCCTGCCCCACGTCGATAAAATGTACTTCAGCCGTACCCTCAGTATGTATAGGATTGCTTTCTCCGAACAGCTCTTTCCAATCCTCAAAGGTAAATATACCAAGGAAATGGGCTGCCGAAAGGCCTATTAAAATAACTGTAAATAAAGCGGCTATACGGGCTGTAAATCCTCTGCTTACTTTTTCTTTCCTTTTGTGTTCCGCCATTTTCCCCCGACCTTCCTAACGTTACGATTATTCTTTTTTTCAGCTTTTCCTATATTCTTTTCAGGCGTAACAAGACAGTTTTTTCCATAGCCTATCAAATCGGTTCTTCCGGCTTTTTTCAGAGCAGAAATAACGATTCTCTTGTTTTCCGGTTTAAAATATTGCAGAAGGGTTCTCTGCATCTTTTTTTCCTCCGGAGTTCTGGGAACGTAGACCTCCTCCATGGTATAGGGATCAAGTCCGGTATAAAACATGCACGTTGAAAGCGTTCCCGGTGTAGGATAAAAATCCTGGACCTGCTCCGGCCGCATATTGTTTTCTTTAAGAAATACCGCTAATTCAATAGCTTCCTTCAGAGTGCTGCCCGGATGAGACGACATTAAATAAGGAACCAGATATTGCTCCTTACCTATTCCCTTGGTTATTTCATAGAACTTTTTCTGAAATTTTTTATATGCCTCTATATGAGGCTTACCCATTTTATCAAGCACCGCTGCCGAGCAATGCTCCGGAGCCACCTTTAACTGGCCGCTTACATGATTTTTTATAAGCTCTTTTATAAATTCGTCGCTCTCGTCCTCCATCAGATAATCGTATCTTATTCCTGAACGGATAAACACCTTTTTTACGCCCTTGATTTTTCTTAATTTTCTTAAAATATCAATATATTCACTGTGATCCGCTTCAAGATTCGGACACGGCTCCGGAGCAAGACACTTCTTTCCCTTGCAAAGCCCCAGCTTAATCTGCTTTTCACAGGAAGGTTTTCTGAAATTTGCCGTCGGACCTCCAACGTCGTGAATATAGCCTTTAAAATCCGGCATTTCAGTAAGTCTTCTTGCCTCGTCAAGTATTGATTCTTCGCTTCTGCATGTTATCCTTCGCCCCTGATGAAGAGCGATCGAACAAAAATTGCAATAGCCGAAACAGCCCCTGTTATGTGTAATTGAAAACTTGACCTCTTCTATTCCCGGCACTCCCCCGACGCTTTCATACGAAGGATGATACGCCCTCATATAAGGAAGACTGTAAATCCTGTCAAGCTCTTCGGTAGTCAGGCTAAATGAAGGCGGATTCTGAACAAGCATCATTTTTCCGTGACGCTGTATAACGGTTTTTCCATAAACCTCGTCCTGCTGGTCATATTGCTGCCTGCATGATCTTGCATACGCCTTCTTATTTTCCTTTACCTGTTCATAAGACGCGCATTCAGCCGCGCCGATAGGAGTATTTATAGGCTCGGTAAGATAACAGGTACCTCTGATATTATGTATATTGGATATACTTTCACCGCCGTCAAGACGTCTGGCAAGCTCTTCAATCTGATGCTCGCCCATACCGTACATCAGGAGATCGGCGCCGCTGTCCAAAAGAATCGAAGGTCTTACTAAATCGTCCCAATAGTCATAATGAGCAAACCTGCGCAGAGAAGCCTCAAGTCCGCCTATAGCTATAGGAACGTTCCCGTAAATTTCCCGTATTTTCTTACAGTATACAATAACTGCCCTGTCGGGTCTCTTTCCCGCCTTTCCTCCGGCAGTATAAGCGTCGTCGGAACGTTTCCTTTTAGCCGCCGTATAATGAGCAACCATAGAATCTATATTACCGCCGGTAACAAGAAACGCCAGTCTCGGCTTTCCGTATATTTTGAAATCCCGTTCGCTCTTCCAGTCGGGCTGAGAAATTATTCCGACTGTATATCCAAGAGATTCAAGCAGACGGGTAACTATAGCCGCGCCAAAGCTGGGATGATCGACATAAGCGTCGCCCGTCACATATATAAAATCAAACTGCTTTATTCCGCGTTCTTCCATATCTCCGCGTGAAAGCGGAAGAAATCCGTTCATTAAATACCTCTTTTTACTCTGCCTTTTTATTCATTCTTCTTTCAGCCCACTGCTGCTTTGTCATAAGAACCTTCCTCGGCTTAGCTCCCTCGTAAGGTCCCACGACTCCCATATTTTCAAGCTCGTCTATAATTCTTGCTGCTCTTGCATATCCAAGCTTTAGCTTCCTCTGCAGCGACGACGTGGACGCCTGCCCCATTTCAATAACCACATCTATGGCCTTTTCAATCAGAATCTCGTCGCCGTCGCCTGTAAGATCGCTGGCCGAATCAATTTTTTCTCCTTTTTCCGCAGGCATACTCTGTTCAACTGCCTGAATAATGTCCGTATTGTATTCTGACTCGGATTCGCGCTTGATAAAACCGACAATGGATTCAACCTCGTTAGTCGAGCAAAAGCATCCCTGAACTCGAAGAGGCTTCTGCATACCGTTCGGATAATAAAGCATGTCTCCGTAGCCTAACAGCTTTTCCGCTCCCTGCGTATCCAAAATGGTCCTTGAATCAACCTGCGACTGAACAGACAATGCTATACGGCTTGGAATATTCGCCTTAATAAGACCGGTTATAACGTCAGTCGTAGGCCGCTGTGTAGCTATAATAAGATGCATTCCCGCCGCTCTCGCCATCTGCGCCAGACGGCAGACAGAATCTTCAACCTCCTTGGACGCCGCCATCATAAGGTCTGAAAATTCATCAATCGCAATAACAATCTGAGGAAGTCTTTCAAGACCTTTCTTTTCCGCCGTTTCATTATATCCTCCGAGATCCCTGACGTTATTATCAGCAAAAAGCTTATATCTCCTCAGCATTTCCTGAACGCCCCAGTTAAGCGCTCCCGCCGCCTGTCTTGGATCAGTTACAACCGGAATAAGAAGATGAGGTATTCCGTTATAGGTTGTAAATTCAACCATTTTAGGATCAATAAGAATCAGCTTTACCTCGTCGGGAGCCGAACGGTAAAGCAGCGACATTATTATAGAATTCGTACATACGGATTTACCGGAACCGGTAGTACCCGCAATAATCATATGAGGCATTTTTGCAATATCGCCTACAATAATGTTACCGGCTATGTCCTTGCCGACTGCAAATGAAAGCTTACTCTTGGCATTTTTAAATTCCTGACTTTCAATAACCTCGCGTATTGAAACTATGTCCTGATTAGTGTTAGGTATTTCTATGCCTATCGCTGCCTTGCCGGGTATCGGCGCTTCAATACGAACGCCTGCCGCCGCAAGGTTTAGAGCAATGTCGTCTGAAAGATTGGTTATTTTTGATACCTTTACGCCTGCCGCCGGCTGTATTTCATAGCGTGTAACTCTTGGTCCCCTTTGAATAGCTACAATCCTTGCAATAACGCCGAAGCTTTTCAGAGTACTAATAAGAGTATCCGCTTTTTCCTTGAGCTCTGAAGCTGCTGCCGGATCGTTTGCCTTAGAAACGCTCCTGCTAAGCAGATCAATAGGAGGAAGCATATATTTCTTTGCAGGCGTCAGCCTAATATCGCTCTTCTCAGGAGCCGACATTGCCGCCCTTTCAGCCTTTTCAGCAAAATTTTCCGGCTCATTATCCTTTTCTCCTCCGACTACGGCCTTTTCTACAAGAGCGTCAAGCTCGCTGAGCGCCGGCTTATCCGTTTCCGTCTCGGACAAATTATTTTTTGCCGCTGACGGCATATCCTTTTTTGGCTTACCGGACGAACCTTCGGTAACTGAAGCTCCCGTTCCGTCTATAGGTATGTCGATTTCCGAATCGGGCAGCCCCGCAGGCTCAGACGGCTGAAAATCCGGAGGAACGATCGGTTCATCGCTGACGGGAACGTCAACCGCAAAGTCATCCGGAACCGTATCAGTTTCCACTCCGCCGGAATTCGCAAGATTTATAGCCTCCTGCTCCTCGTCATACTCCCATTCTTCGTATGCGTCCAGTATTTTATTTTCTTCCCTAATTGCCCGCAGCGAATAATACATTTTTACAAACGGCTTATAGAAAACGCCGAAGAACTGAAATAAGGTCAGATTTGAAAGCAGCATTATAAATATAAACAGCAATATGCATACAATGATCTTCGAGCCTATGCTTCCGAATATTTTTATAAGCGGCCAAGCAATAAGCGCGCTTAATAAGCCTCCGCCCTCAAGCTGTAATCCGGATTCATAGAGAAACCTGCATTTCTCAGTAAAAGTATTGCCGTCCGCTTCTCCTACAAACATTATCTGTACGACAGAGCTGCTAAGAAGAGTAAGTCCTACTCCCCAAGCGGCGCGCCCTGCTACGGTCTGCTGCGATTTTTCCATACTGATGAGCAGAGCGGTATAAATCAAAATAACAGGCACCAGAAATACGGCTATGCCAAAAAGTCCTCTTAAAAGATTATGTATAAAAAGCCATCCGCTGCTGCCGCTTATAACGGTAAACAAAAAAATCAGTATTCCGAAAGCAAACAATATGACAGACCAAAACTGATTAACCGGATCCTTCTGCGCCTGAACCGCAGTCCTGCTCCTTTTAGCGGTTGACGCGGCTTTTTTTGTATCTGCTTTTTTAGCTGTATTTTTTTTTGCCGAAGCAGTACTTTTCTTTTTCCCCTCCGCCACGTTTCATTGTCCTTTCCAGATTTTATTTAAAGTATTCCACTATATTCATTCCAACTGAATGCTCAAATATACCTATTCCTATAACTGCGATTCCTAAAATAAACGTATATATAGCGAAAACCTTGAACTTATCCGATTTAACAAGCCAATTCACCATTTTAATCGCACATATTCCAACAATTGCAGATACTATAAAACCAACAGCAAAATTCACAAAATCAAACTCAAGAGCCTTCTGCTCAACGGCATCCTTTACCTGAAGCAGGCAGCCGCCGAGTATTGCGGGTATGCCGAGAATAAATGAATACTGCACCGCCGTTTCTCTCTCAAAGCCGCAGAACAGACCGCTGGATATTGTCGATCCAGATCTCGAAATTCCGGGCAGAAGAGCAATTCCCTGAAATGTTCCGACCGTAACGGCGTTTTTTGTTGTTATATCGCCGAACTTTTTATTTCCCTTAACGCATCTGTCAGAAATAAAAAGAATAACGGAGGTATAAAGAAAGCATAAACCCTCGATTATAATATCGCTGTCCTCGGCAGCTCTTTCAAAGTAATCCTTAAATATGTAAAACGGTATTAGCATAGCGAGCGATATAACCATCATAATAATAGCTCTTCTCTGAGGATTCATGGCTTTCCACTTGAATTTTCCCGTAAATATATCTTTAATAAGATAAAACAGTTCAACTAACAGCTCGCAGATTGTTTTTCGAAATGCAATAAAAACTGCAACCAGCGTACCAAGATGAAGCACGGCTGAAAAAAGCAAAGCGCCTTCCCCGTTATTTCCGGTAAAATGCTGATAAAGCGATAGATGACCTGAGCTTGATACCGGAAGAAATTCCGTAAGCCCCTGGATAATTCCCTGCATTAAAGCTTCTAAAAATGACATATTTATCTCCTTCTGCCGCACCGACCGATACATAACCTAACAAAATCTCATGCGGCTCTCAGAGATTTAATATGTACCGCCGTAGCCGCTTCATGGCAGGGGGGCCGTATTGCCTGACGTATGATTTTTTACAAGCGATAAAAAAGCTCATTCCGCCTTTTGAATATAATTTTTGTAATACTCGTCTTTCTGAAGAAAAAAATAAGGATCGGTAGAAAACGATTCTGAGTTTTGCGCCTCAGGCTGTTTTGGCTCCTCGTAAAATATATCCAAAGGATCTATTATTGTATGAATAATCATTTTTCATCCTCTCCGTTTTCCTCGTTGTCAGGATATTTTTCTCCGGACTGTTCTATAAGATCATAAAGACACTCGATAGCGTCGCTTAATCCGCCTAAGCTGTCTATAAGTCCGATTTCAACGGCCTTTGCTCCGTCAACAACGGTTCCGACATCCATTACAAGTTCTCCTGTCTTCATCATGAGACTTCTGAAATCATCCTCGCTGATACCGCTGTTTGCCGTTACAAAGTTCACGATTCTGTCCTGCATTTTATCAAAATATGAAAGCGTCTGAGGCACTCCCAAAACAAGTCCGTTCATTCTTACCGGATGTATGGTCATAGTCGCGGACGGAACGATAAACGACTTCATCGCGCTGACTGCAAGGGGAACGCCGATTGAATGACCGCCCCCGACAACAAGGGATACGGTCGGCGTTTTCATGCCCGCTATAAGCTCCGCAATTGCCAGTCCCGCCTCGACGTCGCCTCCGACTGTGTTCAGTATAATAACCAGCCCTTCAATAGTTCTGTCCTGTTCTATCGCAACAAGAGCCGGCATTATATGTTCGTATTTTGTGGTCTTATTCTGCGACGGAAGAACATAATGTCCCTCCACCTGTCCTATAACAGTAAGGCAATGGATAAGGTGCTTTGCATTATGAGAAACAACCTCGCCGGTTTTTTCTATCAGTTCCGCACGGTCAAGACTTTCGTCCGTATCCGAAGCTCCGTTTTCGTCGTCTTTATCGTTGTTATTTTTTTCGTTTTCATCATAATCCTGTGATTTCATTCAAATCCGCCTTTCATTCAAATAATAATATTATTATTCTCAGCGGTGAATTTATACACTTATTTTAATTATAATCGATTTCACATTTAATGTCAATTAAACTTCCTGTAAAATAAGAAGTATATAAATTAGACGGAAAAAATAAAAATCCCGACCTTCAAATTACTTTTACTTCAGGGTAATATATATATATTACATTACATGTTAATTACATTCATAAATATCCGTATAACGTTATTTTCAACAAGACGAGGCCTGTCCGTAACGGACAAGCCTCTTCAATTATAATATTTCTTCAAGCTTATTTCTTATATCAGCATTTCTTGCAGCGTAATCTATATTCATGGGCTTTATTTTCCCGTTAGCATAATCATACATTCCCTGAAGAATACCCTCCGTACTGTCCTCTACAAGATATCCGCCAAATTCACGGAAATAACCGCCCGGTCCATGAATGTCTGTAGAAAATGCAGGAACTCCAAGTGAATCAGCTTCATGCAGAACCATAGGAAGACCTTCGTAAAATGATGAAATTATAAATAGATCACACATTTTTAAAATTGGCATAGGATTTTTCATTGATTTAATAAGAGCAATGCTTTCCCAGCATTCAGTCTGTCTTACCTTCTGAACTGTTTTGCCATAAAGATTTCCCAAACCGCCAATAATTATAAGTTTTGCTTCCGGATAATTCTTATGAAAAGCTTCAAATGCATCAATAAGTCGGAAATGCCCTTTTTCCGGTGAAAACCTTCCGATTGTAATAAATTTCATGCCATTAGAATGTAAAATATGATTAACTCCGTCGGGATGAGGACAGAAAATTTCAGTATCCTTCTGAAATTCAACAGGCATATCGCCCTTTAATACAACAAGATCATGATTATGAAAATTATTCATTACCATTATATTATCGCGGCGTCCGCTTATTTGATAAGTCGGTTCAACGATATCCTTTGAAACAGGAAGAACATGATTACATACGTTATAAGCCCATCGCAGCAGATATATGTTCTGGTTGTTGCGCGTTTCAATCTCCTGTATCATATCGTTATGAACATACACTGTTTTTTTAGCGTCAAATTGAGTAAGCATTCCGAGTATAATGTTTTCATATCCCCCGTAATGTATTACATGGCTGAATTCAAGACCATAAAAATGCTTTTTTATTTCTCTTTTATATGCTTCACCCATGATTTTTTTGTATTTCTCTTTTTCTTTGCCCTGTTTTAAAAACTTTTTATAAGCAAAATCAGTTTTAAAATCAAAGGTGATTTCACTGCTTACCGGTATAACCCCTACCTTGTCAGGCAAAACATTAGTCCTTAACGGATCTTCCTTAACAAGCGATTCACGGAAAGAAACATAATAGTTATTTTTAGACAAGTCAATATTATCAAGTACAGAAAGAAAAGCAGTTGTAATACCGTTTTTAGCAAGGTTTCCTGCAAATATAAGCACATTTTTTTTACCGTTTGGTATAAGCTTTTCTTCATTTGTTATACGTTTATCAAGAAAGAAACGCTGGCAAATTCTTTTAACAGCATCAGGATTATCATAGGTACAGTATTTTTTTATAAATTCTGTGTCGTCATAATCCTTAGGCGCATTAATCTCAGCTATCAGTTCGTCAATGGTCGAAGCCTGAGGGAATGGGTATTCATCAAGAGATACATATACTCCTCTATTTGCAAAATACTCTTCTTTGTCATAGGCATAAAGAATGATTTTTCGACGCGAATTTGCAAAGTCATAAAACACGCTTGAATAATCTGTAATTAAAATATCAGCAGTATTAAGTATTTCATAATACTCATAGTCTGCCGGGAATGATCTGATATGCCTATACTCAGAATCCTCAAACTCAAGCTTCATCAGAGGATGATATTTTACATACATAACCTGATTATCTTTAAGACGGCAGTCCATAGCTTGCAGAAAATTTGTAGTATCTGCTATTACGCTTTCTGTATCATAATTATTTACTTGCCCTCTCCACGTAGGCATATAGACAATTATTTCCTTATCGTCAATGTTAAATTCTTTTCTAAGTTCCGTACGCCTTTCAGTATTAAAAAAAATTGAATTTCTTGGATAACCTTCATTTAAAATGGTCGCCTTGCACAGATTTTTCAGCATGTAGGCATTTACCATTTTTTCTTTCATATATTCATTTGGAAATACTAAGAAATCACTGAAAATAAGATTTCTCATAACGTTGCCCATGTTATATACTTCATTTTCAACATCTCTTCCCATATTTTTAAGAGGAGTACCGTGCCAGGTATTTAAAATAACCTGACCTTCCTTTTTTATAAATCTTCTCGGAAATGAAGTATCGTTTACAAGATATTTTGATTTAGACAGATATTTATAATATTTTAAAGATTCTTCACGGAGAAGCTTGTAATTTTTTATGTTGTATTTATCAAGAAGAAGCTTTACCTTTTCCACCATATGAGGCTTCGCCGGAATACAGAGTTTCAAATGCCTGTAATCCGGATTTTCTGATAATTCTCTTGCAATATTAAGAATATTACCTGCCATATCAGAGCCATTTCTTGATTCAAGAAAAACCATATTGCTGTTAATGGGGGATTTTTGATAAATGCCGTAGTAAATGCTAAACCAAGTTCTTGACTTCAGCTTATTTATCTTCTTTTTAAATGCATTTTTCGCCATAAAAAAACTATCCTTTCTATTTATTTCAAATCCTGTTTGATCTGAGTTGTAGAAATCTCAGGAGTCCTCGGAAGATATACTACCTCGCAGTAATCCTTAAGAAAATCAAATTTACCGGTCCAATCGTCCCCCATGACAAAAGCGTCTACTTTAAATTCCTTTACATCGTTTATTTTCTGATCCCAGTTTTTCTCCGGAATAACAAGATCAACGTATCTTACGGCTTCAAGAAGCCGCTTTCTCTGCTCATAAGTAAAATAGCATTTTTTCTGTTTTGAATTCCAGTTAAATTCGTCAGTCGAAAGAGCAACTATAAGATAATCCCCCAGCGCTTTTGCCCGCTGGAGTAAATTTATATGACCGTAGTGAAGCAGATCGAACGTTCCGTAGGTTATAATTTTTTTCACAGTTTTCCTCCTATTAAAAAGTTGTAAAATTATATTTACATAATTTTACACCGTAAATTTCAGTATATCCTAAAAAACGGCTTTTGTCAAGAAAAATCGGATACCGCGGATTCCTTTGTTTATTGATAAATATTTTTCACACAAAATGTTCAAAATAAACGCTTCGCCTATTGAAAATTAATAAAACGTTAAAATAAACGCCGATTTTCTTATAAAAAATAAAAAATTGTCATTTAAAGACGGCGGTTATTGATTTTTTTCTGAAAATATTATATACTTGTAAATGGTAAGATTTATAAAAAGGAGAGGTTTAGTTGAGATTTTCTAAAATGCACGGAATCGGAAACGATTATATCTACATCAATTGCTTTGAAGAAAAGGTTGAAAATCCGGAAAAGGTTTCGGTTTATGTAAGCGACCGTCATAAAGGAATCGGTTCTGACGGTCTTGTTCTCATACTTCCGTCCGATAAGGCTGATTTCAGAATGAGAATTTTCAATGCGGACGGTTCAGAGGCTATGATGTGCGGAAACGCAACAAGATGCATAGGAAAATATGTATTCGACAAGGGCATGACCGGTAAAACAGAATTGACGCTTGAAACTAATTCAGGAATAAAATATCTAAAGCTGTTTCCTGTAAACGGAAAGGTTGAATCGGTAGAAGTAAATATGGGACAGGCGGTTTTACTTCCGAGAGAAATACCGGTTAATTCCGATAAGGAAAAATTCATTTCCGAGCCGGTAATAATCGGAGGAACAGAGTATAAAATAACCTGCGTTTCTATGGGAAATCCTCACGCCGTCGTTTATTTTGATTCAATTGACGATTTGAATCTTGAAAGCGTCGGACCGTTCTTTGAATATAACGAACTTTTTCCTGACAGAATAAATACTGAATTTATCAAGGTTGAAAATTCCCATACTCTTCATATGAGAGTCTGGGAACGAGGCAGCGGAGAAACCTTTGCCTGCGGAACGGGAGCGTGCGCTTCGGCAGTCGCTTCGGTATTAAACGGATTTTGCAGCAGAGGAGAAGAAATTACTGTTCGTCTCAGAGGAGGCGATCTCAATATAGTCTGGAACGAAGACGGAAACGTAATTATGAAAGGGCCGGCCGCTTTTATCTGCGACGGGGAAATTGATATAAGCCATATAAAATAAAGGAGTTATAAAATGACAAAAGTAAACAAAAATTTTGAAAACCTTGTGCCAAGCTATCTTTTTGCAGAGATTGCTAAAAGAGTCAATGAATTTACCGCGAAAAATCCTGACAAAAAAATAATAAGGCTTGGAATCGGCGACGTGACGCTGCCCCTTGCGCCGGCCGTTGTTGAAGCCATGAAAAAGGGCTGCGATGAAATGGGCGTTAAGGAAACCTTTAAAGGTTATCCCGATTATGAGGGCTACGGATTTTTAAGAGAAGCTATATCCGAATATTATGAAAGCTTCGGCGTCAGCGTATCACCGGACGAAATTCTTATAAACGACGGAGCAAAAAGCGACGCCGGAAATATCGGCGATATATTTTCAGCCGACAACACGGTTCTTGTTACCGATCCGGTCTATCCGGTATATGTCGATTCAAATATAATGGCCGGAAGAAAAATCCTTTATGCCGACGCAAACGAAGAAAACGGTTTCTGCGCTATGCCCGATCCGAACGTAAAGGCCGATATAATTTATCTTTGCTCTCCTAATAACCCGACAGGCTCGTGCTATACAAAGGCTCAGCTAAAGGAATGGATTGATTATGCCAATGTAAATAACTCGCTGATAATTTACGACGCCGCATATGAAGCGTTTATAACTGAAGACGACGTTCCCAGAAGCATATTGGAAATTGAAGGGGCAAGGACCTGCGCTATTGAAATGTGCTCTCTTTCAAAAACCGCCGGATTTACCGGTACAAGATGCGGCTATACAGTTATACCTAAAGAGCTTGTTCTTGACGGAGTTAATATATACAAGCTTTGGTACAGAAGACTTTCCACCAAGTTCAACGGAGTATCCTACCCTGTTCAATGCGCGGCAAAGGCCGTCTTTTCGGAAAAGGGTAGAAAACAGATAAAGGAAAATATATCAAAGGGAATATTGAGTTCAT
>OGPD01001584.1_pt1 | contig 17187 bp, 14 predicted proteins | sample 1552861 | NCBI WGS metagenome assembly OGPD01 (sample SAMEA2580280, study PRJEB22360) | human gut metagenome | biome: human gut; feature: human-associated habitat; material: faeces | place: Denmark | collected 2008/2010
ACATGCCTCACGACAGGCCGGGCCGCAGACACCAGCCGGCAGCAGGCGGAAAAGGAACCGAAAGAGGAGACAAAAAGCCGGGAAGACTCCGCCGGGGAACCAGATGCATCCCAATCCGGCGGCACTGTTATTATAACAGACCATGCGGGCAGCCAGGTGGAAATACCCAGGGAGGTGAACCGTGTGGTGGTAACGGATATCCTTCCCCTCCCCTCCATCATCACGGTGTTCCTGGGATCCGGGGAGAAAATCGTGGGTATGGCGCCAGCCAGCATGAGCGCCGCCAGGACAGGACTTCTGGGAGAGCTGTTTCCCGACATCCTGAATGCCAGCACGGATTTTATGAACGGCAGTGATATCAACATGGAAGAGCTCATGAAACTGGAGCCGGATGTGGTATTTTATAATGCGGGCAGCAAGGAAATCGGGGAGGCGCTGCGCTCTGCCGGGTTTGCGGCAGTTGCGGTATCTGTAAATAAATGGAATTACGACAGTATAGAGACTTACGACCAGTGGATTAGCCTGCTGAGCCAGATTTTCCCGGAAAAGGGTGATACGGCGGAGCAGGTCTCCCGGTACAGCCAGAACATATATGAGGATATCCAGAATAAGGTGTCCGGTTTAAAGGATGAGGAAAAGAAGGATATCCTGTTCCTGTTTAATTACAGTGATACCACCATGGTGACCTCGGGTAAGAAATTTTTCGGCCAGTTCTGGTGCGACGCAGTGGGAGGCCGCAATGTGGCGGAAGGTGTGGCGGCTGAGAATTCCAATGCGGTGATCAACATGGAACAGGTCTATGAATGGAATCCGGATATTATTTTTATCACTAATTTTACCCCGGTCCAGCCTGAGGACCTCTATGAAAATGCGGTTGGACAGGACGACTGGAGTCCGGTAAAGGCGGTACAGGACAAGAATGTATATAAACTTCCTCTCGGCACCTACAGAAGTTATACGCCCAGCACGGATACGCCCATGACGCTTCTGTGGATGGCAAAACAGGTATATCCGGACCTGTTTTCGGATGTGGACATGACCCAGGAGGTAAAGGATTATTATAAGGAACTATACGGCGTGGATTTAAGCGGAGAGCAGGTACAGAGGATGTACCATCCTGGCCGGGAGGCAGCGGCCGGATATAAGAAATAGGCGTTAATGCACAAAGCCGGAATGATATGAGGGTGGAATAAACGTATGAATGGAAGTAAACGAAGCTGGAACCGGTACTGGACCCTGGGTTCCCTGGCAGTAATTTTTGCAGCCGCGGCCGCGGCCATGGCAATCGGCCGGTTTACCATTGCTCCCAAGGAGCTGGCGGCTGTGCTGATACCTGGTTCCTTCCCGGATGTCCAGGTTTCGGGACAGGTGAGGACGGTCATATCCAATATCCGTTTTCCCAGGGTGGTGCTGGCCCTTTTGTCCGGGGCAGGGCTGGCGGCGGCCGGGGCGGCATTTCAGGGATTATTTGCCAATCCCCTGGCTACCCCGGATACACTGGGAGCTGCCAATGGAGCCTCCTTTGGGGCTGTCCTTGGCATTCTGTTAGGTCTTCCGGCCTTCGGCATACAGACCCTTGCCATGATTACAGGAGTTGCGGCCGTGCTCATGGCCTGGAGCGTGGCCCAGGTGAGGGGCACCATTCCTCCGCTGATGGTTATACTGGCAGGCATGGTGGTCAGCTCCCTGTTTTCCGCCCTGGTATCTCTGGTGAAGTATGCGGCGGATCCCCAGGACGTACTTCCTTCCATTACATACTGGCTTATGGGAAGCATGGCATCCACCACCAGGACCACTCTTATTATGGGGGCGCCTTTTATCCTTGCAGGAAGCCTGCTTTTGTTCCTTTTGAGATGGAAGCTTAATACCATGTCGCTTCCTGAGGACGAGGCAAAGTCCCTGGGCATTCCGGTAAAGAGAATCCGCAGCCTGGTGATTCTGGGGGCAGCCATGGTGACCGCGGCTGTTGTCTCCATGTGCGGACAGATTGGCTGGATAGGACTTCTCATTCCCCACATGGTGCGTATGATATTCGGAAATGACAACCGATCAGTGGTTCCCGCCAGTATGGCATCGGGAGCCCTGTTTATGCTCATAATTGATACCGCGGCCAGGTCGGTCATGGCCACGGAAATACCTGTATCCATATTGACATCTCTTATAGGAGCGCCCTGTTTCATACTGCTCCTCAGAAAGACAGGAGGTATCCGTTTATGATATTTGAGGTAAGGGACGGAGGATTCGGCTATTCCTCCCATGAATGTATATTAAAAAATGTAAACTTCTCCCTGGATGAACCCCAGGTGCTGTCTGTCCTGGGAGCCAACGGCGCAGGAAAGACCACTTTGCTTAAATGTATGCTGGGACTTCTGGAGTGGAACACAGGAGGCACCTTTGTGGACGGCGTCAACATAAAAGACATCCCATATAACCAGCTGTGGCAGAAGATTGGGTACGTACCCCAGGCAAAGGCGTCGGCCTTTGCCTACAGCACGCAGGAGATGGTGATTTTAGGAAGAAATGCCCATCTGGGCACTTTCAGACAGCCTAAAAAGAGGGACTGGGAAATAGCAGAGGCCTGTATGGAAGAGATTGGAATAGGATATCTTAAGGGTAAGCTATGCAGCCACATCAGCGGCGGAGAACTGCAGATGGTGCTTATTGCCAGGGCGCTGGCTGCAAATCCGTCCATTCTGGTGTTGGATGAGCCGGAATCCAACCTGGACTTCAGGAACCAGCTTATTGTGCTGGAGGCCATTGAACGCCTGTGCAGGGAAAAGCATATATCCGCTGTTGTGAACACCCATTATCCGGAACACGCTTTGTCCATTTCCCAGAAAGCCCTGCTGCTCACCGCCCATGGGACCACCCTGTTCGGACCAACGGATGAGATACTGAGCGAGGAACATCTCAATGAGGCGTTTGGGGTGGAGGTCAGGCTGTATCCGTTAACCTTAAGGAACAGGACGTATACCTGTGTCCTGCCTTTGGGACTGAAAGAAAGAATGGAAAGAGGTGCATGATGGAGCGGGTGATTACGCTGGTGGATAAACTGGCCAAGTCTCATGTGCTTTCCAGGGAGGAATTTAGTTTCCTGCTGGATAACATAGGGGAGGAGGACTCATATCTGTACGAAAAGGCCAGGGAGGCAGCCCTTGCTAATTACGGAAACAAGATATATGTCCGGGGGCTTATGGAGTTTACCAATTATTGTAAAAACGACTGCTACTATTGCGGTATCAGGAGAAGCAACCAGAAGGCTTCCCGATACAGGCTGTCACCGGAGCAGATTATGGAGTGCTGCAGCATTGGCTATGGGCTGGGATTTCGGACCTTTGTGCTTCAGGGCGGCGAGGATCCGTGGTTTACGGATGAGAAGATTGCCTATCTGGTGGAGCGCATGAAAAAGCAGTACCCGGATTGTGCGGTCACACTTTCTGTGGGTGAAAAAGGGTACGATACCTATAAGCGCTGGTTTGATGCGGGTGCAGACCGCTATCTGCTTCGCCACGAAACAGCCAATCCGTGCCATTATGCCAGTCTCCATCCGCCTCAGATGTCTTCTGAGTACAGGAAGGAATGTCTGCATAACCTGAAGGCCATTGGATACCAGACAGGCTGCGGAATCATGGCAGGCTTACCGTATCAGACCACGGCCCATATAGCGGAGGACCTGGATTTTATGCACGGCCTTCAGCCGGAGATGGTGGGAATCGGCCCATTTATCCCTCATCACGATACCCCCTTTAAGGACAGGCCTGCCGGCACCCTGCGCCAGACCCTTCTGCTGCTGGCCATTGTACGGCTCATGCTGCCGGATGTGCTTCTGCCTGCCACCACGGCTCTGGGGACCATAGAGCCGGATGGAAGGGAACAGGGCGTGATGGCAGGGGCCAATGTGGTAATGCCAAATCTGTCGCCCATGGAAGTGAGAAAAAAGTACATGCTTTACGACAATAAAATCAGCACAGGCATGGAGGCCGCGGCCAATATTAAAGAATTAAAACGCAGAATGGCGTCCATAGGGTACGAGGTGGTCACTGACCGGGGCGACCACAAAAAAATAAAAGAAGTTCCTGCCCTTAAAACCTCATAATTACTTTGAAGGTTACTTTAAGTATAAATTCCTCTGTTTGACAGATACTACATTTACGGGCAACAAAGAAGATAAATGACAGAAAGTAAAATGGAGGAATTTTGTTTATGAAAGCTACAGGAATAGTCAGAAGAATTGATGATCTGGGCCGTGTGGTCATTCCAAAGGAAATTCGGAGGACCCTGAGGCTCAGGGAAGGTACGCCGTTAGAGATATTCACAGACAGGGAAGGAGAAATCATCCTTAAAAAATACTCGCCTATGATGGAGCTCACCTCATTTGCCGTGCAGTATGCAGAGGCCATGGCACAGTCCACCGGCCTTTTCGTATGCATCACGGACAGGGACCAGGTCATAGCTGTGGCAGGAGGGGCCAAAAAGGACCTGCTCCAGAGAAATATCAGCCGTCAGCTGGAACAGGCAATCAATGAGCGCAGCACTGTCATCGCTGCCAGGGAAGACAAGGCATTTATCCAGTTAGTGGACGAGGAGCTGGAGGGAATCAGCGCCCAGGTGGTGGCGCCTATTATCTGCGAAGGCGACGCCATTGGCGCCGTGGCTCTCATGAGCCGTGAGCCAAGGGCCAAGTTTGGGGACGCCGAGATGAAGCTGGCATCCACGGCTGCCGGGTTTCTGGGACGGCAGATGGAAGGCTAACCGTTATATATGGAATTTTCAGTGGTATCCCGGCACGGGGAAGCGTTATCGCAGCCCTGTGCCGGGATGTTTCTGTTTTCAGGCTTTTATTTTTTGGTTATTACGCAATATATAGCCATTTCTGAAAATTATTTTAATAAAAGGCGCGGGGGATTTAAATTAATTTGCGATAAAATAGGAATAATACACAATAAAACACAAAAAAATTAGATATAATGTAGAAAATATAATAATGGACAGAAAAAACTTGAAAATTATTTTCATATAGATTATACTGAGTCCAGATAAAGAACGACGTCGTGATTTGCTGGAACTTAGCGGTTGTTTTATTTTGAAAGGAGGACGAACACGCTTGGGGAGTGTGTTCAAGAAGCATGGTTAATTCAACAACGAGAGCCTTTGGCAGTCCTTTTAAGTACGTTCAGGGACCAGGAGAATTTAAACGCCTGCCGGAGTATTCAAAACCTTATGGAAAGGCATGTGTGATTATTGATAGTTTTTTGTATGCAGAGTTAAACCAAAAATTGGAAAATACATATGGAGAAAGTGAGGGGGAGTTTTTTTCTATCTGTTTTAAAGGAGAATGCTGCGACGATGAGGTGCAAAGGATTTGTGAAATTGCCAGAAGTAATGGCGCAGCTCTTATTGTAGGTGTAGGCGGAGGTAAAACGCTGGATACCGCCAAGCTTTGTGCCGATAGCGTGGGCCTGCCTGTTATCATTGTTCCCACATCTGCCTCTACAGATGCTCCGGTCAGTGAGATTGCTGTGCTCTATACAGCGGACGGGGAATATATAGGTTCAAGAAAGATGAAACACAATGCTCATTTAGTGCTGGTGGACAGCGAGATTATCGTTAAAGCACCGAAGCGTTTGTTTGTAGCCGGTATGGGGGATGCTCTGGCTACTTATCCGGAAGCCTTAGCCTGCCAAGGTTCTGATTCTCCTAACTATATTGCAGGCGGCCGGCGCCGCTGCAAAGCTGGTATGGCTATTGCTAAATCCTGCTGGGATATTCTTTTTTCTGACGGACGCAGTGCCTTGACGGCATTAGAACGGGGAGTCATTACGGAGTCCTTGGAGAATGTGATTGAGGCGAATACCCTATTAAGCGGCCTCGGTTTTCTGAATACAGGATTGGCCACAGCCCATGGCATCCATTCTGGTTTGACCATGATACCTTCCACTCACAAATATCTTCATGGAGAGAAAGTGGCCTTTGGCATCGTATGCCAGATGGTAATGGAAAACACACCTGCAGAGACTGTGGATAAGGTAATGCGTTTTATGGTGGATATCGGCCTGCCCGTCACGTTAGAACAGCTGGATGTGGAACCAATAGAGGAAAATATCACAGCGATTGCAAAAAAGACAGCAGATGGACCTCTGGTTCATCAGGAACCAGTTTTCATAACAGAGAAAATAGTATATGACGCTATTTTGATGGCGGATGAGCTGGGTAAGAAATATAGGGGTATGTAAAAAAGATAGGGTGTATTTCAATATTAAATGTATAAGGAAGGGTGCAACTATGAAAAAAAGATTGATTCGTGTTATGTCGTCATTGATGTTCGTATGCTTACTGGCAGGCTGTGGCAGCAAAAGCAGTTCAGGAAACGCAGTAAGTGAAGCTCCTTCAAAGAACGAAGGAACGGAAAGTGTGGCGGAGGTGTCTGCCTCAGGAAATGCAGAAATAACCCTGGAATTTGGGCATATCCAGAATCCCGGCCATGCATTGGCCATTGCCCCGGAAGAGTTTAAGGCTCTGGTGGAAGAAAAGTCCGGCGGCCGGGTAGCAGTCAATATTTATCCCTCCAGCCAATTGGGGTCTGCCCGTGAAATGATGGAGCAGGTTACGATGGGAACCCTGGATATGACATGCTGCGATACTGCTGACTGGGCGGCTGCTCTCAATATACCTGAATTGGCTGTATTTAATATGCCGTTCCTTACAAAGGATTTGGCAACCCAGGCAGAACTAATCCGCACTATTATTCCGGAGGAAGTACCTAAAATGCTGGAGGGATCCGGAACCCGCCTTCTCATGACCTATTCCAACGGTATCAGGCAGCCTCTTTTAAAAAATAAACCTATTACATGTCTGGAGGATATAAAGGGGCTTAAAATGAGAACAGCAGAGACGCCTCTGTATGTCAACCTTTGGAATGCACTTGGCGCCAGCACGGTTACATCCGCCTGGAGTGAGGCATACACCCTTCTTCAGCAGGGAGTGGCTGATGCGGTGGAAGCAGATGTAACGGGCTTGGTGAATCAGAACCTTCAGGAGCAGGGGAAATATCTCTCTAAAATCGGTCATTTAGGCGCAATCTACTGTGTATTTATCAATGAAGACAAGTGGAATTCCATACCGGAGGATTTACAGGGCATAATATCAGAATGTGCTCTGGAAAGCCAGGAAAAACAGTTGTCCAGCCGTCAGGCTTCAGATGATGCAGCTGAGAAAGTTATGGCAGATGCTGGCGTTGAAATCAACGAGATTTCTCAGGAAGAGCGCAGCCGAATGAAGGATGCATGCCAGTCCATCTATGATGAATATATAAATAATTACAACCTGGGCGACCTCATCGACCGCATGCTGGCATTGAATAATTAATTTAGGAAAGCAATGATGCGTGTACATGGGTTAGGACATGTATGCGCATTTTTCTTAGAAAGGAGTTCTGTGAATTATGAAGACATTGCTTAAACTGGACCAGGCAATTGAAACAATTCAGACCTGGTTTTGCGCACTGATGTTTATAATGATTCTCATTTTTGGTACAATACAGGTCTTTGGCCGTTTTGTTCTGAGTTCTGCGCCTCCATGGACAGAAGAGGCCATGCGGTTCTGCGGAATTTATCTTACCTTTATCGGGTCCGCATTGACTGTCAGGGCGGACGCACACGTATCTGTGGATATTCTCATAGGATTTTTGAAGGATAATAAAATCCGGGCCGGACTGTTTGTGGTTTCCAGGCTCATATGCGTGGTATTTTTGATTGCATTTTTTCCGGGAGCCATTACCCTGGTACAAAAAAGTGGCAATTCCCTGGGGGCGGCTATCAGAATTCCCTATTCTTACATTTATGCGGCGGCGCCGGCCGGTATTATCATGATGCTCTGCGCTTATGCCAGTGCCATACCGAAATTGGCCCGACAATATGCAAAGGGGGAAAAATAGATGATTACAATAGCTATTATTACACTTTTGATTTTTCTGGTACTGGGCGTTCCGGTCAGCTTTGCCATTGGTCTGTCAGGACTCCTGGCAATTGTTATGGGCAGCGATGTGCCGTCCTTTATGGCCGTTCAGCAGGCAATCCGTGGTATGAATTCGTTCTCTCTGATGGCAGGTCCTTTATTTATTCTGGCGGGTGAAATTCTGGGAGCCGCAAAGCTTTCCAAACGTATACTGGACTTTTGCCGGGCCTGTATCTCGCAGCTTAGGGGCGGTCTTGGCATGGTGTCGGTTATGGCTAATATGATTTTTGCCGGAATATCAGGATCGGGAGCCGCCACTATGAGCGCAGTCAGCACACTTACAGTACCGGAACTAAAAAAGGCCGGGTATGACCGTGCATTTATTGCTTCCATGATAGCCGGTTCCGGTGCCCTTGCTCCTATTATCCCGCCCAGCACCAACATGATTGTCTATGCGTCACTTACCGGATTTTCTGTGGGAAAGCTGTTTATGGGCGGAATCATTCCAGGCCTTTTGATTGGTTTTGCGCTTATGGGTATGTGTTATTGGTATGCCAGGAAATATAACGTAGACGCAGGGACCAGTACACTGGATTTGCACGTTGTATGGAAGTCATTTAAGGATGCGTTTTTTGCGCTCATAACCCCAATCATTATTATTGCCGGTGTTGTGTCGGGCATATTTACCGCCACGGAGTCAGGCATTATCGCCTGCCTTTACGCTCTGATTTGCGGCTTGTTTATCTACCGTACCTTAAAGCTTAAGGATTTGCTGGGAATATTTAAGAGAGCTACATCATCATCGGCTATGCTTATGATGATTATGGGAATCTCTAATATCTACTCTTATATATTTGCCAGGGAGAATCTGGCCGATACCATTAAGACCTTTATGCTTTCCGTTTCCACGAATCCCACTGTGGTGGTTCTGATTATTATTGGAATTATGCTGGTAATAGGATGTTTTATGGAAACTCTGGCTGCCACAGCTGTAATACTTCCAATCGTATATCCGTTGGTGATGAGCCTTGGTGTAGATCCGCTGATGTTCGGTGTGCTCTTTTCAATCGCTACCGTAGTCGGAGCATTGACGCCTCCGGTAGGCTTATACTTATTCTTGTCAATGAGCATTGCAGAGGCTCCGTTTAAGGAGGCCATACGCTATACGGTTCCGGTAGTACTGATTATTCTCGCGGTTATGGTGCTGATGTTAATCTGGCCGCCGCTAGTTACCTTTGTCCCACATCTGTTAATGGGCACATGATTTTAAGGAGGTTATTTAATGAAATTAACAGTTGAGACCATTCAGATTCAGGATTTGCAGTTCGGAGAAGAAACCTGTTTTCGGGATGGTGTTCTATATGTAAATAAAGAGGATATTTTGGCCTTTGCGGCGTCAGAACCTTGCTTTGAGACTCTGAAGATCGACATTTCTTATCCGGGTGATTCTACCCGTATTATAAATGTGGTAGACGTGGTACAGCCCCGCTGTAAGGTTTCAGGAAATATTGACTGGCCCGGTGTTCTCACCGAAGAGTATGAGATTGCAGGAACCGGTGTTACCAGGGCAGTGGAAGGGGCAGGAATTGTCCTTTGCCAAAATGATACATATTGGTCCAGAAAATGGGGGTCCTTCGATATGAGCGGTGAATGTGCAGCGATGAATCCCTATGCAAAGATGCCGGAACTTGTGATTGAGCCTATGGCACCGGAAAATGCTGATTTTAGAGACTACAGGGAAGCTTTGCGCCGGATAGGATATAAGACCAGTGTATTGCTGGCAAAGGTTACGCTGGGATGCAAGGCCAATACATCGGAGACATTTGACAATGAGACCCAGTATCCGGACCTGCCAAGTGTGGCTTATTCCTACCAGATTTACTCCAAGCAGTATGACACGCAGAACTACCGGGAACCCATGGTATATGGAAATGCGGTTCCGGACAGTCTTCCATTAGTCATGCAGCCCACGGAGATATTGGATGGAGCTATTTCCCTGTGCGGAGGATTCCGGTGTATTACCACATATGAGATTCAAAACCATCCGATTATTGTAAATCTTATGCGCCGCCATGGTAAGGATTTGAATTTCGCGGGCGTTCTGATTACGGTGACATCCGTGGAAGCCAAACACCGCTATCTGGTGTCAAAGATGGCTGCCAATCTGTTGAAGGAGGTATTTCATGCCGACGGTGTAATTGTAACAAAGGGGGTAGGGGGAGCATCCACGCTCTGCGTTGGAGCTATTGCCAGTGAAGCCGAAAAGCTGGGAATAAAGGCGGTTCCGGTCATACAAATACTCAATGGAAAGAGCAATTTGGGGATAGAGTGTATGATTAGTGAAAAAAATGTGGATTCCATTGTCTGCTCAGGTACTTATTACCATAACTTTACTCTTCCGCCGGTGGAAACTCTGTTGGGCGGGCCTCAGGATGCCCTTTATCTCAGTGGAGACGACGGTGTAATTGGAGGTCATAAAATAGCTACGGGAGATCCCGCAAAAGGGCAGGTGCGTTCCACCTATATGAAACAGGTGGGACTTATGAGCCAGATTGGTTATTCACATGGAATGGCAGTAGATTATTAAGGAGGAGAAGCATGGAGACAAAAAAATGGAGAGTTGTCTGCTATGTCAATCAGTTTTTTGGCCAGATTGGCGGCGAAGACATGGCTCACGTGGGATTCAGTGTAGAGGATAAACCAGTAGGCCCGGCGGTTCTTTTCCAAAATTTGATGAAGAATGACTGTGAAGTAGTGGGAACCATTATCTGCGGTGATAATTATTTCGCCGAGAATATTGAGCGTGCTGTGGTTGAGGGGGTAGAACTGGTTCGCTCTATGAAGCCGGATCTTTTTATCGCCGGACCTGCCTATAATGCCGGACGTTATGGGATCAGCTGCGGTAATATGGCAGCAGCGGTGGGGATACCCACAGTGACAGGGATGTATCCGGAAAATCCAGCAGCTGATTTATTCCGTAAAGATACATATATTGTAAAAACAGAGATTCTTTCCTCCACCCTGAGAAAGGCGGCTCCTGTCATGTGCAGTATAGGGCTGCGTCTGCTAAAAGGAGAACACATTGCAGGTGCACAGGAGGAAGGCTACATTATCCGGGATATCATTCTGAATGAGGAGCAGCCCCTAAATGCGGCGGAACGTTCAATTGAAATGCTTATGAAAAAGATGAGAGGGGAAGCCTTTAAGAGTGAGCTTCTGCCGCCTGCCTTTGATGTGGTGGATCCGGCGCCTCCAGTACAGGATTTAAAAACAGCCCGTTTAGCGTTGGTGACTGACGGCGGTTTGATTCCGGAGAGCAACCCTGATAAGCTGAAACCAAATGGAAGCACTACTGTGGGGTGTTATAACTGGGATAGCCTGATGTCTGATAAATACTTTGTAATCCATAGTGGTTATGATGGGACTTGGGTAATGGAAAATCCTTACCGCTTGTTACCTGTAGATGTGCTGCGGGAGATAATAGAAGAAAAAAAGCTGGGATATCTGGACCCCCAGGTCTATGTTACCTGCGGTAACTGTGCTTCTGTAGCAGCCGCAAAAGTAAAAGGGGAGCAGATTGCCAAAGGACTGTTGGATAAGGGAATTACTGCCGCCATTCTTACCTCTACATGAGGTACCAGCACTCGCTGCGGAGCAACGATTGTGAAGGAAATCGAGCGTGTGGGAATTCCAGTCACTCAAATATGTGCGGTTGTGGATATTGCAAAGTCTGTGGGAAGCTCACGGATTCTTCGTGGATTTGCCATTACCTGTCCGGTGGGAAACCCATCCTTAAGCCAAACGGACGAGAAGGTTTCACGGCGCCGTTATGTTGAGAAAGCGCTGAGCATGCTGACAAAGCCGGGTTCCAGGGGGGCTGTGGAGGACGTGCTGTAAGACAAAAGAGATTTAGTGCTTATTTGCCCTAGACACACTTATGGTTTACGTATAAAATGAATTTTAATCACAAGTTTCGAAATAAAAAGGGGGCAAATGATATGGGAGAAAATATAAGCAATGGTACTTTATATGACCGTGTAGAAGAAAAACGTGGATCTTTATCTAAAAAGGAGCTGGAAACAGCGGAATATATGGCTGCACATCAGGAACAGCTAATCTATTCATCTATAACGGATCTGGCAGAGAGAGCAGGAAGCAGTGAGGCTACTGTTACCAGAGTCTGTGGGAAACTGGGATACAGGGGATTTCAGGCATTAAAAGTGGGGGTGGCCAGAGAACTCACAACTCCTCAGGAGAAAATACATGAGAACCTTGAAGCTGATTCGCCGGCAGAGGTTATCATAGAAAAGATATTTTCCAGTGCTATAGAAACCTTGTCCATGACACAGAAATCCATCAATGTTAAGGCAGTTGCAGCCAGTATAGATGCATTGTGCCGGGCCAGACGCATCATTATTATAGGTAACGGAAACTCTGCATCTATTGCTGCGGATGCCCAGCATAAGTTTTTGAGGCTGGATTTGAATGCCCACGCCTATACGGATGATCATATGCAGATGATCGCAGTGTCCTCGATGACAGACCAGGATGTGCTGCTGGCGATTTCCTATTCCGGCAGTTCCAGAAATGTAGTGGAAGCTGCCTATCAGGCTAAGGAGCAGGGGGCTACTGTTATTTCACTGACCAATGAGGGCAGTTCGCCTGTTTCAAAGCTGGCGGATATTTGCCTGAATACGTATTCTCAGGAGACTAGATATCGTACCTATGCTATTTCTTCCCGTATGGCAGAACTTACTATTATTGATACTATCTATACCGGCGTGGCGCTGCGGCTGGGGGATAAAGCAATCGCTAATTTCGAAGCACTGGAGCGGGCGCTGGTTGTAAAAAAATATTAGAGGAGAGCCTATGAAAAAATTATTTGGTGTAGATTTTGGTACCGGAGGATGTAAGGCTACTGTGATTGACTTAGAGGGGAATATCCTGGCATCAGCTTTTCAGGAATATCCATCTGAACATAAAAAACCAGGATGGTCCGAACAGGACCCGGCCCTTTGGATTGAGGCATTTATCAATACCGTTACTGCCTGCCGGACGCAGATGAATGACGGATTTGATGGTATGCTGGGTCTGGCAGTTACCGCTTCCACCCATAATGCAGTTTTACTGGATGGAAACGGACAGGTAATCAGACACTGTATTATGTGGAATGATCAGAGAAGCGGGGAACAGTGCCGTTATTTAAAGGAGAAGCATGGGGAAGAGATTTTTAAAATTGGAATGCAGATGCCGACTCCTACATGGACACTGCCGCAGCTTCAGTGGGTTAGAGAGAATGAACCGGAAAATTATAAGAAAATCCGCCGTCTCATGTTTACAAAGGATTATATCCGTTCCTGGGTTACAGGAGATTTCTGTACGGATATTGTAGATGCTCAGGGCAGTCTGCTTTTTGATGCCAGGAAACAATGCTGGTCAGAGGAACTATGCAATATGGTAGGATTGCCGGTGGAGGTTCTTCCGGAGATTCGAAAGACAAAGGAGATTGTAGGAACGGTACGGGAGGAAGTGTCTAAACAGACAGGCCTGCCAGGAGGGCTGCCGGTTATAGCGGGCTGTTCCGATACAGCAGCAGAGGATTTCAGCGCGGGTGCTGTAAAAAATGGTCAGATTATCATTAAGCTGGCAACTGCCGGCAATGTCAATCTGGTTACGGACCAGGCGGTGCCTCACGATAAGACATTTACATACCCCTATTCTGTGGAAGGAAAATGGTACACCGTTACGGCTACCAACAGCTGCGCATCTGCGTACCGCTGGATGAGAGACAGTCTTTACCCTGCGGAAAAGGAACAGTGTGACAGGGAGGGAAGAGATGTTTATCTTTTAATGGATGAGCAGGCCGCATCAGTAGAATTAGGCTGTCAGGGACTTTTGTTCCACCCCTATCTACTGGGTGAACGCTGCCCCTATTTTAATCCAAATGCCAGAGGCGATTTCTTTGGAGTGAGCATGGTCCACAAAAAAGGGCATTTTGCCAGAGCGCTGTTGGAGGGCGTTGCATTCAGCCTTTATGACTGCCTTCAGGTACTTAAGGAGTTTACGGATAACATGGAAGATATCGTGATTATAGGAGGCGGAGCGAAAAGCCCGCTGTGGTGTCAAATTGTCAGCGATATATTTGGCTTGGAGGTGAAAATGCCTCAAAATGCGGAATCTTCATTTGGCGGCGCGCTTTTGGCTGGTGTTGGTGTGGGGGCATTTGCCGATGAGTTAGAAGCGGCAGGAAAATGCATTCGCATGAAAAAGACTTATTACCCCGATATGGAAAATCATAAGAAGTATATGGAATTATTTAAAATTTATAAGGAAATAGCAGATATGTCGGGCAGCGTATGGAAAAAACTGGCAGAGTTTTCAGCGTAAGTCTGTAAGCTGGGTTTTAGTGTGCTTTGATAAAGTTATGTATAGGTATCCCGGCACGGGGAAGCGTTATCGCAGCCCTGTGCCGGGATGTTTCTGTTTTCAGGCTTTTTTCCTGGTTACATTTGTGTTATACTGGCATTGTTAAAAAGTGATATGTAATTTGGGAAGGGTAAATAGGTATACATAAGAACGGTATGGGAATCAATGGTAACCGGGGGCGCCAAAGGAAGGCGATACTGATTTTGGCAGTCCTTGCGCTGGCGGTCCAGGCGCCTTTGCCGGGCCGGGCATCACCTGTCACGAGGGCTGAACAGGAGAGGCGCAGGGCAGAGGAGGAGAAGTCCAGGGCAGAGTCTGAGGCGCAGCAGCTGGAACAGAAGCTGGGGCAGTCCAGACAGAAGGAACAGGCCCTGGAGGAAGAATTGGTAAGGCTGCTGGCCCTTAAGGATATACTGGAATCCGATATGGAAGAGCTGAAGACCCAGATTCAGGGGGCAGACAGGGATTACCGTCAGGCCGAGGAAAAACGGCAGAGACAGTATGACATCCTTAAAAAGAGGATTCAGTTCCTGTATGAGGAGGGGGATATCACATATCTGGATATCCTTTTAAAGGCAAAGAACATAGGGGATGTAGTCAGCCAGACCGAATATTTCAGGCAGCTTTATGAATACGACCAGGAAATTATACAGAGATATGAGAAGCTAAAGCAGGAAGCTGCCGGGAAAAAGGAGCTGTTGGAGGAGAAACAATCCCAGCTTGAGGTCATGGAAGAGGAAAATGAGTCCCAGCAAAAGGAACTGGAAGGATTCATTGCGGCGAGGCAAAAGGAGAGCAGCAGTTTTGCCCTTGAACTGGAGGCGGCCCAGGCCCGTGCAGCCCAGGCTGCCGGGGAAGTGATAAGGAAAACAGAAGAAATACGTATCCTCAGGGCAAGGCAGGAGGAAGATCGTATCAGGCAAGAGAAAGAGCGCATCAGGCAGGAGCAGGAAAGCGCAGGGCGGGAGCCAGGAAGCGCAGGACAGGCATCAGGAGGCGCAGGCACGGCCGGCGGCCGGCCTGTGAAAAGCATAGGCGGCACTGAATTCGGCAGAAATGTGGCAGACTATGCCCTGCAGTTTGTAGGCAATCCCTATGTATACGGAGGTACAAGCCTTACCGGCGGAACAGACTGTTCCGGTTATACCCAGTCGGTATACCGGCATTTCGGCGTCAGCATTCCCAGGACGTCGGGGGAACAGGCGGGATTTGGCAGGGAGATACCATATGAGGAAATGGAGCCGGGTGATCTGGTCTGCTATTCCGGCCATGTGGCCATGTATATCGGAGGAGGCCGCATTGTACACGCCAGTTCCAGAAAAGAAGGCATTAAGGTGAGCAATGATCCGGCCTACCGGACCATTGTATCCATACGCAGGCCATGGCAGTAATGGGGATAAAGGATAAGGGGAGGTTTATGATGGGGATTAGGAACAGGTTCATATATTTTGCAGTCAGGGCAGGAGCAGGAGTATGTCTTGTGCTGGGAATATGGTGGTCTTGCGCCATGACTTCTTTTGCAGACGAGGCCATCAAGTCAGTGACCATAGCCGTCACCTCATCCGTGGAGATGGGGGGCAGCGGAAGCGTGTCTGCCACGGCGGACAGCACCAAGTATCATGTGGTGTCCTGCGAGTTTATCAACGGAAAGACATCCTGGAAGGCGGGGGAAATCCCGCGCATATCCATTGAGCTGGCGGCTGAGGAGGATTACTATTTCGGAAGCATCAGTTCCTCTAACGCGCATATACGGGGGGCCGAGTATGTGTCATCCAAGAAAAGCGACGCAAAGCGCAGTCTCACCATTACTGCCAAACTAAAAGGGGTCAAGGGGACTCTGGACCAGGTAGAGGAGGCTTATTGGGAAGAAACGCCTTTGGGAAAAGCCAGGTGGTCTAAGGTAGATGGGGCTTCCTCCTACGAGGTAAAGCTGTTCTGCGACGAAAGCATGGTCTACCATGTGCCCAGGACCAATTCGGTCAGCTATGATTTCTTTCCCTATATGACGGAAGAAGGGGATTACTATTTCAAGGTGAGGGCGGTGGCAAAGACCGAGTCTGAGTCTGATTACCTGAAAGCAGGCGGATGGACGGAGTCTGACAACCAGCAAATCACCAGAAAGGATGCCCAGGCAGCGGATAAGCGGGCTGTGTCCCAGGGAAAGGGAACCGCCGGTGTCAGCGTGAAGGATGGAACCGGCCCCAATGCCCAGGCTCCGGGGTGGGCCCAGGACGGAAACGGCTGGTGGTACAGGAACCAGGACGGAAGCTATCCGGTGGGCTGTTGGCAGGAGATTGGAGGAAAATGGTATCTTTTTGACATAAACGGATACATGCTTACAGGCTGGCAGTGGAAGAACGACAGGGAATACTACCTGACATCCAATGGGGACATGGTTACGGGCTGGCTCCAGTTCAACCGCATTTGGTATTACCTGGACCCGGAGAAGGGAAAACTGACAGGGCAGTGGCTGCAGCAGGGGAATGACTGGTATTATCTGAATCCGGACGGCTCCATGGCCGTGGGATGGATCATGGATTCTCCAGGCCAGTGGTACTACTTAAACAGTGACGGGTCCATGGCGGCAGATACGGTAATAGACGGCTGCAGGCTGGATCCCAGCGGCCTCTGGGTGGAATAAGGAAATATGAAAAATAGATCGTGGGCGGTATGGCGGAAGCTGTGCGGCCCACTGGTGCGATTTGTTTTGTAAAATCTCTTGACGAACCGGAAATTATCAACTACACTTTAGGAACGAGTAAACAATCTGGAAAACGGATCAGACAGGCAGCCTGCGGCGGTCCGGCC
>OGPD01001594.1_pt1 | contig 17098 bp, 16 predicted proteins | sample 1552861 | NCBI WGS metagenome assembly OGPD01 (sample SAMEA2580280, study PRJEB22360) | human gut metagenome | biome: human gut; feature: human-associated habitat; material: faeces | place: Denmark | collected 2008/2010
TACCGCCGCTGCGGGTGTTGAAGATCTGTGTCAGGTCCTGGCTGTAATACTCCCAACGGAAGGCCACGTAGTACAGCCGGGCGCCGATGATGCCCAGCACGGCGCCGCCGACGAGCCATTTCTTATATTGGCTGTCGATCTTACGGAAGAAGTTGCCCACGCGCAGGTTGGTCGAGGTGAAATACCAGGACATCAGCCCGCAGCATACGCCGAGCAGGATGAAAAGCGGTATCTGCCACAGCTCGAAGGCGTCCTGCGGCTGGAGCGTCACGGCCAGTATGGGGTCGAAGCCGCGCAGCATGAAAGCCATCGTCGTGGCCGTGATCGAGGCGATCAGCAGCGGGATCACGGAGCCGGCCGTGATGTCGAGCATCAGTATCTCCAGCACGAAGACCACGCCTGTGATCGGGGCCTTGAAGATGGCTGCCAGCGCCGCACCGGCACCGCAGCAGAGCAGCAGCGTGGTATGCTTGTAATTGAGGCGCACCAGCCGCCCGACGTTCGAGCCTATCGCCGCGCCCGTCAGTACGATCGGCGCCTCGGGCCCCACCGAACCGCCGAACCCGATGGTCGTGGCGCCGCCTACGATCGACGTCCAGCAGTTGTGCCCCGGGATGCGCGAGTTGCGGCTCGACATGGCGTAGAGCACGCGCGTTACGCCCTCCGAAATATTGTCGCGCACGATGTATTTTACGAACAGCGTGGCGAGTATGATGCCGATGGCGGGGTAGATCAGGAACAGGACATGCGCACTGTCCACCGGGAACCAGCGTATCAGCCCGCTCTTGATGCCGTGCAGCAGTATTTCGAACAGGTAGGTGCCCAGTCCGGCGAGTATACCGACCACGACAGCCAGCAGCATCATGATCTGGCTGTTGCTCAACCGCCGGGTCAGGCGGAGGAACTCGCGGTAGATATGCTCGGTGCGTAACTGCATCCTATTGTTTGCGAGCGAAATGCTCGGCTTGTTCGGCGATAAGCCGTTTGTCGTCGAAATAGTTGATCTTCATGGCCCGCTTCACGTCGTCGAGTGTCTGCGAGGCCATTTGCCGGGCAGCCTCCGAACCGGTGCGGAGAATCTCATAGACCTCTTCGATGCGGCCTTCGTAGTATTTGCGGCGTTCGCGGAACGGTTCCAGCGTCTCGTTGAGCACGGCGATCAGGAATTTCTTGACCTTCACGTCGCCCAGGCCGCCGCGGCGGTAATGCGCCTTCAGCTCGTCCAGCGACGGGTAGTCGGGCAGATATTTCGGGAAATGCTCGGGGCGGCTGAAGGCATCGAGGTAGGTGAACACCGTGTTGCCCTCCACCTTGCCCGGGTCTTCGACGCGCAGGTGGTCGGGATCGGTATACATCCCCATGACTTTCTTCTTCACCTCGTCGGCGCTGTCCGAGAGGTAGATGCAGTTGCAGAGCGATTTCGACATCTTGGCCTTGCCGTCGGTGCCCGGCAGACGCATGCAGACCGCATTCTCCGGCAGCAGGATCTCGGGCTCGACGAGTGCCGGGCCGTATACCGTGTTGAACTTGTGGACGATCTCGCGGGTCTGTTCGATCATCGGCTCCTGGTCTTCGCCCGCAGGGACGGTCGTGGCCTTGAATGCCGTGATATCGGCCGCCTGGCTGATGGGGTAGGTGAAGAAGCCTACGGGGATGCCCTGCTTCTGCTGCGTGTCGCCTTCGGCGGCGTTCTCGGCGAAGCCCCGCAACTGGATCTCGGCCTTCACGGTCGGGTTGCGTTGCAGGCGCTGTACGGTGACCAGGTTCATATAGTAGAACGAGAGCTCGCAGAGCTCCGGGATTTGCGACTGGATGAAAAGGGTAGACCTTTGCGGGTCGAGGCCGACCGAAAGGTAGTCGAGTGCCACTTCAATGATGTTCTGGCGCACCTTCTCGGGGTTGTCGGCGTTGTCCGTCAGGGCCTGCGCGTCGGCTATCATGATGAATATGCGTTCGAATTCGCCCGATTCCTGCAGTTCGACGCGGCGGCGCAGGGAACCGACGTAGTGTCCCAAGTGGAGCCGGCCCGTAGGACGGTCGCCGGTAAGAATGATCTTTCCCATAAAACTTTATATATATTTTGTGGACAAACTTACGAAAAACCGCGCGGGTGACCTAATAAAGTTGTCTGTTATAGATTTATTTTATATTTTTGTGTATTGAAATAATCGGCTACTATGACTATAATTCAACTTGAATACCTCCTGGCGGTGGCGAACTGCGGTAGTTTTTCGCTGGCCGCAGAGCATTGTTTCGTGACCCAGCCGTCGCTGAGCATGCAGGTGAAGGCGCTCGAAGAGGAGCTGGGCGTCGTGCTGCTCGACCGTTCGAAGAAACCCGTGATCCCGACCGAGGCCGGCGAAGTGGTGCTGGATCGCGCCCGGGAAACGCTGCGGGCCTACAACAATATCCGCGAGTCGGTCGCCGAACTGAAGGGCGAAACTTCGGGTAAACTGCGTCTGGGCGTCATCCCGACCATTGCGCCCTACCTGTTGCACAAGTTCATCCCGGATTTCGTGCGCGATTATCCGAAGGTGGAGCTGGAAATCTCGGAGATGGTCACTTCGGACATCGTCGAGGCGCTCAAGCGCGACCGGATCGACGCGGCGCTGGTCGCCAGCGGCACGTGTGGCGACGGCATTCTCGAACAGGAGCTTTTCAACGACCGGTTTTTCGCCTATGTTTCGCCCGAAAACCCGTTGTACGAACGGCAGAACATCCGCATCGAGGACATCGACCTGAAAGACCTGGTGATCCTGAGCGCCGGAAACTGTATGCGCGACCAGATCATCGAGCTGTGCCAGGCCAAGCGCGACATGCCGTCGCATTATTCCTTCGAATCGGGGTCGCTCGATACGCTGATGCGCATCGTCGACTGCACGTCGTGCCTGACGATCATTCCCGAAATGGCCATCGAGTACATCCCCGCGGATCACCACGACCGGCTGAAGATGCTCGCCAAAGGCGCTACGTCGCGTAAGATCGCCGTGGCGGTACGCCGCACGTACGTCAAGAGTTCAATCATCAAGGCCCTGACCGACACGATCATGGCCAATGTCCCGGCGGCGAAGGCGTAGCCCTCGCTACCCTAACAGCGCGCCCGGCAGGAAAAACTGCCGGGCGCGCTGTTTTAGGTCGTTTTTATTCGGGGATATCTATTTTCGTCGCCGTTCCCTTCCAGTCGGCGGATACCGAACTGCCGTCGGAGAGCGTGACGGATAATTCGACGGTGAAATTGTCGCCGCTGCGGGTCAGGAGCAGGGTTCCGCCTGTGACCGAAGGGCCTTGGGAACTGCCTCCGTCGGTCGTGTCGATCGTGCCGTCGTCGTATTCGATGCTGACATCGAGGTTTTTATTCATCCCGGCGATGAGAAGATAGGAACTTCGGGCGACGGGTTTGGTCAGGTCGATGGTTTTGCCGTAAAGTGACTCCGTAATCACGATCATGATGCCGAAATCGGGTTCCTCCTCGGGCATTCCCGTCAGGACATCCTTGAACAGGTAGAGCCCGACTCCGTTTTCGCCGAACTCACCGGCCGGTGCTTCGGCATAAATTGCGCTTTTGATTTCCTCGGTCTGACCGTTGACGGTCATTTTACCGGAATTACCCCCCCCCTGTCGTCCTTATCGTCGCAGGAGGCCGCGGCCGTTGCGAGTACGCCGGCCAGGCAGAACATGAAGATTTTTTTCATAATTCTATCAATTTATGGATTAGTGACATTTTAAATATAGCGAAAAAAACGAAATCGGCAATAGAAATTGCGAAATAATGAATCGTTGTCCGGGCAATATGCCGGGCGGCGTGCGATTTTCAACTGGTAATTTTCAAATATCATTCTCTTTTCGTACCTTTGCAAGGTTATAGACACCTATTGACTATTTATGGATAAACTGATCGAAACTATCGTTGGTGCGATTGAAGATAAAAAGGGTAAGAATATTGTATCGCTCGACCTCTCGGGGTTCGACGGGGCGATATGCTCCCGTTTCATTGTGTGCAACGCCGATTCCACGACGCAGGTGGGAGCCATCGCCGCGGGCATCGAAGAGAAGGTACTCGAAGTGCTGGGCGAAAAGGTCTGGCGTATCGAGGGGCAGCAGAACGCCGTGTGGATTGCCATGGACTATGTGGACGTGGTGGTGCACATTTTCCAGACCGAACTGCGCGGGTTTTACCGGCTCGAAGAGTTGTGGGCCGATGCGCCGATGACCAAATATGAATACGAAGAGTAATTTTTAAATATGGCAAATCAACGCAAGAACAATAATAAGATGAATATGAACATGTCGCGACCGTCGATGCTCTGGCTCTACGGTCTGATTGGCGCGTTCATTATCGGCTACTACGTCTTCGGGGATGTCAACGACACGCCCGTGTCCAGCGACTGGACTACCGTCGAGCAGATGGTCGAAAAGGGCGAGGTGGAGAAGATCCTGATCGTCAACCGCGACCAGGCCCAGGTATTCCTGAAAAAGGAGGCAATCGCGCAGTACCGCAGGGATACGGTGGACGAACGCTTCCGCCGGTTGCCCGAGACGGGCGTGCAGCTCCTCTTCACGATCGGGTCGGTCGACTCGTTCCGTGAAGACCTGAAAGCCGCCGAGCAGCAGTCCGGGCAGGTCGTCCCCGTGGCCTATAAAAACGAGACCAACGACTGGACGAACGTGCTGATCAACCTGCTGCCGTGGGTGGTAATTATCGGTGCGTGGTTCTTCATCATGCGGTCGATGTCGCGCGGTGCCGGAGGCGGTGCGGGCGGCGGCATCATGAACGTGGGCAAGGCCAAGGCGCAGGTGTTCGACAAGGATAACTCCAAGCGCGTCACGTTCAAGGATGTGGCCGGGCTGGAGGAGGCCAAGGTCGAGATCATGGAGATCGTGGATTTCCTCAAGAAGTCCGACAAATATAAGGAACTGGGTGCCAAAATCCCCAAGGGGGCGCTGCTCGTAGGCCCTCCGGGGACGGGTAAGACCTTGCTGGCGAAGGCCGTCGCAGGCGAGGCCAACGTGCCGTTCCTCTCGATTTCGGGTTCCGACTTCGTCGAGATGTTCGTCGGCGTGGGCGCCTCGCGTGTCCGCGACCTTTTCGAGCAGGCCAAGCAGAAGGCGCCGTGCATCGTCTTCATCGACGAGATCGACGCCATCGGCCGCGCCCGCGGCAAGAATGCCGGGTTCTCGGGCAACGATGAGCGGGAGAATACGCTCAACCAGCTCCTCACGGAGATGGACGGCTTCCAGACCAATACGGGCGTAATCGTCCTCGCGGCCACGAACCGTGCCGACATCCTCGACAAGGCGCTGATGCGCGCCGGCCGTTTCGACCGCCAGATCGAGGTTGGATTGCCCGACGTCAAGGAACGTGAGGAGATTTTCAACGTCCACCTGCGTCCGCTGAAGCTCGATCCTCAGCTCGACCGGTCGTTCCTGGCCCGCCAGACCCCCGGATTCTCGGGTGCCGACATTGCCAATGTCTGCAACGAAGCCGCGCTGATCGCTGCGCGCCACAACAAGAAATTTATTTCGAAGGAGGACTTTCTGGCAGCCATCGACCGCATCGTGGGCGGCCTCGAACGCAAGAATAAGATCATCACCGACGAGGAGAAGCGTGTGATCGCCTACCACGAGGCGGGCCACGCCACGGTGAGCTGGATCCTCGAGAACGCCAGCCCGCTGATCAAGGTGACGATCATCCCGCGCGGCAAGGCGCTCGGCGCGGCCTGGTACCTGCCCGAAGAGCGGCAGATCACCACGCGCGAGCAGATGATGGACGAGCTGGCCGCCACGCTCGGCGGACGTGTTTCGGAGCAGCTGACCTTCGGTGAAATATCGACCGGGGCGCTCAATGACCTGGAACGTGTCACCAAGCAGGCCTATGCCATGGTAGCCTATTATGGCATGAGCGAAAACGTCGGGACGCTGAGCTATTACGATTCCACGGGGCAGAGCGACATGGCGTTCACGAAGCCCTATTCGGAACTGACCGCGCAGCAGATCGACGCCGAGGCCAAACTCGTCATCGGGAAGGCTTACGAGATGGCCGAGAAAGTGCTCCGTGAGCATGCCGACGGCCTGAAAGAGCTGGCCGAACTGTTGTTGGAGCGCGAAGTGGTCTTCACCGAGGACGTGGAGCGTATCTTCGGCCGCCGCAAGAAGGACATCCTGCGTGAGCAGAAGGAGGCCGAGGCCAAAGCCAAGGCTGACGGGGCCGCCGTGAAGGGGGAGCCCGAGGTTCCTGCAGCCCCGGCGGCGAAGCCCGCCCCGGAAGAGGCCGCTCCCGCGGTTGCGCAGACGGAGACGCCCGAAGCCCCTGCCGACGGCAATACGGCCGCCGCGATTTCCAAGACCGAATAAGACGAACCTAACCCGCATTAACTGATGAATGAAACTATGAAGAACCTCGTGGTACGCACGCTGAGCGGCCTTGTCCTGGCAGCGGTGGTACTGGGGGCGATCGTCTGGTCGCAGTGGAGCTTCGGCGCGCTGCTCGCGGTGCTGCTCGTGGGCGGCATGTACGAGTTCTATGCGCTGGCCGGGAAACAAGGCAATGCGCCGCAGAAAGTCGTAGGGCTTGTTGCGGGTGTTGTGCTTTTCGTGCTCAATTTCGCGTTCGTCTCGGACGACATCGAGATTCTCGGCGACGCCCGGCAGGCCTTCGGCTGCGGGCTGGCGTTCCTGTTGCTGCTCCTGCCCGCCATGTTCATCTGCGAACTCTACCGCAGGGGTGAAAACCCGGCCTCCGGGATCGGCACGACGATCATGGGAATCTGCTACGTGGCATTGCCCCTGTCGCTGATGTGCTATATCCCGATCGTCGGCAGCGATACCTGGAACCCGTGGATCATGGTCGCCTATATCTTCATCATCTGGGCCAACGACGTCTTCGCCTACCTGGTGGGGATGTCCGTCGGACGCCACCGCCTTTGCGAACGCCTTTCGCCCAAGAAATCCTGGGAGGGGTTCTTCGGCGGGATCGCCGGTGCCGTCGTCATGGGCATCGTGGCCGCACGGGTGCTGGACGGGAATATGTGGGTTTGGGCCGGTCTGGCACTGGTCGCCGCCGTTTCGGGCGTGCTGGGCGACCTGGTGGAGTCGATGTTCAAGCGGGCTGCCGGCGTTAAGGATTCGGGGCGGCTGATCCCCGGCCACGGCGGGGTGCTCGACCGTTTCGACGCCATGCTGCTCTCGGCGCCGTTCGTATTCGTCTATATGCTTTTTGTGATGTAACTGCAAACCTAAAAAAGAGTTATGAGGATAAATAAGGAAGGCTACAAGATTATCTGTATCTCGGGTGCCGTCTGTGTATTTATATTTTGGCTGATCTACCACCTGCTGGTCAGCGATTCGAATATTTCGCTGTTGTGGGTGAGCGCCGTGCTTTTGCTGTTGTTCTGGTTCTTTATCGTCGCGTTTTTCCGGGAACCCCGCCGTGTGCGGATACACGATGCCGACCTGGTTTTCTCCCCCTGCGACGGCCGCGTGGTCGTGACGGAGGTCGTGAAGGAAACCGAATACCTGAACGAGGAGATGTTGCAGATCTCGATCTTCATGTCCGTGACCAATGTCCATATGAACTGGGTGCCGGTCGGGGGCACGGTCGAGTATTTCAAATACCATCCGGGGCGTTTTCTGGTGGCATGGCATCCCAAGTCGTCGACCGAGAACGAACGCACGACGACCGTCGTGAGGATGGCCTCCGGCCGGAAGGTGCTTTTCCGCCAGATTGCGGGCCTGATTGCACGCCGCATCATCTCCTACATGAAAGTCGGTGAGCCCGTGGAGCAGAACAGCGTCTGCGGCTTCATCAAATTCGGCTCGCGCGTCGACGTCCTGGTACCCAAGGACAGCGAACTGCTGGTCGAGATCGGCGATCCGGTCGTGGGTTCGCAGACCCCCATCGCACGCCTGCATAAGATTTAACCCCTCTTTCGAAGGATGAAAACGACTCCCCAGACCTTCCTGAAGTTCATCGCGGGCGCGGCCGTAGCTGCGGCCGTCCTCTTTCTGGTCTGGTATTTCAGTTCGATCGTCGTATACATACTCATATCCGCCGTGCTGGCCGTCATGGGCAATCCGCTCGTGAAACGCCTCGCGGCGCTGCATATCAAGGGCTGGAAGGTACCCCGCTGGCTGGCTGCGCTGGTGACGCTGATCGTCATCTGGGTGGTGCTGGCCACGCTGTGCTCGCTGTTCGTGCCGCTTGTGTTCAATAAGATTTACCAGCTGTCGAACCTCGATTTCGCCGCCGTCGTGCAAAGCATCGAGGAGCCGATAGCCCAGGCACAGGGATACCTGCATGAGTTCTTCGCCGTGCCCGAAAGCACGTTCTCCCTCTCGGAGGCGCTCGCATCGGCGCTCAAGCAGATTATCGACATCGAATCGCTCAATTCGGTGTTCTCCTCGATCGTCAACGTGGTGCTCTCTTCGGTCATCGCCATTTTCTCCATTACGTTCATCACCTTCTTTTTCCTCCGGGACGAAGGGTTGTTCTATGCCATGGTGACGGCCATGTTCCCCGAGCGTTACCACGAGAATATCACCCGCGCACTCGATTCCGTCACGCTGCTGCTGGCCCGCTACTTCACGGGTATCCTCTCGGAAAGCCTGATGCTGATGGTCGCCGTGTCGCTCACGATGATGGCCTTCGGCATGAAGGCGGCCGACGCTGCGTTCATCGGCCTTGTGATGGGCGTGATGAACGTGGTGCCCTATGCCGGGCCGCTGATCGGCGGTATCGTTTCCGTCTTCGTGGGTATCGTAACCCCGATCGGGGGGATGACCGTGGGGCATACTGCTTTTATAATCGCAGGTTCGCTGCTGATCCTCAAGGGAATCGACGATTTCGTGTTGCAGCCGACGCTCTATTCCGAGCGTGTCAAGGCCCATCCGCTCGAAATCTTCCTCGTAATCCTCATCGCCGGGTCGATGGCCGGAATCCTCGGCATGCTGTTGGCAATCCCTTCCTATACCGTACTGCGTGTCTTTGCCAAGGAGTTCTTCTCGCAGTTCCGGCTGGTGCGTAAACTGACCGAGAAAATCTGATGGCCGGGGTGACGATAGAGGGCGTAGTGGAACACGGACGCCGGCTCGGGCGCGAGTTGGGATTCCCGACGGCAAACATGGCTGTGCCGGATTCCGTGACGGCCGCGGACGGAGTCTATTACTCCCGCGTGGAGGTGGACGGGACGCGTTACGATGCGATGTCCAACCTGGGCAGCAACCCTTCGGTCGGCGGAGCCGTCCGCCATCTGGAAACCCATATCTTCGGGTTCGGAGGTTCGCTCTACGGCCGTACGCTGCGCGTGGAACTGGTGCGTAAGATCCGTGACGAACGTCGTTTCGCGACGATCGGGGAGCTGCGGGCGCAGATCGCCAGGGACAAGGAATATATATTGGAATTAAAAGATAATACTATGTATTTGGATTTGACAATGCCCTACAAGGTGGCCGACATGTCGCTGGCCGAGTGGGGCCGTAAAGAGATCGAGATCGCCGAGCACGAGATGCCGGGACTGATGGCCGTGCGCCGCAAATACGGCCCGCAGAAGCCGCTGGAAGGCGTGCGCGTGATGGGGTCGCTGCACATGACCATCCAGACTGCCGTGCTCATCGAGACGCTCGTCGAGCTGGGCGCCGACGTGCGCTGGTGCTCGTGCAACATCTTCTCGACGCAGGATCATGCCGCCGCGGCCATCGCCGCGGCCGGGGTTCCGGTCTTCGCCTGGAAAGGCGAAACCCTGCCCGAATACTGGTGGTGCACCGCCATGGCGCTTTCCTTCCCCGGCGGCAAGGGCCCGCAGCTGATCGTGGACGACGGCGGCGACGCCACGCTGCTGATCCACAAAGGGTACAAGGCCGAGAACGATGCTTCGACACTCGACTACGAGCCTTCGTCCTACGAGGAGGAGGTGATCCTCGGCACGCTCAGGACGATCCTTGCCGAAGACAAGGACAAATGGCACCGCACGGTGGCCGAGTGGAAGGGTGTGAGCGAGGAGACCACTACGGGCGTACACCGCCTCTACCAGATGCAGGAGGCCGGCGAGCTGCTCGTCCCGGCCATCAATGTCAACGACTCCTGCACCAAGTCGAAGTTCGACAACCTCTACGGTGATGATGTCGCTGGCCGACGGCATCAAGCGCGCCACGGACGTGATGATCGCCGGCAAGGTGGTCGTGGTCTGCGGCTACGGCGACGTGGGCAAGGGCTGTGCCCGTTCGATGCGTTCGTACGGCGCACGTGTCATCGTGACCGAGATCGACCCGATCTGCGCCCTGCAGGCCGCCATGGAAGGCTTCGAGGTCAAGACCGTCGAGAGCGCACTCCCCGAAGGTAATATTTACGTCACCTGCACGGGCAACTGCGACATCATCACGCTGGAGCACATGGAGAAGATGCGCGACCAGGCGATCGTTTGCAACATCGGCCACTTCGACAATGAAATCCAGATGGCGCGCCTCGAAAAATCGGGGGCCGTCAAGACCAATATCAAACCGCAGGTCGATAAGTTCACCTTCCCCGACGGACACTCGATCTTCGTGCTGGCCGAAGGCCGTCTCGTGAACCTGGGCTGTGCGACGGGGCACCCCTCGTTCGTGATGTCGAACTCCTTTACGAACCAGTGCCTTGCGCAGATGGAGCTGTGGCAGGAGAACCTCGAAGTGGGCGTGTACCGCCTGCCCAAGCACCTCGACGAGGAGGTGGCACGCCTGCATCTGGACAACCTCGGCGTGGAACTCACGCACCTCACCAGGAAACAGGCCGACTATATCGGCGTAGACCCCGACGGCCCTTACAAAGCCGAGCATTACCGCTATTAACGGCTGGAGGCTGCCGTGGGCTTCGGGGCTGTCCCCGGCGAAACGGGAAGTTTCCTGCGGCCGTCCGGTTTCTGGCCGGGCGGGAAGTCAAGACCTGTTGTTTTACGATTCCACCCCTGTCGGAAAAACCTTCGGCAGGGGTGTTTTCCTTTCCCAGTGGCTTGCGTTCCCGGCGTTTTCCGTTCCCGGCGTTTTCCGTTCCCGGCGTTTTCCATTCCCGGCGGCTTGCATTCCCGGCGGCTTGTGTTCCCGGCGGTTTCGTTCGCGGCGTTTCCGCTCAGGATGTTTTATTTCCCGCCGGCTTGCCGGACTGCCCGTTTTGTACTTTGGCCGGGAGCGGGCACGAAAAAGCCGCCGGGGAACCGGCGGCTTTCGTTATCCTGGAGCAGGGGCGGTTTAGTACCCGAAAATCTCCTCCTGTGTCACGGTCTGGATCGGGCCGAGGGTCTTGAGGTAGTTCAGGTCGAGATCCTGGATGTCGCCCAGAATGCCGTAGACGTATTTGCGTCCTTTCACCCACTTTTCCTGTGCGGCCTTGACATCGGCGAGCGTCATCTGCTGCGCCTTCTCGAAGATTTGCTTTCCGCGCGGCTCCGTCAGGCCGAGGTCGCGCATGCGGATGTAGCTCCACAGTACGCCGTCCTTCACCGTGCGCTCGGTGCGCAGGCGCGAGATAAGGGCCTCCTTGGCGATGCTGAACGCCTTTTCCGATTCGGGCATGTTGTTGATGATCTCGTCGAATGCCTCGATGGCCTTCTGCATCTTGTCGTTCTGCGTGGCGATGAAGGCCATGTAGTAATAGTCGCCCTTGGCGTTGGTCGGGATGGCGAGGTTGGCCCATGCCGAGTAAGCCAGGCCGCGGGCTTCGCGCATCTCCTGGAAGACGATGGTGTTCATGCCTCCGCCGAAATACTCGTTGTAGAGGGTGATCTGCGGGTCGGCTGCGAGGTCGAATTTCTCGCCGCGGTTCGAATACTGCATGTAGTAGAGCTGCTTGGCGTCGTACTGGGCAAGCATGACCTTGTTTTCATCGGTGGGTTGCAGCGTGCTGAACTTTTTTTCCAGCGGCTGGAGGTCGGCTGCCACCTTGTGGTGCGCGGCCAGGGCGGCTTTCACTTCGGCCTCGTCCTGCGGGCCGTAGTAGAGCACCTCGTGCTGCTTGCCCATCAGGTCGCCGATCTTTGCGAGCAGCTGTTCCGAGGTCAACCCCTGCAATGCCGGGTCGGTGAGCGTGGTGCGGCGGATGAAATCGCTGCCGTAGATCATGTAGCGCTGGAGCGCCCCGAAGCAACGGCTCTGGTTGAGCTTGGCGTCGGCGCGGCTCTTTATCATGTCGCCCTTGAGGTTTTGCAGGATCTCCTCGTTGGGCTGCGCCCCGGCGATCAGCCCTTCGACGATTTCCATCGCCTTACCCATGTTCTCGCTCAGGCCCGATATCTCGATCCAGCTCTGGTTGGTTCCGGCGCTCAGGCCGAACGAGCAGGCGATGGCGTACATCTCCGATGCGATCTGCTCGGCGCTCATCTTGTCCGTTCCGAGGTAGCTCAGGTAGTCGAAGGCGAGGTTGAGTGCCGGGTCGTTCTCCGTACCCGTGTTGAATACGTAGATCAGCGTGAAGATGTCGTTGGTTTCGTTTTTCTTATACAGCACGTTAACGCCCTTCTGCGCCTCGAACTGCGACATGTCCTTCTTGTAGTCCACGAATACCGGCTCGATAGGCTCGACCTTCGAGTTCTGTATCTCGGTGAGGAACTCGCTCTGCGAGTCGCGGTTGGTCACGATCGGCGTGATCTTCGGGGCTGCGATCTTCTGCTCGTTGGGGTCTTTGCCTTCACGCTTGTAGACGATGGCATAACTTTCGGGGCCGAGGTATTTGTTGGCCCAGTCCACGACGTCCTGCTTGGTGATCTTCGACATGCGGTCGAGCTGCTGCACTTCGTCGGCCCAGTCTGCGCCGTTGATGAACGAGTAGACGTAGAGCATCGCGCGGCTTTCGTTTTCTTCGAACGAACGCATCATCTGCATCTTGTAATTGTTGATGGTCGCCTCGATCAGGCTTTCGTCGAAATCCCCGTTGCGCAGCTTGGCCACTTCGGACAGCAGCATGTCGCGTACTTCGTCGAGCGACTGCCCGGCCTTCGGGCGGCCTGCTACCAGGAACGTCCCGTAATCGGGCTGCGACGATGCGTAGCCGTATGCCGAAAGCACCTTCTGCTGCTGGTTGAGGTCGAGGTCGATCAGTCCGGCCTGGCCGTTATAAAGTACCGAGCCCACGATGTTCGCCACGTCGGTCGACGGGTCGGTCGCACCCGGCAGGCGCCATCCCAGCATCACATTGGCGGCTTCCAGCCCGTATACCTCCTTCACTACGGGAGTCGTGATCGGCTGTTCGGGCTCGAAGTGCAGTTTCGGCAGGTTGGGGTTCGGCTGCATGTCGCCGAAGTATTTTTCGATCGTGGCGACCACTTCGTCGGGATCGAAGTCTCCCGATACGCAGACGGCCATGTTGTTGGGCACGTAGTAGGTCTTGTGGTAATTCTTGACATTGGTGATCGAGGGGTTCTTCAGGTGTTCCTGTGTACCCAGTACGGTCTGCGTGCCGTAGGGATGGTGGGGGAACAGGGCGGCGTCCATGGCCTCCCAGACTTTGCGGCTGTCGCGCGTCAGCGACATGTTCTTCTCCTCGTAGATGGTCTCCAGCTCGGTGTGGAAGCCGCGGATCACGGGGTTTTTGAAACGGTCGGCCTGGATCTTGGCCCAGTTGTCGATCTCGTTCGAAGGGATGTCCTCGACGTATACGGTCATGTCCTGCGACGTGAAGGCATTGGTGCCGTTGGCGCCTATGGCTGACATCAGTTTGTCGTACTCGTTGGGGATGGCGATCTTCGAAGCCTCGTAGCTGACCGAGTCGATGCGGTGGTAGATCGCCGCGCGCTCGGCTTCGTCGGTCGTCTTGCGGTAAACCTCGAAGAGGTTTTCGATTTGGTCGAGCATCGGTTTCTCGGCTGCGAAATCCGATGTGCCGAACTGCTGCGTGCCCTTGAACATCAGATGTTCGAAATAGTGCGCCAGCCCGGTGGTCTCGGCCGGGTCGTTCTTGCCGCCCACATTCACGGCGATGTAGGTCTGGATACGCGGCGTCTCCTTGTTGACGCTCATGTAGACCTTCAGCCCGTTGTCCAGGGTGTAGATTTTGGTGTTCAACGGGTCGCCCTTCACTGTTTCGTACTTGTACTTGGAACAAGCCGCGGCCAGCATCGCTGCGATGACTACCGCAAAGAGTAAGAGTTTTTTCATTATCGAAAGGGTTAAAATAGAGTTGCGAACCAGTCCCGCACGGCGGGGTATGTGTCGGCCGTGACATGTATGAGCATCCCGACGGCGGCTACGACCTTGAGCCCCGTGCCGACGATGAATGAGAGGAAGGAACCGAAACCCACGAGGATCGCCTTCGGGAAGTCCCCGCGGTCGTTGAGCAATTCCCCCGCCACGGCGCCGACGAACGGCCCCAGGATGATGCCTATGGGCGGGAAGATGAAAAATCCGGCGAATACGCCGACCGTGGCCCCGATGGCGCCCGCCCGCGAGCCGCCGAATCTGCGGGTCATCCACGCAGGCAGGAAATAATCGGCCACACTGACGGCCACGGGGATGGCCAGCCATATCCATAGGGCCGATGCCGACATATGCGAATAGGAGGTGAAATAGGCGCACAGAAGCCCTGCGTAACTGAGCACCACGCCCGGCAGGGCGGGGACGATACAGCCGATGATGCCGACGATCGTGAACAGGAATGCAAGTACGGAAAGCGCGATGTCCATATATCCGGGATAAAAAAGACCGTTAACATCGACAAATATAAACATTTATAGCAAAAAAATCTCCCTTTAGGGGAGATTTTTTACTTTTCCGGCCTTTCCGGCCGGCGGTTCCGGATGCGTTATCCGATCAGATGGTTGGTAGCCGTGTCGGGGAAGATGACCCAGGGTTTGAACTGCTTGGCATCCTCGAAATCCATCAGCGCATAGGATGCGATGATGATGACGTCGCCCACCTGTACTTTGCGTGCGGCGGCGCCGTTGAGGCAGATACAGCCGCTTGCGCGTTCGCCCTTGATGACATAGGTTTCGAAACGCTCTCCGTTGTTGATGTCCATGATCTGGACTTTCTCGCCCTCGATGATGTTGGCGGCTTCCAACAGCGCCTCGTCGATGGTGATGCTCCCCACGTAATTCAGGTCGGCCTGTGTGACCGTCACGCGGTGGATTTTGGATTTGATGACTTCAATCTGGAATTTCATTATCGGATACGGATGTTGTCGATTAAACGAATATCTCCTGCCTGTACTGCGATGCAGCCCTGGATGCGGGGGGAGTCGTCCCAGGCGGCGACCTCCTGCATCGTCCGTGCGTCGACCGACTGGTAATAGATGACCTTCAGCAACGGGTTGCGTTCCACCTCGGCCGTGACCCACTCCTTGAGTCGTGCGGGAGCCATCTCTTGCGATTGGGCCACTGAGGCGCGCAGCGTGGCGTAGATGTGCGGCGCTGCGGCCCGGTGCGCTGCATCGAGCAGCGTGTTGCGCGACGAGAGGGCCAGCCCGTCTTCGCCGCGGACGATCGCGCATTCGACGATCTCGATGGGAAGCGCCAGCTGGGCCACCATCGACTTGATGACGGCGATCTGCTGGAAATCCTTTTCCCCGAAATAGGCGCGTGCGGGGCGCACGATGTCGAACAGGCGGCTGACGACCTGCGCTACGCCGTTGAAATGGCCGGGGCGCGTGGCGCCCTCCATCACCTTGTCGATCAGTCCGAAATCGAACTGCCGGGTGTCGGGCTGGGGATATATCTCCTCGACCGTGGGCATCAGCACGAAATCCGCCCCGGCCTCTTCCAGCAGGCGGGCATCGGCCTCCGGCGTGCGGGGGTAATGCTTCAGGTCGTTTTTGTCGTTGAACTGCGTGGGGTTTACGAAGACGCTCACCACGACGGTGCCGTTTTCCCGCCGGGCACGCTCCACGAGCGAGCGGTGTCCTGCATGCAGGGCACCCATCGTCGGTACGAAGCCGATTCCCGACTGCTCCGCCTTGTCCAGCTCTGCACGGAGCTCCTTGACACTTTCAAATACTTTCATCCTTTCTTGATGCGAGTTGTGCGGGCAAAGGTAGAAATTCCATCAGACATAACGAAGAAAAAAGTCGGAAAAATAAGCCGTATCTTTTTCTTATGCGCACCATGCCGTTCCGAAATCCCGGTTTTCCGGCCTCGGAGGCGGATGCGGTTCTGTAAAATGCGGCTTTCGTGTGAAAAAGGGTGGCATTCATTGATTTTATTTCCGGATATCGCATAATGCGCCTATATTTACAACCAATGAAACAATGGCGGGGTACCCGCTTCCCGTTTCGGAATGGAAACGGGCGCGGCGGTTCCCTATTCCGGCAATCCAAACTTAAACGCCTCACGGGAGCCGGGGCATAATTTTAAAGTTATGAAGAAATTTATTCTTTGTTTGCTGGCCGTTGCCGCCGGCATGTCAGCATTCGGCCAGGGCCGCGTGATGGGAGTGCGCGCCGGACTGAATGTGACCAGCATCGACCTGAGCGCGGGCAGTAACAGCTTCTCGTTCGACTCGCGTGCGTCGTACAATGTGGGCTTTGCCTACCAACAGCCGTTGCTGCGGACGCTGCCGCTCTACCTGGAAACGGGCCTTTACCTGACGGGACGCGGCGGATCGGTCAATGCCTCCAATTTCGATCTGGGATTCGACGAGGAGTTGTCCGGCAAGGTGAAGTTCAATATGCTCTATTTGCAGGTGCCCGTTGTGGTCAGCTGGCATTTCAATGTCAGGAGCGTTTCGATACAGCCCCTGGCGGGTGTCTTCTATGGGTTCGGTATCCATGGCAAGGCGAAGTTCAAGGGCGAGAAGGCCGACCTGTTCAAGTCCACCGACCTGGGGGATGGCGCCGAGGAGGAAGCGATGTTCAAACGCTCCGACCTGGGCCTGCGCTTCGGTGCCAACGTGACGTTCAAAAAGCATTACAATGTCAGCCTCGGGTATGACCTGGGCCTGCTGAACATCCTGAAGGATGCCGACGAGGTCAAGGCCAAGAACGGCAGCTTCTTCGTTTCGCTGGGTTACAACTTCTGATCCCGGGAACGGGCGGCCGGATGGCGGCCGGAAATAAAAAGCACCGGAAGGCGTCGAACCTTTCCGGTGCTTTTTTGTGCCCGCGCTGTTCGGGTTGTCAGCGGGTCGGCAGCCAGACGCGGTAGCCGCC
>OGPD01001603.1_pt1 | contig 17019 bp, 14 predicted proteins | sample 1552861 | NCBI WGS metagenome assembly OGPD01 (sample SAMEA2580280, study PRJEB22360) | human gut metagenome | biome: human gut; feature: human-associated habitat; material: faeces | place: Denmark | collected 2008/2010
TCGGCCGTGACGGGGGGGGGCTGGCGTTGGAGGACGCCGCCCGCGAAGCCGCCAACACGATCTTTTCGCTTCGCAGGCACCGTATCGAGCTCATCACGGGCGAAGCCGGCGAAAATGTCTTCGGCGAAGGGCTGAAAGCCGCCCTGGCCGAGATCGAACGCCTCGAACAGAGCTATCTGGAGCTCTTCCTGGGCAAGCGTGTCGTCACCACCGAGACCCGCCGCTATGTGGTCTATCCGCAATCCGACAAAAAGCAGTATATCGTCTGCCGTTTCAGTGCCGCCGCCGGGCTGCTCCCCGAGAGCGACCTTTCGGGCGACATGGTGCTGCTGCAGATCGACCCCTCGGGCAATACGGCTACCGCCGTCGAGGCTTCGGCCAAGGAGTCAGCCCTTCCAATACCGTGGCCTGCCGTGTGGCCGACCCGTCGGTCTGCACGGTCATCGCAGGCGGCCGCGAGTATGCCCGCGCGGTGCTTCCCCTGTTCGAGTTCGGCCGCACGATCAACGTCGCGCTTCCTCGCCGCAAATAGCTTTTACCGATGGATTATACGTCGCGTATGGTGGCGCTGCTCAGGGAGTTGCGCCGCGAGCGTAACGGTGCCGATTCGATGCGCTATTACGGCACGCCTTACGGACTGAATTACGGGGTGAGCCTGCCCACATTGCGCCGGATAGCGCGTGCGGAGGCGCCCGACCACGGTTTCGCCCGTTACCTCTACCGGCAGGATGTCCGCGAACTGCGCCTTGCGGCGCTGCATATTGCATGTCCGGCGTGCCTTACGCCGGAGGAGTTCCCCGCATGGGCCGCAGGCATCGTCAATTCCGAAATCGCCGAGGAAGCCGCTTTTGCCCTGCTGAGCCGAGCCGAGGCGTTCCCCGCGCTGTTCTCGGCGTGGATCGCCTCGCCCGATGCGTTGTTGCAGTATGCCGCCCTGCTCGCCGCCGCGCGCAATCCCCGCCTTACGGCCTCATGGGTTGCACCGGCCGTCGAAGCCGTGCACCGCAATGCAACGGCCGAGGCGACGGTCGAAACGCCGGCCGAAGCGACGACCGAGGCGACCGCCGCCGCAATTTCCGCCGCTGCGGATACCTCTGTTGCACCGGGTGCCTTTGTCTCTGATGCTTCTGTTACGGAGGCCTCTTCTCCGGAAGTTGCCACGCCTGCTCCCGGCGATTCTTCCGTTGGCGACACCCTTTCCGCTGCAATTGTCTCAGCCCCCGCAGGCGCTTCCCCGGCCTCAGACCCGCATGTCGCCTCCCCGTGTGCTGCCGGGCAGCAGGTTTCCTCCCGGCCTCTGGCGCAGCATCCCGTCCCCGCCGCCCGCCTTACGGCTCAGGGTGCAGTGGCGCTGCTCGCTGCCGTCGCGGCGCAAAACGAGGAGAACCGGCAGGCGGTACTCCGCGCAGCCGGTTCTCTGGGTAAGCTCCCTGCCGAAGACTACGTCCACGAGGAGCTCGCCTGGCGTCTGGAGGCATAGGCCTCCCTTTCATGCATTGTTTGTTTCGCGCGGGAGTTCATCGCTGTGCCACTTGTTCGCGCTTTTCCAGCTCCCGCAGCACGTTTACCAGATGGTCGTAACCCACGCGGCCGCTCTCGCGCCACAGCACTTCGCCGCGGCGGAAGAACATGAGCGTCGGCACCGACATGATGTTGTAGCGGTGCACTGCGTCCAGCATTCCGCGGTCGTCGATATCCACCTTGTATACATCCACGCGGCCGTTCATCTCCCGCTGGAACTTGTCGATGGCGGGGTGCATCATCTGGCATGGCCCGCACCATGTGGCGAAAAAGTCCACGAATGTCAGCGCGTCCCGCCAGATGATCTTGTCAAAATCCGTAGTTGTCATTCTATCTTCTTTTTCAGTTCATCTCTGCCCATGTTACCCCGGCGTAGGCCTTGTCCGCCAACTCCTTTTCCGCATAGCTGATCGTGCGGCGCAGCCCTTCCGCGAGCGGTGTACGGGGCACCCAGCCCAGCTCCCTGCGTGCTGCCGAGATGTCGGGCGTGCGCCGCCTTGCGTCGTCGGCCCGTGCCGCCGTGTGCACGATCCGCGAGCGGCTTCCCGTCAGGGCTACGATCTTCTCCGCCAGCGCCCGGATGGCGATTTCATGGTTGCTGCCCAGGTTCACCGTGCGCACCGCCCCGGCCGACGGCGGTGCTTCCATCAGCCTGACGAGCCCCTCCACGAGGTCTTCGACCCAGCAGAACGTGCGTAGCTGCTCCCCGCTGCCGTTGACGACGATGTCGCGGTTCTGCAAGGCCGCCACGACCATCTTTATCACCACGCGCTGATCCATCGGGTCGGCGCCGCTGCCGTAGGTGTTGAATATGCGGGCAATGCGCGTGTCGACGTCGTATTCGCTGTGGTATGCCCTGTGCAGTGCCTCGGCGGCGCGCTTGCCTTCGCAGAGGATGTAGTGCGTCGAGCAGCAGTTGCCCGGTTCGCTCGCCGGGTCGCGCTGCCCGATGCCGTAGATGTTTCCCGCCGAGGCGAAGACCACCCGCGCATGTTCGGTGCGTGCTGTGTCGAGCGCGTTTATGGCGCCCAGCACGCTCACGCGGAGCGTCTCCACCGAGAGCGCCTTGTTGTAGCGCACGCGCGACGGCGACGCGAGGTTGTATATCTCGTCGCAGCGGATACTGAACCCGTTGATGATATTGTGGTGTACATACCGGAACAGGGGGTGCTGCAATACGCCCCGCAGCAGGGGCGAGTTGACCGCATCGCGGATATCGACGCAGAAAACCTCGTGCCCTTCCTCCAGAAGGCGCAGGCAGAGGTGCGTGCCGATAAAACCCACCCCGCCGAGAACGACTATTCGTTTTTGCATCTCTTACTCCTTTTTACGGGTGTAAGAGCAAAATCTATTCCACAAAAAGCGCCCGTGGCAGTTGGTCTACGCTGTTTATCGTCACGACCTCGATCCCTTTGGGGCGTTTGGCGCCCTTGCCCAGATACCCCGATACGACGATGCGTTTGAATCCCAGGCGTGCGGCCTCGCTGATGCGCTGCTCGGTGCGGGGCGCCGGGCGCACTTCGCCCGATAGTCCGATCTCGCCCGCGCAGCAGACCCCCTCGGCGACGGGGCGGTCGTAGTACGACGAGATCACCGCCGCGACCACGGCCAGGTCTAATCCCGGGTCGGCGACCTTGAACCCGCCGGCGAAATTCAGGAAGACGTCCTTCTGGAACATCTTCATTCCTACGCGTTTTTCCAGCACGGCCAGCAGCATGTTCATGCGCTTGGTGTCGTAGCCCGTCGTCGAACGCTGGGGCGTACCGTATGCCGCGCCGCTCACCAGTGCCTGCACCTCGATCAGGTAGGGGCGCACGCCGTCGGCCGAAGCGCCCACGGCGATGCCGCTCAGCGGTTCCTCGTAGTGCGTCAGCAGTATCTCGGACGGGTTGTCCACGCTCCGCAGGCCGCTGTCCAGCATCTCGAACACGCCGATTTCGAACGTCGCGCCGAAACGGTTCTTTATGCCGCGCAGGATGCGGTAGATATTGTTGCTGTCGCCTTCGAATTGCAGGACGACGTCGACGATGTGTTCCAGGATCTTGGGTCCGGCGATGCTTCCGTCCTTGGTGATGTGGCCGATGATGAAGATCGACGTCCCGGTCGACTTGGCATACTTGAGCAGCGTCGCGGCGCATTCGCGTATCTGCGACACGCTTCCCGCCGACGAGTCCAGCAGGTCGGTATAGATGGTCTGTATCGAGTCGATCACCACCAGGTCGGGCCTGTGTTCGCCGATCTGGTTGACGATATTTTCGAGCAGCGTCTCGGGATAGATCAGGCATTCGTCGTTCCCGATGCCGAGGCGGGCCGCACGCATCTTGATCTGTTCGGCCGACTCCTCGCCCGAGACATAGAGCGTTTTCAGTCCGTTCGCCGCCAGTGCGATCTGCAGCGAGAGGGTCGACTTCCCGATGCCCGGCTCCCCGCCCAGGAGGATCAGCGACCCCGGTACCATCCCGCCGCCCAGCACGCGGTTCACTTCGCTGTTGCCCACGTCTATGCGGCGGTGTTCGCTTTCGCGGATGTCGCCTACGCGCTGGGGCTTCGCCGCGGGCAGCGGCCCAGCGACGGTGGCCGCCACGGAACCGCTTTCGCGGGCTATGATCTCCTCCGTAAAGGTGTTCCACTCGCCGCACGAGGGGCAGCGCCCCAGCCATTTGGGGGCTTCGAACCCGCAGTTCTTGCAGAAAAAGGCCTTTTTGACTTTTGCCATCGGTGTGTTGTCGGTTTGTAAAGGGTCTTCGCAGCTCTTAGAAGGGGTGCGTCGTGTATTCCAGCCTTTCGACCTTCGTGATGCCGGCCGTGGGGTAGAGCGCCTGGTATTTGGCCGTGAGGTCTACGGTCAGCAGCGTGAGGCTCTTGCCCTCCTCCGAATAGTAGGAAACCGCATAGGTGTAGTCGGCGTCCTCGTAGAAGAACCGCAGCTGGTCGGGTTTGTCGGGTTCTTTGTTGAACGACCCGGTGATCGGCGCGGCGTCCGGTGCGGGTGTGATATAGAGCCATCCGCTGTTGTGGTAGAGGAATTCGAGCACGTAACCGCCCCCGGCCTGTACCGGGGCTTCGGCCAGCACGTCCGCGCGTATGGCCTCGATTACCGGGTCGGGTTCAGGTTCAGGGTCGGGTTCCGGCTCCGGTTCGGGCTCGTCTTCGGCCGTTGCCGTTGCTGCTGCGCCGAGCGTGACGGTGGCTTCGACCCGGCTCACCGGATAGCTTGTCGTGTAGTACGGTTCCGATTTCTCCCCGCAGGCCGCGAGTGCCGCCGCGAGGATCAGTATGGCTATGTATCTTATGGCTTTCATCCTTCCGGTATTTGTCAAAGTCCCAGTTCCTGATCTATCAGCACGACCAGCACGCGCCCTGCGGGCCAGCACCGCAGCATCTCCATACGCGTGTTGCACACGCGGTCGGGCGAGTTGCAGTCCGAGCATACGCCCGTCCGGGCGCACGGCGTGCGGAACCCCGGGTGCCGTGCGACGTTTTGCGGTGCGGCGATCGTGCGGATGCGATCCTCGGCCTGGGCACGGTCGGCGACGATCTTGTTGCGTCCGGCTACGATGACCACCTTGCGGGGCCCGAACGCCACCGGGGCGATGCGGTTGCCCACCTTGTCGAGCCAGTGGAGCGAGCCTTCCATGCTGATGGCGTTGACTCCCGTGATGAAGAGGTCGGACATCAGCGCCTGCCGGCGTATCTCCAACCGTTCGGGATAGCTCATCGCGGGGTCGAACCCGTCGAGCAGCTTCCAGCGTCCGTCGCCGCGCAGCCACCCGACGATGCCCGTGGCGTGCATCGTTTCCGAGTCGCCGAACGATACTATTTCCGGCCGTTCCCGCTCCGCGATGGCTTTCAGCACCGCGAACGCCTCGGTGGTGTCCTTCACCGTTTCAACCTCAAAATGGTGTCGCCGTAATGCTTCGGCGCAGTTTGCCAGTTTCATCTGTTTCGAATTGTCCGCCCCCGAGGAATCCCTCCGGGCTATAATTAAGGTACGAAATCAAAAGATAAATCGCCGCCCCGAGTGCCAGGATTACCATGATCCATCCGATGATCCGTTTTCTGCGCCGTTCCCGGCGGGTCTCTTCCCGGATCTCGGCTTTGACGCGTTCGACCGTTTCGGGCGGGAGTTCTTCCCGACGTGTCGGATGACCGGCCCTGTCCCTGCCCAGCAGGTCGAGCATCTTCTCTTTCTTGCTGCGGGGCTGCCGTTTGCGGCGGTTGGCCGCGAGCCGTTGGATCATGTCCTGTACATGCCCCAGCAACATATGCCTACTTGATAAAGAACCTGTATATGTCGTTCCCGTTGGCGTACAGCAGCAGGAACAGGATGATGACCAGCCCGACGTACTGCGCGCCTTCTAGCACCTTGTCGCTCACCTTGCGTCCCGTGACCATCTCCCAGAACGTGAAGATCGCATGCCCGCCGTCCAGGCCCGGTATGGGCAGGATGTTCATCACCGCGAGGATGATCGATAGGAACGCCGTCTTCAACCAGAAATCCTCCCAGTTCCAGTCCCCGGGGAAAATACTGCCGATGGCGATGAACCCGCCCAGCTCCTCGTACATCTTGGTCTTGGGCTGCACGATCATCTTCAACTGTTCCCAGTAGGACGAAATGACTTTCCCGGCCTTTTCGATGCCTGCCGGGATCGACTGCCAGAAGGTGTACTCCTGTGTGCGCAGCGTATAGGGATTGCGTGCTATCACGCCCAGCTTGCCCTGGTCGGACACCGGGACGGCGATCTGCAGCAGCCTGTCGCCTTCGCGTTTCACCGTCAGGGTCACTTCCCCGCCCGCCCGGGTCTTGAGGTATTGCTGGTAGCCGGAGTATTCCAGCCCCCGTGCGTCGTCGATGGCCACGATCTCGTCGCCGCGCCTGAGCGCCGCCGCCGATTCGTACACCGCGCTGTCGATCAGGAACGGCACACGCAGCGTAAAGAGGTCTTCGTAACCTTTGGCCTGGCGCATCTCGATCAGCTCGTCCAGCGGCAACGTCAGCTCCACGTGCTTCCCGCCGCGCTCGACGACGACCTTCCGCTCGCCTTCGGTGATGAGCAGCGAATTGAGTATCTTGTTGATGTCGTCGACCGGTTCGCCGTCGATGGTCACGAACTTGTCGCCGTCCTCGAAGCCGAGCTTGTGCCCCGCCTCGTTGAAGTTGTAACCCCATTTGGCGTCCTCGTTCGAGAAGTAGTTGTCGCCCCACGTGTAGCAGACGCCGCAGTAGATGACGATCGCCAGCAGGACGTTCATCACCACGCCCGCGATCATCACCAGAAAACGCTGCCATGCGGGTTTGGTGCGGAATTCGTCGGGCTTGGGGGGCTGTTGCATCTGCTCCTTGTCCATCGACTCGTCGATCATGCCGGCGATCTTGCAGTATCCGCCCAGCGGCAGCCAGCCCAGCCCGTACTCGGTGTCGCCGCGCTTGAACTTGAAGATCGAAAACCACAGGTCGAAGAAGATATAGAACTTGTCGACGCGGATCCTGAAAACCCGCGCCATAAGGAAGTGCCCCAATTCGTGAATGCCCACCAGGATGGTGAAGCAGAGGAAAAACTGAATGATCTTGATGATTATATCCATGTCTGTCTTTTGGTTACAACGCTAAGTATTCCGCGGCCAGCCGCCGGGCCTCGTCGTTCGCCTCGGCGTAGTCCCCGAGGGTGGGGGCGGCGGCGAACGAGGCGCGCCCCAGGGCGTACTCGATGGCACGCACAATATCCAGCCATGCGCACTTGCGGCCGAGGAACGCCGCGACGGCCACCTCGTTGGCGCCGTTCATCGTGCAGGCCGCCGTGCCGCGGCGGCGCAGGCACTCGCAGGCGATCTCCAGCGCCGGGTATTTCGCCCGGTCGACCCCGGCGAATGTCAGCTGCGGGTGCGCCATGAAGTCGAACCGCTCGCCGGGGCGGGTCGCCCGCCGGGGGTACATCAGCGCGAAGCTGATCGGCATACGCATGTCGGGCGTGCCCAGCTGTGCCTTGATCGCCCCGTCCTCGAACTCCACCATCGAGTGTACGATCGACTGCGGGTGCAGCAGCACCGTTATTTTCTCCACCGGGGTGCCGAACAGCCAGTGTGCCTCGATCACCTCGAAGCCTTTGTTCACCAGCGTCGACGAGTCTATCGTGATCTTTGCGCCCATCTCCCACTGGGGGTGGCGCAGCGCCTGTTCCACGGTCACATCGGCCAGTTTTTCGCACGGCAGGTCGCGGAATGCGCCGCCGCTGCACGTGATGATGAGCCTCCGTATGGGCGACTGCTCGCCCGCCAGGCACTGGAAGATGGCCGAATGTTCCGAGTCGATCGGAATCACCGGGGCTTTCCGCTCCCGGGCCAGCGGCATCACGCAGGCGCCGCCCACCACGAGCGACTCCTTGTTGGCCAGCGCCAGTTTCTTCCCGGCGCCGAGCGCGGCCACCGTCGGCGCCAGCCCGGCGTAGCCTACCAGCGCGTTGACCACCACGTCCGTATCGCCGCCCGCCGCGACCTGGGCCACGGCATCCTCTCCGGCGTAAACCTTCACGTCGGTGCCGGCCAGCGCATCGCGCAGCTGCCCGTAATAGCGTTCGTCGGCGATGACCGCCGTGTCCGCGTCGAATTCCCGTGCCTGTGCCGCGAGCCGCTGCCAGTTGCGGTTGGCCGTCAGCACGCGCACTTCGAATAAGGCGGGGTTCTCACGCACGATGTCGAGCGTCTGCACGCCGATCGAGCCCGTCGAACCCAGTATTGCAAGTCGTTGTTTCATGCCTGTGCGTCAGAATACGATGTACCCTTCTGGGTCTACGGGCTTGCCGTTGTTCCAGAGTTCGAATTCGAAAAGCCGCACCTCGCCCTCTTCCGCCTCGGCGTTGTAGCCGACCATCTCGCCCGCGCGGATGGTCTGCCCCGTGGTGACGAGCGACTGCGAAAGCCCCTTGTAGACCGAGAGGAGGTTGTTTGCATGCTGCAGCTCGACCATGTAACCCGTCTCGGGCGTCCAGAGGCTCAGCACCACCGTGCCGTTGTCGATGGCCGTGATGCGGTCGCTGGCCGCCGCCGCGATGCGTACCCCGAAATTGCCGTTGCGGATGTCGAAGCGGTCGGTGATGATCCCCTCCACGGGTTTGGCCAGCTCGATCGCCTCGCGTACCGAACGCCGCGACCCGCCGCTGCGGCCCGCGATGGCGTACGGGCCGTCGCCCTCCATCTGCGCCCGCAGGATCGAGTCCTCGGGCGAGGGCATCACCAGCACCTTGCTGGTGCGGGTACTGTCCGACGTGGCGAGCGTGCGCGCCACGGGGGTTTTGCCCTCCATGATCAGCGCGATATGCTGGTTGTAGGTGAGCATGTCGTTCATCATGCGCTCCATCGAGTCGAGCCGGATGATGTTCTGCACGAGGCTTTCGCGCGAACGGTCTGCCTCGGTGCGGTATCCCGGCAGCAGTTCCAGGATCGGGGAGTAGGCCACCAGCGACAGGATGAGGATGAACAGCAGCAGCACGAACGACAGGAAGGCCGCGAAGATGCTGGCCGGCGAGAGGTGCATGTGCCACTCCTCGCTGTTGTCCGTGGCATTGAGCATGTTGAAACGGCGTTTGCGGAAAAGCCCGCGCCACCATGCCCGTATGGATTTGAAAAATCTCATCGGTTTATGACATTATGAATGCAAAGATAACCAATTTCATAGAAAACCTTTGCGGAACGCGCCGAATTTTTTAACTTTGTGATCGTTTAGAATCAACGCAAAAAACAGCTGAAAAGTATGGTAAAACCTACATTACTCGTCCTCGCCGCAGGTATGGGCTCCCGTTACGGTTCGCTCAAGCAGATGGACGGAGTCGGCCCCAACAACGAGGCCATCATAGATTATTCGGTCTACGACGCCATCCGCGCCGGTTTCGGCAAGGTCGTTTTCGTCATCCGCCACTCTTTCGAAAAGGAGTTCCGCGAAGTCTTCTCCGCGGAGCGTTTCGGCGGCCGCATCGCCGTGGAGTTCGTGTTCCAGGAGTTGGACTACCTGCCCCAGGGGGCTGCTGTTCCCGAAGGGCGCGTCAAGCCGTGGGGCACCAACCACGCCGTGATGATGGCGGCCGACGCCATCCGCGAACCCTTCGCCGTGATCAATGCCGACGACTTCTACGGTGCCGAAGCCTACAAGACCATCGGGGACTACCTTTCGCAGTTGGGCGAGAGCCGGAACCGCTACTGCATGGTCGCCTACGACCTCGACAAGACCCTTTCGGACAACGGTACCGTTTCGCGCGGCGTCTGCGGTGTGGATGCTGCGGGCAACCTCACCTCGATGGTCGAGCGCACGCAGATCGAACGCATGCCCGACGGCAGGATCGTCTTCCACGACGGCGGCGCCGACGAAGTATTGGCCGGGGACACGCCGGTGTCGATGAACCTCTTTGGCTTCACCCCCGATTTCTTTACCTATTCCAGGGAGTATTTCAAGACGTGGCTCGCCGGGAACAAGGAGAACCTCAAAGCCGAGTTCTACATCCCGACGATGGTCAACAAACTCATCGGCGAAGGCACGGCCTCGTTGCGTGTGCTCCGCTCGGCGGCGCAGTGGCACGGCGTCACCTACAAGGAGGACAAACCCGCGCTGGTGGCCTCGATCGAGAAGATGATCGCCGAGGGCAAATATCCCCGCAACCTCTGGGCATAATCTCCGGCTGCGGCATCGCATATGCAAAAGGGCGGATATTTTCATCCGCCCTTTTGCTTAATGTTTCATCCGCCTTTTGCTTATTGCTTGTGGAGTGTCGTTTGCCGCGCCGGCTTCGGAAAGCCTGATTTGCCTTCGGTCTGGCCGGCCCCCGGCCGCATCCGTTTTTCAGGTTTCTGTCTTATCCGCGTTTCCGGCTCCCGGCGTTGGCTGCATCTCCGGTTTCCGGCCTTGCTTGTTTCTCCGGTTTCCAACCTTGCCTGCTCCTCCGGTTTCCGGTGTTGGCTGCTTCTCCGGTTTTCATCTTGTCCGTCTCTGCGGTTTTCAGCCTACCTGCTCCTCCGGTTCCCGGTGTTGTCCGCTTCTTCGGTTTTCGTTTTGTCCGTCTCTGCCGGTTTTCAGCCTTGCCTACTCCTCCGGTTCCCGGATTTGTCCGGCTCTTCGCCTTGACGCGCTCCTCTGTCAGCTCTTCGTCAGCCCTTTGCCCCCCCCCTTCGTCACACAACCGGCGGCGCGGCGGCTCAGTCCAGAAAACCTTCCTTCACCAACTGCTCCCGGATGCGCGTCCAGTCCGCTACGGGGCGTTTCACACCGTCCACGAACCGGATCGGGCAGCCGAGGCTGCTGTCGTCGATGTAGAGGTCGGCGTGGACTTTCGGCGAGGATGTCCAGCGCTGCTGCGAGGGGTTCTCGTTCACGGTGTAGAGCGGGATTCCCCGCTCGCGGAACCACCGGATCGCGTCGTCGAGCAGCTTGCCGTGGCGCATCGTGTAAAGTATCAGGCGGCAACCGTTGTCCGTAAGTTCTTTCAGTACGGGAACCGCCCCGGCGTCGTCGCCGATTTCGGGATATGCGTGTGTCACGACCGTTCCGTCGAAATCGACGGCGATCAATGCATTGCGTATAGCCATTTATTCCTTGTTCCTAATTCTACGTCCGATTTTGCTGAAGAAAAGTTTCAGGCGCTTGCGGTAGCTGGTCTCCTTGTAATCGTCGTAACCATACCCGTATCCGTACCCGTAACCATATCCGTACCCATAGCCGTAACCGTATCCGTGGCGGCGGGTGCGCGTGCCGTTGAGTACGACGCACATGTTGCGGAATTTCTTCTCGCGGTAAAGCCGTTCGATGTCGGGCAGCTGCCGGCGGTCGAGCACGCCTTCGCGCACGATATAGATACAGAGGTCAGCCAGCCGGTCGGTGATGACCGCGTCGGCGACAGACATGGCCGGGGTGCTGTCGATGAATACATAGTCGTAGCTCTCCCGCAGCTCTGCGATCAGTTTGTCCAGGCGATCCGAAAGCAGCATCTCCGTGGGGTTGGGCGGCTGGATGCCGGCGCAGATCACGTCGAGATTCTTGTGTACGTCCATCGGCGTAATCAGTTCGCCGATGTCGGTGATCGTCCCGGCCAGGTAGCTCGTGATGCCTTTCTTGCTGTTGCTGCGGCCCAGTGTCGTGGAGAGCGCGTGGCGGCGCAGGTCGAGGTCGATCAGTACGACCCGCTTCCCGGCCGTGGCGAGCGTCATCGCCAGGTTCATCGCCACGAACGTCTTGCCCGCATGGGGGTCGGACGAAGTGAAGAGCACGCACTTGATCTCCTTGCCCGACGATACGTTCATGAAGGTCATGTTCGAACGCAGGATGCGGAAAGCCTCGGACAATGCGTCGCGGCCGGTTTCCCGGACGACGATGCCGCCCTTGTTCTCGCCTTCGAGGAAGGGAATGTCACCCAGGAACGGGGCGCTGATGTTCTCTTCGATGTCCTTGCGGCCGCGGATGGTCGTGTCGAGCATGCCGATCAGGTAGATGATGCCGAAGGGGATCGCAAGGCCGGCCAGCAGGCTGATGCCCAGGATGATCATCGAACGGGGCGACACGGGCCTGGGGCTGCCGTATGCCTGGTCGATCGTACGCGAATTGCTTTCGGCGACGGCATAGTTGAGCTGCGTCTCCTCCTGTTTGTTGAGCAGGTAGAGGAACAGCTCCTCCTTGATCTTCTGCTGGCGCATGATGTCTAACAGGACTTTCTCCTGCGACGGCATGGTGGATATGCGGTGATTGGCCAGCGCCTCCTCCTTGCGCATGTTCGAAAGCTGTATTTCGAGCGTCGAGACGTGCGAGTTGAGCGAAGCGATGATCGAGCGGCGCACGGCAGCCAGCACGTTGTCCATGTCCTGGATCACGGGGTTGCGTTCCGAACTGTTTTCGAGCAGTTTCTGGCGGCGCAGGATGGCGTCGTTATATTCGGTGATCTGGGCGACGATCCCGTTGTTGGTCAGCGAGGCGACCATCGGGATCAGTTCCCCCGCATGCGTCGGGTTGTTGAGGTAGTCGCGGATGTAGTTGGCGACGCTGATCTGGTTTTCGATCGAAAGCCCTTCGACCTTGAATTTGCTGCTCTCGGTGATGGATCGGGTAGCCTCCGAGGTGATGTCGATCATCTGGTTGCTCTTCTTGATCCCCTCGATTTCGCTGTCCACGACGCCCAGTTCCCGTCCGATGGCCAGCATACGCTCCTTGATGAAGGCGTTGGTCACGACCGATACCTGCCGCTTGTCGGCGATGGCGTCCTCTTCGTACACGGCGATCAGCGTGTTGATCACGTCCTCGGCACGCTTGGGTACGGAACTGTTCATCGAGATGGTGACGATCGACGCCTGCTTGTTGGCCACGTCGCTCTTCACGGTGGCGCGGTAGGCGTTCGTCGTGACCATCGGCGAACTCTTGGTGACGGTGATGGGCCTGTCCACATAGGTCGAGTCCATGAACGGCGTCTTGTGTACGACCATCTGCCCCAGCGGTGTAGGGATCGTATCGCCGTACTGGCCGCGGATGACCCTGCGCTTCTCCTGCTTGGTGAGGTACTTGTCGTCGAAGTCCGCCAGTTTGATCCGGCCGTCCTCGAGCTCGGTCACCTCGAGCGAAAGGCGCTGGTTGTCGTCGTCGATGAAATCGACTTCGATGGGCGAGCGTCCGTAGAGGTCGAGCGTCCGCAGCCCGTCCCGTACGGAGTAGTTGACCGTCAGGTGGAGGCGCTTTACCACCTCGGACATCAGCCTGTGCGACTGGAGGATGTAAACCTCGTTGTCGACGTTGCGGCGGTTCTGGAAACCTACCAGGTCGCTGAATGCGCCCAGTTCCATGTCGCCGCCCTTGCGGCTGTCCTTTACGAGGATGGTGGCCGTGCGGCTGTATATCTTCGGGGTGCTGGCCAGGTAGTAGTAGGCCATGCCGAGGCAGATGAGCACCGACAAGGCGAACCAGTACCAGTTGGCCAGAACCATCTGTAACAGGTCGTGCAGCGTGAGGCCGCTGCCGTTTTCGTTCTCGTCGTTCTGCAGGTGTTGCTGCTGGTTGTTGTATTCGGTCATGGCCCGGCTTATTTGGTTAAGGTTATGATAAGCGTCGCCACGGAGATGGCCGTACCTACGAGCGAGAGGTAGAAGTTGCGGTTCTGGCTGATTTCACCGGCCTGTGCCTTATATTTATTGGGCTTGACGTAGATCACGTCGTTCTGCTGGATGTAGAACGCCGGCGAGTTGAAGAGGTCTTTCGACGTGAGGTCGAGGTATTCGATCGTGCGCACGCCGTTCACTTCGCGGGCCACGGCCACGTCCGTACGGATACCGTAGATCGTCAGGTCGCCGGCCATGGCCAGGGCGTCGAAGATCGAGATCTTGTCGCGCGTGACGTCGTAATGCCCCGGGCGGGCGACTTCGCCGATGACCGAAATCTTCATGTCGGCGAACTGCACGTTGACCGACGGGTCGTTGATATACCCGCCCTCGACGATCTTGTCGGCGATGGCCTGTGCCAGTTCGCTGCGGGTCTTTCCCTTGCAGTCGATCTTCCCGATCACGGGCATGTCGAGCATGCCGTTCTCGTCCACCGTGCGGATTTGCAGCGACTGGTTGGTCGCCGAACTGTACGAGGCGACTCCCGTCACGGAACTCAGCGAGGTCGATGAGTTGAACGGCACTGCCAGTTCGGGGTCTTTGCTGTTGACCACGACCGTCAGCCGGTCGAGGGGTTTGATCCGGATCTGGCCGCTTTCGGCGATTTGTTCAGGCGTAAAGGGGTTCGCGTCCTGCAGGTACCAGGCACGTTTCTGCGAGGCACATGACGAGACCAGCAGGGCCAGGATGACCGGGACTAAGAGGCGGTAATGCTTCATTTTTACTAAGGCGTTTTATATCGTGCGCAAAGGTAGTAATTTTTGTGAAATAAACCTACATGTGCCCCTTGCTATTTTGTCCCTATTGCACCGGATTCGGTCGCCGCCCGGATTTTTTCCGGAAAAAAGCGTACATTTGACATCCCGGAATCCGGATTCCGCATTAAAATATGGAAATTATGTTGCATCCCGAGTGGAGTTACCAGGCTGTAATCTATGAAATGAACGTGCGCCAGCTGACGCGCGAAGGCACCCTCAGGGCCGCCGCCGCGAAGCTCGGTTTTCTGCGCGACATGGGCATCGACGCCGTGTGGCTGATGCCCGTCTATCCGATCGGCGCCGAGGGGCGCAAGGGCTCGCTGGGCTCTTACTATTCGATCCGCGACTATTGCGCCGTCGACCCCGGGCTGGGGACGATGGGGGATTTCGATGCGTTTGTCGCCGAGGCGCACCGCCTGGGCATGAAGGTGCTGCTGGACTGGGTCGCCAACCATACGGCGCGCGACGCCCGCTGGGTCGGCGAGAAGCCTGCCGACTGGTATGAGCGCGATGCCGCGGGGGCGCCCGCCGTGCCCTGGGACTGGACGGACACCGCCAAACTCAACTATGCGAACCGCGACGTGTGGCGGGCCGAGGCCGACGCCATGGAGTTCTGGGTGCGCCGGCACGCCGTCGACGGTTTCCGCTGCGACATGGCGATGCTCGTGCCCGTGGAGTTCTGGAATGAAACTGCCCGTCGCCTGCGGAAGGTGAACCCCGACCTGTTCCTGCTGGCCGAGGCCGAGGAGCCTTACCTCTTCGAAGCGGGTGCCTTCGACGCCTGCTATGCCTGGGAGATGCACCACCTGATGAACGACGTGGCGCAGCAGAAGGTACGCGTGACCGCCCTGCGCGACTACATTTATGCCGACCGTAACCGTTACCCGCAGTCCGCCATGCGCCTGGTGTTCACCTCCAACCACGACGAGAATTCGTGGAACGGCTCGGAGTTCACGCGCATGGGCGACGCCCGCGAGATCATGGCCGCCTTCACGTTCGTCGTGCCGCGCGGCCTGCCGCTGGTCTATACCGGGCAGGAGATCGGCTATGACCATTCGTTCGCCTTCTTCGACCGCGACCCGATCCCCTCCTATGCGGCCAATTCGTTCACGGATTTCTACCGCCGCCTGGCCGGGCTCCGGCATGCCAACCCTGCGCTCGCCGCCGGGGAGGCGGGCGGCGAGATGGTCGAGATCCGCAACAACGCCGAGGATTGCCTGATGACCTTCGTGCGCGAAGTGAAGGGCAACCGCGTCGTCGCCGTGATGAACCTCTCGCCCTACGCCATCCATGCCGATTATTACACGGGCATCTATGCCGGCATGTACACCGATGCCATGACGGGCGTTGCCTGCGAACTGCGCGGGCATGTCGAGGAGGATATGGCGCCGTGGAGCTACCGCATCCTGACGCGCTGACCCCTGCGGCCGCGGAGTGCAGCGGCCGCATCCCCGCCCGATGCCCGGCCGCATCCCCGCCCGATGCCCGGCCGTGTCCCCGCCCGATGCCCGGCTGCGGCCTGTAAACCCGGCCCGGGACGCCCGCTCGGGGCCGGCGTACCGTTTTTATCCGCCGCGGAACACGAATCCCTGCGCGGTCGCGTTCCTTTTATGGAATTTTTCCTATTTTTGCCCATGATTATGAAACGCTTCCTTCTCCTCTGTCTGCTGTTCGTCCCGTGCCTCGCGGCACAGGCCGAAACCTACCGCGTCGAAGACATCCCCAATGTCCAGCGCGCCGACCGCACGCGTTACGTCTCGAACCCCGACGGGATACTCTCGGACGAGGCCGTGGCGCATATCGACCGTTTGTGCGCGGCGCTGCGCGAGCGGGCCGTCGCCCAGGTCGCCGTGGTCGCCGTGGACGACATCGCGGGCGGCGACGTCTTCGAATTCGCCATCGACCTCTTCTCCGCGTGGGGCGTGGGGCAGGCTCGCAACGACAACGGGCTGGGCATCCTGCTGGTCAAAGACCGCCGCGAGATCCGTTTCGTCACGGGCGGCGGGCTGGAGGGCGTGCTGCCCGATGCGATCTGCAAGCGCATCCAGCTCAAATACATGCTCCCGGCATTCCGCCAGGGCGATTACAGCCTCGGCATGGTGCAGGGGGTCGAAGCCGTGTCGCAGCTGCTCGAGGGGAGCGAACTGGATCTGGGCGGTGCCGATACGGGCGGCGACGAGCTGCCCGCATGGGCGGTTTTCCTGATCGTCACCGGGTTCGTCGTAGTGCCGATGGGCGTGATCCTGCTGGGTTACTACGCCCGCAAGCGTTGCCCGAAATGCCATAAACTGACACTCCGGCAGCAGTCGAGCGACATCCTGAAGGTGACGCCCAACTACCGGCTGGTCGAATATACCTACGTCTGCTCGAATTGCGGCGCCGTGGTCAAACGGCAGGCCAAAAACCTGCGCGACGACAATTTCGGCGGCGGCGCGGGCGGCGGCACGATCATCGGGGGGCGTGGTTTCGGCGGCTTCGGCGGAGGGGGCTTCGGGTCCTCCGCTGGCCGGCGCAATGGCCCCCAGAAGGGAGAGAGCCTGCGGGCCAGCCTCACCATCACCTTTGAGGAGGCCGCCTTCGGCTGCGAGAAGGAGATCAACCTGAACCGCACCGAGGAGTGTGA
>OGPD01001621.1_pt1 | contig 16888 bp, 16 predicted proteins | sample 1552861 | NCBI WGS metagenome assembly OGPD01 (sample SAMEA2580280, study PRJEB22360) | human gut metagenome | biome: human gut; feature: human-associated habitat; material: faeces | place: Denmark | collected 2008/2010
GCTTCCCGCACCACCGTCATGGCAAGCACCGGGGTCATAACACGCCCCACCGCCAGCGGTTGACCGTACAGGCACGAAAAAAGCCGGGACGCATTGATGCCGACCATCCAGTCGGCACGTTCCCGGCAGAGTGCTGCATTGTACAGCGCATCGTATTCAGTTGACGGTTTGAGGTGGGCAAAGCTCTCCCGGATAGCGTTTTCCTCCATGCTGGACAGCCACAGACGAGAAAAAGGCTTTTTACACCCGGCCTGCTGATAAACAAGCCGGAAAATCAGTTCTCCCTCCCGACCGGAATCGCAACTGTTCACAATGCTATCCACATCCGGGCGGTGCATGAGCTTTTGCAGGACACCAAACTGCTTTTTGGTGCTGGCAGACACCAGATACTGCCACTTTTCCGGCAGGATGGGCAAGTCTGCAATGCTCCACTTGATGAACTTTTCATCGTAGACATTGGGCGGTGCCAGCTCCACCAAATGCCCGATGCACCAGCTCACCAGATAGCCGTTGCCCTCCAGATAACCGTCCTGTCGGTTGGTTGCACCAAGGACTTTGGCATAGGACATGGCCACCGAGGGCTTTTCCGCCACGACTAATTTTGCGATAAGAATCCCTCCAATCTGTTTCTGATTGCAATATGTACGGCGGCAAACGCCGCCTTAAAATCAGATAGGTTCGGTGTCCTGCTCGTCCGGGGTTTCCTCCTCGTCCGGCACATCGGTCGGAATCTCAAAATCGCCCTTGTCCTCGGTGTAATCTGCATCGGGGTCAAGGGCTTCTTTTTCTGCCTGCTTTTTCTGCTTCTGCTTCATAAAGGTGTAAATGCCGCCGCCAGCAACCAAACCGACCAGTGCCAGTACGCCTAAGAATGTGGCAGCATACTTCGTAACTTTGTTGCTACCAGTCTGTTCAGAACCGGATACCTCCGCTTCTTCCGCAGCCTTTTTCGCATCCTCTTCGGCCTGTTTGCGCTCCTGCTCTGCCTGCGCCGCCGCTTCTTTTTCGGCGGTGTAGGCATCGGCAGCATCCTCTTCCATCAGAGCCAAAAGGTCTGCTTCGTCCACCAGATTCATAAAGTGGACGGTCTGCTGCCCCTTAGCATTGCGGTCAATCACCAGATAGAAAGTCGCACCCGACTTCGACACCAGCGTAATGAACTGCTGTCCGCTGCCATCCGAGTAACTTGTGTGGTAATCGTCCACCAGCGTCAGATTGCCCTCCGGGGTCAGAGCACCGGTTTCCTCATCGGTCACGGTGACCACATCTTCTTCATCGGTGGTAGAAGTCAGGACAGGCTGTTCCACTTCCTCCACAGGCTCACCGCCATAGGCAAAAGCGGGAGCCGCCATGCCAGCGCACAGTGCCACCGACAACATCAGGGCACAGAACTTATTCATCATCTTCATTGGAATCGTCCTCCTTATTAAAGGTAGCACCGACCGCGGACAGCGCAGCCGGGGTCGGGGTGGAAGTTGCAGACTGGCGCAGCAGGGCGGCAAGCTGTTCCGGCGTGACCTTGGCGGTGCGCACCATCTCGTTGACCTCGGCAGCTTCTGCTTCCTGAATCCTCCGTTCAAGGCTTTCAATGCGAGTGTTGATCTTAATGCGACGCTCCCTTTCCTTTTCCAGAGAAGCGCGCAGCTTATCGAGTTTTTCGCTCATTTCTTCCTCCAATCATTTTGAGAGCCGCCCAAAACCGGACAAATATTTCTGCCAGTAGGACGAATGAATATTGGCATACTTTATGGGGTCGCCGGCGGACACCATCATGCCGTTTCCAAGGTAGTAGAGTAGGAAAGTGCCGCCTTATCGTATTTCTACGACAGGTTTGCACAGACCTCTCCCAGAACCGTGCTTGCGCCTCTCAACGCACACGGCTCCCCATTTTTTGCTCCATTTCAAAAGTCATTCCGTTTTAGTTCCATGATGAATTCTCATGTGGCATTTGTGGCACACAACGATTGTCTTGCGCCTCTTTGCCAGCATGACTTTCTCCCAATCAGCTTTACCTTTCAGGTTTTTGACCTTGTTTACATGGTGGATTTCATAGCTATCGCTGTCTGTACAGCCGCAGACTTCACAGACTTTGGCCTTCAGACGTTCCTCGAAGGATGTTGTGTTGTGCGAATAGCGATACGCCAAATCGGGCACTTTTTCCGTCAAATCTTTGCCTTTGCAATCGCTGTACTTAGCGAACATCATACGGCGTTTTCCCTTTTTGGTTTCATACGGAACACCCCATGCGCCAGTCCCATCTCTGTATTCATAACGAACCTTAGAAATTCGGGAGCGATGCTTGTTTGCGAGTGTTTTCAGACAGCTGTATTCCATCAGATAGCCAAAGTAAACGAGCTTGTTGAAGTTGCTTGCAATGGCATAATAGTTACAGAGCCCTCGGAGTTCCGCATTATAAATCATTACGATTTCCAAATCCGTGCGGTTCAGCAGAATGGGGCGATGAATAGGAATCAACCTCTTTCCATCCCTTTTAGCGATGCTATGGGACAGTAAATAGGTCTCCACCTTATCTTTCAGTGGAATATTGAGTTCCACTTTGTTGTTCATAGTGCGCATTTTTCGTTTTCCAGAGCGTTTGACACTGGCATCCCTGCGCACCCGAACATCAAAACCAAGGAATCGGGCAGGAGTATTGCTGTGCGTAATGAGGGTCTTTTCTTGACTCAACTCCATTTTCAGAGTGTCCCGGACAAAATCCGTGAGTTTTGCCTTAATCGCTTCGCATTCCTCTCTTGTCCCATTGACTGCAATCAGAAAGTCATCTGCATAGCGAACATATTTCAATCGCTTATCGGTACACGCTTTTGCAGGTGTCCGAAATAACTGCTTTGTCAGTTGCTTGTGCTGAGCAATCAGCTGCTCCCGCATTGTTCCTTCAGCTTTCTTGATTTTCTCATGCAGTGCATCTCGTTTGTGTCTTATCGCGTTGTATTCTTCCGTAAAGTTTCTCGGATTGTATCCGTGGTCAAATTCCTTCTTCAGCTGCGTGATATACCTGTCCAGTTCGTTCAGGTAGACATTCGCAAGAATCGGGGAAATGATTCCACCCTGCGGGCATCCGCTATAGGTTTCATGGAAATCCCAGTCTTCCATATAGCCGGATTTCAGAAACATACGAATCAGATTCAGAAAACGAGCGTCCTTGATTTTTCGGTTCAGCACACCAATCAGCGTGGAATGGTCGATGTTATCAAAACATCCTTTGATGTCGCCCTCAATGAACCACTTCGCTCCGGTAAACTCATGCTTAATCATGGCAAGTGCCGTGTGGCAGCTTCTGCCCGGTCGAAAGCCGTGGGAATAGATAGAGAAAATTGGCTCATAGATGGCTTCCAGAATCATACGGATAGCTTCTTGCACCAGCTTGTCAGCGAATACAGGAAGTCCCAGCGGGCGCAGCTTGCCGTTCTTCTTTTGAATATAGGTTCTGCGTACCGGCTTGGGTTCATATGACCCTGTTCTCAATGCTTCAATGATGGCTGTCACATACTGCTCGCTAAATCCATCAGCCGTATCATCATTCACCCCCTTCGTTCCTGCACCCTTATTGGAGTAAAGATGCTGGTAGGCGATGAAGTAAATATCCGGCCTCAAAAGATAGCGGTACAGTCGTGTGAAAATTTCATCGTGGTTCTTTTGGGAATTCTCTTGTAATTTTGTTAAAATCTCCATTGTTGATTTCATTGAGGCTTTCCTCTCTAATCAATTTCTGATTTTAATGCGCAAAAAACTGCTTCTCTTCGCCATGTGAGCGGCTTTCCCGCATCCGATTTTACGGCTTTTCCTGTCAATTCAGGATTCTCGGACTACTACAGAAGCTCCGTTGTCATGCCGGATTTTCAGTGTCATCTTTCTAGCATAGCTTTGAAATTTATCACATTGCTGCATTACACATAGCTTTTTCAAGCGTTCCGGTTTAGACAATCTCCAGTTGACGATAGTAGTAGGTCAATGTGAATTATCGGATATGCTTTTGTTCCGTTACTATCGGTTCTCCGACGTGCCGCACAGGGGATTAGCAACCCATAGGAAGGAATTTATTTCCTACGGTCCCTGTACCAAAGGTTTCAGACAATTTTCCTTTGCCCACACGTAACAAGGGCTTGGAACTCACCTTAAACAATTCAGTTTTATCCTTATATTCACTTATCCTTGCAGTTCAGTCGTGCCCGATTGTCTTTAGGCAACTTACCGCTTTCCTGCCGTGCTCTTTTCCCGTACATCTTTCGACTTTCGGTAAAGCAGGTGGATTCCCGCGTTGCTTTGCGGGGTAGTACCTTAGTCACAGCCTCCTTTCTCTACTTCTACTATCGTCCTTACTGGACGCACGATGCCCACATGACTTTTCCCCGGCGTATCATACGTTCCCTCGAAGAAAACAAGGTCTCCGGGCTTTGCTTCGGCTTCAGAAATATGCTGGCTCTTGTTCCACAGACCGTTGGCGGTGGTGCGCCCCACATTGTAGCCGTTCTGGTTGTACACCCAGCAGACGTAGCCGGAGCAGTCAAAGCCTGTTTCCGGGGAGGAACCGCCCCAGACGTAAGGCGTGCCCACATACTTTTGGGCTTCCTTGTAGATGGCGGCAAACTCGCTGTCGGTCAGGGCTTCTGCCGGAACCTGATAGTCGATGCCCGGTGTGCCGGAGCCATCGGAGCCACCGGGCGGCAGACCGCCGTTGAACAGATAAGGCCGACCGCCCAGCGTGTCCTGAAAGATCTCGTACCGTTTCCACTGGTCGTTGTCCAGTTCCTCCCGGATAACTACTTCCAGCCCTTTGTTCACCGATTTGGTGTGGAAGATTTTGTACTCATAGGGCACCTGCGTGGGAACCGGGATTCCTGCCGGACTGATGACCCAAACGGTCTTGTACCGTATCTGCACCTCTACCCATGTGGTCAGCTTGTACTGCTTTTTGAATGTCTCCTTCAGTTTTCCCTGTACCTCGCTGCGGGTGTAGTCATCATACAAGGTGGTCAGGAACGAAGTGAGCTGCCACGGGTCATGCTCGATGGGGTCAAGGTGGTACTGGTACTCGTTGTAGCCGGGGTGGTCGGTGGGAGTGCGCTTGATCTTTTTGTCCAGTTCCTTTTCCAGCTTCTTGTAGTCCTGTTCTGCGCCCCGGATGTCCCGGTCCTCGGCAGAGTACATGGTCTGCCCGGATACCTGTGTACCGCCGGAAAAGAGGATGCCGCAGGAGGAAAAGCCGGACATCACCATGAGGATGAGCAAAAGAAAAACGCCCACGATCACCAGAACGTGTGCGTTGCCCTTGGCGGCATTCATCAGCCCTTTCACAGCGGTGCTGACGGCAGTTTTGCCTTTCTCCACCGCCTGTTCCACGCCGGACCGGGCGGCAGATGCACCGTTGGATGCCGCCTTGCCGCCTGCGGTCTGCGCCGCCGTGCCCGACCGGGCGGCGGCATAATAGCTTTTGTGAATTTCTTGCCGCTGTTTCCAGCGTGAAAGCCAGTTGGAGCCGCCCTCACCGGTGCCGGATGCGCCTGCATCTTGTGCCGCAGTCGGCTCTCGTGCAGAAGATTTTGCGGTTTTGGTGCCCTTCTTGCCCTGCATCTTGGCTTTCTTCTTGAGCTTCCGGGCATAGCGGCTTTTGGAAATATCACGGACATTTCCTGCCGCCTTTTCGCCCTCGCTCAACGCCTGCACACCGACGTTTTCATCCTCGTACTGGTCAACTTCGTGATGCACCGCAGACCGGGCGGCATGGGCGGTGTACATCTCTCGCTTCTGCGCCTTACTCAACCGGCTCAGTTCGTCCGGGGTCAGTTCCGCCTTGCCAAACCGCAGATGCTGTGCCTTTTCCGCAGCTTTATCTGCATCGGTTTTCAGCTTTTTCTTTTTGGGCACCGTCTGCTCTACCTTGGCTTTTTTCGGGGGAGAACGGGTCTTTTTTGCGGACGTTTCCTCTTTGATGTTCAGCTTCGGTTCACTCATTTCTGCGCGCCCTCCGAGACTTCACCCAACTTGGTGGTCATAATGCGGTAGAGTTCCAGATCGGTGGGGAAACGGTCCACAAAGGGCAGAATGACATTGCCGAAAAACAGCAGCCCTTCGCCCTCGCCGGAGTGGGTCACATAGGAAAGCTGATGGGGCGAGATGTTGAGCTGCTTTGCGAGAATCTGTCGGTCTCCGTTGGCCTGATTGAGCATATACACAAAGTCCGAGTTCTCAAAAATATTCGATACTTCGGGACTTGCCAGCAGATCTTTGACGTTCTGCGTTAGGGCTGTCGGGATGCCGCCCCACTTACGGAAACGCTTCCAAATCTCCACAGAATAAGCGGCAGTCTGCTCTTCCTTCAAGAGCAAATGGAACTCGTCTGCATAGTACCGGGTGGATTTTCCGGCACTGCGGTTGGCTGTCACACGCCCCCACACGGCATCCTGCACGATGAGCATACCCAGCTTTTTGAGCTGCTTGCCCAGCTGCTTGATGTCAAAGCAGACGATGCGGTTATTGATATCTACGTTGGTGTGGTGATTGAAAATGTTCAAACTGCCCTTGACGTAGATTTCCAGCGCAGCCGCCACATGGCGGGCTTCCGGTTCGTCTTGCGTCAACAGTGCATTGTAGAGGTCTTCCAGCAGCGGCATATTTTCCGGGATGGGGTTCTCGAAATACTTGCGGTAGACCACATGGACGCAGCGGTCAATGACCGTCTTTTCCACCGGCTGCAAGCCCTCTTTGCCGCCCACCACCAGTTCGCACAGGGACAGCACAAAGTCGGCTTTCAAAGCCAGCGGGTTATCCTCTTCCGAATAGTTGCTGTTGATGTCCATAGGGTTGATATACTGGGTGCTGGCAGGGCTGATATGGATGACCTGCCCATGCAGACGCTCCACCAGCGGAGCGTACTCTGCTTCCGGGTCGCAGATGATGATATCATCGTCCGTCACGAGGAACGCATTGCAGATCTCACGCTTTGCGCTGAAGGATTTACCGGAACCGGGAGTGCCCAGAATCAGACCGTTGGGGTTTTTCAGCTTTTTGCGGTCAACCATAATCAGGTTGTTGGACAGGGCGTTCAAGCCATAATACAGGCTTTCCTTGCCGTTGTCGAACAACTCCTGCGTGGTAAAAGGCACAAAAATTGCCGTGCTGCTGGTGGTCAGACCCCGCTGGATCTCGATCTGGCAGTCTGCCAGCGGCAGCGAGGACATAAGCCCCTGCTCCTGCTGAAAATCAAGGCGGCATAATTCGCAGTTGTGCTTCTGCGCAATGCTGACCGCCTGAAACACGTTAGTTTCCAGTTCCTGCTCAGTCTTGCCGGTGTTCAGGACAAGGAACGTCACCAAAAACATTCTCTCGTTCTGACTCTGCAATTCTTTCAGCAGGGCTTTTGCGTCCCGCCCATAAGTCGCCAAGTCTGACGGCAACACGTCCATATCGTATCCGGCGCGGACGGCTTTCTTCTGTTCCTCGATCTTGCTGCGGTCGAGTTCGGTGATGGTGTGCTTGATGGTTTTGATGGCCTTGTTCTGGTCAACGGACTGGATGTGCATGGTAACGATCTGGCTGGAATCCATGTCCAGAAAATCCTTCAGCAACTGGTCGCTCAGGTCAGAAGCCGTGATATTCAGAAAGCTGACCGCTCCGAAGATGCCGCCCATCTGAAAGGTGCGGCTGTTCTTAAACGCCAGCGCAGTGGGGGCAATGGCATCCTTTACGGACAGACCACTGGGTACAAGGTCTTTCCAGTTGAAGTGGAACTTGTTGGCTCCATCCATGTTCAGCATCCCGTGCATCAGCCGCAGACGCTCCGTACCGTCCAGCGGCTTTGCCAGAACGCCCAACCTGTGAAAGTTGTTCATCAGGTCGTTCTGGATGTGCTCCAACCGAGGTTTGACCTGCGCCATGCTGTCGCCCTCGATGCCGTAGGTCAGAAACTTTGTTTTCGTCAGGCCGTTGTTTCCCTTGGAAAGCTGCTGCCGCAACATCTGGCTGTACTCGGCACGAACATCGTCAAAACCATCCTGCTGATACGGGATACGGATGGACTTTTCAAAGTCTGCACTGTCCGTAGCAGTGTTCACAAAGGACAGTTCAAAGTGGATGGAGCTGTCGAAAAAGTTGAGAAAACTGCACCATTCCTCAAAGATGGCGGTCTTGTCCTCCTGCTGCGCCAACTGATAGTTGATATCCTGATACTGGATGGTGCGGGTGTAGTAGCCGGGACGGACACGGCAGGTGCCGTCCTCAAACATCCGCTGAAACGGGATGCTCTCCTGTGCCGTGCGGGGCACTGTGGACTTGGGCGGCTTTTTGCCGTCCTTATTCTTTTTCAGAAACGGAATCACGGGTGTCATCTCCCTTCATAAGCAGTGCATAGTAGTTGCGGGTCTTGTACGGACGCACCTTCGGGCGAACAAAACGTGCCTGAAGGTAGTACCGCAGAATCTTTTCGGCGGGCTGTCCGTTTTTCTGGTACATCGCCAGAAAGAACATGGGCAGCATGACCGCCATCATGCCGAGGGTAGCGCCGGAATTGCCTGCGGTGTCCCGCAGAACAAAGAACAGCGGCACGCCCACAACTGCCGCTGCACCAAAACAGATAAGCTGCCGGGCGGTCAGATTAAAGGCTACTTTGGACTTCACCTTGCTGAAATCGCGCGGCACGGAAATATACGCTGCCAAAAAAACACCTCCAATCAGTGGGCACCCAGTATGCTCTTGGCCACAGAACTGGTCTTGAACAAACTGAAACAAAGAAGAATCGTATAGCCGACAATGCTCCAAATGGAGTTGATGGCATCCCCGGATATGGCGACGTTCTGAAGCAAAACTGCGTAGATCGCCACGCAGATCAAAATCAGGAAGCCCTGAAATCCCAGCGCAAACAGCGAGCGAAGATAATTCTGTCCCACATGGGATTGCTCATGGTTGCCCCATGTTGCCATCGGGATGGGAGCCAGACTGACGGCCATATAGATTTCAATCATTCTTCCGTAGACGATGACGAAAATCACAATGGACAGGATGCGCATGGTAATGCCAATGAAGAAGGACTGCAAGAACAGCCCGAACAGTGGGCCTACGTCCATCTGCATCATGCTGGATTGCAGCATGGAAAGCCCGATGTCGTTGACCCTTGTGTTGCCGGAAATAATGCCGCTGGAATTTGCCACCACCTGCTGCGTCACATCGAACACCGCCATGATGATGTCGAAGGTGTTGGAGATCATCCAGACCGAAATGGCAGTTTTGAAGATCCATTTCATCAGCAGCGCAGGTTCAAATTGTGCCATGTTATTGTGCTGGGTGATCATCTCGATTAGTTCATAACAGGCAATAAAGGTCAGGATGATGCCTGCAATGGGCAGCACCACATTCCGGGAAAGGGCCTCGATCATAGCGAAAACGCGCGGTTCAAAACTGGATGGTTTGGTGCCGACCTGCTGTGCGATGTTGCCCACTTGGGTGTTGACGTCATCGAACAGGCCGGAAAGATTGGACATGATCGCAGCTGTCAGCAGTGACTTGATCCAATCGGAGATTGCTTTGAGAACGGTTTCCACTCAGCGCCACCACCTTAAAAGAAATGGTTGATGAGGGTCTTGAGCAGGTTGAGAACAAAGATGAGGTTCGTCAAAAAATTCATAGAAACATCTCCTTTTTGATAGAACGTATGGCTTGAAAATTCGCTCCACAAGTACAAAAACCGTTAGCCACGGTGAGTTGGAGCAATATGTATGGGCGGCAGATGCCGCCCGCAGTTTTTAGCCGAACAGACCGCTCAGCAGGGGGATCAGGGTAATGCCGATCAGGGCGACACCACCGCCAGCCATGAGCTGCTTCATACCCTGACTCTTTGCGGAGGGATTATCGCCGCCGTAGCCTTCCATGAGGTTGACAGTACCCCACACGCCCAGACCGGCACCCAGAGCAACGACCAGAGTCTTCAGAACATCCACTGCACTGTTGAAAAATTCCATAATTGCATCTCCTTTGTTTTGAAAAAGTGACCCTGCACACACCTGAAATCCAGTGATGAACTGCCGCAAACTGCGGCAAGCGCTGATTTGCTGGCGCGCCTTTTGGGCCAGGGTAAAAAATAACCGCTCGTCTTTGTCAGGCGGGCGGGAGTGAATCAACATCCACGAGGACGAACTGGTCATCCGAGTGGATTTTTTCTTTATGGCTCAGATATTTTTCAATATCCAGAGCGTTTTTGGGGTTGGCATCCGATGTTAATTTGTAGTTCGGATGCTGGGTCAAATCGTACTTGTCGCTCAAAAATGGGCGGACACCGCGCAGCTGCAGGATGCACTTGCCACCATCCAGAACAGCAAGCTCATCCCGGCTCATCAGCTCGTGGCCGAGTTTCTGGTAGTTGGTGCCATAGCTTGGGCTATTGCCGCGGGTATCGGAATTGTTGTAGCTGTCGATGGTTTCCTTGCCGAGTGCTTCGGCAAGATCTTTAAGGGTAGTAGGCTCGCTGCCACCCAGAAATATCTGGCTGTCCATGTTGCCCACGATGGTATCCGCATTATCCTTGTAGATGGCTTTCAACTGGCTTCTGGTTTGCAGCACAAGGCAGGCCGAAATCTCGCGGCTGCGGATGGTTGCCACTAGTTTTTCCAGCTGCGGAATCTGGCCAATGTTGGCACACTCGTCGATCAGGCAGCGCACATGGACAGGCAGCTTTCCGCCGTACACATCATCTGCCTTGTCACAGAGCAAATTGAAAAGCTGGGAGTAGATCATGCTGATAAGGAAATTGAACGTGCTGTCTGTATCCGACATGATAAGGAATAAGGCTGTTTTTCGGTCGCCCAGCTTATCCAGCTCCAGCTCATCGTACATGGTCGCATCCCGGATTTCTTGGATGTCAAAGGGCGAAAGGCGGGCACCGCAGGAAATCAGGATGGATTTTGCGGTCTTGCCGGCAGCCAATTTATAGAGCTTGTACTGCCGCCCTGCAAAACTGTTTGGCTTCTTTTTTGCCAAATCTTCAAAGAGCAAATCAACCGGATTCTGATAATCCTCGTCCTCCTCGGACACCTGCATGGTGTTGAGCATTTCCAGCAGCGTAGCAAAATTCTGTTCCTCAGCCGGGGCTTCGTAGTGCAGATAGGCAATCAGCGAGGTCAGCAAAAGCCGTTCCGCCTTGTCCCAGAACGGATCGCCGCCCTGACCTTCACCTTTGGTGTTGGTCATAAGGGTCGTGACCAGCTTCAAAATATCTTTTTCCTCGTGGATATATGCGAACGGATTGTAGCGCATGGACTTGTGAAAATTTATGGTGTTCATCGTCCTGATTTTATATCCGTTCTTCAGCAAGGCAAGGCCGCATTCTTGAATGAGACCGCCTTTGGGGTCAGTTACCACGAATGAAACCGGATGGCTTTTTGACGTGCATTGAAGCAAATTCGGCTTAATAAAATACCTTGTTTTGCCGCTGCCGGAACCGCCCACCACCAGCACGTTTTTATTCCGGGCATTTTTCGGGTCAGGTGGACGGTTTGACATCATCAACCGTTCCGTTTTGGTCAGGATGATGTTATCCTCAAACTTCGGAGCCATGAACGGCGCAATATCTGCCGGAGTACCCCACCGGGCAGAGCCGTACTCCATACCGTGCCGGTACTTTTTAGCGTTTTTGCTTTTTAGATAGACCGCCAGCCGCAGTCCGGCACCGCAGCAGATGCCCACCAGAATATCCAGTGGGTGCAGACTGGGCAGAGGGTTTGCAAATGCAGCCGGGAGCGTATCTATGAGTGACACGATTTTGTCGCCCAACTCCTTACCCTCGGCCAGCCGCCATGACTCGCCCAGATTGGTCGCGGCCAGCCCAATCACCAAATAGGGCAGGTACAGGGCCAGCAGCTTGGTAAACTTTTTCTTGTTCATAAGCCACGTTCCTCCTCTTTGTGCCGTACTTTGTCGGGGAGGTTGGCAATGACCTGTGCCAGATCGTGCAGCTTGGTCAGCACAGAGGGACGCTCGGCCTTGTTCAATACTGCTGCCGAATACTCCTTGAACGCAGCGTTCAGAGCGTCTGCATCCTGTGCCTTGAAGAAAATCAGAAACCGAGGTGGTGTGCAGGACAGGTCTTTTTGGATTGCATAGTCGATGTGATACCGCTTAGCGTAGCGGTCAAAATCCTTGATGCCAGTCTTTTCGATTTCCAGATTGGTCACACCCCGGTTCTGCCGTATGAGCCGCTTCATGGACTGCTTGCCCTGCGATGCACTCTTGTCGTACTGGCGCAGAAAGAACTGCGCCCCTTTCAGCAGAGTGCGGGCAGACAGTTTTACAGTCGAAATGGCAAAATTGACTGTTTTGTGCTCGATTTCTTCCTGCATTTCCATCACCTCCAGTGCAGAAAGTCGTGTTTAGCGGTCAAATCCGGCATCCTTCGGCGGGGTGGTTTTGCTTTCTTCCGGGCAGACTGCTTCATCGGGCACACGAACAACCATCATCCGATGCCCCAGCCGGATAAAATCTTCCGGCTGATGGAAAAGCCGCTCGTACTTCTGCGCCATCTCCGGGGTCAGGGATGCAAAATCCTCCTCGCCCAGCCCCACCACCAGAAAGGTTCCGGCAACGGCATCGTACATCTGCCCGTCCTCGTCCCGCAGGGCACGGTTCAACGGCAGTCCCATCAGCTTACCATCATCGTTGTAGACGATGGCGACCGGGTCACTGAACGGATAGCTGGCACCGATGTTTCCACCGACTGCCTGCTGCAAGGCTTTCAGGTCAGGATCGATCTCGACCTGCTTCGGGTACTGTCCCGGTGCGATCTCCAGCACCGTCAGGGTGTTCTTTTCCTGTTCCATGCTTATCCTCCTCAAATTTGATGGTGATTTCCTGTCCGGCGCGCGCCGCATTCATCAGGGCTGCGATAAAGAACCCACAGAGCGCACCGGCTTCATAGATCAAAAAGTCTTTCACGAACTCCATTACGCAACCTCCGAAAGCGCAACACCAACATGGCGCATCTCAGCATCGTCATAGAAAAACAGATGCTCCCGAATAAAATCTTCCACATCGACCTTTTCATATCGGCTCGGAAGCATAAGACAACGCTCATTTTCCCTGCGGCAAAGAAATGCCGTGCCGGTCAGGATTTTTCTTCCGCTTGCGGCGAGAATCTGCTCTGGCTGGTAGCGAATCTGAAAATCCGTATGCGGAACATCAAAGACTTCGTAAGTCCCCTCAAAGTAAGGAAACTTCTTTTGAAGGGATTCATCAAACGGCACACACTGAACACCTTTTTCGGCACTGATAAGGGCAACTTCCGGCCCAACCTCGAAATGGTGCTTCAGTTCCTTGAGACACTCCTCGATAATCTCATCGTGCGACAAGCCCGGATACATTGCAACAAACCTCGCTTTCTGGGTTTTCCGCTGTTCTCTTTTTTCTCTGGTTGACATAAAAAGGCACCTCACTCCATGCAGATGCAGGGCAGCTTCTGGCCGTCAGCCATCAGGGTAACGCTGTGGCGCATCAGGTACTTCTGAAAGAGGTAGACCTGATCGATCGTCAGCGAGATGAACTCGCCATCCATATTGGTGCGCACCAAAATGACCGGGCCGGTCAGATAGTGCTTGCCTGCCAGCTTCAGCACCTGTGCCGGGTTGTAGCTGAGCAGCAGTGAGCTGTCGGGGATGTTCAGATATGCATCATCCTCGTCAAAGCAGGGCAGAATGTCGGGAGCCTCGTCCAGCGTGATGACTGTCAGTTCCATATCCGGGGCGATGGCAGCAAAATAGATCTCGCCGCTGCCCCTGCTCTCCGACAGTGCCGCACAGATGTGCATATCAATGGTGACTTCCTGGGAACGAATAATGGGATTAGAATCATTTTTCATAGGCGTTTTCTCCTTTTTTCTAAAGAAAAAGACCCAACCGGGTCTTTCCAATTCATATCCTGTCAGCGTTCTTCACTGTGCTGACGCTTTTTCTGCCACTGCTCCAGCAGCTTGATGATGGTATCTTCCATCTGTTTGGGCGTATAGCTGCGGGGAAAGTATTTTCTCAGGGTGTCATTTTTTATGGTCACTGTATCAAGCTCGCTCTTTTTCTCCTCGCCCATAATGGCAACGACCGTCTCCGTTGTAAAAGTTCCATCCTGAGCCAGCTTCTTGATACGCTTTGCTTGTGAGACAGAAGGAAAGTTCTGGGTATCATCCATTGCCCGGATCACTTCCTGCTGTTGTTCAGGAGAAAGATAGGAAAGCTCCACAGCAGGATTGAAGGACACGGTTTTGTTATCCACCATGTCCAGCAGTTCTGGAATAAGGTTGGTCAGACGGATGAAACGTCGAACAGTCTCACGACTTTGATTATTCTCTGCGCCCAGCTTTTCATTGCTCCGCAACTTCGACACAACTTGTGTCGAAGTTAAATCTGACCTTGTACCTTGATTTTTTATTGCGTCCAGCTTCATTTTGTAGGCAAATGCGCGTTCACTGGGCAGAATATGCTCACGCTGCAAATTGCTATCTACCATGAGGATTATGGCAGCATCATCGTCCATCTGGCGCACAATGACCGGCAGGGTTTCCAGTCCGGCCAGCTCCGCAGCGTGTTGACGGCGGTGCCCGGAGATAATTTCATAGCCGCCCTTCGGTCTGGGGCGGGCAATCAACGGCGAAAGCACACCGTACTGCTTGACACTTTCCACGGTATCGCTCATAGAATCATCGTCCAGAACCTTGAAGGGATGGTTCTTGAATGGAAACAGCTCTCCAATCGGAATCTGCCGCACCTGCTCGCGCTGTTCTTCCTGCCGGGATTCTTCGGTGGAAAAAATATCATCGTAGCTGCTCAGACTGGCGTTTACGCTGCTTTTCGGCATCGGCCAGCACCTCCTTCGTCAGAGATTTATAGGCTTCTGCCACTTTGCCTTTCGGGTCATGGACAAAGATGCTCTTACCCGCCGCGCTGATTTCCGCTGCACGGACGGAGTGGGGAATCGTCTGACCGAACACTTTGATGTGCTTTCCGTATGCCTGCCGGATCAGCGTGTCGATTTGTCGGCCATAGTTGGTGCGGTTATCTGTCATCGTCAGCAGGATACCTTCGATTTTCAGCTTTGGGTTGATCTGCCGATGCACCTTGTTGATGGTCTGCAAAAGCTGTTCCAGACCTTTCGCGGAAAGGTACTGTGCCTGTACGGGTATCAGAGCAGTGTCTGTCGCCGCCAGCGCGTTGATGGTCAGCATCCCAAGGGAAGGAGTACAGTCCAGCAGAATATAGTCATATTCCTGCCTTGCGCTGTCCAAGACCTGTTTCAACATCTTTTCGCGGCTCATGGTATTGACAAGGGCAACTTCCATCCCTGCCAACTCTATGTTGGCTGGGATGAGGTCTACTCCCTCTGCATGGTGCAGCACACCTTCACCGGGTGGAATGCACTGATCGTTCATAGCTTTTGCCATCAGGGTGGAAAGGGTAGTGGGCAGTTCATCGGGCTGCTGCCAGCCCATGCTGATGGTCAAGCTGCCCTGCGGGTCAGCGTCCACCAACAGGACTTTTTTGCCCTCCATCGCCAGCCCGATGCCCAGATTTTCACAGGTGGTGGTCTTGCCGGTGCCGCCTTTCTGGTTGACGATGGCAATCGTGGTTGCTTTCTTTGAAATTTTCATCACCTCCGATTCGCTAAGTCGTGGTTGGTTTGGTTTTGATAGGAAAGCTGCATGGTGGTGGGTGCGTTGTACAGAGAAGCGAGCAGGTATTGTTTCATGTTTCGGATTGGGCTGCTGTTCTCTGCAAGGCACTTCAACACAAATTTGATGTGGTCGGCGTTCAGCTTCATAAACCGGCTACGCACTACCTCGGCAGGGCGGTCATCCCCGGCAATCCGCAGCATCTTTCGCTTGGTCGCACAGGTATCCACCAGCAAATCAACAATCTGGTAGATAATATCCTCATCATCTGGGCAAAGCCGGAGAAGAAGCTCGACCTCCAAGGACTGAGAAAAATATTTTTCAAGTTGTTCGCGCTGGCTCATCCCGTCGGTTTCTTCCGAATTGAAGGGATAAGTCTCATTCATCTCAGTATTATTCTTATCAGTCTTATTACATCGTGGTTTTGCAGGGTCTTGACTTGCGCTTTTGAAGCCTCCAGATTCGTGATTTTCACGATTCTGGAATCGTGTTTTTGAAGAATCTGCCGAAAAGTTTTTCACATACACCAAACTTGGCCTTCCTAAACCTCTGCGTTTTCGTTCAATCAAACCAAATTCTTCAAGCTCCCGCAGCAACTTCGTCGCTTTGTTGTCTGCGCAACACAATGACCTCTTGACATCCTCGATCGTGAAGATGATGAACACCCGGTTCTGCTCGTCCAGCCAGCCGTTTTTCACGGACAGGCTCATGCGGTCAAGCAGGATGCCGTACAGCGTTTTGGCATCGGTTGACAGATCTTGAAACCGCTGCTCCTGAAAAAGAGCCTTTGGAATGCGGAAGAACGAAAAGAGTTCTCCGGCCTGTCCGTAAAAGTAGTCAAGGGTCATACAATTCTGTCAAGGATGAAAAAACAACGATGATTCATTGACATGGTTGACAAATCCTCCTTATAGATAATTCGTGCAAACAAAAAGCGCAACTTCGATTGATGAAAATCGAAATTGCGCGATGTAACTTAGCTGGGGGAGAAAAGTCATTTGTCGGGGTCGTTTGACCACAATTTGACCACAAAAGGAATGAAACGTCTTGACATCCAATGAAACAGAATGATATAATACATTTGAAATTTAACGATACTGAGTCTAGGCAGTATCGGATTGTACATTGTGTTTTCGAGAGAAGCACAATGGGGTTCAAGAGGCCGTGAGTTCGATTCTCGCCACTCGGACCAAAAATCCAACGATTTCATGTTAGAAATCGTTGGATTTTTTT
>OGPD01001632.1_pt1 | contig 16752 bp, 17 predicted proteins | sample 1552861 | NCBI WGS metagenome assembly OGPD01 (sample SAMEA2580280, study PRJEB22360) | human gut metagenome | biome: human gut; feature: human-associated habitat; material: faeces | place: Denmark | collected 2008/2010
GGCCGTAGTAGAAGCCCGTCGAATAATGGCGGTGGCTCACATGCTCTACCTCATCGCGCCATACGGGATCGACTTCCCTGCCCGCGGCGACGTCGTCGAGCACATGGCGGTACGCACCTGTGACGATGGCGGCGTAGTAGGCCGACTTCGCGCGCCCCTCGATCTTGATGCAGTCGATGCCCGCGTCCATGATATCGTCTAAATGGTCGATCATGCACATATCGCGCGAGTTCATGATGTAGGTCCCCTTCTCATCCTCGAAGACGGGGAAATATTCGCCCGGACGTTTCTCCTCCATCAGCGCATACTGGTAGCGGCAGGGCTGGGCGCACTGGCCGCGGTTTGAGTCGCGGCCGGTCATATAGTTTGAGAGAAGGCAGCGGCCCGAATAGCTCACGCACATCGCGCCATGACAGAAGGTCTCGACCTCCAGCTCCTCTGGAATTTTCGCGCGCATTTCGCGAATCTCCTGTAAAGACATTTCCCTTGCCAGCACCACTCGTTTCGCGCCCAAATCGTACCACGCGCGGGCGCACTCGTAGTTTGCGATCGACTGCTGGGTCGAGATATGGCGCTCGCACTTGGGCGCATACTTCCCCGCGAGCGTAAACGCGCCGAGGTCGGCCAAAATAAGCGCGTCGACACCTGCGTCGTTCAAACGCTCCAAGTGCTCGGGCAGGCGCGCGACCTCGTCGTTGCGCGGCATCGTATTCACCGTCACGTGGACGCGCACACCGTGGTCGTGCGCGAACTTCACCGCTTTGGGAAGCTCCTCCGGCGTGAAGTTGCCCGCGAACGAGCGCATGCCGAAGCTCGTACCGGCTAAGTACACTGCGTCCGCGCCGTAGAGCACGGCCATCTGCAATTTTTCCATATCGCCCGCCGGGGCGAGGATCTCGGGTTTTCTTCTCATCGTTGTCCTCTTTCAAAGCGGCAGCGTGGCATAAGCCACGCTGCCGCGTCATTTTATGTTAGCCTGCGTACTGGCTGGAGCTGACGAAGCTCGAGTGCTCCGCGTAGGTCTTGAAGAAGTGGTGCACGCCGTCCTTGCCGAGCGCGTAGAAGTAGTAGTTCGTCTGCGCCGGTTCGAGCGCCGCCTGGATGGAGGCGAGACCGGGGTTCGCGATGGGCGTGGGCGGTAAGCCCTCGTACATCGAGAGGTTGTAGGGCGTGTTGTAATTGAGGTCGCTGCTCGTGAGCGTGCCGGTGTAGTTGTCACCAAGGCCGTAGATGAGCGAGGCGTCGATCTGGAGCTTGTGGTACGTCTCGCCCACGTTGTTGAGGCGGTTATAGATGACTGACGCGATGTTCTCGCGATCCGTGCCGTCCGTCTCCTTTTCGATGAGCGAGGCGATGGTCAGGATCTGGTTGAGCGAATAGCCGGAGGCCTCGACCTTCTGCATGAGCTCATCGCTCATCTTTGTATTAAAGTTGTCGAGCAGTCTCGACAGCGCGTGCGTCGGGTCCTCGTCCACGAAGAACTCGTAGGTATCGGGGAAGAGATAGCCCTCAAGGCGCGTCAGGTCGCCCTTTTTATTGTTGTCGATGAACGAATAGTTGAAGTCCGAGTTCATCGCCGCGTCGGTGAGCTTTTCCGCCGTGTTGACGCCGTACTTGTCCATCAGCGCGATGATCTGGCGGACATTATAGCCCTCTGGGATCGAAATTTTAACGGTATTCGCCGTGAGCGACGCGTTCTTGTTGCTCATGCGGTTGATAAGCGCGTCGTAGTCCATGTCGCTGTCGACGGCGTAGGTGCCGATGCCGATGCGGCTTTCCGCGTGGCGGAGCCTGCCGAACGCCTTGAAGAACCACTTGTACTTAATGAGCCCCTCGTCGTGGAGCTTCGTGGCGATGGTGTTCAGGTTGTCGTCGCGCGTGATCTCGATGGTCGTCTCGACCGGTGCCTTGTTGAAAGAGCACATGTCGTTCGCCAGCAGCCAGCCCACACCGGCGAGGATCGCCGACGTGATGAGCACGAACGCGAGCCACAGCGTAAAGCGGCGGCGCTGCCCTTTCTTCTTCAGTTTTTGCCGCTCGGCGCTGCTGCGCGTGGAGCGGTGCTGCGTGCGCTGCTCCGCTTCGCGGACGCTCTCGGCGTCCCAGCGGGCGGTTTGATCGTAGTTGTCCTCGTAGCTCATAGCTCCTCCTTGCTGATTTGAAATTCCCTCACCTTTTTCTATCGGTCAGGCTCACCTTTGCGCGCTCGCGCATAGGATAGGGCATGACAAGTGAGGTGAAACGAAAATGTGCAATAACAACAATAGCTGCGTGTGGCTGATCCTCATCATCATTCTGGTGCTGTTCGGCTGCGGCGGGTGCGGCAATGGCTGCGGCTGCGGCAACAGCAACGATTGCTGCTGCTAAGGCACTCTCCTCCTGTGAAGATGGGGCGCGTGAGCGTCCCCTTTTCACTTGTTTTTGATGTGGTCAAGCCTTCAAAAGTTCCGTCACGCGGCGGTAAATTTCCTCGTGTATGTCTTCGACCGTGCGCATCGCGCCGTCTTTCGAGCAGCCAATGCGCTGCCAGGAGCAGCGCTCGGCGACCTTTTTCGCATTCTCGCGGCACGCGCGCAGGTAAGCTTCGTCCTGCTCGTGGATGTCGGCCTTCGTGTTTGTCGCCTGTTCGCGCTCGCGCATCATCTTTTCGGTCAGCTCGGTCGGCACATCGAGATAAAAGACGAGCGACGGCTCGGGCAGGCCCAGAAGGCCGTATTCAAAGCCGAAAAGCCAGTCGAGATATTTCTCCCGTTCGCCGTCCGGCAGCTTGCCGGCCTGATGCACGGCGTTCGAGGTCGTGTAGCGGTCAGCGATCAGAAGTCCACCCGCCTCGTAATATTTGCCCCAGTCCTGCTTGTAGGACGCGTAGCGGTCGACGGAGTAAAACGTCGACGCCGCGTAGGCGTTCACATCGCTCGGGTGCGTACCGAACGCGCCGCCGAGGTACAGCTCGACGAGCGCGGCGGACTTTTCCCCATAGCGGGGAAAGTTGAGCTTGCGGCAGTCGACACCCTCGCGCTGCAGCCTCTCGAAGAGCAGCTTGCTCTGCGTCGCCTTGCCGGAGCCGTCCGTGCCTTCAAATACGATCAGCTTGCCGCTCATTTGCGCTTCTCCCCCGAAACGTGGACAAGGAAGAGCGGCAGCTTCATCATACGGCCGATACGGGACGGATTTTTGATAAGGCGGTAGAACCACTCCAAATTATGCTTGCAGTAGAACTCCGGCGCGCGCTGCGCGACGCCCGCAAAAATATCCATCGAGCCGCCAAGGCCCATCAGCAGATGACAACCCGTCGCCTCGCCGTATTTCGCCATGAAGAGCTCCTGCTTCGGCGCGCCGAGGCACACGAGCGCCATGTCCGCGCCGCTCGCCTTGATCTCCGCGGCGATGGGGGCATCCTCCTTAAAATAGCCGTCGTGCGTGCCGGCGATGACAAGGCCGGGAAAGCGGTTTTTGAGATTTTCCGCCGCCTGCTCGGCGACGCCCGGCTTTGCGCCGAGCAGGTAAACGCTCTTGCCGAGCTTGGCGCAGCGCTCGATCATGCCCGTGCCGAACTCGATGCCGGGCACGCGGCCTCTGAGCGGCTGGTGCAGAATTTTTGCGCCGTACACGATGCCGATGCCGTCCGGCAGCACGAGGTCCGCACCGTTGACGGCGGCGTTCGCCGCGGCATCCGCGCGGCAGGTCTCCACAATCTCGGGATTGGGCGTCACAACATAGTGCGCACCCTCGGAGCACAGAAGCTCTTCCCCGCGCGCAAGCGCCTCGTCCATCGTCACATTATCAAAGCCAACGCCTAAAATATTGATCCGCATGATAGTCTGTCCGTTTCTTTCACATTTTTATTAAAGCAGTTTATTATATCACTCTTTTTTGCCGCTTTCAACCGCTTTGGCGCTTTTCTCCGGCAGCTGCGAGAGGATGACCGCCGCAAGCATCAGCGCGCAGCCGAAATACTCGCGCAGGCTCATGCGCTCGTGCAGGACGATCGCGCCGCAGACAACGGCAAAAAACGACTCGAGGCTCAGCAGCAGCGACACGACCGTCGGGTCGCCGTCCTTCTGCGCGATGATCTGCAGCGTGTAGCCCACGCCGCTCGACACCACGCCGACATAGAGCAGATAGGGGATGCAGGTCTTCACCGCCTCGAGCGTGGTGTGCTCGCCGAATGCAAGTGCGCCGATGGCTGAGAGCATGATGACCACCACGAACTGCGCGCAGGAAAGCGCAATGCCGTCCACCCGCTGCACATAATAATCCACCGCGAGGATCTGCGCGGTAAAGGCAAAGGCGCAGAGGAAAATATAGAAATCGCCGCTGCTGAACGAGACGGAGCCGCCGTCAAAGCAGAGGAAATAAAGCCCCGCCACAGCAAAGAGCACATAGATCCAGGTGCTCTTCTTCGCCTTTTTGCCCAGCATGATGCTGAACACCGGCACGAGTATGATATAGAGCGTCGTGATAAAGCCCGCCTTGCCCGCGGTCGTCGTTTCAATGCCGAACTGCTGCAAATTGACGCCGAGTGTAAGGAAGAACCCGCAGATCAGGCCGCCGCGCAGCAGCGCGCGCTTTTCCTCCGCGGTATACTTCTCGCGCGGGCGAATGCGCCGCACAACAAACAGCAGCAACAGCAGCGCCAATGCCGCAGGAATGGAACGCAGCGCGTTGAAGCTGAAGCATCCGAGATGCCCCGCGCTGAGACTCTGGGTCACAAAGGAGCTGCCCCAGATCATCGCTGTGATCAGCGGCAGCACCACCTGCCGGACTTTCGGATTTTTCATAGTTGCCTCCCGGATATCACACATGTTACAATGTGACATAGCATATCAAAATGCTGCATTTTTCGCAAGTATTCCGGCGGAAAAATTTGCACCGAACGGAGGCGCCCCATGCAAATCGACGACATTCTTCTGCTCCGCATGAACCGTCAGTATCTTTTTGTCCCCGCAGAGGACGAGCTCACAGTGCTGCGCAGTCTCTGCGGCTTGCAGGCGCAGTTTTACGGCAACTGCCTGCACGCGCTGCGTCTCCGCTGCGGGAAAGCGCCGGATGAGGATATCCTGCGCACCTCCGCCGTCAAAATGTGGACGCTGCGCGGCACACTGCATCTGATCGCACTCGATGACCTGCCGCTCTTCCTCTATGACGGGCGCAGTCATTTTCTGCGTCCGTGCGACACGATGTCGGACGACGACCGTCTCTCCGCCGCGCGCAAGCGTGAGCTGGCCGCGATCATTTTAGACGCCGCCAAAAAAGGCTGCGGCGGCCGCAAGGAGCTGCGCCTTCTCTGCCGCGGGCATGGCATGACCGACGATGAAGAGCAAAGCGCGTTTGATCCCTGGGGCGGGCTGCTCCGCGCGCTGTGTGAAAGCGGCACGCTCGGCCACACCGCGCAGCAGAAAAAGGCCTTTCGCCCCTGCCCGCCGTTTGCGCCGATGGCAAAAGCCGACGCCCTGCGCGCTCTCATGCGGCGCTATCTGACACACTACGGCCCCGTAACAGTACAGGACGCCGCATACTTCTTCGGACTGCCCCAGCGAGAGCTGCTGCCGGTCATCGAATCGCTCTCCCCGCAAGAGTTTATCTGTGAAGGTAAAATATTTTACAGCTTATGCGATATCAATATTATCGGCGACCTGTCACGCTGCCGATTCCTCGCTGGCTTTGACCCGCTGATGCTCGGATATGAGAAGCGGTCAAACCCGTTCCTGCCCGAAGAGGCTCTGCGCGGCGTGTTCACGCTCGCCGGTATCGTTCGGCCCAGTATTCTTCTTGACGGGAAGATCGTCGGCGTTTGGAAACGCCGCGGGAAAGCTGTCGAATTGACATGGTTAATACCTTTACAATCCTTGCAGCGCAAAAGAATCGAAGAGGAAGCTCTTCGGATTTTTGGAGATTCGGTCTCCAAACTGGTTTGGAGGGATTGAGTCGCGCCCGTTGGGCGCGAGGGGGATAGCAGCGCGTGCAGCGCTGCACGGATCAAAGGGGGGATTCTCTTTCGCAAAAGAGAATCCCCCCTTTGAAACCCCAAGAGAAAGGCTTGACATTGCAGGCGAGCAGCTCGAAGAGCTGCAATGCTTGCCGATTGCACTTCCCTGCGCGCGGCATTGCCGCGTTTAGTGTTGCTATACGATTTGCCTCTGCTCCTATCATCCGCTGCCGCTCTGCCCATCTTGTAGAAGTGCGCAGTAATTCCCGTCTACCGCCAGTCTCCACAATGCGGCGAGCGCAGCAATGCCGCTATTTCGCACGCAGTCTGCCGCCGAAGTAACGTCACTCGCGCCTCACGATAGTAAGGCGCGGTTGAAAACGGTAACGACTCGCAGGGATTCATGGCGAAGCCATGTACACCGCACCTACACTGCGCAGCGCGTGCAGCTCTTCGAGCCACAAACTGCCAATGTGCGGGGCCGAGGGGGAAGGCCCCTCGTCCCTTTCTCTTGGGGGGTGTAAGGGGGGATGTTCTCTTTCCGAGGAAAGAGAACATCCCCCTTGTCGCATCCCCACACGGTGTGGGGCAATCACAACTTAGTAATATGTACCCCCGCCGTTTTCAGCATCAACTTTTTGGTGCCAACGGTATCAAACGCCACCTCAAGCAGCGCATCGCCGCCCATAGGGGTGACGGAGATGACCAGTCCGTCACCGAACGTCTTGTGGTGGATCTGGTCGCCGGAGGAAAGCTGAAGCAGCGGCGCAGAGGCGGCGGGCTTCTGCGCCGCGAGTTTTTGCGACGCCTGCGATTTTGGTCTGCGCTGCATGACGCTGTCGTAGCGCGCCGCGCCCTGACCGTAGCTACCGTAGCCGCGCGTAGAATACGAGCTTCCCTCGTCAAAGCTCGTGTCGCCAAAGCCGGACGCGCCCTGCGCCTGACGGCCGACCCAGTCGGCATTCTCCGACGGGACCTCCTCCAAAAAACGCGAGGGTTCACTGACGCTCGTGCGGCCAAACAGCATGCGCTGGCGCGTGCAGGTCATCGTCAGGCGCTCCTTTGCACGCGTCATCGCGACATAGCACAGTCTGCGCTCCTCTTCGACCTCTTCATCGTTGTAGCGCACGCGCTCGCCGGGGAAGATGCCCTCCTCCACGCCGACGACATACACACACGGGAACTCAAGACCCTTTGCGCTGTGCATCGTCATCATCGTCACGCAGTTGTCGCTCGTCGCGCTGTCGAGGTCGGTGTAGAGTGCGATCTCGTTCAAAAAGCCCGAGAGCGTCGCATCCTCCGGATCGTTTTCGAGGAACGAAACGATGTTCGACTTGAGCTCCTGCACGTTTTCAAGCCGCCCACGGCTCTCCACGTCGCCCTTTTCCTGCAGCGTGCGTACATAGCTCGTTTGCTCGCAGACCGCGTCATAGAACTCCGCGAGCTCCATCGTGTCCGCCATCTCGCGCAGCGCGGCGATGAGCTGGGCGAAGCGCTCGAGCTTGCCCGCCGCGCTCTTGAGCACGGCGTACTCCCCTGCGTACTGCAAAACGGCCATCATCGGCACGCCCTGCTCGCTCGCGAGATCCTGCACGCGCTCGATCGTCGTATTGCCGATACCGCGCGGCGGATTGTTGATAATGCGGCGAAGCCTCAAGTCATCGCTCGGGTTGTTGATGACCGCGAGGTACGCGAGCATGTCCTTGACCTCCGCGCGTTCGAAGAACTTTGTCCCGCCGACGACCTGATACGGCACGCCGTTGCGCTTGAACGCGTATTCGAGCGCGTTCGACTGTGCGTTCATGCGGTACAAAATGGCATTTTCCTTCCAGTTCCGCCCGCGGTTGTAGTCCATCATAATGCTGCTGACGACAAAGTTCGCCTCGTCCTGCTCGTTGAAGACGGTCTTGATGAGCACCCTATCGCCCGCACCCGCATCGGTCCAGAGGGTCTTGCCCTTGCGGCCCGTGTTATTCTTAATGACCGCATTCGCCGCGTCGAGGATGTTCTGCGTCGAGCGGTAGTTCTGCTCCAAGCGGATCGTGCGGCAGCCCTTGTACTCCTTTTCAAAATTCAGGATGTTTGTGATATCCGCACCGCGGAACTTGTAGATGCTCTGGTCATCGTCGCCGACGACGCAGATGTTTCCCTTCTCCCCCACGAGCTGCTTCATCAAAAGGTATTGCAGCCGGTTCGTGTCCTGATACTCGTCGATGAGCACATAGCGGAACTTGCGGCGGTAGTAGTCGCGCACCTCGCCCTCCTGCTGCAGCAGCGTGACCGCGTGGAGGATGATGTCGTCAAAGTCGAGCGCGTTCGCCTCGGCCAGGCGGTGCACGTAGCGCGTATAGATCTTGGCGATTGCCTCTTTGCGCCAGTCGCCGCTGTCCTTCCAGCGGCGGGAGTAGTCCTGATGCGACTCCATCGCGTCCTTTGCGTTCGAGATGGCCGAAAGCACCTCGCGCGGCGTGAGCTTCTTCTCGTCGATGTTCAGCTCTTTCAAAATGTCCTTGATGACGCGCTTGGAGTCATCCGTGTCGTAGATCGTAAAGTCGCGCGAAAAGCCGAGGCGGTCGATATCGCGGCGCAGGATGCGCACGCAGGCGGAGTGGAACGTCATCGCCCAAACACTCTCCGCGCCCTGGATACCGAAGGCGGAGAGTCTCTCTCTCAGCTCGTTTGCCGCCTTGTTCGTGAATGTCACCGCCAGCACCGACCACGGCGCGGCGGGTTCAAGCGTGCAGAGGTGCACCATGCGGCTGCGCTCGTCGCTCGTCGGATGCTCGGGATAGCTCTCCAAAAATGCAAGGTCGTCCTCCGTCGCCCACGCCGGCACATCCGCGCTGTCGCTCCCCCGCCCGTAGGTCAAAAGATTTGCGACGCGGTTGATGAGAACCGTCGTCTTGCCGCTGCCCGCGCCCGCGAGCAGCAGCAGCGCGCCCTCGGTCGTCAGCACGCCGCGGCGCTGTTCAGGGTTGAGTTTTGCAAAATCCCGCGCAATGGCCGCTTTTCTCGCAGCGGCATAGCGGGCGATAAAATCGCTCATATTGTTTTCACCTTTCCTGATCTTTCCACATCTTACCCTTTTTTCGTGCTCCGGTCAACTCCGTTCGACAAAAATCGACTTTTTGTTCGATTTTTTGTTGACAAGAACGTTTGTTCGATTTATAATCATACTCGAACAAAGATTCTATTTGTCAGGAGGAATTTTCCATGGCTGCTTCCACATTTATTTTCGTTTTCATCGGCGTCAGCGTCGTCACCACCAAGGTGATGAACACGCTGCTCCTGCTCGACCAGCCCAAGCGCCGCAGAGCGAGATCCGCCCGCTGAGAACATGAACCTTCTCGACAAGCTCACGATCCTTTCCGACGCGGCAAAGTACGACGCCGCCTGCACCTCAAGCGGGGCCAAGCGCGGCTATCAGGAAGGCAAGATCGGCTGCACGTCCACGTCCGTCGCGGGCTGCTGCCACACGTTTTCGTCCGACGGCCGCTGCGTGACGCTCTTGAAGGTGCTGCTCTCGAACGACTGCTGCTACAACTGCAAATACTGCGTCAACCGCTGCACGAACGACACACCGCGCGCGACCTTTACGCCCGAAGAACTTGCCGAGCTGACGATCGAATTCTACCGCCGCAATTATATCGAAGGGCTGTTCCTCTCCTCCGGCGTGCTGCGCTCGCCGGACTATACGACGGAGTTGATGATCCGCGCGCTGTCGATTTTGCGCAGCGAGTACCGCTTCAACGGCTACATCCACGCCAAGGCTATCCCCGGCACGTCACCGGAGCTTGTCGAACAGCTCGGCTTTCTTTCAGACCGCCTGAGCGTGAACATCGAGCTGCCGAGCGAAGCAGGACTCAAGCTGCTCGCCCCCAATAAAACAAAGCAGGCCATCCTGCGCCCGATGACGCAGATCCGCGACCGCGCAAAGCAGAGCAAGCAGGAGCTTGTCAAATACAAGCACGCACCGCGTTTCGCCCCCGCGGGGCAGAGCACACAGCTCATCGTCGGCGCGACAAAGGAAAGCGACCTGCACATTCTGAATCTCACGCAGGCGCTTTACGATTCCTATCGGTTAAAGCGCGTGTTCTACTCAGCCTATGTGCCGGTAGTCGAGAACACGCTTTTGCCCGCGCTCGACACCAAGCCGCCGCTGCTGCGCGAGCACCGGCTCTATCAGGCCGACTGGCTGCTGCGGTTTTACGGCTTTCGCGCAAACGAGCTGCTCGACGACAACGCGCCGGACTTTGATCCTGCCCTTGACCCCAAGTGCTGCTGGGCGCTGCGCCATCCCGAGTTCTTCCCCGTCGAGGTGAACCGCGCGGACTATGAAGCGCTGCTGCGCGTGCCGGGCATCGGCGTTGTGAGCGCCAAGCGCATTTTGGTCGCGCGCCGCTCGGGCGCGCTGCGCGCGGAGGACCTCAAAAAGCTCGGCGTCGTGATGAAGCGTGCGCAATACTTTCTCACCTGCGGCGGGCGTTATGCCTCGCCGCTCAAGCTGTCGCAGGAGGGCATTTTGCAAAACCTGATGGCCGTGGAGCGCCGCGCGCTCCCACAGGCCGAGGCACAGCAGCTATCCCTTTTCGATCAGGTCGGCTAAGGAGGCCGCTATGGCATGGCGCGAGATCATCTATCAATACGACGGCAGCTTTGAAGGGCTCCTCTGCTGCGTGTTTGAAAGCTACACAAAAAAAGAACGCCCCACCGCGATTTTGCGCGATGGGGACGACGAGCCCTCCCTTTTTGAAATTCGCGCGGTCACGACGGACCGCGCCCACGCGCAGCGCATCTACCGCAGCCTCTACAAGCGAAGTCCGGAAGTCGGCCCCTTCCTGCGCCGCGCGTTTCTCACCTGCCTTCCCGACAAGGAGATGGCCATTTACCGCTTCATCGTCAAATTTTACCGCGAGGGCACGCCGCTGCTCTCGCGCCTGAGCGACGACACCTATCTGCCGCTGCTCAAGGCCGTGCGGCAGCTTTCGGGCGAGGTCGAGCAATTCCGCGGCTTCACCCGCTTTTCCGACTTTGACGGCGTACTCGGCGCGGAGATCGAACCGAAAAACCGTGTGCTCCCTGTCCTGCGCCGCCACTTCTGCGAACGCTATCACAACGAGACGTTTTTCCTCTACGACCGCACGCACCGCGAGGCGCTGCTCTATAGCGGCGGCGTGTCGCGCATCGTGCCGCTCAATCACTTTGAAATGGCGCAGCCGGACGAAGTCGAGGCGGGCTATCGCCGCCTCTGGCGCCGCTTTTACGACACCGTCGCCATCGAGGCGCGCAAAAATGAAAAGCTTCGCATGACGCACATGCCCAAGCGCTACTGGGGCATGATGACGGAGTTTCAGGACGAAAGCTACTTCAAAGCCCGTCCGAAAGAGACGCCCTCAGCTTCTCCAGCGCCCGGCGCTCCAGCCGCGATACCTGCACCTGCGACACGCCCAGAAGGCGCGCCGCCTGCTCCTGCGTCAGCCCCTTGAAAAAGCGCAGCAGGATCGTCATTTTCTCGCGCTCAGGGAGCCCGTCGATGGCTTCGCGCAGCGCGATGCGCTCAATGAGCCCGTCCTCTGGCGACTCGCCGCCGAGCATCCCCTCGAGCGTCAGGCCGTCGCCCGTTTCGCGCTGCAAGCTGTCCGGCGCAGCGACCGCCAGCTCACACTGCGCGATCTCCTCGGCATTGAATCCCGTCTCCTCCGAAAGCTCGGAGAGCGCCGGTTCGCGCCCGAGTGTATTTTTGAGCTTTTCGCGCGCGGCGAAGATCGTCGCCGACTGCTCACGCATGCTGCGGCTCACCTTGATTGCACCGTCATCGCGCAGAAAGCGTCGAATTTCGCCCGCGATCTTCGGCACAGCGTAGGTTGAAAACTGCGTGCCGAATGCAAAGTCAAATCCCTTTATTGCTTTGATGAATCCAAGGCATCCGAGCTGATAGAGGTCGTCCGGCTCCACGCCGCGGCCGTAATAGCGCCGCACGATGCTCCAGATGAGGCCGCTGTTCTCGCGCAGCATTTGCTCGCAGGCCTGCTCGTCGCCCTGCACCGCGGCCTTGAGCAATTCCGGCGCGGCATTCATCGGCGCGCCGTGCGCAGCGCGATCCTGCGCTTCATCGTCACAACCGTGCCCTTGCCGTTTTTCGAGCGCACAGCGAGCGAATCCATAAAGCTCTCCATGATCGTAAAGCCCATGCCGCTGCGCTCTTCACCGCCAGTCGTGTAGAGCGGCTCTCGCGCTTTTTCGACGTCCGCAATGCCGCACCCCCAGTCGCGCACGGTGATCTCAAGGAGATTTCCGTCGAAAATGCATGCGCGCAGCGCGATCTTGCCGATCTCCTGCGGATAGGCATGGACGATGGCGTTCGTCACCGCCTCGCTCACGGCGGTCTTGATGTCACCGAGCTCGTCGAGCGTCGGGTCGAGCTGCGCGGCAAACGCCGCGACCGCGGCGCGCGCCAGCCCTTCGTTGACGCTGCGGCTCGGAAATTCAATGGCTATGTAGTTATTCGGTTTTACTTTCATCGCTCTTTTCCCCCTCCTCAAGCGGTACGATGCGGAAAATTCCCGCGGCGGTAAACACTTTTTTCGCCTGCGGCGGAACGTTTTTGATCGCAGCGCTGCCGCCCATGGCGCGCATACGCTTGAGCGCGCGCATCACGACGGCGATGCCAGACGAATCCATAAAGCTCACACCCGAAAAATCCAGCGTCAGTTTGCTCGGCAGCGCCGCATCCAGCTCCCATTCGAGCTTCCGCATCGCCTCCTTCGCCGCGTGATGGTCGAGCTCCCCGCGCAGCGTGAGCGTCAGTTCACGCCCTTCGCCCGATGAAATGACCTCCATTGCTCTCCCTCCGTTTCCTTCAAGCGTTTTCCCTTTCGTTTCTCAAAGTATAGCCTGTCCTCCTGCCGTTTTTTTGTCGAAGACCGCCGGTATTCTGATTTTTCTTTGCCGCGCCTCCTTGACACCTGCGCTTCCGCCCTGTAAAATGAGGAAAACGATCAAAGGAGGATCTCTCATGCGAAGAAGCGACCGCGAGATCACCGATCTGGACGAAATTCTCTCCATTATCAACGATTGTAAAGTGATCCATCTTGCCATGGTAGACGATGGAGAGCCGTATCTTCTGCCGCTGAATTTCGGCTATACCTGTGAAGGCGGTGCGTTCTCGTTCTTCTGCCACAGCGCACGCGAAGGCCGTAAGCTCGACATTCTGCGCAAAAATCCGACCGTCGCCTTTGAAATGGACTGCCGCGGTGCGCTCGACGAGCACGATGTCGCCTGCCAGTGCGGATACTACTTCGCCTCCGTCACCGGCGTCGGCCATGTCGAATTTTTGGACGGTGAAGAAAAGCTCGTCGCGCTGACCTCCCTCATGCGCCACATGGCGGGCCGTGAAGATCAATTCACCGAGCAGCAAGCCCGCACAGTCGAGGTCTTTGCCGTTCGCGCCGACAAGCTCAGCGCCAAGGCAAAGGTGCCGCACAGCGCGCAGTAGTCATGGATAGCAAGCAAGTTTTCAACCCCAAAAGGACGTGTTGTACAGGAAACGCTCTGCGCCCGTCGAACTGATGAGTATGTGCGTGCTCCGCCGCGGCAGCAAGGTTTTGGTGCAGGACCGCACAGATCCCAACTGGCCAGGCGTTGCTTTTCCGGGCGGTCATGTTGAAAAGGGTGAATCCTTTACAGATGCCGTCATTCGTGAGGTTCAGGAGGAGACAGGTCTGACAATCTCCTCTCCGCGCCTGTGCGGGATCAAGGACTGGTGCGAAGACGGCGTACGTCATGTCGTGCTGCTCTATCGCGCGGAGCAGTTTACCGGAACGCTGCGCTCTTCCGACGAGGGCGAGGTCTGGTGGGCGGAGCTCGCCGGTCTCCCCTCGCTCGATCTTGCATCTTCCGACATGCTCGACCTTCTCCGCGTGTTTGAAGAAGATGATCTCAGCGAGCTGTTCTACCGCCAGAACGGTGAAGATTGGACTTACAAATTGAAATAATCTCAAAAAATGAAAAGCACCGCTGTGCAGATACCCTCTGCACAGCGGTGCTTTCTTTACTTTTACAGCGCGCGTTCCATCGGCAGATACGCCGAATCGCCGTGCGGGAATTCCTCGCCCATCAGCGCAAAGCCGTTCTTTTCCCAGAACGCTTTACTCTGCGGATTGCCCCTGTCGACCGCAAGGCGCACCTTGCGGAACCTCTCTCTCCGCAGTTCGTCCAACAGCTCGCCGATCAGCGCCGTGCCAAGGCCGCGGCCCTGCCGCTCCTTTTTCGTCATAAAGAAGCCGATGTAGGCGGTGCCATCTTGCGGGTAGCGCTCGATCAGGTCCAGCACGGCGACGAGCGTTTCTCTGTCGAAAAAACCGAGATAATGCTTGTCCGCCGCGCATTTCCCCGGCGGCAGCGCCGTCATGTCCTCCAAAACGCTCTCCCTCGTCGCAAGCGGCGGATGGTAGCGGTAGAACTGCTCGTTCTCCGCGCAGAGCGCTAAAATCTTGTCTACATCCCCCGCCGTCAGCGGCCGGACGGCGTATTTTTGTGAAAAATCCAGCTTCATTTCTCCGCCTTGCTGGCCGCGAGCACTTCCCAGTAGTCCTTGTAGTTTGCCTGCAAAAGCTCGGGCGTGTTCAGGCCGTAGGGGCACTTCGACATGCAGTGGCCGCAGTGGCGGCAGTTTTCGATCTGGTGCATCTTCTGCTGCCATTCCTCGGTGAGCCACGCCGCTGCAGGGGCGCGGCGCAGCATGAGCGACATGCGCGCACACTGGTTGATCTCGATGCCCGCGGGGCACGGCATGCAGTAGCCGCAGCCGCGGCAGAATTCGCCGCATAGCTCCTTGCGGTCACGCTCGATAGTCGCTTTGCGCTCATCCGTCAGCTCAACGCCCTCGCGGATACACTGCAAAAACTGATCAAGCTCGCTCTCGCGCTGCACGCCCCAGATGGGCACGACGCCATCCTGCTGCGCCATCCACGCCGCCGCCGTGAAGCCGTCGCGGATCAGGCCGCCCGCCATGCCCTTCATGGCGATAAAGCCCATGTTTGTTTCGCGGCACTTTCTGACGAGCTCCATCTCCTGCTCGCCCGCGAGGTAGCTGAACGGAAACTGCAAGGTCTCGTAGAGGCCCGAGTCGATGGCCTCGTGCGCCACGGCGAGGCGGTGGTTCGTGATCGAAATGTGGCGAATTTTGCCCTGTTTTTTCGCCTCGAGCGCCGCGTCGTACAGGCCGTCTTCTCCACCCGGCTTCGGGCAGAAGGCGGGATTGTGGAACTGATAGATGTCGATGTAGTCGGTTTTCAGCGTGCGGAGACTGGTCTCCAGATCCTTCCGGAAGCCCTCCGCCGTCTGCGCGCCGGTCTTCGTCGCCAGCACGATCTTGTCGCGCATCGACGAGAACGCCGCGCCGACCTTCTGCTCGCTGTCGGAATACGCGCGCGCTGTGTCGAAAAAGTTGATGCCACCGTCATACGCCTTGTGCAGCAGGTCGACCGCATCCTGCTCTCTGATGCGCTGGATCGGCAGGCAGCCAAATCCGTTTTTCTCGATGACAAGATTCGTCTTGCCAAGCGTGATCTTGTTCATGGAAATTCTCCCTCCTATCTTGGATACCCCAAGCATAGCAAAATCGCTCTTTTTTTGCAATATCCTGTTTCCCGCTTGACAACGCGCCGCACTCCCGCTATTATGTAGGCAATCTACTATGTAGATAATCTACTTATCAGGAGGCGTATGTATGACGGTCGACAAAAGTCTGCTCGCGGGCAGTACGACGATGCTCGTGCTCAAGCTGCTCGACGGGCAGGACATGTACGGATATCAGATGATCGAAGAGCTCTCCCGCCGCTCCGAGCGCGCGTTCGCGCTCAAGACCGGCACGCTCTATCCCCTGCTGCACTCACTTGAGGAAAAGGAGCTCATCCGCTCCTATGAAAAAGATGAGGGCGCGGCGCGCCCGCGCCGCTACTACCATTTGGAGCGCAAGGGGCAACATTTGCTGCGCGAAAAAGAAGTCGAATGGGCGACATTTACCACTGCGGTCGATCGCGTGCTGAAAGGGGGCGTCTGCCTTGGCTCTGCCTGAAACCTTTACCCAGTTTGCTCGCACCGCGGCTGAGCAGCTGCGGTGGAAAAAGGCGCGGCCGCTCGTCGAAGACGAGCTTTTGACCCACCTCTGCGACCAGCGCGACGCGCTGATGGCGGGTGGCATGGACGAGACCGCCGCGACCGCAGAATCCCTTCGTCTGACGGGCGACCCGTATGAGATCGGCACGGAGCTTGACCGTGTTCACCGTCCGAAAACACCAAAGCTTCTTTTTGCGCTCGCGGCACTCATCGCGCTTGCAGGGCTTGCGTTCACCGCGCTTGTAAGCTTCCGTGACTACGAATTGTCCTATTTTGCTGTGCATCAGAGCGTGGCGCTGCTGCTCGGCACGGCGGCGATGCTCGCGGCCTATTTTCTCGATTTTACGCTGCTCGGACACTTCGCCCTGCCGCTCGCGCTCATGTTCCATGCCGCATTGATCCTGCTCGGTCTCCTGCCCATCGGCGGGTTCTGGCTCCGCTACATCTACGTTTCGAAGCATATTCTCCTGCGCGGCCTGCCGCTGCTGTTCCCGCTGATGTTTGCCGTGCTGCTCTATGCGCTGCGCGGGCGGCGCGGCTGGGGTGTCTTCGCCGCCTTCGTCTGCCTCGCGGTGCAGTGCATGTTCTGCCTGCGCGTCCCGTGCCTGCTCGATCTGGGCTTTCTGTTTCTCTGTGACAGCGCGCTGCTGATCTTCTGCGCCCGCAATGGCTGGTTCGGCCTTGGCAAAAAGTTGGAGACGCTG
>OGPD01001634.1_pt1 | contig 16725 bp, 17 predicted proteins | sample 1552861 | NCBI WGS metagenome assembly OGPD01 (sample SAMEA2580280, study PRJEB22360) | human gut metagenome | biome: human gut; feature: human-associated habitat; material: faeces | place: Denmark | collected 2008/2010
TTTCCATCCGGCGGCGTAGGGTTTCATCTACAACCATGTGGGTATTCCCATATTCATCTTTCATGGGACGCATGGAACGGCTGGCAATAAAACCGCTATAATGGCGTACAATCTGATTGATTGCTTCAATATCGCCGTCCGAAGCCTTTACAATCACAGGAAACGGAATCATAGGGTGCTTTGCTGTCATGCTTCTTCCTCCATGAATTTTTTGATAAATTCCAGTCCGGCGTGTCTTCTTCTCTGGATGGTAGAACGGTTGACTTCCAGAATTTTTGAAATTTCCGTATCGTCAAATCCAAGGAAATAATATCTCAAGATAACATCACGTTTCTTTCCGTCCAGATTTTCCAACGCTTCTGCTAACAGGCTGTTTTCAATACGGACAGTAAATCCATCCATTTCAAAAGTATGGAAGTGGGATGGATAGGTGTCTTTGGAAGAAAGCAAGTTGACGGTGTAATCGTCCATATCACAGAACAGGGTTTCACGTTTACACTGTCTGGATAACGCTTTGAGGTAGTCTTTACGTTCATCCTCCATAGTGACCTTGCAGATGTAATCAAACTGGTTCTCTATGGTTGTCTGAAATTCAGATGGCTTCATCATTACTCACCCCCTTTCTTGCCTTAAAAGAGGGTAAAAGATTTCTTGACTTCCCCCTTTCGTGCTTAGTCCCGACACGAAAGGGTTGTTTGTTGCATTATCTGTTAAATTTCCTAATTTCTAATGACACAGCAATAAGAATAGGTACAAAGCCATCTGTCATACGGCATTTTAGAACAATTCAAAATGATGTTTGCATTTATAGGCAAAAAAAGGAAGCGCAAAAAATGCACTCCCTTTTTTAAATATAAACATCGCTTATTCTTTATAAAATTTTTGTACTTCAAAACTATATCTCTACCAATAAGGGCTGATTCGGCATTTATAGCAACCGATAACCTTATTCCGCTTGTTGCCGCTAAGAATGCGCCTACAGAATCCATTGTAAATTGTGTACCACGTAAAAAAGTTTCAGTATTAGTTTTTCAATTGCAGCCAGTTCTAACTTCTATTTTTCAGTCTACGAAAAACTACGCAAATAAGTACAATAGCCGCAGAGATATAGCTGGTTCTTAAATGCCACGTTTTTAAGTCCGGATTATTTGTTATTAAACAGTATACACTTACAATCAATACCGGAACATATAGTATGGCAAGTAATATAAGAGATGAAGTAGATGTCTTTTCATCATATTTTCCTATCTTTTTTTGTTTTCTTACATCTAGCGCTAACGTAATGATAATAAGTATTACCAAAATATCAGGTAATAACATCAGCCAGTCTTCCATTTAGGCACTCCCTTAATTTTAATGCCCCCAACGTCTTGACCACAAAACATTTTTGGCTAAAAACTTTGTTTTAGAGGAATCCATATAGATATTTCCTTTTCTCTAAATCCAAAAATGTATATTATCAAAATTTTGTATTTGTCCAAGCACTGTGTTGAGGACCCTTTACAATAAAGTTATTATGTCTAAGCATGTAATCTAGTCTTGGGACTAAATACACTGAAAATATTGTCCAAATAGTCTCCATAATATTTTCTAACTTTAGCGCTTATTTCTGTCATAATATAGACCATACAAAAGGGCAATGATACCCGAAAAGACAATCACACCAAATATTACTAAAGAACCATCAGATTTACACAATATATAATATAAACTTATAATAAAAGTTGGTATACCTATTATAAAGTGAACAACAAAAGATTTATCTAATGGTTCTGAGTTAATCCTTTGTTTCTTTATCGCTCTAAAAGCCTTTTCACTTCCAATGCAAAGGATAATTATCGCACAGCATATCAAACAAACATATTTCATAAATTAATGCCCCCATCGTCTCGACCATGAAAGATTTTTAACCATTGCCTGGGTGTGACTGCTATCTTTATATATGCTGCCTTTGTAGCGATAGTAAATTTTTCCTGTTGATTTACTGACACATCTTTTACCTTTGAAATATACATCTGAAGGGATTGATGAATAACCAATTCCAATGAGAAAACTAATCATTGCTGCGCCTGCATTTATAGCAGCCGGTAACCCCATTCCGGTTGCTGCCGCTAAAACCGCTCCTACAGAAGCCGCTGTAAATTGTGCACCACGTAAAGAAAAAGTTTCAGTATGAGATTTCCAATTACAGCCAGACCTACTTATTACTCCTTTTTCTGAATTAGCAACTGTATCTATAATTGGATATATAACATAACTGTCATTTCGCGAAAGTTCATTAATATTACTATTCCTATCTACCTCTATCTCTGAGGTATCAACTATTATAGACCCATTCTTGATTTGTACATATTCTGTAACCAATGTGGTTTTTTCATTGATAGTCATATAATATTTAAGATATGCTGCTGTATCGGTAACATCTCTCTCAATAAAATCAATCCTATTATTCTTCATTTCTATTGTATCAGCAAATACCATTTGAGTTGATGATAAACATAACATAACAGCAGATAAAGCTACAGCTAATAATTTTCTACAAATATTTTTCATCACTTTTCCTCCTAAAATTAAACAGACACTACCTCGCTAGACAAAATAGAACATTGTAAACACGCCCTCCTTTCGTAAATTACAACGTATTAACCCAATGGCTATAAAGTAAATTCCATCCACTGAATATAAAATCGTTACGCTCTAATCCTTATTCAATTTTGTCTAAAAGTTACTTATAAAGAATCAATTATGCGTTTTTATTTGTATATTATTTGGTTAGCTATAACTAACTACATGATATCATATGTACAATATTTTGTCAATCGTCCCACAAAGCATTGTTTTAATATATTTTTTTCACCAAAGTGAAAAGTTGATTTATTTTCACTTTCTAATTAATAGTCATCTGGTTAATTACTGAGCTTTCATACTACACAATATCTTCCATTTCCCCTCATCTTTCTCCAATACAAGTTTAAATTGCGACACCTGTGTTGTCATGGTCTGGTTATCCAGATATTTCACCGCAAGAGAAGCTGTCACCTGATTCCCTTTTCGGTTGTAAACCGGATTCACTAGTTCCGAGAAAATATACTCTTTTCCCACAGGTTTTAATACGCCCTCATTCACATAATAGGTCAGCTCCTTTGCGGTTGCCGTAGGGTACAGCTTGAAAACGGTAGCGAGAAATTCGTTGATTTCCTCCGTAGTGATGGAATCCACCGTACCGTCACTTTGTACTGCTTTTGGAGTGTAGCCGGATTTTACGGGAACGCTGGTGATGGTAGGATTCTGAACAATCGTCAGGTTTCCAGAGCCATCCACATAGACTGTCACCTGATAAGCGGAACGGACGGTTTTACTGGATTCCCCCTCTGTGATACGCTGTTCTACCGTATAGGTCACTTGATAATGCTGCTCCTTTTCTTCTATGATTTCCCATATCTGAAAGTCAGTCAGGGCAGACGATACGGGGATGTCCTTTCGGACGGTATCTACATTCAGGGCTTGCAGTTCTCCGGTGAGATACCCTTTTAAAGCATTTGTCCGGTTATCAATGGAAGCGGCGGACTGTTCCCATGAATAGTAGACTTCTGCGAAATTCTCCACAAAGTTTTCTATCTTGTGGGTGTCAATGATTTTTTCCTCAATCACTTTGGTTTCATGAACAGTGTGGATGTCTATCGCCGTGAAATTCTTATAGACGGCAAACAGGAAACTCACCGCCAGAAGCACCCACAGGGCAATCACGGTTTTTTTGTGGGTATTGACTTTGTAAACTTTCAGCTTCTTTTCTTTCTGCTTTTTCTGGTTTTCCTCTTTTCTAATCTGAATCATATCGGTTCATCCTTTCTATTGTTTGATTCGTCCGGCTCCGGCAAGGTGCTGTTGCCAGTAGGAGCCTGTCAGGTCTGCATAACCAATGGGATTTCCGGCATGGTACATCCGGTTATTTCCCACATATAGCCCCACATGGGTGATATAGGTTCCGGCGTTATAGGTGGAGTGGAAAAAGACCAAATCCCCTGCTTTTGCTTCGGACAGAGGGATGTGCTGTGTTACATTGTACTGTTCCTGTGCTGTCCGTGGCAGGGCGATTCCTGCCTTGCCATAGCACCACTGCACCAGTCCCGAACAGTCAAAGGAAGTGGAGGGGGAATCGCCCCCGTACACATACGTCCAGCCCTCATACTTTAAGGCTTCCTCCATGATAGCCTGCACCGTTTCATCATCAAACTGTGCCACGGTCAGGTATTCCGATACCAAGAAGACATAGAACATATTTCCGTAGGAATACCGCCAGCCCCCGTTTTTCTCTACGGCAACAGGGTTGGTGTAGGTGACTTTCTTTCCGCCGGATTTTTCCCTTGCGAAGCTCTCTGCCAGTTCAAAGGTGTACTTTTTCCCGTGTCCTGCCACATAGTCCAGGAAGCCGCCGCCGTAGTTGTAGGATTGAATCACACTGTTTAGGTCACAGCCCTTTGTTTCTGCGGCTGTAAGCAGTTCCGAGAAATATTTGCAGCCCTGTTTGATGGATTCCTCTGTGTTAAGGGAGTTCGGGGGAAGCCCCAGAGATTCCGAGGACTGCATAACGTCTTCCAGCGTGCCGCCGGATTCCACCTGAATGATGGCGAGCAGCACATTTAAGTATTCCTCTATGCCATATTCCCTTGCATACTTTTCCAGCATAGGTTTATGGGCGAGGACTTCCTGTGATACGCTCACGCCCCCATAGATAAGGTTTCCGCCGCTTCCGCCGTCTTCCTCATCCGAGAAGACAATCACCACCAAGAGGAGCATGGAGAACATCATCACGAACACGCCGGAACAGGCAAAGAAAAGGTGTCTTAACTTCATGGTTTCTCCCCTTTCTTTTGTTTGGCAGCCGCTTTTCCCGTTTTTGTCCACTCCTTTCTGGCGGTGGTACGCCGGATGGTAAAGTTCGATTCCTTAACCACAGGGGCAGCCCGTTTTCTTTCCGGTATCACAGGAGCCGTATCATTCTGGACAGGTCTTGCCGGACGGGGAGCAGCAGGTGTAATAGCAGGAGCTATCTTTTGTCTTTCATCTGGTTTGTCTGGGGAAGCCGGAGGGACTATCTGGCGTTCTGTCCTTACAGGCGGTATCTGTTCGTGGTGGATGGAAGCCGCTTTTACCACCGGAACCGAAGTCCGTTCCGCTACAGTTCCCCCATAAGAAACCTGCCCCCGTTCCCTAATAGCTGGGGAAGCTGGCTGCTTTGTCTTTGCAGTGGCAGGGCGTTCATGGACGGGAGCCACCCCTTTGGATGCTTCGGAAGCTGTCTTTTGCGTCTGTTTTGCCTGTTCCAGTTCCGCCCTGCGTTCTGCAATGGTCTGTCTGCGGCTTTCTGCCTGTGCGTTTCGCTGTTCAGCTCTGGCAGTTCGGGTCTGGGTCACACTGGAAGTAAAATCCCGTACTCCCTCTGACACCTGTTTTTTCCCGTGGTAAAGGGCGTACTTTGCATTGACGGGCAAATCCTTTGCCTGCTCCCGAAGCTGTCCGGCAGTATCGGCTATCTTATCTTTGGTATCTGCCACCGCACCCACAGCAGAACCAGCCCGTTTCCGTGCGGATTTCTTTTCCGGTGCTGCCTGTCCATTTGGTCGGGTGTGGTCTGTCTGTGTACGTTTGGAAGAGCCGGAGTTGGAAGCATTTCTCTGGTCTGAGCCAGCCTGCTTTCCTGCATGGTATGCAGCCGTTCCAGCCCCAAGAGCCGCCACAGAACGCCCTAACTTATGCTGTAAACGGTGCATATGGGCGTGCATGAGCATACGGGGTCTTCGCATGATACGGCTTCCCATGCTTTGGGAATCGCCACTCTGTAAGGAGAACATCCCCATCAAATCCCCCAGCTTGAAATAAATTCCGGCAAAGGTCACTATCTGCAAGAACGCTGTCAGGAAGAACGGATATTCCCCAGACAGGTTGTAGAGCATGGTGGAAATACTGAACGCTACCGTGATAATCAGGGTGATTCCGGCTCTGGTAAGGATGGTGTTGAACAGTTTCGTGATGGCACGTTTTGACATCCCCTCAAAAGAGGGAACCATGCTAAGGAGAAAGCTCACAGGCAGGAACATGGCGTAGATGATAAAAAGCACCTGTGAGAAAATCATTATCCCCGTGAGCAGGAATACAAAAACAGAGATACCGATATTGAACATGAACAGGAAGAAGACGGTTCCCAAGCGGTTGATGGTCTTTGTAATGGTAAGGTTGGTGTTTTCCCTGTCTTCGATTTCCTCCACTACGATTTCTTCCCTGTCCTGCCCGTTGTTTTCATCTGGACTGGTTGAGAGCAGGCTTTCCACACGGTCAGCCTCAATGCGTTCCACATCCGAGTTGCCGTATTGCAGCAGGAGCCACGGCTGCTTTACCTGAATGGAAAACAGGCTGTCCCGTATCAAATCCACGCTGTCTTTTCCCTGGTTTTCCGAGTTGGGCAGCACAATCTTTGTGCCAAGGGTCAGGCTGGCATTGCTGATGTCTGCGGAAAATTCATTGATTTTCCCGATATAATCAGGGGCGTAGGCGATAAAGGCAGCGGACAGCACGAACACCACCACGAAATTAACAACGGCATGGATGGCTTTTGTGGTTTCCCGTTTGATAAGCCCTGTGTAGGCAACGTAAATCCCCACCACCAGAATGAGAATCAGCAGGAACCCGATATAAAATCCCTCCGAGGACAAGCCGCCTGTGGTAACGCCTGCAAGGGTCTGCATATTTTTCCCAATGGAATCCGCCGTAGAGGAAATAAAGTCCAGTGAGTAGGCTTCCTGTATCAGATACCCCGTGGCGTTGGAAAGGTACAGGCTGATGGTCCAGATAAAATTTGTGATGGCATACAGCCCGTACATCACCTGTTTTCCGATACCGTCCAGCCAGTTCCACGGGAGCCAGTCCCATCCACTGTCCACATAAAAATCAAGCTGGTAGTTGTCCAGAGGATATTTGCTGTATTCGTTGGCAGCGTCCACCGTATCATCCACCAGTCCGGCAGCGTGGGCGGCAGTACCGGAGACTGCCAGCAGCAGGAGGATGAGCAGGAGTGCCAGAAGCACCCTGCCAATCACTTTTCCTGCCATCTTCCAAGACAAGCCCTTTTTTGCGTGATAGGGAACAGGGAGTTGTTGTTGGTTGGATGTTCTATGTATCACCATAATTCCACCTCTTTTCTAACAGGAGGTCTGGTGTCAAAGGCATGGAACAGGTCTTCAAAGATAGGATGGAACTGTATCACCCCCACACGCCCGTACAAATCACTGATAAGGCACTGTCCGTTTTCCAAGTCACGGAGCCGCTTCTGGTTGCTTTCATCTTCGGAATCCACCCCGAAAAAGGCGAGGGTCTTCTTGATTTCGTTGATGTCCGTGGAGCGGAACGCAAACTTCAAGCCCAGATTGTTTTTCAGCTTTTCATCCAGCAAATCGTCCGTGTTCTGGGTGACAAAGTAAACGCCTGCGTTCATGGCACGTCCGGCACGAACCAGCTTCATAGAGAGGGTCTTGCCCTGTGCCACCTGTAAGAAGCTCCATGCTTCATCCAAATCCACAATCTTAAACACGCTGCGGTCGGTGTGGATGAAGTCAAGGGCAAAGGTGCTGATTACAATGAGCATTGCCACGGAAAGCAGCTCCATTGTGGTGTATTCTTCAAACGAGGTTTCCTTATCCGGCAGCACCAAATCCGCCACCTGAATGATGTTGAGCTGCTTTTCAAGGCTGATGGACTGTGTGACATCCCCATCCGAAAAGAGCAGGTGTGCAAAGTCATAGTCCGTAAAGGATTCGATATGGTCGGCTATGCTGGTGCTGATGGTGGTTCCCTCCGCCCGTAGTTCCTCAATCACCTTGAAAAGTCCCCGTTCCTCACTGTTTGTCACTGCACGGATGGCTTTCCGAAGGACGGGGAACTTTTCCCCATCACGGCTGGAAATGCCCGTTAAAAAGGTCAGGATGTCGATTGCCAGTGATTCGGAATCCTTTGGGTTCTCCATAATCACATACGGGTCGAGCAGGCCCCTGTTCTGTTCCTCCGAGGTCAGGTTTACGATATTGATTTCATGGGCGATTTCCGGCAGGGTTTCTTTCCACTGTCCCCGTTCCGCTTTCGGGTCAACAATGAGTGCCTGTGCCCCAAATAAAACGGAATAATAAACAATCATGTTGTTGCTGAATGATTTTCCACCGCCGAGGGAGCCGACAAAAGCGGCAGCAAGGGCGTTGGTGACGGAGCCTTTCACTCCTTGACTGGCAAGGGCAGGCTTTAAGTACACGTTTCTTCCTGTATCAAGGCTGTACCCGATATAAATACCCTCCGGTTCCCCTAACATCTGGGTTGCCCCGAAGCCAAGACCAGCGAGGAAGTCGCTGGTGACATACTGGATGTAATCGTTCAGATACCGTTTGCTGGCAGGGAGAAATTCCCCATGCAGCCCCAGCATATCCCCAAAGGGGCGGACCAGCTTCACGTTCAAATCGTCATAAAAATCTTTCACCTCATTGCAGCGGCGTTTCAGTTCCTCCAAGTCGGGAGCCGTCACACGCACCACATAGGACAGCTTATACATGGATTCCTTGCTCTGGTCTAAGGTGGATTCCAGCTCATTTACGCTGTCCAGAGCGTCCACCACGTTTGTACTGGTTTCACTGTCATTCTGCCATGCGTGGTTGTCCAAATCTTTCAGCTCTTTTTTCTTGTTCCGCACCGTGGAGAGGGCTTTCCGGTTTGTCACAATCTCCACATTCATAGAGGTATCAATGGGAAAGGTGAATTGCTGCTGTTGATAGTAAAAGATTTCCGAGGATGGGAAGTCCAGTTCCCCCACAATACTGTTGATGGTAAAGTAGGCGGCATAGACCGTCCCGTCTTCCTGTTGGATTTTCAGATACCGCTGGTTTTCCTCTATCAGACAACGGGTGGGTTTGATGAGGTCATAGTATTTCACCAGCGTTTCCTCCTGAAACCGTTTCTTCGGAAGATAATACTCATAATCTTCGTAGGCGGTTCCGGTCTGCCCGTATAAATGTTCAATCAGATAGCCAAAATCGTCCTTGTTAAGCCGCCGGACTTTGAAGCGGCGTGAGATTTTATTCTCTAACAGTTTTTCCATCTTCTGAAACCGCCAGATTTCCTCATTGCTCATGGAAACAAAATCCCCCATGAGTTTGTGGTTGACTTCATGGAGGAAATCGGAAACAGCAGTCTTTGCTTCCCTGCGAAACTGCTTCATGGTGACTTCCTGCTCATTGACAAGCAGCTTAAAGCCGATAAAAAAGCGGTAGTCCACCTGATTTTCCCCTATCATGGAAATCAGGGCTTCGGTCTGTGCGTCAATCTTTGCACAGGCAACGTCCTTTAACTTGCCCGTCACTTCCTGTTTGGAGCGTTCCTGTGCCGCCCGTATGCTGGATTCGGTGCTGATTTGCAGGGCGTGAATCTTGCCGTCCCTGTTCTGGGCGATAAGCTGCCGGAAGGAATCGTGTACCTGATATTTCTGTTCGGGGCTTAAAAAGGAATAGTTGTAGGGAAGCAGTTCATAGTAGGCAAAGCACTCCCCGTCATGGTTGAACACAAGGTTATTTTCGATATACTTAATCGGATATGCCATAAATATCACTCCTAACTGCCGTGATGGGCTGTACCGGATATTCCTTTTCCAGCTTCACGGGCTTTCCTGCATACGTCAGTTTCGGGCGTACCAGATATGCCAGTACGGATTTCAGGAAGCCGTAAGGCTTCTTCCCGTCAAAGGTCTTCTGGCACATGAACCAAGTGAGGGCAAAGGGTACGCCGAAGTATTTCAAAAATGCCCCGTCAATGAACGAAAGGGGAGGGAGGTTCCCCAAGAGCATAACCGCAAACACCGATATCACGAACCACGCCATCTGTGTGAACGTGATGGGGAATGGAAGCTTAAAATCATTGATGGAATAGAGTATCTTTTCCACCGACCAGATACTGGTATAGCTTCGTATTTTCTTCATGTTGTCTGTCCTTTCTAAAAGATGGGGCAGCAAAAGCCGCCCCTGAATAAAAAAGCCGCCTGCACTTCCCAAAGGAGATACAGACGGGTTTACCGTAAGATTTCATATACGCCGTGGTTTGTGACAACAAAGGTTCCCTCCAATTCCATGTCACGCCCATAGGCTTCATAGTCGATATAGTTTTGTAAGTGTGCCGGAAGTTCCCCAAGCTGTCCGCTTTCTTCCAGATAGTAGCGAGCCACATCCGCCATATCATCACAGCCGGAATGGCAGATAATATCGTCCTCATGCTCACAGAGTTCTTCGATACTGCCAAAATAGGATTGCAACGCTGATAGTTCCTCCTGAATGTACTCCGGTAAGTCCTCCACCATCTCACACAGACGGTTGACTTCATCAACAGGGGTGTATTCGTCAATCTCAAAGGGTAGCTCATAATCATGGATGGCGTATTCCTCATATTCATCATTCAAGCCGATACGTTCCTTGACTTCCTCAAAATCCACAGGCGGCGTGAACCATGCCCCTACCAGTTCTCCCTCATTGTATTTGCCTAAGTTGGCAATGTAAATCCGCATTTCTTCCAAGTTCTTCCACCTCCCTTTAGCGGTAAGAAAAGATACCATTGTCCGTAAACAGGTAGTTTTCGCTGGTTTCCAGTTTCCGACCAATGGCAGTATAATCAATATGGTTCATCAGGTCTGGATGTACTTCCCTAAATATCTGCGTTTCCTGCACCAGATAACGGGCGAGGGATTCCCCGTCCTGCACTGGATAGCAGCGTATGTGGTCTTTGTTGTCGATAAATTCCGTAAAGCTATGGAACCACCGCTTTTGTATCACATCCATTTCATAATAGAGGGGCGTTCCCTGCATTTCCTGTACTATCCGGCAAAGGGCGTTGATTTCCCAGAGCCTTGTGCTGCCCTCCAATGGAAATGGCAGCTCATAGTCTTCAATTTCGATTTCTTCCTCACTTTGAACTCCCAGACGTTCCCTGACTTCCTCAAAATCCACGGGACAGGAAAACCAAGCCCCCGGATATTCCTCAAAATCTTCATGGTAAAACCGTGTGGTGTTCAGGATGTAGATTCTCATTTCTTCAATCGGTAACACATCCTTTCTCTGTTAGGTTGTTTGGGGAGTTACGCTCCCCAAGCCCCTAGTGGACTTCCGCCATGAAGCAATCAGAGCTTGCTCCATAACGGAAGTGTGATATGTTTTTTTCTATGCACCGATAATCTTATTGAACAGTTCCAGTAAGATGTCCTTTACACCATCCGCATTGAAGACAAGACCAACCGCTATAAGGGACACCACCAGAAAACCGATAAGTTTGGAAAATTCCCTCTTAAATCCGAGGTACAGTCCAATCACCACGATTGCCAGCAGCACAAGGGACTGGGCGTTGGATAAAAACCAGTTGTAAAGATTCTGTCCGAAATTCATAAAAGCTCCTTTCTTTCCTGTAAGAGTTCTTAGGTTCCAAGATTGCCGCCGTTAAAGCACCACCTCCTTTGCAGCGGCGGCTTGCTGCTTCAGGATTTTTTCGTGCTTCTCTGTCAGCTTTGCATGGGTGATGATGTCATGGACAATTTGGGTGTGGTTCATCTTATCCAGACGGAGAGCCAGCTTTAATGTAGGAGCTACCTGATGGGAGAGCCAGTGCAGGGTGCGTTCAAAGGAATAGGGTTCCGGTTTGGTTGTCAGTTTCAGGCTTCCCCTGTGTTCCCCTATAAACCACGCCCATTCCTCACTGATACGCCAGTCAGAACGGGGCTTCGTATCGTCCCTGTCCACGAACCGGACATAGCGGTTGATGATTTGAAAGGCTGTCCGTTCTGGATTGTCATGTTCTAACAGGTCACGGATGGCGTAAAAGGCACGCTCATTTTTCAGCCGGATTTCAAAGCGGTTCTTTACCTCTGCGTACGCAATGGGAATATCATGCTTTTTGTATTGCTCATAGTCCTTTTCGTAAATGCAGAAGTACACCTCACTTTGGAGGGAGCCGATATACAGGGTGTTCCCCATACATTCTTTTTCCTCACGCCGTACCAGTTCGCCGCTGCGGTAGCTTTTGAAGCTGCGGAAGACCGAGATACATTCCTCATTCCGGCACTTCTCTGTCAGATGGGGAATGTTTAGGATTCCCGTTTTATCATTGATAGCAAGGTCAAGTCGCTTCATTACGCCGTCCTCCATGAGAACATCCATAAAAAATTCATACCAGCTCCGTTCCTGTGCCAGCAGATAGCTTTCAAACTGGCGGCAGCCACGCCCTTTCAGTTCCAGCAGCACCCCTTTTTCCAGTTCCGGCGATACCAGAACGAAAATATCACCCAGATAGTAATGCTCCGTGTAAGAGTAGAATCCGTAGTCTTCATGGATAAAGTAAGGCAGCTTTAGCCGCAGTACGTCTTCCACGATATGCTTCACATCCGTAGTGGGGAAGCGAATCCGCACATAGTCAAAGAGCATTTCAAGGGGAGCGTCTGGATTGAAGCGTTCCAGAGCTTCCGTGATGGCTTCCTGTAATGCTTTGGATGGGTGAGCCTTGCCCGTTTCAATATCGCTCAGGTACGGACGGGTGATTCCGGCAGCTAACGCAAGTTTCTGTTGTGAGATACCGTAAGCCGCCCGTTTCTCCCTGATGTCCCGTACCCATGTTTCTTCATTCAGTGAAAATCCCTCCTGTCTAAAAAAGCGTATGCCAACTTTCAGAGCCTTGTTGACATACGCCGGATATGGGGAAAATCCCTTGTGTACCGTGGGATTCTGCCCTGTTGTTTGGTTGTTGCCTGTCGATTTGTACCCCTCTGTTAGATACGAGGGGTTCCTGCTGGCGTGCCTTGCGGCACACCAGCCACAGCAGGTCAGTCCGTTTCTGCGGCTTTCGCTTCGCACGCCGCCTGCACTCCCTGCCTGCTGTCTATGAGCTTTTTTATTTCTTTGAGGAAATCGTGTCCTTTTGGCACAAGGGGCGTGTAAAACTCTGAGATAACGCTGGTTCCCACATCCACATAGCCACGCCCTTTTATCTGCTTTAGGAAGAAATCCTTTGTGGTTTCCCCGAACATCATCCCATAGCCCATTTCCGACATCCGCCCCAGAGCCACACGGAAATTGAACTGGTCACGGATTCCGTCCCCCAGATACTTTGCGTCTGGACGCTGGCAGGCGAGAATCAGGAAGAAACCAGCCTGCCGCCCGAGCATGACGATTTGTTTTAACTTGTTGAGGACAGCGGCGTTTTCCTTTGTGCCGAGCATTTCCATAAATGCCACATATTCATCAAAGATAAGGAAATGTGCCGGAAGCCCTAAGTAAGCGTAGTTTTCCCCTGTCCGGTAATTGTCCATGAGCTTCATGTCTTCGCTGCGTTTCATCATTTCTTCATAGAAACGGTCAATGCAGGCGAGCATATCTTCCTTTTTGTAGTACACCTCAGGCATGACCGCCTGTAAATCCGCAAGGTCGGCGTTCTTTGGGTCTAACACGGACAGGACGGCGTTGGTACGGAGCAGGGCTTCAATAAGGGTTAGGATGAAGTAGGTCTTTCCGCCGCCGGTTCCTCCGGCAATGAGCATATGGGGGAGCTTGTCATACTCCCACCAGACATTTTTCATGAGCCGGAGCCTGCCGTCTTTTGCCTGTACGTCCTCAATGGAGATACGGCCTGCAATGGTATCATAGAGCAGGGTGTACTCCACATAGGAATCCTTTAATTCCTTGCCCGTCAGTTCACAGTACAGGCCGCTTTCCAGCTTTTTTTCCAGGTTTAAGAGCTGCTCCTGGTATTTCCCCAGCGTGATTTCCGCCCGGATGTGAATCAGCCCGTTTTTAAGCTGGTAGTAGACTTTGGGAAAGCAGGTAATCTTCTCTTTGGAACGGCTGGAAGACAGGTCCTTGAAAAAGCCGTCTGCCTGTACCTGCTCCACTTCATACCACTTATTTTCCAGTATCATCCTTGCCAGCTTTTGGCGGTGGATGAGTTGTTTTATCCCATCCCTGCAATAATGGTAACTGGCACAGGCAGTCCCCAGACAGAGAAGCCCGGCTATCCCCAAACTGAACAGCAGATAGGGGAGGTTTATTCCCTGCACCATCTGGGAGAGGGAAGCATGCTGCCAGTCTATCCGGCGAAGCTGCCCTGCATGAAACAGCAGGACAATTAGCAGGAAGACAGGGAGCAAGGCGGCAAGGGCGGTATGGAACACAAGGTCTTTATCCGTGGGGCGGATACGCCTGCCACGGGAACGGAACGGCTTCATGGCGAAATTCCTCCTTTCTCCGGGGAGTATTATAATAAAAGCCCGTGTAGAGCAGGGAGTGTCCTCTGCCCTCTGTACAGGCTTCAAAGAAAAAAGTATAACCGGACGGCTCACCGCATAAACAATCCGGCAGGTAAACGTGAAATGGCTCCGGGGGCTGGTAGTCCTCAAATGCTTCTATCAGAAGCTGTTCCGCCATCCAGCGGTACTCCGGCAGTGCAAGGAGCTGGAAGTCCTGCTCATACTCATCATATCCGGCGATAGATTTCATAGACTTATTTCTCTGCCGGATGGTCTTTCTTTGGCGGTTGTAGATTCATAGCAACACCTTTTTTCAGGATAATATCCTCTGCCTTAATGTACCAGTCCACATCCGCTCCCTGAAAGGTAGCCGTTGCCACGGTGTCCGCCACCGGATGGATGATTTCCACCTCTGCGTTGTAGTCGAACTCCTTTAACGGCACGCTGGCAGGGATGGAAACCTGAATCATACGCCCCTGCCCTTTGGATTTTAAATCATAGGTGCGTTCCTTGATTTCTTCCGACACGGTTCCGTCCTCATTCTGGATGTGAACCTCCCGGCGGAGGGCAGAAAATTTCAATGTCCCGAATGTTGCTTCCTTGTCAATCACGATTCCGTTTGCTAATCTCATAGCCTGATGTCCTCCTTTTCTTTACGCTTTTACCATATCGTCAGCGTGCAAAATGTAGTTGGTAAAGCCCCTTGTGCCGATTTTATAGCCCTCTGCGGTGATACGGGGATTGACGAGCTTCACACGTTCCTCAAAGTCAAAATGTTTCTCTCCGGCTTCGGCAGGGAGGATAACCACAATATCATCCGCCCTCTGTATGTCTGAATAAAGGTTGAAGCTGCGAGAGAGTACCGCAATGCGTCCGTTGATTTTTCGCTGCTCTGTTTTGTCTTCTCCGGCAAACTCCAAGTTGCCGAATGTCTTCTCCATGTTGGGGATAACGAATTTTAATTCCATATAGATTTACCTGTCCTTTCTGAATGTTGTATTTGATAATGGCTTTCGGGATTCAGTCTGGGAGCGGAGGGGAACGCTCCGGTAGCGGTGATTTCTTCATAGTATCACGACCTTTCTGGTTTTGAGGTAAAAAAATAGACGCTCATTGCTGAACGTCTATCAGGGGAGATATTGAGATTTTGTAGGTTTACTATATCAATCCGACTGTACTTCGGTTGCATTTTTATTGCATTTTTTATTTTTTTCCATATAGATTTTAGTGGTTTATAGTTTCTGAATATGCCTTAAAATCAATGATTTTCACTTATATAGGATACTGTCTGTCTGGAGTGGGAATAAGTTGAAATGTCCAAAGAATTCAGTGTTTATGTAGGTTTTTGGTGTTGCAAGAGGTCTTTTGATAACAAATTGATAACAGTTGCATAAGAGCCATTATTCTTGTAATCCAGTGTTTTTAGGGTTAGAAAATGCTTGACAGGCGGCTGTGTAGCAAGGCTTTCAGAGCCATACTCGAAAATATTGCATATTTCCTTGTTGTGGTGTATCCGCCAAATGAATGTATGCAAATATATGTTTATGAATGCAAGCACTCAACACATATATTCTCAACATTTGTTTGGCTCTGGACGAATCCATATTATAAACTAAGCCCTTAGCTGTGGTATGTAACTCATAGCTAAGGGCTTTTGTCGTCTTTATTTATCTGGTTTGAGTTGGTCTCGGAACATTTCGACTAAAGCGTCACTAAGTTCTTGTGACAGCACTTTCGCCCAACGCTGTGTGGCATCGAACTTCGGATAGTGGTAACGCCAGTTATCGTATTCTTCCTTGCTGATTTCTTCGGAAGATAACTTGTCCGCCTGTTCTTTCCAATCGTATAGCATTTTCAGTAGTTCATGAGCGTTTTCCCCTTTGTCCTTGTTGACCTTCAGACAGACCGTAAAGGTAGATAATGACCGACTTAGGGAAGAAATCAAGGGCTATAAGCTACTGCGAAGATGTTCAGCAACAAACAAATTGACAGCCTATTGGAACAGGTAAGACAGTCTAAACAGCGTGGTACACGCTTTAGTGGTAAAGATTATGAAAGGTAGGAACAGACAATGAAGAAAACAATTATTGAAGAAATGGGTGGCACTTATGTAAGACAAGGGGATTATCTTATTCCCTGTCTTACCCTGCCCGCGGAAAAAGAAACAAAACCTATCGGTGTATGGGGACAGCGACACAAAGGCTATCTGAAAGAGCATAACAGAGTAACGGAGATTGTAAAGAGTGAAATAATAAGCATATAGTTTTTGATATAAATAGGATGCTTTATGTAGCCTGTTTATTTTATAAACCTCAATTGTAAATCAAAACGCAACCTATTCGATTTAAAATCTAGTGAATAGTTACACATACAACATATATACCAGAAGGTTGCATTCTGGCTTACAAAGAAGATTGGTAGTG
>OGPD01001650.1_pt1 | contig 16586 bp, 13 predicted proteins | sample 1552861 | NCBI WGS metagenome assembly OGPD01 (sample SAMEA2580280, study PRJEB22360) | human gut metagenome | biome: human gut; feature: human-associated habitat; material: faeces | place: Denmark | collected 2008/2010
CTCCAGCAGCATCCCGCCGATGCCCATGCCGCTCTTGAGCAGGCCCATCTGGTAAGTGCCGGCCTCAGTGACGCCCACATGGAGGGGGTAGTCGGTCACAGCGCTGAGCTGGCGGTATGCCTCCATCATGCGGGGGACGTTGGAGTTCTTGATGGAGATGACGATGTTGTTGAAATCGAACTTCTCCAGCAGGCGGACATGGTACAGGGCGCTTTCCACCATGGCCTCGGGCACGGGAGCGCCGTACTTGGCCAGGATGTGCTTTTCGAGGCTGCCGCCGTTGACGCCGATGCGGATGGGCACATTTCTGGCGTTGCAGGCGTCGGCCACGGCCTTGACGCGGTCATCATCCCCGATGTTGCCGGGGTTGATGCGAATTTTGTCCGCGCCGCGCGCCGCCGCTTCGACGGCGAGACGGTAGTCGAAATGAATGTCCGCGACGAGCGGGATGGAGATATTCTCCTTAATTTCACTCAGCGCGTGCGCGGCCTCCATATTCGGCACCGTGACGCGCACGATCTCGCAGCCCGCCTCTTCGAGCGCGTGGATCTGCGCGATGGTGGCCTTGGCATCCTCAGTGTGCGTGTTGCACATCGACTGGATCGTGACCGGCGCGCCGCCGCCGATAGCGACGCCGCCTGCGATAATTTGCTTGCTCATAAGATCATCCTCCTCACAGGAGCTTGACAATGTCGTGGAACGTGACGAACAGCATCAGCGCCATTAAAAGCGCAAAGCCGATGCCGTTGATGACGTTCAGATATTTGGACGGAATTTCCTTTTTGAAAAGCGCCACGGCGATGCCGTTGACGAGCAGGAACAGCACGTGTCCGCCGTCGAGCGCGGGCAGCGGCAGCAGGTTCATCACGGCGAGGTTCACCGCGATCATCGCGGCGAAGTAGAGAATGCTCTCGAGTGCCGCGCCGAAGCCCGCCTCGGCCTCGGTCTCCTTGCCGACCTCCGTGATGGTCGAGACGATGCCGACCGGGCCGCTCAGATCGTTGACGCCCGCCGCACCCGAAAGCAGCATTTGCAGGCTCAGTCTCACGATGCGGACATAGTCCATCGTCTGGTACCAGCTGTATTGCAGGCGCAGAAGCGGCGTCGCCTCGACGATCCCGCCGTAGGTAAAGCCGTAGGCCTCGTACTCCTTACCGTTTTCGTCGGTGTAGACTTGCCTGGTGAGCGTGCGGTCGAACTTTTTGCCGTCGCGCAGGACGGTCATGTCGATCGTGCCCGTGTCGCCAAGGCCCATGATGAGCGACACGTCGCTCTTTAAATAAATGCGCTCACCGTTGATGGCGTAGATCGTGTCGCCGGGCATCAGGCCGTCCTCTCCCTGCTGCGGAAAATCGGGGTTCAGCTCGACGATCTCCGTCGTGTAGAATGCCTGCGCACCCGCATACAGACAGATGACGATGATGAGGCCCGTCAGGAAGTTCATGAACGCGCCCGCGACGAAGATGATGAACTTCTTCCACCAGACCTGGCGGCCCAGCGCGCGGTCGTCGTCCGAATCCTCGTCCTCGCCCTCCATGGCGCAGTAGCCTCCGATGGGCAGGAGCCGCAGGGAGTATTCGGTGTCCCCTTTCGTCTTATGGAAGAGCTGCGGGCCCATGCCGATGGAAAATTCATTGACGCGCACGCCGCAGGCCTTGGCCGCCAAAAAGTGGCCAAACTCATGCACGGCGATGAGCACGCCGAAAATCAGGATCGCAATGAGAATATAAACCATGGTCTCTCCTAAATTTGGTCAGTTGAGCTTTTCGCGCACGACCTCGCGCGCGAGCCGGTCTGCTTCCAGAATATCCGAAAGCTGCGGCTGATATACCGTCTCGGTTTTATCGAGCGCCGCTTCGATGAGGTCAGGGATGGCACAGATGCCGATCTCGTCGCACAGAAATGCCGCGACAGCCTCTTCGTTCGCGCCGTTCATCGCCGCGCAGTAGACATTGCCGATGGCGGCGCACTGCTTGGCGATCTTCAGGCAGCGGAAGACCTCTTCATCGGGCTCGGCGAACGTCAGCGGCGGGCACTTGAGAAGGTCAAGCGGCTCCGCGGGCGAAACGGCCCTGTTGGGGTACGTCATCGCGTAGCGGATGGGCAGCTTCATGTCCGGTGTGCCGAGCTGGGCGAGCATCGCCCCGTCGTGAAACTCGACGAGCGAGTGCACGATGCTCTGGCGATGGATGACCGCGTCGACCTGACGCAGCGGCAGGCGGTAGAGCCTCATGGCCTCGATGATCTCAAGGCCCTTGTTCATCAGCGTCGCGGAGTCGGTGGTGATCTTTGCACCCATTGTCCAGTTTGGGTGCTTGAGCGCGTCGGCCTTCGTCTTAGTCGCAAGCTCCTGCAGGCTCAGGCCGTAGAACGGCCCGCCCGAGCAGGTCAGAATGAGGCGCTTGATCTCACCGCGGTCGCGGCAGCCCTGCAAGCACTGGAAGATCGCGCTGTGCTCGCTGTCGACGGGGACGATCTCCGCGCCGCAGCGCTCCGCCGCAGCCACGACGAGCTCGCCCGCGCAGACGAGCGTTTCCTTGTTGGCAAGCGCGATGCGTTTTTTCTTCTCGATGGCGGCAAGCGTCGGCTGGAGTCCGATCATGCCCATCACGGCGGTGACGACCGTGTCAGCGTCGTCCGCCGTGGCCGCGGCCAGAAGGCCCTCCATGCCGGAGAGCACTTGGGTGTTTGTGTCGGAAAGCCGCGCGCGGAGCTCACGCGCCGCATCCTCGTCATAAAGCACGGCAAGACGCGGGCAAAATTCCCGCGCCTGCTGTTCGATGAGGTCAACGCTTTTATTCGCCGTCAGCGCAGCGACGGAAAGCCCCAGCTCGCGCGCCACCTCAAGCGTCTGGGGGCCGATGGAGCCGGTGGAACCGAGTAAAGCAATACTCCTTGTCATAATAAGCCTCCGCAGACCGCGGCCCATACGACCGGCGCGATGAAGAGCGTGGAGTCAAAGCGGTCGAGCATGCCGCCGTGCGTCAGGAAGAGGTGGCTGTAATCCTTGATACCGGCCTCGCGCTTGACGAGCGACATCGAGAGGTCGCCGAGCTGGCCGAAGATGTTGGCCACCACGCCGACAAGAATCAGCATGAGGTAATTGGGCGCGTAGCCGAGCCATGCCTTGCCGACAACGCCGAGCAGCACCAGCGCAAGCGCGCTGCCGATGGGCCCGCCGATGGCGCCCGCCCAGGTCTTGTGCGGGCTGACGTGCGGCGCCATCTTGCGCTTGCCGAACCACATGCCAAAGTACATCGACAGCGCATCGCCCACAAAGGCGACGCAGAACGGCGCAAGCACATAGAGCTTGCCGAAGTTTTCGTCCATGCGCAGCAGGAAAATGCAGCTGTACATCGCTGGGAACACGATGCCGCCGACAATGGACACCGCTACATCGTGGAACGTGAACGGTCTTTCCTTTCCGTAAGAGATAACCGCAAAGAGGAACGCCATCATCACAAGAATCCAGCGGAAGAGCGTAACGGTCGAAATCGGAAGATCGTATGTGCCGCTCATCTCTTCCTTAAAGAGCCATATCTCCTGCATGACGACCGTTGTGACAAGTCCCCAGTAGAAATTCGCCGGGACGTTCTCTCCCGCCGTGTGCAGCAGTTCATAGGCCGCGATGCCCGCGATGCCGCAGACGACGATCATCGTCGCCCATGCGGGGCAGGCAAGCAGCACGGCGAGCAGCGCCGGCAGGCCGACGACAACCACCAACCATCTTTGTTTCATTTCTGTTTCTCCTGTTTCAGTCCGCCGAAGCGCCGCTCGCGATGCTGATACGCGATGAGCGCCTTGTCGAATTCTCTTTCCGTAAAGTCGGGCCAGAGCGTGTCGCAGAAGTAGAACTCACTGTACGCGCACTGCCACAAAAGGTAGTTGCTGATGCGCTTCTCCCCGCCCGGGCGGATGAGAAGGTCGGGATCGGGAAGTCCGCTTGAATAGAGGTAGCGCGAAAAGCCCTCCTCGGTCAAAGCGTCCGCGTCCTGCTCCCCTGCCGCGCAGTCACGCGCAAACGCGCGGGCGGCGTGCAGGATCTCGTCGCGTCCGCCGTAGTTGAGGCAGACGTTGGCCTGAAAGCCTTCGATGCGGGATGAAATCTCATTCGTCTCATCGATGAGTTCCCGAAGTTCCGGCGTCAGGACGCTGAGATCGCCCAGAAAGCGCAGGCGGTTGCCGTCCTTTTCCATCGTGTCGATGCACTCGTGCAGATATTGCTCGAGTAAGTGCATGATGCCGTCGACCTCGTCCTTCGGGCGCTTCCAGTTTTCGGTCGAAAAAGCGTAGACCGTCAGATAGTCGATGCCCAGGTTCTTGCAGTAGGTGCCGAGCTTTCGAAACGTCTCCGCCCCCGCCTTGTGACCGGCCGAGCGCGGGAGGCCGCGCTTTTGCGCCCAGCGTCCGTTGCCGTCCATAATGACGGCAACATGACAAGGCAGGTTGTTCAAATCAACCTGCCCTGCCTTGTTCTCTTTGGAAAAGAGCCCCATATCAGACCGCCATGAGCTCCTTCTCTTTCTTCTCGAGAAGGGCGTCGACCTCTTTGCACATGTCGTCGGTCAGCTTCTGCAGGTCCTTTTCGGCGACCTTCAGGTCGTCCTCGGTGATCTCGCTGGCCTTCTGCTTCTTCTTGAAGGCCTCCATCGCGTCGCGGCGGATGTTGCGGATGGCGACCTTGCCGGTCTCGGAATACTTATGGATCTGCTTGACGAGCTCCTTACGGCGCTCCTCCGTGAGCTGCGGGAAGTTCAGGCGGATGGACTTGCCGTCGTTCTGCGGGTTGATGCCAAGGTCAGACTCCTGAATGGCGCGCTCGATGGGCTTGAGGGCCGTGCCGTCCCACGGGGTGATGACGAGCTGGCGCGGATCGGGAGAAGCGATGGCCGCGATCTGCTGGATGGGCGTGGGAGAGCCGTAGTAGTCGACGCTGATGCGGTCGAGCACAGAGGCGTTGGCGCGGCCTGCGCGCACAGAGGCAAAGTCCGCGTTCACCGCGTCGATGCTCTTTCTCATTTTGTCGGAATAAACCTTGTAATCTTCCTTATTCATGGGGATACCTCCTCAAAAATTTTTATCGTAAAGCCGCAAGTGCGGGGTCGCTCAGTTTTCGCCGACGATGGTGCCGATCTTCTCGCCCTCGACCGCACGGATGATGTTCTCCGGGTCCTTGAGCGCGAAGACGAGCACAGGGATGTGGTTGTCCATCGAAAGGGACGTGGCTGTGGAGTCCATGACCGCAAGGTGCTGGGCCAGCACGTCCTCATAGGAGATAGCGTCGTACTTGATCGCGTTTGCATCCTTGGCGGGGTCGGCGTTGTAAACGCCGTCGATGTTCTTGGCGAGCAGGATCACGTCGGCATTGATCTCCGCCGCGCGCAGCACCGCTGCCGTGTCGGTCGAGAAGAACGGAGAGCCGATGCCGCAGCCAAAGAGCACTACGCGGCCCTTTTCCAAATGCCGGATGGCGCGGGCTCGGATGTAGGGTTCGGCGACTTCTTTGATCTCCAGCGCCGTCTGCACGCGCACGTCGACGCCCTTCTGCTCGAGCACATCGGCGACCGCCATGCAGTTCATCGCCGTGGCCAGCATGCCCATGTGGTCGGCACGGGTGCGCTCGATGTAGCCCTCGCCGTTTTTCACGCCGCGCCAGAAGTTGCCGCCGCCGATGACGACGCCCATCTGCACACCCATGTCCGTGCACTTTTTGATGACGTCGCACACCTTGGAAACGACGTCGAAGTCGAAGCCGAAGTGCTTGTCGCCCGCCAGCGCCTCGCCGCTGATCTTGAGCAGCACGCGCTTATACTTGAGTTGAGCCATGCTCATAATCTCCCCTTTCAGGAACAAGTTCAAATTTTCACAGCTACTATTTTAGCGTATTTTTGCTCTTTTGCATAGGGGGAAAGCGTAAACTTTTTTCACAAATTCGCTCTTTCCTTTTTCGTCAAGTTGAACCGCCGTGAATAGCGGAAAAAAGCAGCCGTTTCATACGGCTGCTTTTTTAGATTTTTCGTTTACTTGATGTCCTTGATGCGGATAAGGTCCTTCAAAAGCTCGACCGTGCCATCGATGCCAAGCAGGCTCGAATCGATGCAGAGGTCGTAGCTCTTAGCATCGCCCCAGTCCTTGGCGGAATAGTAGTTATAGTAGGAAGCGCGGGACTTATCCGTCTTCTTGATGCGGTCTTTCGCCTCGTTCTCGCTGATGCCGTTGCGGGCGGCAACGCGCTTGATGCGGTTTTCGAGCGGAGCCGTGATGAAGAGATTGATGACGTCGTCGCGATCCTTGAGCGCGTAGTCCGCGCAGCGGCCGATCAGGACGCAGGGGCCCTTGTCGGCGAGCTTTTTGATCGTGTCGTAGGTCGCCAGATACACCTGCTGTTCGATGGAGCCCTTGGGCGTCACATGGTTCATCGAGAAGGAATAGGGGTCCATCGCGATGGAATAGAGAAAGCTCTTCGGGCGTTCGTCAAAGGAACGGAACAGCTCTTCGCAAAGTCCGCTCTCCTCTGCCGCCTCCTTGAGCAGCATGTCGTCGTAATAGGCGATGCCGAGCTGCTTGGCAAGCATCGTGCCGATCTCGCGTCCGCCGCTGCCGTATTGTCTGCCAACCGTAATGACCATAAAGATTCCTCCTTTTTCGCGCCTTGAAACAAAATCGGTGCTATTTGGATTATAGCACCGATTTCGTAAGAAGACAATATTTTTTCCTGTTTCGATTTTGTAAAGGCGCGGCCTTATTCCGGAAGCGGCAGGCCAAGGCGGCGATACATCGTTTTTTTCACCGCGCGCAGAATATTTTCATAGCCCGTGCAGCGGCACAGATGGCCGGAGAGGAGCTTTCTGAGCTCGTCATCGGTGTAGAGGCGGTTCGTCTCCAAGATCTCGACCGCAGTCATGATGAAGCCCGGCGTGCAGAAGCCGCACTGGACAGCGGTTTCTTCAATGAACGCCTGCTGGATGTCGCTCAGCTCGCCGTCGGGCCCCATCAGGCTTTCGAGCGTGCGGATGTGCTTGCCGTCCGCCCAGACGGCGAGGTAGATGCACGAGTTGAATGCCTCGCCGTCGATGATGACGTTGCAGGCGCCGCACTCGCCGACCTCGCAGCCCTTCTTCACGGACGTCATATGGTAATCGTTTCGCAGCATATCGGTCAGCGACGCACGCACGTCGACCATTTTCTCAACGTCCTTGCCGTTTAAGTTGAATCGCACCAGCTTGTACTGACTCATTTGATGACACCTCCCGCCCGTTTGATAGACTCGATCAGGCAGCGCTTGGCCATTTCGACCGCGATGTGTTCTCGGAACGCCTTGGAGGCGCGCCAGCTGTCACGCGCGTGGATATCGTTGAGCACGGCGAGTGAGAATTCTTCCGCTGTCGTAAGTGTCAAGGGTTTATCCTTGGCAGCTGCCTCCGCGCTCGGGCAGCGCATCGGCACAGGACCGGCAACGCCGTAGGCGATGCGGGCGCGCTCAATAGTCTGCTTGTCGGGCGACAGGCGCACGTTCACGCTGCACCCGAGCGTCGCGATGTCCATCGCGTTTCTCATGGCGTACTTGATGTAGTAGCCATAGCAGTTTTCGTAGCTCGCCTTTGGGATGAGGATGGCGGTCTGGATCTCGCCATCCTCCACGCGGATGTCGACCTGACCGGCCTTGATGTAAAAGTCTTTGATGGGCAGGCGGCGGATGCCGTCCTTCCCCGTCAGCTCCACGATGGCCTCCCACGCATGCAGTGTGGAGGCGGAGTCCGCGCTCGTCACGCCGTTGCAGGTGTTGCCGCCGATGGTTCCGATGTTTCGGATCTGCGGGCCGCCGACCATGTCGACCGCCTCGCCGAGAACGTTGATATATTTCTGAATGATGGGGTCACGCGTGATGTGGGAAAAGCTCGAGAGCGAGCCGATGCGGATGTTCTCCTCCTCGTCGATGCTCACGCCGCGCAGCTCGTCGAGGCCGTAGATCGAGATGAGCTCCTTCCCGGCGCGTTTACCCTCGCGCATCTGCACGAGCACGTCGCTGCCGCCGGCGATGATCTGCGCCTCGGGATGCTCCAAGCGGAGGGCGACGGCGTTTTCGACGCTTTCCGCCTCATAGAGTGCTTTCATGTCATACATGGCTCACTTCTCCTCCTTCCAGCTGTCGTGGATGAGCCCCGCCTTGCTGAACTCGGCGTACAGAACGTGCGGGGTGATGGGAACGGTGTCGATGGCGACGCCGGTGGCGTTGTAGATGGCGTTGCGGATGGCGGGCGCGCCCGAGCACGCGGGCGGTTCGCCGAGCGCCTTCGTGCCGAACGGCGACGTCGGCTCGGGATTTTCGATAAACTGCGCCTCGAGATGCGGGTGGTCCATGAACGTCGAGAGCTTGTAGTCGAGAAGATTATTGTTGAGTGGGCGGCCCGTCTTCTCGTCGAATAAAAGCTGCTCGCTCATGCCAAATCCGATGGCCATGGACATGCCGCCGTGGACCTGCGCCTCGGCAAGCGCGGGGTTGATGAGCTTGCCGCAGTCGTGGACGTTGATGATCTTCTTGAGCGTCACCTTGCACATCGGGATATCCACCTCGACGTCGGCAAAGGTGCAGCCAAACGAATAGGCGTTGTTGCGGATGGTGTAGGTCGACTCGGCGGTGATGTGCTCGGAGTCCGCGGCGTTGTACTGCGCGGTCATCGCAAGGTCTTTCAGCGACATGAGCACCATGCCGTCGCCCTTGCGGATGATGTTTCCGTCAACAATATCCATATTCGAAACTGCCTGACGGGTGAGCTTTGTCGCGTACTGAAGAATTTTCTGCCGCAGGAGCGTCGCCGTCTGGCGGATGGAGAAGCCCGCGACGTAGGTCTGGCGGCTCGCGTAAGCGCCGAGGCCTGTGGGCGTGATGTCCGTATCCTGACACGAGACGACGCGCACGTCGTGATAGCTCTTGAGGCCGACGGCCTCGGCCGTCATCTGTGCATAGGCCGTGTCCGCGCCCTGCCCGATCTCCGTCTCACCGCACTGCATCGTCACCGTGCCGTCGAGATTCAGGAGCATGCGGTTCGAGGACGTTTCAAGCGAGATGGGATACACCGCCGTGTTGTACCAGAAGGCCGCCACGCCGATGCCGCGGCGGACGGGGCCGATGTCCTTGGCATACTCCTCGCGCTTTTTGTCGTATTCGATGTACTCCTTCCCCTTTTCCAGACATTCGCGGAAGGAATCGTAGTAGTTCGTGTTACCTGAGAAGCCGTCGTGGAAGCCCTTGGGCATGATGTACTTCATGCGGTATTCGAGCGGCTCCATGCCAACGGCCTTCGCGCACTCGTCGATGTTCGCGTCGTCCGCGAACGACGCCTGCGGCATGCCGTAGCCGCGCATCGCGCCCGCGGCGGGGCGGTTTGTGTACCCGGTGTAAGCGTCGCCCTCGAAATTGTCGCAGGGATAGATCTGCGGGAACGAGCCCATGGCCTTGGCGACGATCGAATGGCCGTGCGAGGCATACGCGCCCTGATTGGAGAAGCACTCGACCTTGCGCGCGGCAATCGAGCCGTCCTTATGAAGCCACGTGATGATATGGAAGCGGATTGAGTGGCGCACACGGTTACTGACGAATGTCTCTTCACGCGAGCAGTCGATGCGCACGCATTTTCCGTGCACCTGCGTAGAGCACCACGCGCACAGCGGCTCATAGAGCGCATCCTGCTTGTTGCCAAAGCCGCCGCCGATATAGGGCTTGATGACGCGGATATCCGCCCACGGACGCCCGAGCGCCTGACCGACGATGCGGCGGATGATGTGCGGGATCTGCGTGGAAGACACGACGACGATGCGGCCATTTTCCTCGTAAGCGTAGCAGCCGTGGTTTTCAATGTGGCTGTGCTGCACGGTGGGGGTGTTGTACCAGCCCTCGACCTTGATGAGGCCGGGCTCTTTGATCGCCTGCTGATAATTGCCCTTGCGGATATCGGTGTGCTTCAGGATATTCCCCGGGAAATTTTCGTGGATGCAGGGCGCGTCGGGCTCCATGGCCTTCTGCACGTCGAGCACAAACGGGAGTTCCTCATATTCGACCTTCAGCGCGCGCACGCCCTGCATGGCCGAGACCTCATCCTCCGCAATGACGACCGCGACGTCGTCGCCGTAGTAGCGCACATGGCGGTTCAAAAGATTGCGGTCGGCCACGTCCTGATGCCCCGGGTCCATCGACCAGGGATGGCCCGCCGTCGGGAAGCAGTGCTCCGGCACGTCGAAGCAGGTCAGCACCTTCACAACGCCGGGGATGGCCTCCGCCGCGGACTTGTCGACTGATTTGACAAATCCGTGCGCGATGGTGGAATGCTTGATGCGCGCATAGAGCGCACCGGCCGGCATCCGATCCTCATAGTATTTCGTGCGTCCGGTGACCTTGTCGAACGCATCGACGCGGATCTCGCTTTTTCCTACCTTGCTCATCTGTCTACCTCCTGTTCCGAGCAGCCGCTTTGTCGGTTTTGCTCGAAATCTGCAACTCCTTTGCTATTATTTTAGCACATTTCGCACAGCGTGTACAGTGCTGCATGCGTGATATAATACAAATGATCGCGGATGTACCATTTTGTCCGCTTTTTTCTGCCGATTGGTGAAAAAGAAACGAATGACTGGTGATTTAATAGATGGATAACACGTTGAAAATAGGATGCGTGGTCATGGCGGCGGGTAATGCCGCGCGCTTTGGCGAGAACAAGCTCGCCGCGATGGTAAACGGAAAGCCGCTTATCGAGCATGCGCTTGAGGCGATCCCGCGGGAGAGCTTTTCCCGCGTGCTGGTCGTGACGCAGCACGAAAACGTGGAAGCGGCCGCCAAAAAGTTTGGCTTTGAAGCTCTGCGGAATGAGCATCCCGAGCGCGGCCAGAGCGAGACGATCCGCCTCGGCACGGCAGCGCTGTCAGACTGTGACGCGCTCTGCTTCATGGTGGCCGACCAGCCGATGCTCAAGCGCAAGACCGTCGCGCAGGAGCTTGAGTTCTTCCGCGCGCACAGCGAAAACATCGTCGGATTGGGACACAACGGCGTGCGGGGCAATCCCTGCCTCTTCCCTGCCCGGTTCTTCCCTGAGCTTCTCGCGCTCGAGGGTGATGTGGGCGGCGGCGCGGTCATCAGAAAGCACTTAGATGCGCTGCTGCTCTTCCCTGCCGACGAGCGAGAACTGCGCGACGTTGACACGAAGGAAGCGCTCGAAGCGCTTAAGAAACGCTGATTTCGCCGCGGAGGTCTTCTTCCATTGTCTGCTTGATCTTCTCCTTGTCGTAGCCGCAGGAGAAGAGATAGTACAGCTTGGCGACGGCGGCCTCGGTCGTCATGTCGAGTCCGCTGACCGCGCCCGCCTTTTTGAGCGCGCTGGACGTTTCGTAGGTGCCGAGCGACACCGCGCCCTGCGGACACTGCGAGCAGACCGTGAGCACCGTGCCGTTCTGAAACGCCTTGCGGATGATGGGCAGCAGCGCGTTCCCGTCGCCGGGGATGTTGCCCGCGCCGAACGTCTCGATGACGATACCGCGGAGCTTTTCGGTCATGATGGCCTCGAACAGCGAAAACTGAATGCCCGGAAATACCTTGATGACGCCGATGGGAATATTATCAAGCGTCTGGAGCTTGAGCCCGCCTTCCTGCCGCGGCAGGAGGGCGGCTTCGTTATATTTGATGGAAATGCCCGCCTCGGCAAGGCTCGGGTAGTTGGGCGAAACGAAAGCGATGAGTCCGTCGGCGGAGTATTTTGTCGCGCGGTTGCCGCGCAGCAGCTTTCCGCCGAAGTACAGGCACACCTCGCGCACGATGCCTTCCCCCGCAATCAGCAGTGCGGTGATGAGGTTGTCGCGCCCGTCGCTGCGAATTTCGCACAGCGGGATCTGCGAGCCCGTGAGCACCACGGGCTTGTCGAGCCCTTCGAGCATGAACGACAGTGCCGAAGCCGTGTAGGCCATCGTGTCCGTGCCGTGCAGGACGACGAAGCCGTCGTAATCGTCATATTTCTGCGCGATCAGCTCTGCGATGCAGTTCCATTCGCGCACGGTCATGTTGGATGAATCCAGCAGCGGCGAGAGCTCGTAGAATTCCCACTCCGGCATCTCCGGTGCGCGGAGGTCGGGGATGGCATCGAGCGCGGCGCGGAAGTAGCCCGCGCGCGGCGCGTAGCCGTTTTCCGTGCGCGTCATACCGATGGTGCCGCCGGTATAGATGATGAGAACTCGTTTCATAGCTCTCTCCTGATTGTATTACTTTTTGTACGGCGTATGGTCGAGCGGCAGGCTGCGGCGGCGCTCGCCGTCGTAGCGGTAATACGCCTGCGCGATGGCCGGCGCCGTGGGGATGGACGTGATCTCACCGATGCCGATGGCGCCGTTGGCGAGGTTTAATCCCGGCTTGTCGATGACGATCGCCTTGATCTCGGGGATCTGATGCGAGCGGAACAGGCCGAGCGTGCCGAAGCGCGCCGTCGGGCGGCAGTTTTCGTCGATGGGATACTGCTCCGTCAGGGCATAGCCCATGGACATGACGACGCCGCCCTCGATCTGGCCCTCGCAGGAGAGCGGGTTGATGGCCTTGCCGACATCGTGCGCGGCGACCATCTTTTTAATTTTGCCCGTCTCCTTGTCGAGAATGCACATCTGCGTTGCGTAGCCATAGGCGACATGGCTGACGGGGTTCGGCACATTTGCGCCGAGCGGGTTCGTCTTGGCGTAGTATTCGCCGTAAAACTCCTGCCCCTTCAAATCGCTCAGCGAGCGGTACTCCATCGCGTCGCGCAGCAGCAGGCATGCGCGGCGGCAGGCCTCGCCGGTGACGAGCGTCTGGCGCGAGCCGGAGGTATCGCCGCTGTCAGGCGTTATGAACGTGCTGTTGCCGTCGTAGACGACCTGATCGCGCGTGAGCTTTGCGTTTGTCACGACGAGCTGCACCAGCACCGTGCCGAGACCCTGACCGATGCAGGACGCGCCCGCGCGGATGTGGACCTTGCCATCATCGCCGATGACGAGCTTGCAGCGCCCATAGTCGGGAAGACCGACGCCGACGCCCGCGTTTTTCATCGCGCAGGCAAGGCCGACCGGCTCGCCGTTTTTGACCGCTTCGTCATAGTAGGGCTTGATGGCCTCGAGCGTTTCGACAAGGCCCGTTTCGGGGCCGACGATCTGGCCGTTCGGCAGCACCTCGCCCGGGCGGATGGCGTTGCGGTAGCGAATTTCCCACGGGGAGATGCCGACAAGGTCGGCCATCTCATTTAGGAGCGTTTCGGTCGCAAAGCAGGTCTGCGTCACGCCGAAGCCGCGGAACGCGCCCGCGGGCGGATTGTTCGTATAGTAGGCGTGGCCCTCGATCTCAAAATTCTCGTAGTGATACGGGCCCGCGGCGTGCGTGCACGCGCGCTCGAGCACGGGGCCGCCGAGTGAGGCGAAGCCGCCCGTGTCGGACACGACGCTCGCCTTTACGCCCTGAATAATGCCGTTTTCGTCGCAGCCCATCGTGAAGTCCATCCACATCGGATGGCGCTTGGGATGGACGAGCAGCGATTCCTGCCGTGTGAGCTTCACCTTGACCGGCACGCGCGCGATGTATGCGATCAGCGCCGCGTGGTGCTGCACGGACATGTCCTCTTTCCCGCCGAAGCCGCCGCCGACAAGCATATTTTCGACCTGGCAGTGGGCAAAGTCGACGCCGAGCATCGCCGAGCACTCGTGCTGGGTGGTGTGCGCGCTCTGGTCGGTCGTCAGCAGCTTCACGCCGCCGTTTTCAAGCGGGAGCGCCACGCAGCACTCGGGTTCCAAAAAGGCGTGCTCCGTCCACGGAGTCTCAAACTTCTCGTGTAAGACGTATTTGGAATGTTTGATAGCCTCCTCGGCGTTGCCGCGCACAACGTGGCGGTGCGCCTGCAAATTGCCGCGGTTGCCCATGATGACCTCGGGCGCACCGGGGGCGGACGCCTCCTCGGGCCCGTAGACCGCGGGAAGCTCTTCGTAAACGACACGTACAAGCTTTTTTGCCTGCTCGAGTGTTTCTAAGTCGCGCGCACAGACAAGCGCCACCGCGTCGCCGAGATACTGCGTGATTTCCCCCTCGCCGATGAGCGTCGGCTGGTCCTTCTGGATGTGGCCGACGTTCTGCTGGCCCGGGATGTCCTTTGCCGTCAGCACGCAGACGACGCCAGGAAGCGCTTCCGCCTCTTTCGTGCGGATGTAGAGCACGCGGGCGCGCGGGTACTGGCTGCGCACCGCGCCGCCATAGCACATGCCGTCAACATAGACGTCGTCGGGGTACTTGCCGTAGCCCTGCACCTTTTCGGCGACATCGATACGGTGCACGCGCGAGCCAACCTGAAAGTCTTCCTTCTTTTCGGGAATTTTCCCCTCGCGTAAAATCTTCGCCGCGAGCAGGATGCCGTCGATGATCTTGACATAGCCCGTGCAGCGGCAGATATTGTTGCGTATGGCAAAGGCCGCCTCTTCGCGCGTGGGGTCAGGATTCTGGTCGATAAGCCCCTTGGCCGAGATGACCATGCCTGGAATGCAGAAGCCGCACTGCACGGCTCCGGCCTCGCCGAAAGCGTAGGTAAAGGCCTCCTTTTCAAAGGCGGAAAGGCCCTCGACCGTGACGATATGTTTCCCCTCCAGCTTGTCTGTCTGCGGGATGCAGGCTTTCGTCGGCTTGCCGTCGATGAGGACATGGCACGTGCCGCACGCACCTTCACTGCATCCGTCCTTCACGCTGGTCAGATGCAGCTCGTCGCGAAGATAGCGGATGAGTTTTTGATTTTTCTCCACCGTGACCGGTGTACCGTTGACAACGAATGCAGCCATTTCAGATCTCCTGTTCGCAAGAAAATCACAAATATCACAATTATTTTGGTTGCCTAACTAATTTTATTGTAACACAGGCACAACAAAGACGCAACACAAATTCTAAATTTCGATATTCTATTTTCGGAATCACGCTTTCTGTCTCAAATCCTTGACAAGTTTTGAACATTGGACTAAGATATCGCCATACCTGCAAGGGGCGCTGGCGCAAGCCGGCTGTGATGCGGCGTATCGCCGTCGCTGTCCCTCAGACCTGATCCGGGTAATGCCGGCGTAGGAATGCAAAGATGATCTTGCCTGAGCTTTGCACCGTGACGTCGACGCCGCGGTGCTTTTTTGTGCCGCGGCGCGGACAGGGACCATATCTTTAGGAGGAATCCCTTATGAGCAACACGTCCACCCATTCCAGCACCCGCCGCCTGACCGAGGGCGGCATCTGCATCGCGCTCGCCCTTGTGCTGAGCTATCTCAAAATTCCCATCGGTCTGTCGTTTGGCGGCTTCGGCGGCTCGATCACCCTTGTGATGGTCCCGCTCATCCTCTTCGCCGTGCGCTATGGCGCGCCCTGGGGCATCCTCGCGGGCGTCGCGTTCGGCACGCTCAAGTATTTCTTCGCCGAGGGCTTCGCCGTGAGCTGGGTGTCCATCATCTTCGACTATTCCGTCGCCTACGGCGCGGTCGGCCTTGCGGGCCTTTTCCGCGTGAAGGACAACGACTATTCCAAGCTCCCGCTCGCCGCGTTCGTCGGCTGCCTCGGCCGCTTTGTCATCCACTTTATCTCGGGCGTGACGGTCTACGCGCAGTATATGCCCGAGGAATTCATGGGCATGACCATGACGTCTCCCGTGTTCTACTCCGTGCTGTACAACGGCACGTACATGCTGCCGAACACGATCCTCGCGATCGTCATCTGCGCGTTGCTGATGAAGCCCGCAGCGAAGCTGCCGAGCGCAGAGTAAAAAAATAATATGGCAGCGCGACAGCGCTGCATTTGTTCCCTGCGCCGCGCAGGGGTGCGATAATAAGGGAGGGGTATCTCTTTTCGAAAAAGAGATACCCCTCCCTTATCCGCGTCCTCCACACCAGGTGGGAAAAAACCGGAACTTATTGTTCCAAAAGGAACCGTGCGATATTTTCTATTGCAACAGAAGCCTTTCTAATGGGAAACATCTGAAACACATGCCACATCCCCTCGCTGACCTGCAGGCGGCAGGGAACGTTTGCGCGCTTCATCGCCTGATAGAGTTGTTCTGAATCCGAATACAGGATCTCGTGGTCGCCGACCTGGATGAGCGTCGGCGGGAAGCCGGTGAAGTCGGCAAAAAGTGGGGACAGGTCGCTCGAACGGTAGTCTCTTCCTGCGGCGTAGGCGAGGCGCACGGCTTCGATGTACTCGTGCGTGAGCATCGGGTCGATCTCCGCACGCTCTGTATAGGACTGGCCGGACATCGTCATGTCGGTCCACGGGGACATCAGGATGAGTGTGCCGGGGAGCTTGCGGCCCGCCGTCTTGAGGCGGTTGCAGAGCACAAGGGCGAGGTTGCCGCCTGCGCTGTCGCCCGCGAGGACGATATCGCGCGCGCCGTAGCCTTGGAGCATCAGATAGTCCCACGCGCGCAGCGCGTCCTCGACGGCGGCGGGATAGGGGAACTCGGGCGCGAGGCGGTATTCAAAGCTCAGCACATCGTAGCCCGTCGCATGCGCGAGCTTGGACGACAGTACGCGCGAATAGCCGAGGTTGCCGCTCGTGTAGCCGCCGGAGGCCGAGA
>OGPD01001651.1_pt1 | contig 16558 bp, 13 predicted proteins | sample 1552861 | NCBI WGS metagenome assembly OGPD01 (sample SAMEA2580280, study PRJEB22360) | human gut metagenome | biome: human gut; feature: human-associated habitat; material: faeces | place: Denmark | collected 2008/2010
ATTGAGAGTGCGGCCCCCCAAAAAAGGCCCCGCCCCCCCTGCCGATGCGTACATGTAGATGCCCCGACAGCAGGAAAAGAATGCGGTGCGAACGGTAGTCGGCCTGTGGCAGCAGTTGTGCTTCAGGGAGTAGCGTACGAGTGAATTTTGCAACGGAATGGTCTTTTGCGGCGGAACAGGTCATGCAACCGGCCGGGCAGTTGGTCGCATGGAATGTTCCCCATACGGGATCGGTGGTTTTTACGGACTGTTTCATCGTATATTCTCTTTGTGTGGCTATTATATGCTTGCAATACAGTTGCTTGTATTTTAAGTTTCACAGTTTTACAAATCGAATCTGCTGGTTAAACATTTCTTCCGTGCATGTGTTTGCAATGTCTTAATTACCAGTATGTTTGTCCTGTTGACGAATGTGCGCAGTCTTTTTGGAAAAGACTGTCACTTATCGAAGCGTTTTTCCTGTAATTATCTTTCTGTAATCCAGTCGCTTGTTTTTGTTTTGCTTTCCGCGCCGGGACGGAGATATATGACGGGCAGCCACTCCTGTTCCGGCGCTGTTAATGGGGAGTTGTTATATAATCGTGATTTTCGGATCGAGATAATAGCAAAGGAATATGAGAAGAACCATACTTATCTTTTTTCTTGCCATCTGTTGGGCCGGGGGCCGTGCATGGGCACAGGATATCGGTGTTAAGACCAACATCCTCTATTGGGCGACATCAACCCCGAACCTCGGTTTCGAGTTCGGTCTTGGCAAACGCACCACGCTCGACCTTGCGGGTGGTTACAATCCCTGGACGCTCGACCGGGAGGCGAACCGGAAGATCCGGCACTGGATGGTGATGCCGGAGTTCCGCTACTGGTTATGCGAGCGTTTCAACGGCCATTTCTTCGGGGTGCATTCGGGCTATGCCTTTTACAACCTGAGCGGGGTTCGCATTCCGTTCCGGGGCAAGTCCACCAAAGACCATCGTTATCAGGGCTGGGCGACCGGCCTGGGCCTCTCCTATGGTTATAACTGGATACTTGGCAAACGGTGGAACCTCGAGGCGACGCTGGGCTTCGGTTACGTCTATACGAACTACGATAAGTACGACTGTGCGACCTGCGGCAAATTCAGGGGCAGTCAGGACAAGCACTACTTCGGCCCGACCAAGGCGGGTATCTCCATTATTTATATGATCAAATAGCGCATCAGGGTATGAAAAAGACAGCCTCACTTATATTCATCCTCGCATTGCCGGTTTCGTTGACCGCCCAGGTCGATATTGCCGGCGAGTCCGTGAAACGGGTAAAACACAGCGTCGAGGTGGCGTTCGATATTCACACGACACCGAAAACCTTGAAAAATCGCTACAAGATGGTACTGACACCCTATCTCTGCAACGGTGCCGACACCGTATGGCTGCCGCAGGCGGAAATCTATGGTAAGATCCGTTATAAGAGGGAGCGGCAGGAGCAGGCGCTGTCCGGGAACCGCACGTGGAGCCTCGCTCCGAACCAGATACTGGAAGGCGGGAGTTGCACCTATGCGGCAGCCGTTCCCTATGAGAAGTGGATGCGCACGGCGTCGCTGGGCATCAAACGCCGGATGGTCGGCTGTGCCTGCGACTGCCATGACGGTGACCAGACCCTGCTGGCGGATGTTCCGGTCTATACACCGCCCGTTCCCGCCGTTGCGGAGATCGCCGCCGATCCGGCCCGGTTCGAGGTTGTGGAGGCACACAGGCGCTGGGCTTTCGACCGCAATGAGATCCGGGTTTTCTTTCCGGTGGCGGATACCGAACTTTATCCCGATAAATTTGGCAACCAGGCTACGCTGGATAAGATCGTCGAAGGCATCCGCAAGATCGGCAGTACGGAAAAACTGCGTCTGAGCGGGGTGGAAATTACGGGTTTCGCGTCTCCCGAAGGCGCCCTCGCACTCAATACCCGGTTGGGCGGCGAGCGTGCCCGAGCCCTCAAAACCTATATTGCAAAGGCAGTCCCGGAGTTGTGCGACGCGGATTTCCAACTGATAAACGGTGTCGAGAACTGGGATGACCTGCGCCGTATGGTTGCTGCTTCGGATATGGAATGCCGTGACGAAGTGCTGGCAGTGTTGGACAACGATGCCGGGAACGACCGGAAGGTTGCCCTTCAGAGGCTGGCGGGCGGTAAGCCTTATCGCTATATGCTGAAAAACTTTTACCCCGAACTGCGCAATGCCTGCTATGTGGCCGTCTATTACGATGTGTTGAACGATGTCGCGGCCGATGCGATCAACGCCGCTAACACGCAGATCCGCGCCGGGAAATACGCCGAGGCACTGGAACTCCTGCGCGAATACGGTGACGATCCCCGTGCCTGGAACCCGATCGGTGTTTGCCACATGATGCTCGAAGAGGAGGACGAAGCTGTCCGGTGGTTCGAAAAGGCCGTCGCTGCGGGGTGCGTAGAAGCGCGGAAAAACATGGAACAGATAAGATAACGATACGAACAAGTCACTTCATTTCATTCTCACTAAATTCTTCAATTCTATGAAATTTTCTAACTTGATTCTTGCAGCTTCAATAGTTGCGATGACTTTCGCTTCCTGCAACAAGGAAGATGAAGCCGGCACGGGAGACAACTCGCTCAAGAGCGTGACCATTTCGCTGGCCAACGTATTGCCGGGCACCCGTTCCGCCATACCTGACGGCGAGGGGGATCTGTCCGAAACTGAAATCAACCTGATCAACTATCAGGTATTCTTTTCCGATGGCACCAACCTCTATCGCGGGAAAAAAGCCGACGACCCGCAGACTGACGCACAGAATTTCTTTGTGGTCGGGGGCGATGTGGGCTTGGAACAATCTTTCCATTTCCTGCCTGCAGGTGTAAACAAGGTAATCGTTATCGGCAATGTTCGGGGTGATGACGGACAGGTGATTAAGACCGGTACGACGGGATTGACGGCTGCTGCCGAAACCGACCTTGCCGAGCAGTTGGCAATCGGCGGGCAGCAGGATGTGGACGAACTCACGCTATACGGCGAATCCGAGGCTTTGACTCTGTCCGCCCAGCATGCAGACCATTCGAACCCTGTTTATAAAGCCACGGTGAATATCGAACCCCTCGTCGCACGTGTCGAGGTGACAGGCATCGAATGTAACTTCGGGGACAGCCCGATTTACAACGCGATCAAACTCCAGAAATTCGCGATCAACAATTACTACGCCCAGGCCGAGTTGACCGAAGGTACGATGTCGGAGTTGAAGAAAGCCAAAACTGACGAAACAGAGATATTCGACCATTTTGCAACCCTTACGGGAGATCAGTGGTACTATGAAAACCTGAACGGGGCCCTGCTGACACCGGCTGCGAACAAAAACGAAAAGAAATCTTACTACCATTTCTTCACGGCCGGGAGTGAGCTTGTCGATGCTGTCACGTCGGATGGCTATCCCCAGTTGCTCATGCAGGCTACCGGCCATGCCGATGCCTCCGGCAATGATGCCGGCACTCCGCTGTACCTGGCGACCAAAGCACTCAAGAATGCGAGCGGGAACCTTACGAAGTTCGAACGCGGCCATATTTACCGGGTGAATTTCATATTCAACGACAGTGATTTCGAACAGCCTGACAAATGTATTGATGTTACCGTAAAGGTGGCCAAGTGGACGGTACATGCCGACCTCACGCCCGTATTCAACTGATTTATCCTTATTCCGCAGGCGGGATCGACCGGCTCTCCGGCTCCGCCTGCGTTTTTACAACACAAACCGACAGACTTATGAGAACAACGAATATCGCCGGGTGCCTGTTGCTTTTCGCAGGGCTTTGCGCGTCGTGTATCCGCGAAGATCTGGGCGATTGCCATAATACCGATAAGCTGGTGCTGAGCTATAAAGGCGACGGTTCGGCCGAGATTTTCGGGTCGAAAATCTGCCGTGTCGAGATGTATGTCTTCGATGCGGACAACGACTGCGTCGGCTCCGGGGTCTTGTCGGAAGAAGAGGTCGCAAACCGTACGGCCGTGCTGCCGCCGCTCGATCCGGGCGATTACCGGATCGTTTGTTTAGCTAATACGCACCATACGGAAGTCGACAATCTGGACTGTCGCCGGTTCGACCAGATGAGGTTCGCCGCCGGGGATTACCTTGCAGGAAAGGTGGTCGCCGGCAACGATTCGCTCTATTACGCTTCCGCATCCTATACGGCTGAGCCGTACGATGCCGGGCGGGAAGACCGGACGCAGGTCGTCGGTTTTGCCAGTTCGCACTATAAGGTGTCGGTCGAGGTCGCCGGTGTGCCAGCCTCCGGGCAGCGTGCAGACGGGACGCTCGTATTGGAACTCTGCAACGTGTCGCCCTGTACCGATTTCGAGAACCGCGCCTGCGGAGAAGCGACCACCTATCGTCTTGAAAGCAAATACGACGTCGGCAGGGCTTTGCTGACCGCCCGTGCCAACATTATGCGCCATAAAAACCACGAGGACGTGGCGCTTTGCGTGCGGCCCGCTTCGGGCGGTGAGCCGTTGGCCGAGGTCAACTTTGCCGAATTCCTCGCGATGCACGAGGATGTCATCGACTGCACCAGGCAAGAGGTGCTGATCCCGATCCGCATCGAGTTCAAGTCGGGGAGCGTGTCGATTACCGTTCCCGAATGGTATGTCGATGAAGTGAAACCTGAATTTTAAGGTATCGAGCCATGAGAAGAAGAACCTGCATATCGTTTTTCGTCCTGAGCGTCCTGTCCGCAGCGCTTTGCATTTCGTCGTGCGACAGGATGGAACTGATGCCGCAAAGGCCGCAGTCGGACGAAGGAAAAACGGTCACCCTGCGCGTGATTGTGCCCGAACCTGTCGTCGTGGATCCCATGACCCGTGCCGGCGCCGGCGATTTCGACAAGATCCGCGATCTGAACATCGTCGCCGCAGATGGCGGAAGCGACGATTCCGCACTGTTCGAGGTCTATTATGCCGACGGATCGCAGAACGGAGATCCGGCCGTCGAGATGGAAGAGGGAAAGGATATAACGATCCACTTTTCCGAAGAGTTTACGGGTCGGTATGGGCTGACCCGAAAAAAATTTTATATCGTCGCCAATTACGGCCGAAAGATCGACAAGGCTGCGGTGACTACCGTCGGGCTTCTGAAAGCTCTGAAACAGGAATCATCCGAGGGTTTCCCCGGCATTCCTGTCAATGGTTGTATGATGTTTGCCGAAGCCGGGCATGCCGGAACCCATACCCATCCGGATACCGGACAGACGGGGTTGTCCCTCTCCGCCGAACTGCGGCGTACGGTAGCCATGATTACGGTAGGTATCGACGGGTCGAGGTTGGCCGCGGGTGTTTCCATCGTCCCGCGCAGGATCAGCCTGCACAGGGTGCCGGTGCAGTGCTATCTTGGCATGGCGAACAAACCCTATGAAGACGAAACCCTCGGCATCGAGGAAATCGGCGAGCAGAAGGGCGACGGCGGCGAGCTGAACTGGCCGATGGTCGTGGGGGACGCAACGCTCTCTTCTGACCAGGGGCAGGCTCCGTCGTGGGCAGCCTCGGCAGAGACTTACGCCGGCGGGCATTACGCCGGCGATGACGAGAGCCTCGATGTTTCCGACCGAACCATCGCCCCGCTTTTCATGTTCGAAAATGACCATGGAGGCGATGCTTTCGGCCACGAGGATGGTATCCGTGATCCACGCCTCAAACGTCCATCTGCGTGCCGGATGGCGGGTGAATGGGGCAACCTGCTCGAGGATCGGTCTACTGCGACCTGCTCCTATCTCGAAGTCGAGGCGTTGTATTTGCGCCGGAATACCGATGGTACAACCCGATACGGGGGAACCGTCAGGTTCCGCTTCTTCTTGGGGGACGATGTCTCCCGGAACTTCGACGTGCTGCGCGACCACTATTATAAGGTCACCTTGCAGCTCGAAGGCAATGCCGTCACGGAAGGCGGCCAGGTCGATGAAAACGGGGATCTGACGGTGGATGGCTCCCAGGTTACGTGGCGCGTGGAAAGCGACCTGAGGAACGTCGTGATCGAGACCGGCGACATTATCGTAGGCGGTTCCGGCGAGTATTATCCCATCGACATCTCGGGGTTGGAGAGTCCCCGTATCTACGTGAAGACGGAAAATTCGTCTGCTGGAACTACAATGTTTGTCCACTATTTCAATGATGCGGGCGACGGTTCGGGCACCTGGGGTTCATTGGGTGGATGGCCTGCCGAAACACAGGTGTCCAAAACCGATGACGACAGAACTGTTTTGTGGATATTTATCAGTCCATGGGATCCGAACCTGGAAGATGACTTTGGTGACCAAGGGTTTAAGGACGGTATACGGAGTGTAGACGTGGTGCTAATGGACGATGACGGATCTAACGCAAAAGAACTCACTCGTTTTAAGATAGTGCAATACCAACCCATCCGGTACGAGGCATACGGAGACTATATCGAAAAAGAATACGGTCATCAACCGATAACGATGTATATCGACCGGGTGGATCGTGAGGCGATGCCGTGGGGGTTCGACGGAGTGGAATTGGATTATAACGCCAATAACGGCTATGCCAATACGTACCATCTTATCAGCGAAGGGCCGTTCGATCCCGACATATACCCCGGGCACGGAGCGAACCACCGGGACGTTGCCGTGAAATACCTTCCCTGGGGTAAACAGCACGGTGGCAGCGCATTGATTTATGCAACGACATTGTGGTACTTGCCGACTTATTTTCGATCTCCTACGGGCACGATCAACGACCTGCTTAATAATAAGACCTTCCCCGACCATAATTCAGATCCGGAAGCGAACGGAACCGACTTGCATTGGGCCGTTCCGAGCATTATGGGCTGGCAGGTCATAGAGAAAGCCTCGATTGCCGGGGATTTGGATCCGAACCACCCGGTACTGCCCTACATGCAGTACTGGACTTCGAATGCTGTGGTTGCCGATCCGGATGCGGGCGGTGACGGCGCCGGGACGAAAGACAGCTATACCTACCAGTTCGGCCGGGGATTGCACAGTTTGACGGAGCTCGATACCTATCCGGCCGATCTGAGACAGGATCGTGCAGTGGCCATGCGCTTCCGGTTGGTCGCTATCCAGGATAACTAAGGTGTGTGGCGATGAAGTTTCCCGTCGTTGGCCTCCTGGGTGCCGTCATTCTCCTGCGGGCCGGGGAGGGGGCATGCGGACAGGAGCCCCTGCGGGCAGCTGCATTCCGCCTGCCGGATGTCCCCGCCGCGCTGACCGAACCTGCCGAGAGGGCCGATTATCTGGCGCTGCATTATTGGGATCGCTTTGATTTTGCGGATACGACGCTTGTTCGCCGTCCGGAGATCACCGAGCAGGCTTTTGCCGACTTTGTCTGCATCCTGCCGTATGCGCCCCGTGCCGGCGCGGCTGTCGATTCGCTTTTTGCCCGTGCCGAAGTGGCGAAGGGGATGTTCTGCCATTTTATGGAGCTTGGTGATAAATACCTTGATGAGCCGGCTTCTCCTTTGTACAACGAGGAGTTGTACGCATTGTTCCTGCGGGCGCAGCTCGATAGCCCCCTATTGGAGGAGGTGGAGAAAATCGGCCCCCGCACCCGATTGGCGGTGATGTCGAAAAACCGCCCCGGCGACCGTGCCGAAGATTTCACGTTCCGGTGCCGTGACGGCAGCCGCGGGCGTCTGTCGGAGATCGGAGCCGAATATACGCTGCTCTATTTCAATGCTCCCGATTGTGCCGATTGCCGGCGTGCCAAAGCCTATCTGGCCTCGTCTTCGGCTGTGGCCGGTTTGCTGCGGGACAAGCGGCTGGCCGGTGTTTCGGGATGCATCGGAACCGACCCCGAAGTGTGGAAGGAGACGGTCTGCCCGACGGGGTGGATCGACGCTATCGACGAAGAACAAACGCTTATGCACGATGCGGTGTACGATTTGAGGACGGTGCCTGCTATCTATCTGCTCGACAGAAATAAACGGGTGTTGCTGAAGAATGCTGCGCCCGATGAGGTCGGATCCTGGCTTGCCGGCCGGTGAGTTGCCGGGCTGCCGGGCTTGCCCCGTCCTGTCGTTTCGGGGTGTGCTGCCGGGGGGCTTGCATCTGCGACCCGGGCGGCTGAAAAGACAAGAACGGAAGGAATCGCACCGCAAAACGATTTTGGCGATTCCTTCCGTTCCTATTTATATTCTATTCCGGCCCTTGCCCGGCAGGTTTTCAGGGTTTGGCCTGGAATACGGCTTTCAGTTCGCCGTCGCTCAGCAGCAGCAGCATCGGCCCGTCCATATCGTAGTGCGTGGTGGCTTCGAGCGCCTTGGTGAAGGCGTCCTCCTGTTCCATGCCCGGGCAGGCCATCATCGTCGAGGCGATCGGCCCGATCCTGAGCGCGCCCTTGTCTGTGGTTTCGTATTTGCCCATCAGGCGGTTGCAGGCTCCGACCCCCGCAAAGCGGTTCTCTTCGGCGAGGAACGTCAGGTTGAACTTGCCCTCTTGGGGTTTGACCGCCCTGCCGTTCAACTGTACGAGCTGCCATTCGGTGCCGACGAGCGGCCGGCGGTTTTTCTTCTGGTAGGAACGGCATTTGCAGCAACCCGCGGCGAGTGCCGCTACGGCTGCGATAACCGCGATTCTCAGCAAAATCTTCATAGCATATTCTTAAATGTGTTGTGCAAATATACGGAATATATCTTATCTTTGTGTGGAATTTGAAAAACACCCCGCTATGAAGAAGATTATCGCATCGCCCCACGCCCCCAAGGCCGTGGGCCCTTATTCGCAGGCCGTGGAGGCCGGCGGAGCGCTCTATGTCTCGGGACAGCTCCCCATCGACGGAGCGACCCAAAAGATGGCCGAAGGCATCGAGGCCCAGACGCGGCAGTCGCTCACCAACCTGCGCCATATCCTCGAAGAGGCCGGCTATACGCTCGGCGACGTGGTCAAGACGACCGTCCTGTTGCAGGACATCGGCGACTTTGCCGCGATGAATGCCGTTTACGCCGGGTTCTTCACCTCGGGAATGCCCGCGCGCGTATGCTATCAGGTCGCCGCACTCCCGATGGGGGCGCTGGTCGAGATCGACGCCGTCGCGGCAAAATAGCCGTTGCCGGACATCCCGTCCGCAGCAAATGTGCGCCCCATAAATGTGGGGCGCATGTTTTGCCTTTTTGTAAATAATTTGTGGATAAGTTTGGTGCCGTGCATTGGGTTATTCCATAGAAAAGAATGAATTTTGTAGAACCGGGTTTCGCCCGGATCGACGCTAAAAATCTGAAATAAAAGCAATAACAGTTATGTCTAAAGCCGTAAAACTCGAAGCGCCGCAGAAAGTCGATTACAACGATGCGGTTGCCGAGTCGAAAAAGTATTTCGACGGGGACGACCTTGCCGCGACGGTATGGGTCAGCAAATATGCCCTGAAAGACTCTTTCGGCAATATCTATGAAACGTCACCCCGACAGATGCACGAGCGTATCGCAGCCGAGATCGAGCGCATCGAGCGCAAGTATCCCAATCCGATGTCGCGCGAGGAGGTCTTCGGCCTGCTGGATCATTTCCGGTATGTGATCCCCCAGGGTGGCCCGATGACGGGTATCGGCAACAATTTCCAGGTGGCCTCGCTCTCGAACTGTTTCGTGATCGGGCACAAGCATCCGGCCGACTCCTACGGCGGCATCTTCCGCATGGACGAGGAGCAGGTGCAACTGATGAAGCGCCGCGGGGGCGTGGGGCACGACCTCTCGCACATCCGTCCCACGGGCAGCCCGGTGCTCAACTCGGCGCTCACGTCGACGGGTATCGTGCCTTTCATGGAGCGCTATTCCAACTCGACGCGCGAGGTGGCGCAGGACGGCCGCCGCGGTGCGCTGATGCTCTCGCTGTCGATCAAGCACCCCGATGCCGAGCGTTTCATCGACGCCAAGGTCGACACGGGCAAGGTCACGGGCGCCAACGTTTCGATCAAGATCGACGACGAGTTCATGCGTGCCGCCATCGCCGGCAAGAAATACCACCAGCAATTCCCGATCAATTCGGACAACCCCCGATACGAGCAGGATATCGACGCCCGGAAGCTCTGGGACAAGATCATCCACAATGCCTGGAAGTCGGCCGAGCCGGGCGTACTGTTCTGGGATACGATCATCCGCGAAAGCGTGCCCGACTGCTATGCCGACGAGGGCTTCGTGACGGTTTCGACCAACCCCTGCGGTGAAATCCCGCTCTGCCCCTACGATTCGTGCCGCCTGCTGGCGCTCAATCTGCTGAGCTATGTGGACAACCCGTTCAAGAAGGATGCGAAGTTCAATTTCGACAAGTTCCGGTCGCACGTGGCCATGGCCATGCGCATGATGGACGACATCATCGACCTCGAACTGGAAAAAGTCGAGCAGATCATCGAGAAGATCGCCGCCGACCCCGAGGACGAGGACGTGCGCCGCGTGGAACTGGAGCTGTGGAAGAAGATCCTCGGCATGGCGCAGAAGGGCCGCCGTACGGGCCTCGGCATCACGGCCGAAGGCGACATGCTCGCCGCACTGGGACTGGTATACGGTTCCGAGGAGGCGATCGCATTCGCCGTCGAGGTGCAGAAGACGCTGGCTGTCGAGGCTTACCGGGCTTCGGTAAAGATGGCCGCCGAGCGCGGTGCCTTCCCGGTCTACGACGCAGCCAAGGAGAAGGACAATCCGATGATCGCCCGCATCCGCGAGGCCGACCCGGAACTCTACGCCGAGATGGAGAAGGTCGGCCGCCGCAACATCGCCATGCTGACCATCGCCCCCACGGGTACCACGTCGCTCATGTCGCAGACCACGTCGGGCATCGAGCCGGTGTTCCGCACGGTCTACAAACGCCGCCGCAAGATCAACCCCTCCGACAAGGACACGCATGTGGACTATGAGGATGAAACGGGCGAAAAGTTCCAGGAATACAACGTCTACCACCACAACTTCGTGAAGTGGCTCGAGGCGAACGGATACGACACGTCGAAGCTCGCGACGATCTCCGACGAGGAGCTCGGGGAGTGGGTGGCCGCTTCGCCCTACCACGGGGCTACGGCCAACGACATCGACTGGGTGGCCAAGGTCAAGATGCAGGGTGCGATCCAGAAATGGGTCGACCACTCGATCTCGGTGACCGTCAACCTGCCGAACAATGTTTCGGAGGGGCTCGTGGCGCAGGTTTACCGCACGGCCTGGGAATGCGGCTGCAAGGGCGTCACGGTCTACCGCGACGGCTGCCGCGACGGTGTGCTGCTCGAAAAGGGCTCCAAAAAGAAGCAGAAGTGCGAGGAGCATCCCGGACAGGTGCCCAAGCGTCCCAAGTCGATCCCGGCCGACATCGTGCGTTTCAAGAACGGCACCGAGGACTGGATCGCCTTCGTGGGCCTGCAGGACGGCCGCCCCTACGAGGTCTTCACCGGTAAGATCGAGGAGGACGCCATGTATATCCCCCGCAAGATCGACAAGGGCTATATTATAAAGGTACGCGAAGAGGACGGCACCAAACGTTACGACTTCCAGTATACCGACCGTTACGGCTATACGAATACCATCGGCGGTATCTCGCGTCTGTTCGACGAGGAGTTCTGGAACTACGCCAAGCTGATCTCGGGTGTCCTGCGCCATGGCATGCCGATCGAGAAGACCGTCTCGCTGATCGAATCGCTCCACCTGAACAGCGAGTCGATCAATACGTGGAAGACGGGCGTCTGCCGCGCCCTGAAGCAGTATATCGTCGACGGCACCAAGTCGAAAGGCAAGTGCCCGAGCTGCGGACAGGAGAATATGGCCTACCAGAACGGCTGTCTTACGTGCATGTCGTGCGGTTATTCGAAGTGCGGTTGATTCCGTAAGGATTTAATCCTGAGCTTAAAAGGCTGGAAACATACGTTTCCAGCCTTTTTTGTGCGGTTTCGGCGCTGTTTTTGTGCTATGGCCTGTCAATTAACGGTTTCGGGAAAAGAGAAACTTTATTATTGGGATTAAATATTATTGACCATGAAAAAACTTATTCTATTGTTGGCAGCCGTGGCATTGGCTACGTCTGTGTGGGCGCAGGATACGCCCAAAAAACCGAGCTTTGCCGGTTTCGTGTCGAACGGTTTCTGGGATAACTGGGAAATTACGCTTGGAGGCGGTGCCGGTACGGCCCTTTCCAACGGTACCAACCAGGGGAGTTTCGGCGACCGTATCAATTTCGAGGCCAACTTCGGCCTTACCAAATGGTTCCATCCGGTGACCGGTATGCGCCTCCAGCTGCAGGGCGGCCGGTTCGCCAATTTCGACGATGTGCTGGGCAAGGCGAAATGGCCCTATTTGTTCGTGCATGCCGATTTCATGCTCAACTTCTCCAACTGGGCAGGGGGTTACCGTGAAGACCGAGCCTACTATGCCGTGCCGTTCGCCGGTTTCGGATATATGGCCTCGAACTTCACCGACAAGAGCCACGAGAACAACGGTTCGGGTACGCACCAGTCGTTCGCGTTCACTTTGGGCTGGCTCAACAAGTTCCGCATTTCGCCGTCGTTCGATTTCAATATCGAACTCAAAGGGCTGATAGCGCCTTCGCGGGTCAGCCCCGTTGCGATGGACGGCTCCTACCTGTTCGGCTTCAGCGCTACGGCAGGTTTCACCTACCGCTTTAACAAGCGCGGCTGGCAGCGCGGTGTTGCGGGCTATACCGTTGCGGACATCCAGGCTTTCCAGGACGCCGTAGCCGCCAGCATGGCCGCTGCCGCCGCCATGGAGGTCGAGAATGCCCAGCTGGCACAGCAGCTTGCCGCCTCGCAGGCCGAGCTCGCCGCCACGGCCGATGCCGCAGCCGGGGCAGGCACAGGCCGCCCGGAATACCCGCTGCCGCCGCGGCCGCTACCGTCGTTGCCGCCGAGGAGCAGGTTGCCGCCGATACTTCGATCATCCTCTTCGATTACAGCATGTCGTGGCTGACCCCGCAGGAGAAGACCCGCCTCGAGCTGGTGGCCGAGAAGATCAAGAACGGCCCGCAGGACATGGTTTACCAGATCGTGGGCCATGCCGACCAGCAGACGGGAACCAAGGCCGGAAACAAGCGCGTCGCCGAGCACCGTGCCAAGCGGGTATTCGACTTCCTCGTATCGAAGGGCGTCAACCCCAAGCAGCTGAATTACGAGGGCAAGGGCAACTCGCCCGATCCGTTCAAGAAGGTTCAGGCCGCCAACCGTGCCGCGATCATCCAGTAATCGGGAGCGAGGCTGCGGGCTTCCCCCGAAGTCGAAAAGAAAAAGGTGCAGGATTGTCCTGCACCTTTTTTTTGTCCTGATTTCCGGGGCTGCTGTTTTCGGGGCTTCGCCTGTCGTGGCCGGGGGGCTTGGCCGGAGATTCACCGGCGTTGGCCGGGGATTTGCCCGCGGCGTCCGGCTCCCTGTTTTCGGCAGCCCTGTATTTGACCGCCCGTCTTGCGGCAGCCCTGTGTTTGCCGGGCGGTGGCGGCGGTGTGTTTTACCGGATGATCACGGCATTGACCAGCCGCACGCCCGAGCGGCGGTTGATCTCCTCCTTGAGCGCCTCGCGCTGGTAGAAAAGCTCCGAGCGGAGCACACTCGACTGGATGCGGGCATAGAGGATGTGGTTTTCGATTTTCAGCTCGGTCGTAACCTCCGCGGCGCGGTCGCCCACGATCTCGCGCCAGGTGTCGGGCAGTTTTCCTTCGGCGACTTTCGCCGCAACATAGGGGCGTTTGAAAAACTCCTCCAGCAGGTCGCCCATCAGCATGGTCTTCGTCCGTCTCATGGCCGTCCTCCTTCCGATGCTGCATCCCCGGGGCGTGCCCCGTTGCCGTCGGGTTCTGCTGCCGGTTCTTCGGCAGGCTCCGGTGCCGGGACTGGCGGAGGTTAGGTCCCGAGGCCCGCCGCGCGGGTTCTCCCGCCGGCAATTCCCCGGTTTGCCCTTCCGTCCGTTCCGCGGCCGCAGACCCGGTTTGTCCCTGTGTCTTATCCTCCTCCGGTTCCGCGGCCTTGTCCGTTGCCGCATTCCCGGGCTGGTTCCCGGCCGATCCTTTGTCCGGGTCAGCCGCGGCAGCCGTTGCCGTTGCATTCCCCTGCGTCACCGCCCCGTTCCCGACCGTGAAAAGCGCATATTCGCCGCCCGCCTTGTCGAGGATCGTACGCAGCCGTGTGGGGTTGCAGTCGGTAATCATGATCTGCCCGAACGAATCTTCGGACACGAGGCGGATCAACTGCTCCACGCGCCCGGCGTCGAGCTTGTCGAAGAGGTCGTCCAGCAGCAGGATCGGTTTTTCGCCCTTTTCCCGGGCGACGATGGTGTATTGCGCCAGTTTGAGGGCTATCAGGAACGATTTCTGCTGCCCCTGCGACCCGTATTTGCGCAGGGGGTAGCCGCCGATTTTCAGCACCAGGTCGTCGCGGTGGATGCCTGCCGTGGTGAATTCGTTGGCGAGGTCTTTTTGCCGTGCCGCGAGGAGCAGTTCGTCGAACGGCCGGTCGTTCAGCTCCGACTTGTAGTGCAGTTCGACCTGCTCGCGGTCGCCCGAGAGGGTGCGGTAATAGTCCGCGACGACGGGTTGCAGCCGCTGTGTGAATTCCCGCCGCAGGGCGTGTATCCGGTTGCCCTGCTCGACGAGTTGCATGTCGTAAATGCGGAGCATCGTTTCGTCGGGCATGTTCTTGAGCAGGCGGTTGCGTTCGGCCAGCACGCCGTTGTAACGCATTACGGCGGCCAGGTAGGGGCGGTCGAGCTGCGAGATGAAGCCGTTGAGGTAGCGGCGGCGTTCGTCCGCGGCGTCGCTGATGAGCGCACTGTCGGCCGGCGACACGATCACGGCCGGAATCAGCCCCACGTGATCCGACAGCCGTTCGTATTCCTTCCCGTTGCGTTTGAGCACCTTGCCGCCCTTGCGCGAGAACGAGCATACGACGCTCTCCGTCTTGCCCGCATCGGTGAGGTACTGTCCTTCGGCGAGGAAGAAATCCGCGCCGTGGCGGACGCTCTGCCCGTCGGTCATCGCCAGCGACGACTTGCACATCGAAAGGTAATAAACCGCGTCGATGATGTTGGTCTTGCCCGCCCCGTTGTCACCCACCAGACAGTTGATGCCGGGGCACAGGGCGAGTTCCTCCTGTGCGATATTCTTGAAGTTGAGCAGCGATATTTTCTTCAGATACATGGTTCAAAGATAGTGCAAGCCGAGCGCAATGCCAAATTTATTTGGGGATTGCCAAGGCGCCGCCTGTGTTCTGTAAAGATAGTGCAAGCCGAGCGCAATGCCAAATTTATTTGGGGATTGCCAAGGCGCCGCCCGCATTCTGTGAAGCTCGTGCTGGCCGTGTGCGATGCCTGATTTATCCGGGCAATGCGGTGCCGCATCTGTCCGATGCTGCAAAAAAACGGGATGCGGCATTGTACATTGTGAATAGTTTTGTATCTTTGCTGCCTAACGTACGGAATTATAAACTAAACAAGATAGATTTTTATGGCAAAACAGCATGTCGCCGAGCAGGAAACCCTTGGCGAAGCAATGAACAAAACTGAGTTTTTCTTCGAGAAGAACGGCCGTATGTTGTCGTATGTTTTCCTCGGATTGCTGGTGCTCGCAGCCCTCGTTTTCGGCTACCGCGCACTGATCGTGTCGCCGCGTGCCGAGAAGGCCGCCGAAATGATCGCCGAGGCGCAGTACCGTTTCGAGGATCAGAATGCGGACTATGCGCTGGCACTCGAAGGCGATGCCAACGGCGCCGGATTCCTCGAGGTGATCGAGAAGTACGGCTCGACCCCTTCGGGCAATCTTGCCAAACACTACGCCGGCATCTGTTACCTGAAGGCCGGCGACCTGGAGAATGCCGCCAAATTCCTGGCCAGGTATTCGCCCGTAAAGGGTATCCCGGGCGCATTGATCAACGCCCAGAACTACGGGTTGCAGGGTGACATCGCCGTCGAGCAGAAGGACTATGCCAAGGCTGTGAAATTCTACGACAAAGCCGTAGCGGCTGCCGACAACAACCTCACCGCTCCGATGTACCTCCGCAAAGCCGGCCTGGCCGAGCAGGCCCAGGGCAACGGCGCGAAAGCGGCCGCATACTACGAGCAGATACTGACTTCGTACCCGGCGTCGATGGACGCACGCGACGCGGAGAAACTTCTCGGCAGCATAAAATAACCGGAGACTATGGCGACCAAGAAGCATAACCTTTCCCAATTCGATTCACCCCTGCCTTCGGCCGCCGAGATGCGGTTCGGCATCGTCGTGGCCGAGTGGAACCGCGAGGTCACCGAAGCCCTTCTCGAAGGCGCCGTGCGCACGTTGCGTGCCGCCGGATGCCCCGACCTGAACATCCAGATCAAATATGTCCCCGGGACGTTCGAACTGGCGCTCGGCGCACAGTTTTTCGCCGAATATACCGATGTCGACGCGGTGATCGCGCTCGGGTGTGTCATCCAGGGCGATACGCGCCATTTCGATTTCATTTGCCAGGGCGTGACGCAGGGTATCACCCAGCTGCAGATCCAGTGGAACATGCCGATCGCATTCGGTGTGCTGACCGTCAACGACATGCAGCAGGCGCTCGACCGCTGCGGCGGCCGCCACGGCAACAAGGGCGATGAAG
>OGPD01001654.1_pt1 | contig 16535 bp, 17 predicted proteins | sample 1552861 | NCBI WGS metagenome assembly OGPD01 (sample SAMEA2580280, study PRJEB22360) | human gut metagenome | biome: human gut; feature: human-associated habitat; material: faeces | place: Denmark | collected 2008/2010
GAACACCGTGGAGAACACCAAGTCCGGCTACATCTATAAGACCACCTTCAACGGCGTGGCCACCCCCAAGCTGGGGCTGGATAAGCTGTTCCCCGGCTCTCAGGTCAACGCCGGTATTCTGGTGGCCATTCTGATAGGAATTCCCACGGGAATTATTTCCGCCAAGAAACAGTATTCCATGATGGATAATACAGCCATGCTGCTCTCACTGATTGGCGTGGCCATGCCTAACTTCTGGTTCGGCCTGCTGATGGTTATTCTGTTTGCGCTGACCCTGGGCTGGCTGCCTTCACAGGGAATGGGGGAGGGATTCATACCTCTCATCAAGAGCCTGGTCCTTCCGGCGGTGACGCTGGGCACAGGGGCTGCTGCCATGATTACGCGTATGACACGCTCATCCATGCTGGAGGTTATCCGTCAGGATTACATAGACACAGCCAGGGCAAAGGGGGTTTCCGATAAGAAAATCACCACCCGCCACATGCTTAAGAATGCCATGATTCCGATTATCACGGCAGTGGGCCTGCAGTTCGGCACCCTTTTGGGAGGCGCCATGCTGACAGAGACCGTATTTTCCTGGCCGGGCCTGGGACGTCTCATGGTGGATTCCATCAAGTCAAAAGATATTCCCATGGTATTGGGGTCTGTTATCTTTCTGGCAATCATGTTTACCGTGGTCAACCTGGCGGTAGACATCATATACGCCTTTGTGGACCCGAGAATTAAATCACAATACAAGAGAAAGTAGGTGCAGTTCATGGGAAAGAAACATCTGATTGCCGCGGAAGCGGAAGGCGACCAGCGCTCCCTGTGGGGCGAGGCATGGCGCAGATTCAAAAAGAACCGGCTGGCCATGATTGGCATGTATTTTATCCTGGCACTGGTCATCATAGCAATAGCTACCATCATCATTGACGCGGTTACAGGCAAATCCATTTACCTGAATTACGTGGTAAAGCAGGATCTGAGGGGACGTCTGCAGGGACCAAGCCTGGCACACCCCTTTGGGCTGGATGAGTTCGGCAGGGACATGCTGCTGCGCATGCTTTGGGCGGTCCGGTACTCCCTGTTTATGGGAACCGTGGCCATCATCATTTCATGTATCTTCGGCGGTCTCCTGGGAGCTTTCGCAGGGTATTACGGCAAGACCGCTGACAATATCATCATGAGAATTATGGACATTCTTCTGGCTATCCCGTCCATGCTTCTGGCTATCGCCATCGTGGCGGCCCTGGGGACCAGCATCACCAATGTGCTGATTGCCATTGCCATCTCCTATGTGCCCACCTTTGCCAGAACGGTCCGGGCATCGGTGCTTACGGTGAAGGACCAGGAGTTTATTGAAGCGGCCCGCTCCATTGGGTGCAGCGACTGGCGCATCATCATCAAGTACGTGATTCCCAATTCCATGGCGCCCATTATTGTGCAGGTGACCCTGGGAATCGCAGGAGCCATCCTTTCCATCGCAGGACTTTCCTTCCTGGGACTCGGCATCCAGCCGCCCACCCCTGAGTGGGGCGCAATGCTGTCCAATGCCCGAAGCTATATCCGCGACGCATGGCATGTCACCATCATCCCGGGCATGGGAATCATGCTCACCATTCTGGCCCTTAACCTGGTGGGAGACGGACTGAGAGATGCCCTTGACCCGCGTTTGAAGAGCTGACGGATGAACACTAAGAAAGGACGAGTATGACATGGCAGATAAACCATTATTGGAAGTAAAAGATCTGGTCATCCACTATGAAACGGATGACGGAGTGGTAAAGGCGCTAAACGGCGTCAATATACATATCGGCGTGGGAGAGACCCTTGGACTGGTGGGAGAGACCGGTGCGGGAAAGACCACGCTGGCAAAAGGAATTATGAGGCTGATTCCCAATCCTCCGGGCAAGATTCTGGGCGGAGAGGTGATTTTTGAGGGACAGGACCTGTTGAAGCTTTCCACCAATGGAATGGAGGCCATTCGCGGCAGGGACATTTCCATGATATTCCAGGATCCTATGACCTCCCTGAACCCGGTGCTCACGGTAGGCGAGCAGATCATGGAGGTAATCGAGAACCACAACACCAGCCTGTCCAGGCAGGAGGCCAGAAAATGGGCTGAAAACATGCTGGAAAGGGTGGGAATCCCGGCAGAGCGTTTTGGAGAGTATCCCCACCAGTTTTCAGGCGGTATGAAGCAGAGGGTGGTCATTGCAATCGCCCTGGCCTGCAACCCCAAGCTGCTTATTGCGGATGAGCCCACCACGGCTCTGGACGTTACCATACAGGCCCAGGTGCTGGAGATGATATACAAGCTTAAATCTGAAAATAACACATCCATGATCCTCATTACCCACGACCTGGGGGTGGTTGCCCAGAACTGTGATTACGTGGCAATCATCTATGCGGGGGAAGTGGTGGAATACGGAACCCTGCGGGAAATATACAAGGATACGAAACACCCGTACACGGAAGGACTCTTTGGTTCCATTCCCAGCCTGACAAGCGATGTGAAGCGGCTTCAGGCCATTGACGGCATGATGCCCGACCCCACTAAGCTGCCTGAGGGCTGCGTTTTCTGCGAGAGATGCAAGTATGCGGTTCCTGAATGTTCCAAGACCCATCCCGGGATGGTGACTGTAGGCGGAACCCACCAGGTCCGCTGCATCCGCTACCGCTAAGAAAAGGAGATTGACATATGCAGGAACAGAAAACAGAGATATTACGTGTGGAACATCTGAAAAAATATTTTACAACCCCCAAGGGCACTCTCCACGCGGTGGACGATGTAAACTTTTCCATCCGTACCGGGGAGACACTGGGAGTGGTAGGGGAGTCCGGATGCGGAAAATCCACCATGGGAAGGGCTATCCTGAGGCTTCACGAACCCACAAGCGGCAAGGTTTATTTTGAGGGCAAGGATATCCTGGGCTACAACAAGAAGCAGCTAAAGGATTTGAGGAAGGATATGCAGATTATATTCCAGGACCCCTTTGCTTCCCTGAATCCCAGGATGACGGTCAGCGAGGCAATCATTGAACCGCTGCTGGTGCAGGGTATTTACAAGCCCAATGAAAAGGCCGCCATCACACAGCAGGTGGAGAAGATCATGAACCTGGTGGGACTGGCCAAGCGTCTGGTAAACACATATCCCCATGAGCTGGACGGCGGCAGGCGCCAGAGAATCGGAATCGCCAGAGCGCTGGCGGTCAATCCAAAGTTCATTGTATGCGACGAGCCTGTATCGGCCCTGGACGTATCCATCCAGGCCCAGATCCTTAACCTGATGCAGGATCTGCAGGAGGAGCTGAACCTTACCTATATGTTTATTACACACGATTTGTCGGTGGTAAGGCACTTTTCCAATGACATCGTGGTCATGTATCTGGGACAGATGGTGGAGTCAGCACCTGCCAAGGCACTGTTTAAGAATCCCATGCATCCGTACACAAAGGCGCTGCTGTCAGCCATACCGGTTCCTGATCCGGACTTTAAGATGGAGCGCATTCCGCTAAAGGGCGAGCTCACATCGCCTATCAACCCGGAGCCGGGATGCAGGTTTGCAAAGCGCTGTCCTTATGCAACGGAAGGCTGTACCAGCAATGAAATGACTTTAAAGGAAATGGAGCCGGGGCACTTTGTGAGCTGCCGTATGGTTCAGGAGCAGGGTTAAATTCCGGAGAAATCCAGGGCAGGAGCCTGTGGTCCGGTATTTATAGAGAGCAATATTGACAGAGAGAAATGTAAGAAAGAGAGGAGCTAGTATGAGAAAAACATGGAAGAAAGTCATTGCATTATCCTTAGTAGCGGCAATGGCAGTAAGTGCAGCCGGCTGTTCCAAGTCCGGACAGACCTCCACGGAAGGCGGCAGCGCTCAGACAGAGGCAGGTTCCAAGGGAGCAGAGGCAGGAGGAAGCGCCGGTGGTTCAGGGGAGTACAAGGATACGCTGGTATGGGCCCAGGGAGCGGATGTTACTTCCTTAGATCCCCATCAGGGAAAGGAGACGCCGGCTGTAGAGGTTACGGACCAGATTTTCGACACGCTGACTGTTGTTGACGCTGCGACCGGAGAGCTGCAGCCCCAGATTGCAGAGAGCTGGGATCAGAATTCCGATACATCCTACACATTCCACATCCGCCAGGGCGTGAAATTCCACGACGGTTCTGAGGTGAAGGCAGAGGATGTAAAGTTCTCCCTGGACAGGGCCATTAATTCCGCCGCTGTTTCCTACATTGTTGACTTTATCGACAAGGTGGACGTGGTAGACGATTATACAGTTAATGTAGAGCTGAAGGCGCCTTATGCACCGGCTCTGAGAAACCTTTCCGTACCATTTGCAGCCATTGTTCCAAAGGCAGTGGTGGAGGCAGACGAGGAAGCCTTCAAGCTTCATCCAATCGGTACCGGCCCATATAAGTTTGTAGAGTGGAAGCAGGGCGATTCCGTTACCCTGGAGCGCTTTGACGATTACTATGCAGGACCGGCAGAGACACAGAAGCTGGTTATGAAGGTTATCCCTGAGGCATCCCAGAGAACCATCGCCCTGGAGACAGGAGAAGTGGACCTGGCTTACGACCTGCTTCCAAATGACCTGGAGAAGGTAAGGAGCAATTCCGACCTCCAGCTGTTTGAGGCTCCGTCCCTGACCTGCTACTACATTTCCATGAACATGAACAAGGCGCCATATGATGACCAGAAGGTAAGGGATGCCGTTAACTACGCCATTGACCGCCAGCTGATTATCGACACCATTGCCAGCGGATCCGGAGAGCCGGCTGACGCCATCATTGCACCGGCCGTATTCGGATACTTCAGCCCTGGCGCTTATGAGTATGACCCTGAGAAGGCAAAATCCCTTCTGGCCGAGGCCGGATATCCAAACGGATTCGAGACCAGCATCTGGGTAAATGACAACCAGACACGTGTAGAGGTATGCCAGGCTGTACAGGCCATGCTTCAGGATGTGGGAATCACCTGCAACATCGAGGTAATGGAATTCGGCAGCTTTATTTCCAGGACTTCCGCAGGGGAGCATGACATGGGATACTTTGGCTGGGTGACCTCCACCACAGACGCAGACTACACCTACTATTCACTGGAACACTCCTCACAGCAGGGAGCAGCCGGAAACCGCAGCTTCATCGGAGATCCTGAGGTAGACAAGCTCATTGAGACAGGAAGGACCAGCGCAGATGAGTCCGTGAGACTGAAAGCATATGAGGACCTGGCTGTGAAGTTAAAAGAAGTGAACAACAACGCACCTATCTACTACAGCACCATCACCGCAGGCGCCAACGCCAAGGTGGAAGGTTTCGTGATGGATCCAATCGGCTACCACAAGCTGGAGCATGTAAAGGTTGCAAAATAAGAGAAGTAAAAGGAGAGATGCATCATGAGATTATCAAAGATTACATGGCCAACAGCGGAACGGTATTTTAAGGAAAATGACATGGTCATTCTTCCAATCGGCAGTACGGAGTGCCATGGACGCCATATGCCGCTGGGAACAGACACCCTGATACCTGACAAAATCCTGGATCTGATTGAGGAGAAAAATGACAACATCCTCATCGCGCCCATGATTCCCTACGGAGCATGCCAGTCACTGGCTGATTATCCGGGAACCATCAACATTGATTCCGACGTACTGTACCAGTATGTATACCAGATTGTGGACGGGCTGTACAAGCACGGCGCACGGAAAATTCTGGTGCTCAACGGACACGGAGGGAATATCAAGACAATCGAGCGCATCGGCCTGGAATTTGACAAGAAGGGCGCCATGGTCGTGATGCTGAACTGGTGGCTGATGGCCTGGGATATGAAGCCTGAGTGGAAGGGCGGACACGGCGGCGGCGAGGAGACAGCTGGCATCATGGCAGTTGACCCCTCACTGGTAGATATGAGCAAGATTGACCTCCCTCTGGAAATGACCAATCTCACCGAAAACCTGGTGGCTACCGGCTTCCGTACCGTGCGCTTCAAGGGTGTTGAGATTGAAATTCTCAGGAACACACCAAAGGTGACAGACAATGGATGGATTGGACCGGATCATCCAAACACTGCCACCGTGGAGTGGGGCCAGGAGATGGTACAGACCACAGCCGACTATATTCTGGATTTGATTGAGGAGCTTAAGAAGGTTTCACTGTAAGGCTTTTCCTGCGGAGACAGGGGAGGTTGGACAGAGATAGGTGAGGCAGAAATAAGTGAGGCAGAAATAAACAGAGCAGAATTAGTTAGGCAGAAATAAATAGAGCAGAAATCAATAAAGCAGAAATAAGTTAAGCAGAAATAAGTTAAGCAGATGCAGTGCCGCAGGCATGGTATGGCAGGAGCGGTACCATGTGATGCGGCACTTTGCGTCTCATACCTGGAGGAAATCATGGCAAACATAAAAGAAATCGAAGCGTTGACCAATGCCTTTGGTCCCAGTGGATTTGAGGACGAGGTCATCCGGGAAGTAAAGAACTGGTGCGGGGGTTTGGACGTGGCAAATGATGCTATGTACAATGTTTACGCCACCATGAAGAAGAAAAAGGCCGGGCGTCCCGTGCTCATGCTGGACGCCCATCTGGACGAGTGCGGATTCATGGTACAGTCCATACTGGAAAACGGACTTTTAAGTATTCTGATGCTGGGAGGATTCCATCTCACCAGCCTGCCAGCCCACTCTGTCATCGTAAGGACAAGGGACGGGAAAAAGCACAGGGGAATCACCACATCCAAACCAGTTCATTTTCTGACAGCGGCTCAGAAAAACGACAACTCCCTGGCAATCGAGGATATCCTGGTGGATGTGGGTGCCAGTAGCCGGGAGGAAGTGACGGAGGTCTATGGAATCCGCCCGGGCGACCCTATTATGCCGGATGTAAGCTTTGAGTATCATAAGGAAAATGGAATTCTGTACGGCAAGGCTTTTGACAACCGTCTGGGCTGTGTGAGCATTATTGACACCATGCAGGCGCTTCGGGATGAGGCGGACCAGCTGGCAGTGGAAGTGGTAGGCGCATTTGCGGCCCAGGAGGAAGTGGGTACCAGGGGGGCCACGGTGACGGCACAGCAGGTTCAGCCTGATTTGGCCATTGTGTTTGAGGGATCACCGGCGGATGATTTCTATTTCCGTGCCGGTATTGCCCAGGGATGCTTAAGGAGCGGTGTGCAGATTCGCCACATGGACAACAGCTACATTTCCAACGTGGAATTCATACGTTTTGCCCAGGAGACAGGAGATAAGCTTGGAATCAAGTACCAGGATGCGGTGCGCCGGGGCGGCAGCACAAATGCCGGAAAAATCAGCCTCACGGGAAAGGCGGTCCCGGTACTGGTGTTAGGCATTCCGTCCAGGTATGTACACAGCCACTATAATTTCTGCGCGGAAGAAGACGTGGACGCCACTGTCAGAATGGCCGTGGAGGTAATACGCGGACTGGATGAGGAGAGGATTGCGAGGATTCTGCGGAAGGAAGTTATCTGATTAAAGGGTTTGCGGCAGAGCAGAAGATGGAGCGGAGCAGAAGATGAGGCAGTGCGGAAGATGGGGCGGAGGATGAGAGTCTGTTAAAAAGTTTCGATAAAGAGTTCCGGCAAAAAATCTCGGCAAAAAATCATAATATAAATGCTCGTCAAATAGCCAGCAAAAAATTCTGAAAAAAGTGTCGAAATAGCTTGATATTTGTCGTTCTCTGCTTTATAATATATTTATACGAAAGATAAAAAAGAGATTGTACTATTCTGTACAATCTCTTTCAATTTTATAGGGAATAAATATTTTTCGGTAAATTGGGTCAAGGTATATAATAAGGGCGGGTTTGGAAATGGTTTGTATCGGGTTAGACCTTTGGCACTGACAGCAGCGGAAGCAGGCGGGTTACGCACAGCTTTCATCAGACAGGCTGCTGTGGGGCGTCGGATACAGGGTATTTTCAAACCCGTTCTGGGATACAGTTTTACTATAATTGTTTTGGTGGGAAAATCCGTAAAATAATGGAGGAACGAATCTCATGAACAGAGAGATGATTATTGTATTGGACTTTGGCGGCCAGTACAACCAGCTGATTGCACGCCGTGTCCGCGAATGCAGCGTATACTGTGAAGTGCATCCTTATGATATGAGCCTGGAGAAAATCAAGGAAATGAATCCAAAGGGAATCATTTTCACAGGCGGACCTGACGTTGTGTTTGAAGATGGGGCACCCCGCTGCTCAAAGGAGATATTTGAGCTGGGAATACCGGTTCTTGGAATCTGCTATGGTGCCCAGCTTATGAGCTACCTGCTGGATGGCGTTGTAAAGAAGGCTGTGGTCAGCGAATACGGACACACAGAAGTGGATGTGGATACTTCCTCCAAGCTGTTTGATGGCGTTTCTTCCAAGACCGTATGCTGGATGAGCCACGGCGTGTACATTGCAGAGGTGCCGGCGGGCTTCCGCATCACTGCACATACAGACTCCTGCCCGGTAGCCGGCATGGAGTGTCCGGAGAAGAATTTTTATGCGGTGCAGTTCCATCCTGAGGTGGTTCACACCAAGGAAGGCACCAGAATGCTCTCCAATTTTGTATATAATGTCTGCGGATGCTCCGGCGACTGGAAGATGGATTCCTTTGTGGATACCACCATCAAGGCTCTGAGGGAGAAGATTGGCAACGGTAAGGTGTTGTGCGCTCTGTCCGGCGGTGTGGATTCCTCTGTGGCTGCCGTCATGCTGTCCAAGGCCATTGGCAAACAGCTTACCTGCGTGTTCGTGGACCACGGTCTGTTGCGTAAGAATGAGGGAGACGAGGTAGAGGCTGTATTTGGACCAGAAGGTGCGTATGACCTGAACTTCATCCGTGTCAATGCCCAGGAACGTTTCTACGCCAGGCTGAAGGGCGTGGAAGAGCCTGAGGCAAAGCGTAAGATCATCGGCGAGGAGTTCATCCGTGTATTCGAGGAAGAGGCAAAGAAGATTGGCGCAGTGGATTACCTGGTACAGGGAACCATTTACCCGGATGTGATTGAGTCCGGCCTGGGTAAATCTGCTGTCATCAAGTCTCATCACAATGTGGGCGGACTGCCGGAGCATGTAGATTTTAAGGAACTGGTAGAGCCTTTAAGGCTGCTTTTCAAGGATGAGGTGAGAAAGGCCGGACTGGAGCTGGGTATACCTGAGTATCTGGTATTCAGACAGCCATTCCCGGGACCTGGTCTGGGCGTCAGGATTATCGGTGAGGTGACAGCTGATAAGGTCCGCATTGTACAGGACGCTGATGCGATTTACAGGGAAGAGATTGCAAAGGCCGGGGTGGACAAGAATCTGGGCCAGTATTTTGCAGCTCTGACGAATATGCGGTCTGTTGGCTGCATGGGCGATGAGAGAACCTATGATTATGCTGTTGCCCTGAGGGCTGTGCTTACATCTGATTTCATGACCGCGGAGTCAGCTCAGATTCCATGGGAAGTGCTGGGGAAGGTGACCAGCCGGATTGTGAATGAGGTTAAGGGGGTTAACCGGGTGCTGTATGATTGCACGGGGAAGCCGCCGGCTACGATTGAATTCGAGTGATGAAATGGACTTGAGAAATCCTGTATTTATGCGGGTTACAAGCGAATTTGTTTAAGCATTGGCAACGATTTGGCAACATTTCGGGTATCACTCACTGAATAACAGAATACTTCAATAACAGAAAAACCTTGCTGATTTACAGAAATAAAGCTGAAAGTCGGCAAGGTTTTTTTGCGTATTTCGGGATAAAAATAAGGCGCTCTATTGGGATTCAGTGTCCTTTTTCAAGGCTTCTGTGAGATAGTCGCTTAACTCCTTTGAGGGGACAACTTTATGCCAGTGATTCGAGGTGTCTAATTCGGGATATTTGTACCGCCACTGGTCGTATTCCTCTTTGGTTATCTCTCCCTGTTCCAGACGGGCAGCCTGCTCCTGCCATGCGTGGAACATATCAAACATGGAGGAATAGGTCGAGCCGGTGGACTTGTCCAGCCGCAGACACACTTCTCCGTCAATCTCCCCGATTTTCAGCCCGTACATATCTTCCAGAGCAAAGAGCGTGTGCATAAGCCCGATATAGCTGTCAATCTCCGGGACTGTGATTGCTCGTGGGCTGACATCAAAGATATGTGCCATTTCTTTCACAAGGTCTTGCTTCGGCGTTCTGGCTTCTGATTCGTACTGCGCCATACGGACATCAGAGGTCTTTCCGAGAAAACCGAGGATTTCGCCTAACTGCTTCTGCGTCATGCCTTTCCGATTACGGAAAAAGCGGATTCGTTTGCCGATTGCCATAATAAAACCTCCGTTGTAGTTATAGTGATACAACCATTCTTGACTTAAACATTTCTGTTGAAGTTAGTATAACATGGTGCAATAGGAATAGCAAGAGGAACTTAAATAAAAAAAGTTAAGATTTTTCTGCAAACCACTTGACTTAACGGAATTTATTTAGTATTATGGATATAACTTAAACAAAAACAGTTAAATGAAGAAGGGAGAGGATAACGGAATGGCAGAAAAATCATTTATGACTGTGGAGGAAGTGGCAGCGGAATTGCGGGTGTCAAAGTCAAAAGCCTACCAGATTGTGCGGGAACTGAACGCAGAATTACAGAAACAGGGCTATCTGACGGTGGCTGGTCGTGTGAACGCTACATTTTTTCATAAAAAGGTCTGTTACAGCGATTAAGCGGAAAGGAGATGATTTGAATGGCTGTATACAAAGACAATGCTACAGGAACGTGGCGGGTAATCTATCGTTTCACGAACTGGAAAGGGGAGCGGAAGCAGACCCAGAAACGGGGATTTGCTACGAAACGGGAAGCACAGGCGTGGGAGCATGAAGCCATGCTGAAACAGGGTGCAAAGCTGGACATGACGTTTGCCAGCTTCTTTGAGGTTTACGAAGCTGACAAGAAACAGCGTGTCAAGGAAAGCACATGGGAATCCAAAAGCCATGTAATCCGCACAAAGATTTTACCGTATTTCGGGAATCGGAAGATAGCGGAGATTGAAGCAAAGGACATTATCGCATGGCAGAATGAACTCATGGCGTACCGGGACGAGAAAGGGAAGCCTTATTCGGCGGATTATCTGAAAACCATACACGCCCAGCTTACAGCGATTTTCAACCATGCTGTGAACTTCTATAACCTGCCCTACAATCCGGCAAGGCGGGCCGGCACAATGGGAAATGAGGTTCCGAAAGAAATGGACTTCTGGACGAAAGAGGAATATCTGAAATTCTCCGAAGCCATGATGGATAAGCCCCGTTCCTATTATGCCTTTGAAATGCTTTACTGGTGCGGAATCCGCTCCGGCGATGCTGATGGTAAAATAAGTCTAAATCAACAGAAACCCAGTAATCATGCGGGGTTGAGGCGATTTGGTCCTGAAAAATTCTTGCAACGAAACAACGAATTTATGAAGGAAAGGCCGATCTTTTATAAAAATCCAATTAAAATAGAGAAAGATTTCAGTACATGGCTGAGATGTTTTTACTATACCACGAAAGCGGTGATAACTGAATATATTAATTTTTAGGACTGAATTAGCTCGCACGGACATTAGTTCCGGCTGTCTGGTTCAGTCCTCTTTTTTATTTGAGATCAAAGAAAGGTGATAAAGAATATGGCAAAGATTATATCCGTAGTCAACCAGAAAGGCGGAACTGGAAAATCCGCATGTGCGGCAAATCTTGGTGTAGGGTTGGCTCTTATGAATAAGAAGGTGTTAGTCGTGGATGCTGATCCTCAGTCAGATGTGTCTGCGGGATTTGGATTCCGTGACTGCGATAATAGTAATGAAACATTAACATCGCTGATGGAAATGGTGTTAAGTGATGAAGATATTCCTGAAGACTGCTTTATCCAGCATACAGAGGAAGGTATTGATATTATCTGTTCCAATATTGGATTGGCAGGAACCGAGGTTCAGCTTGTAAATGCGATGAGCCGTGAATTTGTCCTGAAACAGATATTAAACAGGGTAAAAGATCGGTACGATACAATTTTGATAGATTGTATGCCATCTTTGGGTATGATCACCATCAATGCCCTGGCAGCATCGGATGAAGTGTTGATTCCGGTAGAAGCATCTTATCTTCCAATCAAAGGACTGCAACAGCTCTTGAAGACAATCGGTAAAGTCAGAAGACAGATTAACCCGAAACTGCAGATTGCCGGAATCCTTTTCAGCATGGTGGATGCCCATACAAATGATGCCAGAAACAATATGGAGCTGCTTCATAATGCATATGGAAATCAGATTCATGTGTTTGACAATTATATTCCATTTTCTGTACGAATGAAAGAAGCGGTCAGAGAGGGACAGAGTATTTTTAAATACGAACCAAAAGGTAAAGTTGCGAAAGCATATATGAGTTTTACGGAGGAGGTCCTTGAACATGGCAGGGAAAAAGAAATCAACGCCAATCCCGTTACAGTCATTAGATGCCCTGTTCGGAACAACAAGTGAGGAACAGGCAGGCATCCAACAGATTGCTCTGGATAATCTGCATCCCTTCTCAAATCATCCGTTTAAGGTTCTGGATGATGACAAGATGATTGAGTTGTCTGAAAGCGTGAGGACGCATGGGATTTTGGTGCCTGGTATTGTGAGAATAAAGGACACCGGTGGTTATGAAATTATAGCAGGGCACCGCCGTAAGAGAGCGTGTGAGATTGCTGGTTTGAAAACCATGCCAGTCATTATTAAAGACCTGACAGATGATGAATCGACTGTGATTATGGTTGATTCAAATATTCAGCGTGAAGAACTGTTGATCAGTGAAAAGGCATTTGCCTATAAGATGAAATATGATGCATTGAAACGTCAGGGCAAACGAAGTGATTTAACTTCTTGCCAAGTTGGCAAGAAGTTGGCGGCAGAGGATATCAGCCAAAACTCAGAGGATAGTACACGGCAGATTCTCAGGTATATCCATCTGACGGAATTACTTCCAGCTCTTCTGGATATGGCTGATCATAAACAGCTCCCATTTAATACAGCTGTTGAATTATCATATTTGAAAAAAGAGGAGCAGGATATATTGCTGCAGTATATGGGTAACCATGAAATGGTTCCGTCCATGAAGCAGGCGCAGGAAATGAAGAAGTGTTCTAAGGAACATATACTGACATATCCGGAAATTGATAGTATCTGTTGCCAGAGTAAAACAGAAAAATTACAGGTGAAGCTGCCGGAAAAGAAACTCCGGATGTTTTTCCCGGAGAGTTATTCCAAAGAGCAGATAGAAGATGTGATTTTTAAATTGTTAAAGGAATGGGCAGATAATAAGGAGCGTGTTCATAATGACAATCGTGGATGTGATTAAAAAGGCATTGTTACCACTGGCAGCTATGGCATTCTGGCTCTGGATGGTAAAAACGATTATGGGAGTGGCTGGGAATACAGATTTATTTATGTTTCTGTTCCTTGCAGGGCTTCCATTTGGAATACATAAAATGTGCATCATTTTAATCCCCAAAGGTTATGATGTTGGGGGTACCATTGGAATGATCGCATTGAGTGTTATTGTGGGTGGTTTATTGGGAAGCCTTATGATTCCATATTATGTTGTGAGAGCATTCTATGTGACCATCCGGTATATAGTAAAAAGATAATGAATAGTAGATTTGAGGCAGGCTTGCGAAAAAACAAATTCGTAAGCCTGCCTTTTTTTGTGCGATAAAGCTGGAAAGCACAAAGCCAAACTTGTTTGGATTTGTATTTGACAGCTAACGGTCATTGAGCAGCAAAGCTGCGAAATGTGCAATAAAGCTGGCAATTCAGGGGGAATCCCCTTTTGCATAAAGAATAAGACGGAGGAGAACGAACATGAGAGACCGAATCAAGAACAAACAGATTAGCAAAGAAATCAGAGGACAGCTTCCGGTTATTACACCAGCTATGTTCCGGGAAAGGGGATGTTCTTATTGCCCCTATTATGCCGGAAGCTATGAAAAATTTCCAAGGTGCATGATGGCAGATTGTGCCTGGGATGATGAAGAAGAACATTTCCATCCGGTTCTTCGCCAGATGCTTCCGGAATTTAAAAGGAAGATGGAAAAAGCAGAAGAGAAATATCTGGAATTGAAAACTGCTTATGAACTGCTTATGAGCATGTTTGCGGATGAAATGGAACAGGAGGAACTGGAGAAAGATGAATGTTACGACTGTTGTTATGCCAAGTGTGGTCCATGTATCGGGCTGTGCTATAAAACACTGAAAGGATAGGAGGATGCGAGGTAATGAATACAGCAATTATTTCTGGAAGACTGGTTCGTGATCCGGGCTATACCGAGACACAGAATGAAAAAGGTCTTCATAAGATCGCCAAGTTTGTACTGGCAGTCAGAAGAAATTACTCAGACGATGTCAGTTTCATTCCGGTGAAAGCCTTTGCAAAAAAAGCGGAGTTTGTCCGGGATTACCTGGTGCAGGGAACAAAGGTGATGGTAGAGGGTGAAATCGTAACCGGCAGTTACGATAATAAAGAGACCGGAAAAAAGGTGTATACGACAGAACTTTTTGCAGACCGTATCGAGTTTGCCGGGGCAAAAGTGCAGGAGAAAATGCCGGAGAAAATGCCGGAGCCGATGGAAGGGGATGGTTTTCTGAACATCCCGGAATCTATGGAAGAAGAAATGCCGTTTCGATAGGAGGAAAAACCAATGATAATGTTAAATAAAGAGTACATGATCAATCACATGAGAAATGAAAATGGTTCCATCAATATCAAAAATGTAGTATTGGCGGCTGCATGTGAAGCGACCGAGCTGTTCCAGTGCCTGATTGTAATGGACAGCAACTTTACAGATTGGAGCCGTTTTGTTGACCGCCTGGAGCAGAACGTGGAAAAACAGGACTATGAAAAAGTCCATGAACTCTGCCAGACGATGTATGCCATGAGGCATCTGTCAGAAGAACTGGAAGGGTTATATCTGGTAAGGGATGATGCAGAGCTTTGTTCCCTGTATTATCAGATTTTTGTGGGAATGCTGGATTTGACTGTTTTCTCAACAGAGGCAATGGTTGATTTGAATGGAGGGAAGCATGGTGAATAATCAGGATTATATGCCGGTAGAGTGCCTGCTGGTGCCGAAGGCACTGTTTAAGGAAGAGAGATATTGCTCTTTATCCACTACGGCAAAGGTATTATACAGCCTCATGCTTGACCGGCTGAAATATGCAGCACAGAACAGATGGATTGACCAGAAAGGGAAACGGTATGTGATCTATCCCAAAAGTGAAATGATCAAGGATTTGAATAGTACCAGATACCGGGTAGATTACGCTGTTTCGGAACTGGAAAGTATGGGAAACATGGTTCGGGTTGTTAAAGACAATGGCAGACCGAACCGTTTCTATATAAATGATATTTCAAAATATGAGGAGGAAAACGCAATGATGACAATTAAGGATTTGATGGAAATGGTAACGTCGGAAGAGGCAGAGGAGATCATGGACAAGATGGTGGAGACTGCCAGGGAGATTGTAGATGATCTTATGAAAAAAGGCTATATCGAGATTATCAGGGAAGGCTGTCCGGAGGGAGGGCATCTGGAGGACGGTGTCCCGCCAACTGATCTGGGAGAGGACGAGTTTAATCCGGAAGATTTAAATCCGATGGAATTCAGATGCTACTGCGATGAGGACGGTAACCTGGATGATGAGGCAATTGAAGATGATGCCAGTGAATTTGGCATGGACCTGGCTTTCGGCGTGATTGAATTACTGGAAAATAATCTAGATAGAATTGAGGCTATCCGCCAGTATTTCAACCGTGTCTACAAGATGGAATCCATGAAGAAATTTATGGCTGTCGTGGAGATAACGGCTGTGATCTGCGGAAATTCCCCGGAATGGATTGAAGATATGCACGCCTGCAACAAAGGTGCCAGACGTATCTACCTGAAGGAACTGGTGAGTGTTTTCAACATGTACCTGAATATGTTCAAGAACAAAGAAATGGAATAAAGAGGATGAAAAAATGGATTATGAATACTTCCGGGTAGAAGAATCCGAGCAGTTTTCATTTTTCCGTATTCCCAAGGCACTGTTCACAGAAAAGGAATTTGAAGGACTGTCCACGGATGCAAAGCTTCTGTATGGCATCCTGCTGGACAGGATCAACCTTTCAAAGAAAAATGGCTGGGTGGATGCTGATGGTTATGTGTATATCATCTACACGGTAGCTGAACTTCAGGAAGTGCTGCATATGTCACACACAACGGTCACAAAGCTTCTCCGGGAGCTTGATAGTGTACATGGCATCGGTTTGATCGAACGGTACCGGCAGGGCTGCAACCGTCCATCGGTGATATATGTGAAGAACTTTGTGAAACGCATCCGGGCAAAACCGGCAGTTTATTATCCTTCTGGAATGCAAGAAATTTGCTGTCCGGAACGCAAGAATCTGGCAGTCCGGAATGCAAAAAACTTGCTGTCCGGAACGAAAAAAAATGGCAGTCCGGAGTGCAAGAATTTTGCCACAAGTAATACTGATATAAATAAGACTGATAAGAATGATACTGATAGGAGTAAGAAAAGCCACGCTT
>OGPD01001705.1_pt1 | contig 16142 bp, 9 predicted proteins | sample 1552861 | NCBI WGS metagenome assembly OGPD01 (sample SAMEA2580280, study PRJEB22360) | human gut metagenome | biome: human gut; feature: human-associated habitat; material: faeces | place: Denmark | collected 2008/2010
ATAGGGCACCAGATACTGCTCCTTGCCCAGCCTCTGGTTCATCTCCTTATACTCCTTCACAAACTGGCGATAAACGCTGTTCCTGGGCTTTCCCATGCGGGTCAGCACCTTGTCCGCCACATGCTCCGGCGCCACCTTAAGCTGACCGCTGACATGGAACTCACACAGTTCCTTTAAAAATTTCCGGTTGGAATCCGCCAGCACATAATCAAACCGGATACCGGAACGGATAAATACCTTCTTTACTTTTGGAAGAGCCCTCAGCTTTCTAAGCAAAGCAATATAATCGCTGTGGTCCGCCCGCAGGTTCTTACATGGTTCAGGAAAAAGACACTGGCGGCCCGGACACGCGCCGCTTGTCAGCTGTTTTTCACAGGCAGGGAAACGGAAATCCGCGGTGGGGCCGCCCACATCGTGGATATAGCCCTTGAAATCCGGTTCCTCGGTCAGAAGCCTTGCCTCCTCCACCAGGGATTCGTGGCTTCTGGCCTGGATGATGCGGCCCTGATGGAAGGTCAGGGCGCAGAAACTGCATGCCCCGAAACATCCCCGGTTGCTGATCAGGCTGAACTTGATTTCCCGGATGGCGGGCACGCCTCCAAGCTCCTCATAGGAGGGATGGTAGTTCCTCATGTAAGGAAGAGCATATACCTCATCCATTTCCTCCTGGCTCAGTGGCTTGGACGGAGGGTTCTGCACCACAAACAGCTGATTCCCATAAGGCTCCACCAGACGTTTCCCGGAAAACGGGTCCGTATTGCTGTATTGGACATAGAAGCTCTTTGCATACTCCTTCTTGTCCCTTAAAAGCTCCTCATAGTCAGGAAGCATCTTATAATCATAGACAGATTCCAGGCTTTTTGTCTTATATACCGTACCGTCTATAAATGTAATATCCTTCACGTCCAGCCCGCTGTCCAGGGCATCGGCAATCTCCACAATGGACCGCTCTCCCATGCCATAGGATATCAGATCCGCCTGGGAATCAAGCAGCACGGATCGCTTCAGCTTATCAGACCAGTAATCATAATGAGCAAGGCGGCGCAGACTGGCTTCGATTCCGCCTATGATGACAGGCACATCCTTATACGCGGACCGTATCAGATTGCAGTACACCACCACGGCATAGTCGGGCCGTTTGCCCATGACGCCGCCCGGTGTGTAGGAATCTTCCTTCCGCCGTTTTTTGGACACGGAATAGTGATTCACCATGGAATCCATGTTTCCCGCCGATACCAGGAAGCCCAGCCTGGGCCTTCCCAGCACTTCAATGCTCTTTTTATCCTTCCAGTCCGGCTGGGAAATGATTCCCACCTTATATCCGCGTGCCTCCAGCAGCCGGGATATGATGGCCGTGCCAAAGGAAGGATGATCCACATAGGCGTCCCCGGACACATACACAAAGTCGCACTGCTTCCATCCTCTGATGCTCATATCATTCCGGTTCATGGGTAAATAATCGTTTTTCATCCTGCCGCTCCATCCAATAATTCGTAATAATCCCTGATATAGTAATCTGCCAGCTGTTCCTTCTCCGCCTTCATCTCCAATGAAAATGCATCCTCCACAGCAAAGACAGTCATGCCCGCATTTTTTCCGGCCTGGATGCCGGCAGGCACATCCTCAAATACCACACAGTCCTCCGGCGCCACCTTAAGGCGCTCAGCCACATTCAGATATATATCCGGGGCAGGCTTGCCGGCAGCCACCTCACAGGCTGTTGCCACCACCTTGAAGTACCTGCGGATGTCCAGTGAATCCAGCACCGCATCCACCATGGCCCTTCCGTTGCTGGTGGCAATGCCGGCCACCAGTCCCTTTCCTGAGATAAATTCCAGAAAAGCCCGCGCTCCCGGCTTCAAGGTTACTTCCTTTCTGTACTTCTCTATGGACATCTGAATCCAGGCGTTCTTTATCTCATCCAGGGATTCCTTTAACCGGAACCGTTCCTTAAAATACACCGCAGTCTCAGAAAAGCTCATTCCCTCGATTTCCTTCTGCAGATCATCCGGGCAGGCAAGACCAAACCTGGCCAGGTATTCTATGTCAATCGCCTTCCACATCCACATGGAATCCACCAGCGTGCCGTCCAAATCAAATATAACTGCTTTTTTCCTGTTTAACTTCATCTTTCCCTATTTTCCTCTGTCTATAAACATGTTGACAAGTTTTCCGTGACTCTTATTCTGTGACTCCTATATAGTTATACACGGTTTCCCCGGTTCCCGCAATCCTTTATGGAAGCCTCCTCCTGCAGAGTCAGGGGACGGTATTCCCCCGGTTCCAGATTTGGGTCCAGGATAAGGGGTCCCATGGATATCCGTTTCAGATACTCCACCCTGCATCCCAGCGCCTCAAACATCCGCTTAATCTGATGGAACTTTCCTTCCCTTATGGTAACCAGTACTTCCTGCGCGTCTTCCTCCGGTCCTGCTCCTTTTAGTATCTTAAGCTCTGCCGGAAGGGTCATGGTGCCGTCCTCCAGTTTGATTCCTTCCTCAAACCGCTTTACGGCATCCTCCGGCAGCCCTCCTGACACATGGGCCAGATATACCTTATCCACATGCTTTTTAGGCGACAGCAGATTGTGGGCCAGCTCCCCGTCGTTGGTGATGAGAAGAAGTCCCTCCGTGTCAATGTCCAGCCTGCCCACCGGAAACAGGTCTTTTCTCAAAGCCTCCCTGATAAGACCCACCACCGTCGGGTATTTCCTGTCCTCGGTGGCGGACACCACGCCCTGGGGCTTGTTGAGCATATAGTACTCCATTCTGGCGTACGCCACCCGGCTCCTGTCCACTTCTACAATATCTGATTCCGGGTTCACCTTCCGGTCCGCGTCCTTTACCGCCTCTCCGTTCATCCGGACGCGTCCTTTCTTCACCATATCCTTTACCTGGGTACGGGTCCCGTATCCCATCTCAGCCAGAAACCGGTCAAGACGCATCGGTCCGTTTTTCCTGCCTTTATCAGCCATCGGTCCCTTTCCTCCCATTGCGTTGTTTAACTTTAGATGCTTTCATACGGATGGCTACTGCCATCTCCAGCCGGGATAGTACTTATTCTTCAGGCTCATCCCCGTACCTTTGGCCCAGCCAAGAGGAAATCCCTCCATGGCTGCCAGGCACCATCCCTTAACCGGTCCTTCATCCCCTTCCAGGGAAATAGTCTCCCCCTTCAGATAGCGGAGTACCCTGTTGTCACCGGCAGGGAAGCTGACGGTATTCGGAAAGTGCCCGGCCTTCATGGACATGGCCAGGGCCTGGGATGGCTCAAACCGTCCTTTTTTTAGCTCTCCCAAAAAAAGCCCCGTGCGCAGGAATCTCAGGGGCAGGTTCCATGCAAGTCCCTCCGGCAGATAGTAGACATTGTCCTGGTGTATGACAATCCGCCCATAATCCCATTCTGCGCCGCTCTGCCTTAAAAATGCATCCAGCTCTTTTTCCTTCTCCACAGCCCGGACCCGCTTCCTGGCTGTTCCAGAGTCCATGGGGGGCAGTATCTCCTTACCCCCGTCATCCCCGCCCTTTTTTCGCATCAGGGCCAGAAAATGCCCCTCCCCTTTTAAGCGGTGCGGAAAGAGCCTCATGCAGCCGGGAAGCTCAAACCCGCCGCATGCTCCCGGCACTTTATCAAGGTCCAGACAGCACAGCTGCATCTGCGGAAATTCCTCCAGGACATAGGCCACATTCCCCTCATCCTCCTCCACGGAAAACGTACAGGTAGAATACAGCATATATCCGCCCGGTCTGAGCATGGCTGCGGCCTGGGACAGTATCTGGCGCTGGATGGGCACATAGTATTCCGGTCCCTTTTCATTCCAGTCCTTCACCATATCCTCATCCCGGCGGAACATGCCTTCCCCGGAACAGGGGGCGTCCACCAGTATCTTATCAAAAAACTCCGGCCACACGCCGGCCAGCTTTTCAGGCGCTTCACTGGTAACGCAGATGTTTGCCGCACCAGCCAGCTCCAGATTTTTAAGAAGCGCTCTGGCCCTGGAATAGCTGATGTCATTGGACACAAGCATTCCCCGGCCTTTAAGCTTTGACGCCAGCTCTGTGCTCTTGCCTCCCGGTGCAGCGCAAAGGTCCAGCACCCTGTCTCCGGGAACCACGGGCAGCATGGCTGCCGGGGTCATGGCGCTGGGTTCCTGGAGGTAATAAAGCCCGGCGTAATAGGCCGGATGCTTGGAGGGCCTTAATACCTCCCCGTCCAGCGTCCCGTCATAATAAAAACCATTGTCTGCCCACGGCACCGGCTCCAGGTTCCACGGCACCAGTTCAGCCAGTTCCTCCGGGGAAAGCTTCAGCGTGTTCACCCTGAGACCGGGCTTCCACTCCTCTTTGAAACTTTCCAGGTACTGCCCGAACTCCTCCCCCAAAAGCTCCTGCATTTTCAGCAGAAAGGCCTCCGGAAGCTGTCTCACATCCGTCATATCATCCGCCCTCATTTCTTTATAACAGTACAGGTCAAAACTGTCACAATTGTATTTATCATATCACATCCGCCGTGATTCTGCCACCGTGCGTTTCTTTCCGGGAAATCCTGGAAATTTTATAAAAGTAATAGGGCACAATGGGAACCAGGGCCGCCAGCCAGGCCGCCGGGTCCGCCAGGCACACTCCCACATACCCGAAGCTTCCTGCCACTGCCGCCACAATAGCAGCCCTGGCAATCAGCTCAAACACGCCTCCCATCATGGGCATAAGTCCGTATCCCAGACCCTGCAGGGCATTTCTGTACAGGAAAATACTTCCCAGGAAGGGATAACACCATGCCACTGCTCTGAAGTACGTTCTGGCCGCACTCATTACCTCTGTCTCCGATGCGTCAATAAATATATGGATCAGCATATCCCCGAATAAATGGATGACCAGAATCATAACAGCGCTCCAGACCAGAATCATAACCTGTATGGACTTGACCCCCTGATGGACGCGTTCCATACGGCCTGCGCCCCGGTTCTGCCCCACATAGGTGGCTGCCGTTGCCCCGAATGCCACAAACACAGTGGACACAATGTTTTGTATCTTACCCGCAGCTGAAAAGCCGGCAATGTACACAGACCCAAAGACATTGACGGCCCCCTGTACAATGATAGTGCCTATGGCTGTGATGGAAAACTGAAGCCCCATGGGAATCCCGATGGACAGGAGCCGTCCCATAATGCCGAAGGAGATACGAAAATCCGCCCGGCTCAGCTTCAGTATATCAAATTTCCTCACAATGTAGAGAAAACACAGAAGGGCTGAAACGGCCTGGGCAATCACGGTGGCGTAGGCACAGCCCTCCACTCCCATTCCAAACCAGATGATGAAGGCCACATCCAGGAGCACATTGATGACCGCGGAAATAATCAGAAAATACAGCGGTGAACGGCTGTCCCCCAATGCCCTCATAACAGCCGCCAGCCCGTTGTAGGCAGCCGTCGCAAAAAGCCCTGCGTAAATCACAGCCATATAACCGGCCGTGTCATCTATGATTCCATCCGGCGCGTTCATCAGGCGGAGAATGGGATAATTAAGTATCTCCAGCGCGATTGTCATGACCAGCACAAAGGCCAGGCACAGATAGATGGACATGGCCACATTGCGGCGCATCCTTTCATATTTCCCGGCTCCGAAATGCTGGGCCACCATAATGGAAAAACCGCTGGTAAGACCGTTGAGCCAGCCTATCACCAGAAAAATAAGGGATGTGGTGCTTCCGATGGCTGCCAGGGCATCCACTCCGATGAAACGCCCTGCCACCACGGAATCAGCCAGGTTATAAAACTGCTGGAATATGTTTCCCAGGCAGGTGGGAATCATGAACTGCAAAATCAGTTTTGCCGGCTTTCCGGTTGTCATATTATTAGTCATATAGTTATATTCTACCTTTCCAAAAATAGCAGGCATCATTATAATACAAAATCATGGAATATTCCAGTTGTTTTTTATCTGCTTAATGGTATACTGGAAAAATCAGACTTAGACGGACATTTGCAGGGCATTTTTGCATGATTGGCAGGGAGACACACTGTATGAACGGAAAGAAACTTCGCTACGGGTTGGTATTTATTGTTTTGACCACACTTATATATATGCTCATGGAGCTTCGCTATGGCCTTCCCATCCGGCCTCTGCGTCCAAAGCATTATGCTGCCGCGGCTGTTCTCGCCGCATGCTCCTGCCTGATTCACAGCAGGCGGGCCGCGGCATCCCCGGGTTATGCAGGGGAGCTGTTATTAGGATGCCGTAATCAGCCCGGACGCATTGTATATATGGATTATCTGAGGGTACTGGCTTCCTTCCTGGTCATCCTCGTTCATGTACTGGAGCCGGCTTATGCCCTGCTTCCTCCCCATACCTTTTCCAGAAATGGGATGGCTGCGGCGGCCGGTCTGGGCTTAAGCTGCAACCTGCTGTTCATGATGCTCAGCGGGGCACTGCTGCTGGGAGGAAGGGAGGAATCCGTCTTACAATTTTATTCCCGGCGCTTTGTCAGGGTGCTGATTCCCTGTTTTGCCTATTACCTCTTATACTTCTTTTATGTGGAAGGCATCTTTGCCCTCAGTCCCGGAAACTGGGGCAGCCTGATACAGAGCTTCCTGTCCAATGACAGCGGCCAGACACCTCATTTCTGGCTGGTGTATATTATCCTGATGTTTTACGTTGCAGCACCCTTTTTCCGAATCATGTTAAGACACATGACAGAACCCATGCTGGAGGCACTGGCCACTGTTATTTTTATCCTGCATTTCATCTGCACCTACGGCCCTCTGGTTCATATACAGTTTGCAGCCTCCTCCTTCCTGGCATCATGGGACTCCATTTTCCTGCTGGGATATTACTGCACCACCCGGTCTGCCATGAAGCATTACCGGCTGTTCATGACGGCAGGCCTGTTGTCAGGGCTGGCAATAGCGGGCTCCATCATGGCCCCGGAGAGCCTGGGCCCCCTGGTTTACAACAACGCGCCTCCCCAGATGCTCTTTACCTGCGCCGTATTTCTCTTCTTCCGAAAACATGGGGACCGTCTGTTTGCAAGGATTCCCACCCTGCTCTCCGCCATAGGCAGGTACAGCTTCTCCATTCTCCTGATTCACTGGCTGGTGCTGCACCGGATTGTGGGCGACGTGTTTGGCATTAACGGCCTGTCCTTTGGAATTGCAGGCGGCATACTGGTATCCTTCCTGCTTACCCTGGTCATCAGCCTGGCCCTCTCCTTCCTGTATGACAATACGGTGGTTCTGTGTATGGACAGGGCCTGTGAGCTTCTGGGGAGACTGGTATGTAAAAGATGCGGGGGCGGAAGATGCAACCGTCCATGACCAAAATGGGGGCAGGCTTCGGGGCGCAGTGAAACGGGCCTTTCATGATGGTTTTCATGAAAAGCCCGCTGTCTTTTATCCTCTTACTTTATCCTCTTTTTTATCCCTCTATTTCATCCGCGGTGCATGGTTTCAGCGGTGCTTGGTTTCATCTGCAGGGACAGCCTGGCATCCTCCTTCAGGAACAATGGAATGGTATCCAGAGGCGCATCTGCCTCAATCCGCGTTCCGCCGTCATATACCATGCCCGTTCCCGCGTCCTTCCACCTGCATCCCTCCGGCAGATAGACCATCCGCTTTCTGGCTCCCAGCTCCACCACCGGGGCCACCAGAAGGTCCGGTCCGAACATATACTCATCCCCTATGTCATATACATTTTTATCCCCGCAAAAATCGTAAAACAAAGGACGCATCACTGGTGTTCCGTCTTCAGAGGCCAGCTTCATCTGTTTCATGATATACGGCTTTAATTCTTCTCTGACATACATATACCGGCGGATGATTTCATAGGCCTCCTCACCAAAACTCCATACCTCATTGGGACCTCCTGAACCACAGTAACCGTCCGGATTCAATATATCCCTTACCGGATAGGGAAGCCTGAATCCGTGAAGGCGGAATATAGGGCAGAATACGCCGAATTCAAACCATCTAATCATCAGCTCCCGGAATTCTTCCGACTCCGGATCACCATTGATGAACCCGCCGATATCCGTGGTCCACCAGGGTATCCCGCACATGGCCACGTTAAGCCCTGCCTTCAGCTGTTTTCTCAGGCTGTCAAAGGTGGAAGCAATGTCCCCCGACCATAGTACGACTCCATACCGCTGGGAGCCCAGCCATGCGCATCTGACCAGGTTGCACACTTCCTCACCCTGGGCTTTCAGGCCGTCGTAAAATGCCTTTGCAAACCCCACGCAATAGATATTGCTGACCTCCTCCCCGTTTCCAAGGTACATGCGGACATTGTCGTAATCATAGGGCCGCATCTCCGGCTCCGCCTCATCCAGCCAGAAAGTACGGATTCCATAGTCATAGTAATTTTTCTTTGCCCTGGACCAGAAAAATTCCCGGGCTCCCGGATGGGTGGTATCCACATAAGTCTGGGGACCAAAGAACATAAATACCACGTCCACTCCCCGCTCTCCCCTGAGAATGTAATTATGCTCTCTCATATATGCATAATTTTCACTCCTTGGGTCTATGGTAGGCCAGACGGACACCATCAGTTTGATACCCATGGACTCCAGCTCACTGACCATGGCCTTGGGATCAGGCCATTTCTCAGGATCAAACTTCCATTCTCCCTGCATGGTCCAGTGAAAATAATCAATGACTATGACTGAAATGGGAAGTCCCCTTCTTTTATACTCCCTGGCCACCTGAAGCAGCTCCTTCTGGGTCTCATAGCGCAGCTTGCACTGCCAGAAACCCGCGGCCCACTCAGGCAGCATGGGAGCCCGGCCTGTGATGGCGGTAAATTTCTCATTGATCTCTCCCGGCGTGTCCCCTGCTATGATCACATAGTCAATCTGCTTTGCGCACTGTACATGCCACATGGTATGGTTGTTGACAAATTCAGCGCGGCCTATGGCTGGATTGTTCCATATGAATCCATATCCCCTGGATGAATATGTATAGGGGATGGTGCATTTTCCGTTCTTCTGAAGCAGCTCCACCGTGCTCCCCTTTAAATCAAAGCAGTCATTGGCGTCCTGCCCCATTCCGTAAAAATGCTCGCCCGGCTCCGCCTTAAAGTACAGGCTTATCTTAAACTGATTGCCTGATGTGACCCTGTATTCCCTGGCCCTGCGGAGAGGGGCCGTGTGTACCCTTCCGTCAATCCAGTATTCCTCCAGAAGCACCTTTCCCGTCCGGGTATTCCGGTAGGTGACGGTGCCGTCGCCCGTAATCGTCACCTGTATTTTACCGTTTGTCATGCAGGCCTTTTCATCATCCGCTTCTATGATAACTCCCTCAGGAGAGGCCGGTTCCTCCAGAGTCCAGTTGAGAGCTTCATCAATGCGCAGGCTCTTACTGGAGCGGAACCGTATGGCGTCCCTTCCGTATGGTTCGATATAGACCAGCTCTCCTGCCGTCTCCCATATGATGCGGTTTCCTTCTGTCTTTCCCTCATACCTGGGTATTGTGTAATATGCCACTTACTGCTCTCCTTTCTCTATGACCATATGGATATCATGGTCCTGCATCCGATTGCCCATATGGATATAAGTCCTTTTATGGTCCATCCTGAAACCAATGTCCTGTCCGTCAGCCTGCACTCCGGCCGGTCTTATGTTGTGCAGGACAAAGGTAAGGTTCATGTCCGTCCTGGTGCAGTCAATTTTGACCCGGTCAGCCGATGCGTGCATTTCAACTGTAAATCCGTGTTCATAGGAACAGAGCCGTCCTTTGCCCTCCATTGGATAACAGTGGATTTCCCACTGGTCATCTTCCTTCTGTCCTATATATTCCATTTCAGGCCCCATGGGGATGATGGCGTTCTCCTTTGCATAGACCGGTATCTTATCTAACGGAACCACCTGTTCCATCCATTTCCCGCCTTCCTCAACCGTATCGTCGTAAAAATCCGTCCACTGACCCCGGGGAAGATAGATTCTCACTGAATTATCTTCATTTAACACAGGAATGACCATAAGCTCTTTTCCAAACAGATACTGGGTATCCAGACCGGCCGCGCTTAAATCTGACGGATAGTCATAGAACACCGGCCTGTGTATCAGTGTGTCCTCTTCCCTGACAGCCAGGGCCTGGTTATAGATGTATGGAATCAGGCGGTAACGCAGGCCCGCGTATTTCCTGTAAACATCAACTGCCTGCTGGCCAAAATCCCATGGCTCCCTGGAATAAAAGCCATGGAACCTGGCGTGGGAGCAGAACATGCCAAATTCCAGCCACCGGATATAAAGCTCCGGGCTGCTCTCAAACCAGAATCCCCCTATGTCGCTGGACCAGAAGGGAATTCCGCTGAGGGACAGGTTCAGACAGCCTTTAACGGAGCTTGCAAGGCTTCCAAAATCCGTTCCCGCATCACCGCCCCAGTGAACCGGATATTTCTGGGAGCCGGCCCAGGCGCTTCTGGCCCATATGAGGGCCTTATCTTCCCCAAATTCCTCCTTAGCGGCCTCGTATGCGGCCTTATTGTACAACAGGGCATACAGGTTATGCATGTCCCTGCCGTCGGCGCCTGCATACTTAAAAAATGCCGGGGCGGATTCCCCAAAGTCAACCTTGATGACATCCACGCCCTTCCTGAGCAGGGGTTTTATCAGTTTTTCCTTATACCAGTGAACTGCCTCCGGATTGGTGAAGTCAATAAGTCCGTGAGAAAACTGAAGGTCACCGTCCGGATTTCCGGCAAAATATCCGTTGGCAGCCGCCTCGTCATAAACCTCATAGGAGGTCTTTCCCCGTTCAATATAGGGAAGCTGCCAGAGGGACAGCTTATATCCGTCCTGATGGAGTTTTTCAATCATCTCCTCCACCTTTGGGAATTTTTTCTCGTCAAACTTCCAGTCACACACCCAGTTTTCCGTAAACCAGTCCGTATCAATATGTATGACGTCACATGGAAGCCTTCTGCTTCTCATCTGTCCGGCCACCCGCTCCACTTCTTCCCTGGTGCCGTAACTGATTTTACTCATCCAGATGCCGAAGGACCATTTGGGAGGCACCGCAGGCAGTCCTGTCAGCCTGTGATACGCCGGAATAATGTCCTTTATCGTGTCCCCTGTCATCAGAAAATAATCTAACAGAGCTCCTTCCACCATGGTATAGCTTGCCTTGGATAAGGTTGCCCCCAAATCACACCGTATTTTCCTGGATGTATTATAAAAAATCCCGTATCCCCTGGAACTCATATAAAAAGGAATATATTTATATCCCCTTTCCGTGTTTACCCCAAGGGAATTGGTGTTCCACAAATCGAACAGTCGGCCCTTTCTTGACACAGATGTAAAATTCTCCCCCAATCCGTAAAACTCCTCATAGGGATCGGACCATGCCGCCTCACAGGCATATTGTTCCTTTGTGTTTCTGTCAAACAGGAATCCCATGGGACAAATCTCATAGGGCATAAAGGAATGGCAGTCCCTGCCGAACTGGCGGTATATGACCTCCCCATCCCTGTTTTTGACAGAAAGGTTCCAGGGACTTTTCTGAATCACAGCTGTCATACATCCGGTTGCCATTACAATCTGGTCCTCTGATTCAGAACAGGTGACGCTGCATTCCGTCTCTTCCATATCCCCAATCATTTCCGTCCTGTTTTCCGGCACACAAAAACCCTCCGCCATGGTGACCCGCAGCGTATTCTCATTGACAAATCTGAGCTGTATGGAAAGGGTACTGCGGTTTGGCTTTTCTGTAAACACATGGCGGTAATCCAGATACCTGTATGTATAATTTTCATCCACATACAAGCCCTCTGCCAGGATATCGCATCCCTTTGGGACAGGGGTGCAGGATTTCACCCTGTGCACCAGCAGCATGGTCAGGTTCTTTGACCGGCTGATTCTGGGAAATACAGGCATGTTCTCAAATAATTCTTCCTCACGGGCTATGTTTTCTTCGGATAAACCGTGCATGATTTCTCCAAGGCTTTTCTCCATCTTTTTACTCCTCTCACCCTTTGACTGAGCCGGCGGTCAGACCGCTGACTATGTATTTCTGCAGACAGATAAACACGATAACAATGGGAAGCACCACTACGGTTGAGTAGGCCATTAAAATCTCCCATCTGACTCCCAGCTCGCCCATGGCCTTGTAAAGAATCAGCGGCAGGGTCTTTAGCTTTTCCTGATTCAGGAATGTCAGGGAGAACACCATGTCGCCCCAGGACATGAACAGGGCCATGGAAGTGGCTGTCACGATACCCGGATAGCTGATGGGAACCATGATGCGGATGAATGTCCCCAGGGGACCGCATCCGTCAATAATGGCGGCCTCCTCCAGTTCTTTGGGTATGTCTTTAAAATATGTCCTCAGTATGATGACCACAAATGGTATGGTAATGGTTGCGTCGGACAGGATGACTCCCAGATGATTGTTGATTAACCCCAGTTTGTTAAAATTTACAAACAGAGGCGTCAAAATCAGTGAGCTGGGCAGCATCTGAGCCACCAGGAAGATGAACAAAAGCACGCTTATCATCCTGCTTTTAAACCTTGCCAGCCCATAGGAGGCCGGAACCCCTAAAACCAGGGTGAGGGCTGTTGCCCCGAACGAAACCACAACACTGTTTTTAAGATATGTGAACAGGCTGATCCCATGTTCATTTTTCAGGATATATGAATCAAACACAATCCTGCTGGGAAAAAAGGACGGGTTGGAAAAGGATTCCCCCGGCGGTCTGAGCGATGTGGCCACCATCCAGTACAAAGGAAACAGGAATACACAGGTAACCAGTATGCCTGCGGCTGTCAGCGCTGCCTTCCTCCGGCCTTCCATACGTTTTCTATCCTTCATAGTCCTCACCTCCTAATTTTCATCTTCCCGCGTCACAATATGAATATAAATCATTCCCACCGCCATAAGCATTACAAACAGAATGTTGGCCACAGCCGCTCCCTGGGAGAAGTTATATTCACTGAAGGAATAGCGGTAAGCCAGGGTGGACAGCATCTCCGTGGAAGATCCAGGTCCACCCCCCGTCATCACATACACCAGGTCAAACACCTTAAAGGTATAGATGAATCCCAGTGTTAGCACCGATATGATGGCCGGCCTCAAAAGAGGCACTGTAATATAAAAGAATCTTTGTATTCTGGTGGCTCCGTCAATACTGGCTGATTCATAGATATCCTGGGGTACTGTGGTCAGCGCCGTTGCCAGAAGAATCATGTTAAACGGAACTCCCTTCCATATGTTTGCGATTATGATGGCTGCCATGGCCGTATTCCCATGTGCCAGCCATTCCACCGGCTTCTGAATCAGGTGCAGCCCCATCAGTATACGGTTCATGATTCCTATATCGCTGTTGAACATGTATTTGAACACACCGGCTACCGCAACCATGGGAATCATCCAGGCCACCACATTGACGGCCCGCAGGGGTCCGGCTCCCTTAAAATCCTGGCCGAAAAACAGCGCCATGAGAAACCCGATGGGGAACTGGAATACAAGACACCACAGGGTGAATACCAGGGTATTCTTTACGGCAATCCAGGTGACCTCTGTCCTGCATATTTTCTGGTAAATCTTAAGTCCCACAAAATGGCTGTCGCCTGTGGCAAAATTCATCAAATCCACATTCTTAAAACTCATGATTATATTGCTTATAATCGGAAAAATAATCATGATGGTCATGAACGCTGCACCCGGCAGGACAAACGCAAACAGTGTCAGCTTCTTCTTAAAGAAATATCCTTTCTTACTTCCCATATTCCCACTCCATTTCGCAAAAAGGGCGCTGCTGCGCGCCCTCTTCTTTATTCGCTGATGATTTCCGCAACCTCTGCCGCTGCCTGCTTCAGTGCATCGTCCACTGATTTGGCACCCGAGAGCACATCCTGGTACGCAAACTGAATCGCACTGGAAATCTCAGGCCATTTCGGATGAGGCCCCCTGGCCTTGGCAAGCTTTAACTGTTCCGTATAGACCGAAAGAATCGGGTCATCCAGCCACAGGGTACTCTCCGCCACAGCATCTTCCCTTGGTGATATGTAACCGGCATCCTCACAGAATTTCCTGGAATTCTCTTTGCTGCTGAGGAATTTCATTAATTCCCAGGACGCTTCCCTGTTGTCATCCTTCATCATCATGATGTTCCCTCCACCTATGGGAGAAGCGGCATTTTTGTAGTTGGGGAAGGTAACCACGCCGTAATTCAGATCCGGGTTCTCATTCTGGATATTGGTATTCAGCCAGCTTCCTGCCACCATCATGGCCGACTTGCCGGTTGCGAACAGAGAAGCGCACATATCTGCCTGGGTCATGGATATCAGCTCCTTGCTCATATATCCGTTCTGGTAGAAATCATTAATCATGGTAAGGGCTTCCCTGGCCCCCTCTGAATCCAGGCTGTCATAATCCGCCCCTGCCTGCCAGATAAACGGAAGCACATCAAAGGTCCCTTCCTCTGATTTAATCAGGGACATTGTAAGCCCGTAATGGTCTGCCGTGGTTGTCTTGGCCGTCATGTCCTTAAAGTCATCCCAGGTCCAGCCGCTGTCAGGATACTCCAGTCCCATTTCATCAAAAATGTCTTTATTATACATGATGGCAAGACAGTTGCTGTAATAGGGAACCCCGTAATACTTATCCTCGTACCGGGCAGAGTTCACCGGTGCCTCAAAATAATTCTCCAGCTCTCCCCAGGCCTCCACCTCGCTTGTGATATCCATGGCTGCTCCCATGGCTGCAAATGAAACATTGTCCACGGTATCACAAAGCGTAACGTCCGGCAGCTGATCCGCAGCCACGCCAATGGACAGCTGTTTCTTGATTTCCGCGAAAGCCACGCTCTGGGTTTCCACCTTGATGCCGGGATGCAGTTCCTGGAACTCATCAATCATCTGAAGCAGAAGCGTTGCCTGGTCCGGAGAAATGTGATACCACATTTCAATGGTGGTCTGCTCCTGTCCCTGAGACGCCTGGGTTTCTGCGGACTGGCCTGTGGTGCCTGCGTCTGTGCTGCCCTGACTGGTACTGGTGCCGGAACCGGAACACCCTGCCAGCATCACCGCTGCCAGCCCAAGGGCAATTCCTCTTGTGAATAAACGTTTTTTCATGTAATCCCCTCCTGTATTTTCTGTCATCTGATGTCTTAAGTATATCCATTTAATCCAATTTAGGGAATTCCATTATTTTAACTTCATTTTGATATTTTAACCAAAATACATTCCACTTTTTTAAACCATATTGACTAATTTGATGGTTAAAATTATAATTAAGCCACTTATTAGTACTACATTTCGGCGCGAGGGGGGATTTATGTGAGAAAATTAATCCCATGGATAAAGGGACATTTTTTATATAAAATACGATACCAGATTACCATTTTCCTGTTCTTTGTGACCTTTCTCCCGGTCATCAGCATTCAGCTTTTTAACTATGAAAAGACTTCCGAAATGCTGTTTACTAAAAACCACTCCCTCCTGGCAGATAACCTGCAGCTGACCCAGAACAGCATCAATAACGTGCTGACGGATTACAAACGTATCCTGTTCCAGATATCCACCGATGTTACCTGCATGGATAATATACTGGAACTGTCCAAGGTATCTCCTGATTCCGCAGAATACAGGCGCATCTCTGAGTCGCTGGAAACATATATCAAAGCCAATATTCTCATGTACCCGGAAATACAGGCATTGTGTGTCATCAGCACCACCGGCACCCCCTATATCTACGTTCAGAAACGCCAGAAAACCCAGCCAATCATAGATTATTTTGAGGCGAATAAGGAAGAACTGAACCAGCTTCTTCTCTCGTCGACCCGTTCCATCATTGGTTCCGTCCACGACGGCAGCCCTTATTATGACCCAGAGCACCCGGTATTCTTTCTGGGCAGCAGAACCATCCATTATGAAAAAATGAAAATAACCGGCAGCATACTTCTGTTCATCTCACCGGATAAGATGAACTCTGCCATCAATAACCCGGATTCCCAGGTCTATCCCTTTACGGATAAACTACTGGTGGATTCCTCCGGAAGGCTTATCTGTTCCAAGGACAGAAACACCGGAAAAATCCTTGGCAGCCTGGAAAACTACAAAGCCATAGACTGGGACAGCCTCTCCTCTGACTCCGGGGACATGCAGGGGGATTATCTGGTATCCCAGATACCGCTGGAGCATTTTGACCTGCA
>OGPD01001750.1_pt1 | contig 15776 bp, 10 predicted proteins | sample 1552861 | NCBI WGS metagenome assembly OGPD01 (sample SAMEA2580280, study PRJEB22360) | human gut metagenome | biome: human gut; feature: human-associated habitat; material: faeces | place: Denmark | collected 2008/2010
AGGACGCGTTGGGATTATGAGCGGCCGCTTCTTTTAAACATGTCAGCCCTGCAGGTGCTGCTGTTGCGGTAGAAATGAGCGACACGCTGAAGAAGATTTATTTTGTCGATGACATGAAACTATCTCCATTGGCTACAGCATACGCCCGTGCACGTGGAGCAGACCGTATGTCGTCTTACGGAGACTTTATCGCATTGTCCGACACTTGTGACGAAGAAACAGCACGCATCATCAACCGTGAAGTATCCGACAGCGTCATTGCTCCTGACTATACTCCCGAAGCACTGGAGATTCTAAAGAATAAAAGAAAAGGAACCTATAATGTAATAAAGATAGATCCTGCATACCGCCCGGCTCCTATCGAACATAAAGATGTATTCGGAGTAACTTTCGAACAAGGAAGAAACGAATTGAAGATCGATGAAAGTCTTTTGAAAGAGATGCCTACGCAGAACAAGGAAATCCCGGCTGATGCAAAACGCGACTTAATCATTGCCTTAATCACTTTAAAATATACACAATCCAATTCTGTATGTTATGCCAAAGACGGACAGGCAATCGGTATTGGCGCAGGCCAACAGTCACGTATTCACTGTACGCGCCTGGCAGGAAATAAAGCAGATATCTGGTATTTACGCCAACACCCGAAAGTGATGAACTTGCCATGGATTGAAAAAATCCGTCGTGCAGACCGTGACAATACGATTGACGTTTACATTTCGGAAGATTATGACGACGTACTGGCAGACGGTATCTGGCAACAGTTCTTCACTGAAAAGCCTGAAATACTGACACGCGAAGAAAAACGGGCATGGTTGGATACGATGACAGGCGTAGCTTTAGGATCAGATGCATTCTTCCCATTCGGAGATAATATAGAACGCGCACACAAGAGTGGCGTCAGCTATATTGCACAACCGGGCGGATCAGTACGTGACGATCATGTGATTGGAACTTGCGACAAATACAATATGGCAATGGCATTTACAGGCATCCGCTTGTTCCACCATTAAAAAGATCGACCATTTTTTATTCCATATATCCCCATTTATAATGAGAAGGAGACAAATCTTCCATTATAAATGGGGATTTCCTATTTCTTTAAGACCCTCTATCTTTGCAGCGTTACATTTAAAAACGAATCAAAGATGAATAAAATTGGTGTATTTTATGGTTCCACAACAGGAACAACAGAAGACCTTGCCCGTCGAATTGCAGAGAAATTAGATGTACCATCGGCAGATGTATTTGATGTATCCAAGCTAACAGAGGCATTAGTCAATGAATATGATGTATTGGTGCTCGGCTCTTCCACATGGGGAGCAGGCGAACTTCAAGATGACTGGTACGATGGAGTAAAAGTTTTAAAGAAGTGTGATTTATCCCACAAATCTGTAGCCCTGTTCGGTTGCGGCGACTCTGACTCGTATAGCGACACATTCTGTGACGCAATAGGTATTCTTTATGAAGATCTGAAAGATACCCACTGCAAATTCTGTGGAGCAACAGATACTGCAGGCTATACCTTCGATTCTTCCATTGCCGTCGTAGACGGTAAGTTTGTAGGTCTTCCACTTGACGAAGTCAACGAAGATAGCAAAACAGACGAACGTATCAGCGCATGGGCTGAACAAGTGAAACAAGAAATTAGCTAATTTTACCTTAACATAAAAAGAATACTTTGCATCATGGCAACTGAAAGAATCATCCCCGGCGAAATCCGAATTTTTCTTAATCATATTTATGAGTTTAAGAAAGGCGTACGCAACATGGTACTTTACACAATGAGTAAAGAGCACGAAGAATTTGCCATCCGCCGATTGAAAAATCAAAAGATCAGTTATATGATACAGGAAGTAGGTACCAATAAAATCAACCTGTTTTTTGGAAAGGCAGAATGTATGGAAGCCATGCGGCACATCATCATCCGTCCTTTAAACCAACTGACTGCCGAAGAAGATTTTATTTTAGGAGCCATGCTGGGATATGACCTTTGCCAGCAATGCAAACGATATTGCAGTAAAAAAGAAGGTATAAAGATGGCAGTTTAAGCGATAACCTTAGCATAAGTTTAGCTTTGTTTGTATGTAGTTTGTCTGAGTTGAATCGTTTCTGAAAAGGTAGTTTCCTGATGGTAGATATACTCAAGGAAACTGGTTGTAGAAGAAACGATTCGCTCAATTACAAACAAAATCGGTGACACTATGAAATAATAAAGACAACTCTACACACTAACAACAGACAAAGGTGTATATCAGTAAAAATTATCATACTGAAATACACCTTTGTCTGTTTTATTTTATTTACTACTATATTTTTTTTACTCTTTAGATTAAAATTACCTACATATACTGAATTTAAGAAACAACTATACCTAATATTAGGTATTGCCACATTTTTTAACCTCATCTAACTTTACAGCCGATAAAATTATTAAAAAGATGAGAAAAATAACAGCAATTGTTATTCTTTGTCTCCTACCTTCTCTTACAATTCCAGCACAGGAGACAAAAGAAATTTCCAAAAGTAGTAATTCTTCTTCTACAGAAGAATATACAAAATTCCGTTTTGGAGGATACGGTGAAATGGTCGCTAATTTTAAAGATTATGGCATCAACCGTTTCTATGGAGGAAACGATGGTAATCCAAAGAAAAACAGGAATACCATTTCAATTCCCCGTTTCGTTTTAGCTTTTGATTATAAGTTCAATTCCAAATGGATACTCGGTGCAGAGATTGAGTTCGAATCTGGTGGAACAGGTACAGCTTTCGAATTAGAAAACACCGAAAACGGTGAATACGAAACAGAAGTTGAAAAAGGAGGTGAAGTAGCTATCGAACAATTTCACATCACACGTTTAATTCACCGCTCCCTCAATGTACGTGCCGGACATATTATTGTTCCGGTAGGATTGACTAACGCACACCATGAACCGATCAATTTCTTCGGAACTTCACGCCCGGAAGGTGAAACAAGCCTTTTGCCTTCTACCTGGCATGAAAATGGTCTGGAAATCTTTGGTTCTTTCGGAAAAGGGTATGCAAGCTTCGATTACCAAGCTATGGTGGTAGCAGGCCTGAACCCTAATGGATTCGATCGTAACACATGGGTAGGTAGTGGCAAACAGGGAATCTTTGAGGAAGACAACTTCACTTCTCCCGCGTATGTATTTCGTTTAGATTATAAAGGAGTTCCCGGTTTACGTGTAGGTGCATCATTTTATTATTGTGCAGATGCAGGAGCCAACTCTGATAAAGAACAGACTTATGCAAACTATGGAAAAATTCCGATAAGAATCTTCACCGCAGATGCACAGTATCGCAATAAATATGTAACGGCACGCGGTAATATCTTATATGGAAATTTAGGAAATTCATTAGGAGTAAGTCAGGCAAATGTCAAATTATCCAATAAATCGCCTTACAGCCGTCTGGCTCCGGTAGCGAAGAATGCCGTAAGTTATGCAGCAGAAGCCGGCATTAATATCCGCTCGGTCTTCGGAGGCAATAAAAAGATTCCGGTAATCTATCCATTTGCCCGCTATGAATACTACAACCCACAAGAGAAAGGGGAAAAAGGGCAAACGATGGAAAAACGTTGCCAAGTAAGTATGTGGACAGCGGGATTAAATTGGTACGCTTTGCCAAACTTAGTGATAAAAGCAGACTATGCAACCCGCCAGATTGGTACAAATAAAGTTTTTGGCGTATCAAAGTCATACAACAGTGAAAACGAATTTTCTATTGGAATTGCCTATATAGGATGGTTTATTAAGAAATAACAAATAATCAATTATTTAATTTTTATATGATGAAAACAAAATTCTTTTATGTCGCAGCCCTAATATTGGGATTAGCATTCACAACAACTTCTTGCAGCAGTGATGATGACAACCCAACAGTAGATCCTGCCAATATTGATTACACTCCTGAAAACGCATCAAGCTGGCATAACTACATGAGAAATGTAGCAGCACTTCTAAAAACAGATGCAACCAATCTCTACAACGCATGGAATTCAAGCTATAAAGGAGGTGAAAGCTATGCTTCCCTGTTCAAGGCTCATAGTGGCTCTCCTTACGCAAGCGCCTTGAGCTGTGTGGAAGAAATCGTGGATAAATGCGCGGAAATTGCCAATGAAGTCGGTACTGCCAAAATTGGTGACCCATACAACTTGTATAAAGCCGGAAATACTGAAGAAGCATTATATGCTGTGGAATCCTGGTACAGCTGGCATTCTCGTGATGACTATACCAATAACATTTATTCCATCCGGAATGCATATTACGGTTCTTTAGACGGTAATATAAATGCTAATTCTTTATCTACTGTTATCGCCGGTGCTAATTCATCATTAGATACCAAGATAAAGAATGCTATCCAAAAAGCGGCAAAAGCCATTCAGGATATTCCGCAACCTTTCCGTAATCATATTCCCAGTAACGAAACGGTAGCAGCTATGGATGCTTGTGCAGAGCTGGAAAGTATACTGAAGAATGACTTAAAATCCTATATTGCAAATAATAGCAACAATATCAATACGGACGCAGTACTTAATCCTGTAGTAACACAATATGTAGATGCAGTAGTAGTGCCTACCTACAAAAGTTTGAAAGAAAAAAATGACGCTCTCTACAATGCAGTAATAGCCCTTGCAGACAATCCGTCAAATAGTGCTTTTGAAACAGCTTGTGATGCTTGGATCACTGCTCGTGAACCATGGGAAAAGAGCGAAGCTTTCTTATTCGGTCCGGTAGACGAAATGGGACTTGATCCTAACATGGACAGCTGGCCTTTGGATCAGAATGCTATTGTACAAATACTGAATTCTCAAAGTTGGAGTGATCTCGAATGGAGTGAAGGTGATGATGAAGCTGCTGTCGAATCGGCACAAAATGTACGCGGTTTCCACACATTGGAATTCCTTCTCTACAAAAACGGTGAACCACGTAAAGTACAATAAAGCTTTATCTTAGCTAAGATATTATTGAGAAGTAAAGGTTGGAATTCAATGATCCACCTTTACTTCTTTGGTATGTTTAAAACATATTATTGAAACAAAGTCAATAAACAATGAATCACTTTCTAAAATATTCATTCTCTTTCTTTTGCCTGTTGGCATGCTCTGCCTGTGATGATGACGGAATTGACATATTGGATATCGAGATTCCGGAGGGCTATGCTCTATCAGCCGGAACATCAACTATTTTCTTGAATTCGTCTGTTGCTTATGACACGCCTGCAGATTGGATAACAGGAGCATACGATGTACGTTTCACCCGAGGCGACAGGCTATATGACGATGTACGTACAAGCAACAACGGGCATGGCGGCGGACTTGGCCCCGTTTATGCCGGTTATTCGTGCGGCAGTTGCCACCGGAATGCGGGACGTACCAAACCCTCTTTATGGACAGAGGGTGGATCGGGCAGCTATGGATTCTCTTCCATGCTAGTCTACATATCCCGTAAAAACGGAGCTTTCTTTCAAGATTATGGACGTGTGCTTCATGACCAGGCAATCTATGGAGTGCAACCGGAAGGCAAACTGTCTGTGGAATACACTTACGAGACATTTTCTTTCCCTGATGGAGAAGCCTACACGCTTTGCAAACCCAATTATACTATATCCGAATGGTATGCCGAAGAAATCAAACCGGAAGATTTGTTTTGTACCGTACGTATTCCATTACGCCATGTAGGCATGGGGCAAATGATGGCACTAGATCCTGTTGAAATTGAAGCACTTGCAGCAAAAAGTAATTATCCCGAATATGGAATCAGCGGACGATGTAATTACATCACCGAACGCGGAGTGAGAAGTCTGGGATTGTCCGGCAACAAAGCTCAACATGCCGATTTAACTGTAGAATTGGGATTCTCCAGTGATATGGGCGTTACCAACAGCCGCTATCCGGAAGAAATCTGTGAAGGACAAATACAAGTAAACCAAGGCAGCATGATGGGGCTTTCTTACGACCAACTGGATGTCAGCACAGAAGAGATGGAAAACGTAGATCTCTATATGCAAAGTCTTGGTGTTCCCGCCCGGCGTAATGTAAACGATCCGCAAGTAATCAAAGGGGAACAGAACTTCTATAAAGCCAAATGTCATCTCTGTCATGTGACCACTTTACACACTAAAACACGTGGTAGTGTTTTATTAAATAATACTCAACTCCCGTGGTTAGGCGGTCAAACGATTCACCCTTATTCTGATTATCTATTACATGATATGGGTTCTGAAATTATGGGAGTCGGACTGAACGACAACTATATAAGCGGGCTGGCACGTGGAAACGAATGGCGTACTACCCCTCTTTGGGGAATCGGCTTACAAGAAAAGGTCAACGGACATACTTATTTCTTGCATGACGGACGTGCCCGCAATCTGACAGAAGCCATCATGTGGCATGGCGGAGAAGGAGAAGCATCAAAGAACTTATTTAAGAATATGAGTAAGGAAGACCGGGATGCGCTGATTGCATTTTTAAATTCACTTTAAACTAAAAGTAGTATATATAAAGTAATTATGAAGAGATTTATAATCATTGCCATGCTGACTGCCATAATGCCTTTGGCCGCTATGGCACAACATGAAGAAGATACAGAAAATGGTGTAGTATCATTAGCTGGAAGAGAAGGATTCACTATCGAAACCAAGAAAGGAGATTTTGTATTCAAACCCTATCTGCTCGTACAGACCAGTGCAAACTTCAATTGGTACGACGATGAAGGACTGGATAAAGCATACAATCAAGATAACATAGCCAACTCCGGATTTTCAGTTCCTTACGCCGTACTCGGATTCACCGGAAAGGCTTTCGATAAAGTATCTTTCAACCTTTCCATAAATGCGGCAGCCAGTGGAGGCGCATTACTTCAACAAGCCTGGTTTGATGTTCAACTGAAAAAGCAGTTTGCCATCCGGGTCGGTAAATTCAAAACTCCGTTTTCACATGCCTACCTGACAACACTGGGAGAAACATTGTTACCTAGTTTGCCAGTATCACTGACTACTCCCGTTATCCTCCCCTATTCTTTGAATGCGGTAACACCCAATATTGGCACTGGATTCGATTTAGGTGTAGAGATTCACGGTTTGGTAGCTGATAAATTCGGGTATGAAATCGGTTTATTCAACGGTACGGGTGCAGCGGTAAATACAGCAACAAAAACATTTAGTGATGACTGGCACATTCCGTCTTTACTGTACGCCGGACGTTTCACCTATATGCCTAAAGGAGTGATGCCCGCTACACAGGGAAATCCGAACAGGCTGAATGAAGACAAAATCATGTTTGGTATTTCTACCTCTATCAATATAGAAAGTGAAAATGAAAGTACCAATGATTATCGTGCCGGATTAGAGTTTGCAATGCTAAAGAACAAACTTTACCTGGGTGCTGAAGTCTATTATATGAATGTTGGCTTCACAAAAAGACAAAAGATTTCCGAGTCATATAATTACCTGGGCGGCTATGTACAAGGTGGTTACTTCGTTGCCCCCCGTCTGCAAGCAGCTGCACGCTATGATTTCTTCAACCGTAACGGAATGGACACCAATGGTTTTCTAAATATGCCAGCCGTGGGTATGAACTATTTTTTCAAGAACTGTAATCTGAAGTTACAAGCGATGTACCAGTATATTGCCCGTAAAGGTCATGATACCCAACTTGATCGGGATAACGACGATTTAGGTTTGGCAGTACATTCGGCCAGTATTCTACTTCAGTATACATTCTAAATAGCACAAGAAAGGATTTGTTTATGAAAAAATATATTCTTTTCGGAGGTTATCTACTGTTATTGGCATACATCACATCATGCGATGACGGACGTATTTACGAAAAGACAGAGACCCTATCAGAAGAAGGACGCACGCTGAAGATGAGCGGTAAGATCAATGGTATCAGTAAATGGCCCGATGGTTATAGTGTTGTAGTGGCAGGCTTCAGTGATGAGAGCGAGTATGCCGTTGTCACCAAAACAATTCCGGCGGTCGAAGATGATGAGATCCAGGTTACGATGACAGGAGTCAGTGATAAAGTAACCACTATTGAATTGTGCGTTATTAATAAATTGAGAAAACGAGTTATCAGTTTTCAGTCAATGGACGACCTTACAGCAGTTGACGACACCATCCTTATGGATGTGGGAACTGTAAATGTAGGTATGTACCATGGCATTCAAAAAAAAGTATTTAATACGACATGCGCACACTGTCATGGTGGAGGTAGTTCGGCAGCAGCCAACCTGTATCTGACAGAAGGCAAAAGTTACGAGGCACTGGTCAACCGCCCGTCGAAGAAAGTAGATGGCATGTTACTCGTCAAGCCGGGCAGTGCGCAAGAAAGCGTATTGCACACATTATTGAATACCACTATTAGTTCAACCTGGGGATACGATCACTCAAAAGAAATAGTATCATCTCCGATTTTGACCCTTATTGACGACTGGATCAATAACGGTGCGCAAGAATAAATAGTTATTTACCCAACTGATATGAACAACAAAAAACAACAGAATATTCAGTCTGAAAAGACGCTAACAGAGATTTTTAAATATAATGCAGGAGGAGAAGCTTCAGAGTATCATATTATCATTCATTCTACTAAACCGGAAGATACATACGAAGAACAGCTGAATGCAGTATTAAACACCTACGATTATTTACTTACCCAAGAATTGAAAGGAGCAGTTGCCATCCTCAAACGTTATTTCCTTAGTGACGCTGCCAATCAGGCAGATACACTACTGGCATTGACAACCGAAGGTTCGGACTGCGCACTTTCCATTGTGGAACAGCCCCCGCTGGACGGAACAAAAATTGCCTTATGGGTTTACCTGTTGACAGATGTACAGACACAAGTCTTACATAACGGGCTTTTTGAGGTGAAACACAGTGCCTATCGCCACTTCTGGGGCGGTAGTGCATTCAATCGTGCCGCCAATTCGGAATACCAGACCCGTCTATTATTGAACGACTATGTGATGCAACTCATGGAACAAGGTTGTAAACTGGCAGACAATTGTATCCGTACATGGTTTTTCGTGCAAAATGTAGATGTGAATTATGCCGGAGTAGTGAAAGCACGTAATGAAGTTTTCGTCACCCAAAACCTGACAGAAAAAACACATTATATTTCCAGCACAGGCATCGACGGCCGGCATGCCGACCCGAAAGTACTGGTACAAATGGATACTTACGCCGTAGCAGGACTGCAACCGGAACAGATTCATTTCCTCTATGCTCCTACCCATCTGAACCCAACTTATGAATATGGAGTAAGCTTTGAACGTGGCACGTATGTAGATTATGGCGACCGCCGACAGGTATTTATTTCAGGAACGGCAAGTATCAACAACAAAGGCGATGTGGTATATCCCGGCAACATCCGCAAACAGACAGAACGAATGTGGGAGAATGTGGAAACCCTGTTGAAAGAAGCGGACTGCACGTTTGAAGATTTGGGACAAATGATTGTATATCTGCGTGACATAGCCGACTATGCAGTTGTTAAAGCAATGTATGACAAACGTTTCCCACATACTCCTAAAGTATTTGTTCATGCTCCGGTATGCCGTCCCGGATGGTTGATTGAGATGGAATGTATGGGAGTGAAAGAATGTAAGAACAAGGAATACGCTCCATTTTAATATCATAAAAGATTATACAGTTGAAAAGGTTACTTATTATCTTATATATCTGTCTGGTGGGACTACTCGCTGTGACTACTTTCGTAGAACAAGCGTATGGGACAGATTTTGTAGAAAGAAATATATATCATACATGTTGGTTTTGTTGTTTGTGGGGAACAATTGCCACCATTGCACTTGTTGCTCTCATCCGACGCGCTTTATGGCGACGGTTCCCCATATTGTTGTTTCATGGCTCCCTCCTCGTTATCTTGGTGGGGGCCATGATTACGTTTATCGGAAGCAAAAAAGGATACGTACACTTGCTTCCGGGGGCAACGATAGACAGTTTCCTGGAATCGGAAAGCGGCAGAAAAGCTGATCTGCCATTCACAATACAACTAGATAGTTTCCGTATAGCATACTATCCCGGAACAGAAGCACCGGCAGACTACATCAGCTATATCACCTACTCTCTTCCCGGACAGAAAAATGTTCTATTACACGAACAGATTTCAATGAATCGTATATTTACATCACAAGGTTTCCGTTTCTATCAGTCATCTTTCGATGATGACGGAAAAGGGAGCTGGCTGACTGTCAATTATGATCCATGGGGAACAGGAGTGACTTATGCAGGATATATCCTGCTCGGTCTCTCCATGATTTGGCTACTATTTTCCCGCAGTAGTGATTTCCGACGCCTGCTAAACCACCCGCTACTTAAAAAAGGAGGTGTATTTATACTGTTTATTTTCTGCCTTGCAGGTAACATGCAAGCACAAAAAAAACTCCTTCCTGCATTGAAACGAACACAAGCGGACAGTTTAGCACAGGAACAGGTTATTTATCACGACCGGGTAGTACCTTTCAACACATTAGCCCGTGATTTCATTCAGAAACTGACAGGAGAAGCTTCATATAAAGGATTGACACCTGAACAAGTGATAGGTGGCTGGTTACTTTATCCGGAAGTGTGGAGAAATGAGCCATTGATATACATCAAAAATACAGAATTACAGCATTTATTAAACATACAAACACCTTATGCTCGATTAACTGATTTATTTGACGGTTCTGTTTACCGTCTCCGTGAACATTGGCAACGTGAACAAGGACAACAAAGCAAACTCGCCAAAGCAATCCAGGAAACAGATGAAAAAGTAGGCCTGATCCTGATGTTGGAAAAAGGAACATTCATCCATCCATTACCCACTGATGGCAGCGTGCAACCTCTCTCCGAACTGGAAGTGAAAGCAGAATTACTCTACAACCGGATTCCGTTCAGCAAGATTCTTTTTATGATAAATCTGTCATTGGGAGTGTTGTCTTTCCTGCTTCTACTTCATAACAGCCTGCAAAGAAATATCCTCTCGCCCAAAGCCAAAACGATTTCCCGCACAGCAGGAACTTTCTTTTCTGTTGCACTCTATCTTGCTTTCATATTCCATTTAGCAGGATATTGCCTGCGCTGGTACATCGGCGGTCGTATTCCACTTAGCAACGGTTACGAAACCATGCAGTTTATGGCTCTTTGTATTCTTTTGATAGCCTGTCTGCTCCATCGAAGATTTTCATTTATACTTCCATTCGGATTCCTCCTCTCCGGCTTTGCTTTGTTGGTTTCCTATCTGGGACAAATGAATCCCCAGATAACCCCATTAATGCCGGTGCTCGTCTCTCCATGGCTAAGTATTCATGTTTCATTGATTATGATGTCTTATGCCCTATTGGCATTCATCATGCTAAACGGAATACTGGCATTATGCCTCCGGAAAAAAGAATCGGAAAACAATGTCTCCGGAAACGACGCTATACAAGACAACCGGATAGAACAGTTGACGCTAGTCAGCCGCTTGCTGCTCTACCCTGCCACCTTCTTTTTAGGAGCAGGCATCTTTCTGGGAGCAGTTTGGGCAAACGTTTCCTGGGGACGATACTGGGCGTGGGACCCGAAAGAAGTATGGGCACTGATTACTTTTCTGGTATATGGAGTAGCCTTCCATTCACAAAGTCTGCGCATTTTCCGCAAGCCTCTATTCTTCCATATCTATATGATTCTTGCTTTCCTGACCGTCTTAATGACCTATTTCGGGGTAAATTATGTTCTTGGAGGGATGCATAGTTATGCAAACGCCTGAACCACTATATATAGCTAGTAATTGATAGAAGAATACCCATTTTAGGGGATTGCGGGAAAAGCGGAAAGCCCCTATCTTTGCAGTATCAGAATTAAATTAATTAGTCATAATTATATTACGTAGCCACATTAAAAATACATAGAAATCGGCCGAAGTGATTCACCCGCATTTCTTTTATTTGGTTGTTAAGTTGAAAAACCATATAATGTATTCATTTTGGAATATGAATAGATGACATATTCTAAAAGAGGCAAGGACGTTCGGCTTGTGAAAGCCGGACGTTTTTTTATATCAGTAAGAGAATAAAGTGAGAGAGCTCATGCATTCATGAGCTCTTTCCAACCAGCCGTTTCAAAAGCGATATACTCCGCTATAAACTTCTCCATCTCTTCTTTCTTCACAGGATGCAACACCAGCTCTTCGAGTAGGGCAAACAACCATACCGTATTCAGGTGAATAAAGAAGTTAGTTATTGCTATATTGATATGCGGATATTTCTGCTTCATTCCTTGAAAAAAAACAGAAATCGTACGCGTCATCAAATCTGTATATTCAGAACGGAAGTTCTCCAAAACAGAACCTTGTGCCTGAAAAAGCAGCAACCGCAAAAGGTCACGATGTTCAGAGACCAATCTGATATATTCCCGTACAGACATTTTCTGATAATCCGAATCCATAAAGACGTCTATCGTCATCTGATCTGCATCGTGATTATAAATCATAGCATACAGATCATTCAATACCGGTTTCAGAATCGTACGGAATATCTCATCCTTATTGGTGAAATAATGATAGATATTACTCACCGTCACCCCTGCCCTCGAAGCTATTTCACGCATAGAGGCATCCTTGTATCCCTTTTCCAGAAACACTTCTTCGGCTGCCTTCAAGATTCCCTCTTGTATATCTCCTTTCAAAAATTGCATAGTATCGTTGCTACTTATCAATTCATATTTGTAACCTGTCTGTTCACCATCCGGGCAAATATACCATTTTTCTTTTTCAATTCCTCCGGTGTTCCCATTTCAGCAACACTTCCATTCTCCAATACTACAATTTTGTCGGCATTGGCAACGGTTCGCATACGGTGCGCAATAATCAGCACCGTTTTGTTACGTACCAATTCAGATATACCTGCCTGTATCTTGGTTTCATTCTCAACATCAAGCGAAGCCGTAGCCTCATCCAACAGAACAATCGGAGCATCCTTCAACAAAGCGCGGGCAATGGAAATACGCTGACGCTCACCGCCGGATAATGTTTCTCCATTCTCACCGATAATCGTCTGGTATCCCTGCGGCATTTTAGTGACAAACTCATCACATTGTGCCAAGCGGGCAACTCTCCGGACTTCCTCATCCGTAGCATCCCGTTTGCCAATACGGATATTATCCATAATGGAAGCATTGAAAAGAACTACATCCTGAAAGACAACGGAATAGTTTTTCAACAAAGTTTCAGGATCAATCCGACTGATATCCTGCCCGCCGAGGGTAATCTTTCCCGACTGGATATCCCAGAAACGTGCCGCCAACCTGGCCACCGTACTCTTGCCACTACCCGAAGGACCAACCAAAGCCGTTTTTTTACCTTGCCGGGCAATAAAAGACAAGTTATTCAGAATTTGTTTTCCCTGCTCATAAGCAAAGTCTACCTGTCTGAATTCGATATCATAACCTTGAGGAGTGAATTCGGTAGTCCCGTTTTGTACCGGCAATGCTTCCATCTCATTCATTCTATTGATACGCACATCCAAATAGAACAAAGCGGCAATATTATTCATCACCTCACTGACCGGAGCATACACACGCGACCCGATAACCATAAATATAAGATAGGTAAACAAATCAACCGTACCCGAAGCCAAGAGATTGGCACCAACGATAATAACGCTTGCCAGTCCGAGTTTCAATACACTCTGGGAACCGTTTACCAACATGCCGAGCACCAGTTCATTACGAGTCAATACCTTTTCATAGGTATCAATGCTCGCATCCAGTTTTTCCAGATAGTCTCTCTCCTGATTGTAGGATTTTATCTCCTGAATGGTATCGAGTCCTTCCTGGATATGCTCGGTCACCATCCGCTTGTTCAGATAATTACTTTCATTGCTTTTCTGTATTTCCTTCTTCGAGAAAAGAAGGATTGCGGCAGCAAGCGGCACTACCCAGAACAAAGCAATCGTCAACTGCCAGTTATAAAATGCCATGCCGACGGTAATAAGCAGAATACTGATAATGGAAGCAAACAACTGGGGAACCGCATGCGAGAAAGTATGCTCGAGATCAGTGCAGTCATCCATAATCGTGGCGGTGAGGTCGGAAAGATTCTTTTCGCCAAAGAAAGCCAGAGGCAACTTGCGAAGTTTTTCCGCCAATGAGATACGCCGGTTTGCACTCTCATCATAAACGGTGGTATAGGTACTACGATATTGCAATACCGCAAATATATACATGACTATCATAAAGACAATACCGAGTATGCTATAATAGAGAATACCATGCGTCACCGAAGCCGAAGGCTGAAACACAGGACGAAGATATTCCTCAAGAAAAAGAAAAACAAATACCGCCGGCAACATCAATACAATATCGAGCAGTGTAGTGAAAAACACACCTTTACAGAAATCTTTCGCTCCTTTAGTTGAAAGGGCAAAACGTCTTTTTATTACTTCAATCATTAGAAACCTCCTTTCCTATTGTCCAGCGGACAGATTGCTGGTATTCATTCCACATATGATAATAGATGCCTTGTTTTCCAAGCAGGTTGGCATGTGTACCTTGTTCCGCAATCTTCCCCTTGTCAATGACGAGGATATTGTCGGCATCAGTGATGCTTGAAAGACGATGAGCAATCATCAATACGGTTTTTCCTTTTGTCAGTTCTTTCAAGGCTTGCTGGATGAGATGCTCATTTTCGGGGTCGGCAAAAGCAGTCGCCTCATCCAGTACAATGATGGGAGCATTTTTCAGGATTGCACGTGCCAGTACGATCCGTTGCTGTTCCCCGCCGGAGAGATATGTTCCCTCCGTACCAATCTTCGTATTCAGTCCGAGCGGAAGTTTATTGATAATTTCCCAGCATTGTGCCATATCTACTGCCCGTTCCACTTCCTCCATTGTCGCGTCGGGATTACCATATTTGATATTTTCGAGCAGAGAAGTCTTGAACAGCTTTGTATTCTGGAACACGAAAGAAATATATTTCATCAGTTCTTCGGGAGCGATTTCTCTTACATTGATGCCACCTATTAAAACTTTCCCTTCCGTTGCCTCCCAGAAACGGGGAACTAGACGGGCAATCGTTGTTTTCCCTCCGCCCGAAGCTCCGACAAGAGCTACTGTGTTTCCTTGCGGAATAGTGAAACTAACATCATCCACCGCCTTTTGATTAGCTCCCGGATAGCTGAAGGAAACTTTTTCGAACTGAATACTGAATTCTTTTACCGGTTGTGGATGCTCTACAACAGTCAGGTGCTCATAAGCAACCAGATTCTCAAGACGTCCGATAGCTTCACTCGCCTGCCCCAAAGCCTGATTGAGATACATACTCTTCATGATACTTTGGGAGAATACAGGAGTAATGAGAACAAACAGGAAGAAATTAAGTAATACCGATGCATAATTACCTGAATAACCAATCAGCAAAATAGCCAACGGAGCAAGGAAAAACACAAAACCATTGATTATTACGGTATAGAGCGACATCGGCTTCTCCCACATTCGTGTATAGCCGAATACCATTTTATTATAATTCATGATACAGCGGTGAAAGTTTTTGAAAGAGTAAATAGTCTGCTGGAAAACCTTCACTACGGGAATTCCTCTCACATACTCTACAGCTTCGGTATTCATTTCCTCCAGAGAGGTCATGTAGCTTTTCATAAACTGCCGTCCCTCCGCATTCATCATAAAACCCATAACCAGCATGGCAATAATTACAGGGACGATACATGCCAGACCGAGTATCCAATCGAACACAAAAATCAGTATGGCAG